>Ga0209278_1000630_pt1 | contig 25621 bp, 12 predicted proteins | sample JI81BgreenDNA_FD_187504 | JGI IMG/M metagenome (GOLD analysis project Ga0209278, IMG submission 187504) | Wastewater effluent complex algal communities from Wisconsin, to seasonally profile nutrient transformation and Carbon sequestration -... | ecosystem: Engineered > WWTP > Effluent > Algae...
CGACTGCCGGGCGACCGGAGCTGCGTGTGTCCCTGGTCACCTCGCCCTGCGGCGTTGCGGTGCCGAGGGGCGAGATTTCGGTCATGCCCCAAGTGGTCTGCACGGCGATCCCGCGCGCTTCGATCCGATCCATCAGCGCAAGCGGCATCGGCGCACCGCCAACCATTATGCGCTTCAGGCTTGGCAGTTCGAGGTGGTGCGCATCGAGGTAATCGAACACGCCTGACCAGACCGTCGGCACACCCACAGCGAGTGTCACCGCCTCCTTCGCGATCAACCGGGCGAGACTTTCGCCATCGAGATGGCGCCCGGGAAACACCAGCTTTGCGCCGACTGCCGGACAGGAAAAGGGCAGACCCCAGGCATTGGCGTGGAACATCGGCACCGCTGGCATCACGACGTCGCGTCCGGTCAATCCGATGACATCAGCCTGCAACTGCCGGAGCGTGTGCAGGTAGTTCCCGCGGTGCGTATAGGTAACGCCCTTGGGCGCGCCGGTCGTGCCCGAGGTAAAGCACAAGCCGCAAGGCGCGCGCTCGTCGAAGTCGCCCCAGCGCGCGTCGGGTGCGAGATTTGCCGTGTGGCTCGTGAGCGGCGAAGTGCCCGGCACATGGCTCTCGCCGTCGATCGTCAGCACTACGCGAAGCTGTCCGAAGGCGAGCTGCGCGATCTGCGCGGCGAGGGGAGCGAGGTCGGCGCTGGCGATCAGCACGCGCGCGCCTGATTGACCGATCATCCATGCGAGCTGTTCGGGCATGAGGCGCGGGTTGAGTGTGTGGCAGACACTGCCCATGCCCATGATCGCGTACCAGACTTCCATGTGCGCCTGCGTGTTCCAGGCGAGCGTGGCGACGCGGTCACCCAGCGCTACGCCCAGCGCAGCCAGCGCCGAGGTCACCCGCTTGGCCTCGTCGCGCATGGCTTCATAAGTGGTGCAGTGCCGGGTGCCGTCCTCGCCGGCAGTGACGACTTCGACCTGCGGATGCCACTTCGCCGCGTGATCGAGGAAGGTATCGACCGTCAGCCCTTGGAGCTGCATCGTGCCGTCGCTCAGCGACATGGTTCGACCCTCGGCGGCAAGGGCGGGGCGGCGATGGAGACGTTCCAGTTCCACTGCTGGTCGCCCGCAGCCCGGCGGCGGCACACCACCGCCTCGTTGATCTCGTAACGCAGACCAAGCACGTCCTTCGCGATACGCGGCGTATCGGCGAAGACCATCCACGGCTCCTCGGATGAATAGTGCGGCCAGTCAGGCGCGCCTTCAGCCACGGGGCGGCCTGTCTTGGCAAAGCTTGCCCAGTAGCCAAGCATCGCGTCCGACAGGGCGCGCTCGTTTTGCGTGTCAGGGATGCGCGGCCAGTTCGGGCCAGTCTCGCCGATGGTTCCGAAGACATAGGGGAGCTCGGCGCCGTGGAAAGCGTGCAGGCCCGCCCGGTCGGCTGCACGGTAGCCGTGATCGAACAGGTAGAGCCACGCGGGCGCGCCAAGGCTTGTCTGGCTCATCGCAAGGCGCTGGGTCGTCCAGCCATAGAGCCCGTCACGAACAGCCTGCAGCAGGCTCTCCTCTATGGTGTCGGCAGGATAGATCTTGAGATAGATGTCGGCGAGTTCGCCGTAGCTTTCGCGGATCTCGCGCTCGTAACGCTCTCGGCCAGGTTGGGGGGAGGGCAGCAGCATCCGCAGCGATCGGATTTCGCCGCTGTTGAACCCGGCGAGAATCGGAACCCGCGCCTGCACGCCCCGGTCGAAGCTCTCGGGCAGCTGGTGCGGGATGATCTTGTCGTCGACGGTGATCCACGTGCGAAAACCCAGCGCGGTGGCGCGCTTGGTGATCTCTGCGGCACTGGCGGCGCGCAGCTCGGAGAGCGTTTCTGCCCCGAGCGCATCGGCAAGGCGCAGGCCTTCGCTCTCGGCGGATGTGTGGCCGTGGCGCGCCTCCCTGAGATGCGGCTGCGAGACCATATAGGCGCTTTGCATGATCGCCTTGTCGAACAGCCCCTGCGCAGGCGGAGCCGTCATCAGATTCATGATGCTGAGCGCCCCGGCGGACTCGCCCGCGATGGTGACATTGTCCGGATCGCCGCCGAAGGCCGCGATGTTGCGCTCGACCCAGCGCAGCGCGGCGATCTGGTCGAGCAGGCCGTAATTGCCCGAGATGTTCTCGGGTGATTCCGCTGACAGCTCGGGATGGGCCATGAAGCCCAACGCCCCCAGCCGGTAATTGATCGCGACGACGATCATTCCCTGCCTGGCTAGACGCGCGCCGTCGTACATCGGGAACGTGCCAGCCCCGGTCAGCAGCGAACCGCCGTGGATCCAGACGAAAACCGGTAGATTCTGTGCGCCATCGGGCTTCCAGATGCTGAGCGACAGACAATCCTCGCTCATCGCCGGCAGGTGCTCGTAATAGATGTTGGCCGGCACGTTCGGGAATTCGGGCTGGTGGCAGATCGGGCCAAACCGGGTTGCATCGCGCACCCCGTCCCAGCGCGCCTTTCCGACAGGAGGTTTCCAGCGCAGATTGCCTACCGGCGCCTCGGCAAAGGGGATGCCGCGGTATACCGAAACGCCCTCGAGCGCTGCGCCCTCGACCGTCCCTGCAGGCGCCTCGATCACCGGTCCCGCGGTGGCGGAGGCGGCCGCCAGCACAAGGCTTATGACCGCTCCGGCCCGTCCGAGGCGGAGCCACCAGCCATGCGTGCCGCCGCCACCTTGCGACCGGCTGCTGAGACTGCACGACATCGCCTGCTCCTCGCTGCGCCCGATCAGAACCGGACGTTGACGCGCGTGCCGAAGGTCATTGGCCGCAACCGTGCATAACGGCTGTCGAGGAAAGCTTCGGGGTGAACATAGGTGATCGCGTCGTTGTCGAAGAGGTTTTCGACGTAGGCGATGACGGTGACCTTCCCGAAGTCCGCCCCGGCAAACAGGTTGACCGTGCTGTAACGGTCGGTGAAATCGAAGGTCGGATTACGAACGCCGGGACGTCCGGGCACGTTCGGGAACAGACCCGGGAATTCGTCGACATGGGCGACATTGGCGGCGAGCCATGCGTCAGACGTGCCACTCAGGGCAAAGTCATAACGCAGCGTCGCAGAGCCTTGGAACTGCGGGCCTGAGAGTTGGAGGCCCGGCTCTGCGCCCGAAATCGCCGCTTCGGCAGCGGTGAGGTCGGTGATTTCGCTGTCGTTGAACGAGCCATTGAGGGCGAGGCTCAATCCCTTGACTGGCCTGACGAACAGTTCGAATTCGAGGCCTTGGCTGGTCGCGCCGCCAATGTTGGTTGCAAACTGGATCGAGTCCGAGACGCGGTTGGCCTGAACCTGGATGTCCTTCCAGTCGATGTAGTAGAGCGCGATGGTCGCGCTGACATCTCCGCCAAGCCAGCTTCCCTTGACGCCCACCTCGTAGTTGGTGAGCGAGTCCGACACGGCGCCGTCGGGGATGATGATATCGGTCGGGTCGGTGATGCTTGCCCGTCCTGCAAAGGCATTGGCGATCGGGGACCGGAACCCGGTCGCGACAGTCGCGTAGGCGGTCACTTCATCGCTCGGCTTGACCGAAGCGCTGACCTTCCACGAGACACTGTCATCGGTGATCTTGAGGCCAGGCCCACCGGGTACGTTGGTGATGGTAAGCGGGATGTTGCTCAGCCCGAACAGGCCGGCGAGCAGATAATTGCTGTTGTAGCCGCCCGGCCGTGCCACCGTCTGGACGCTGGTCTCGGTGTAGCGCAGGCCGCCGGTCAGCCAGAACTTGTCGCTGAAGCGGTAGGTGAGCTCGCCAAAGCCAGCGAGTTCTTCCGAGAAGGTGTCCGTCGTCTGCCGCTGATAATATTGGTCAGGCAGACCCGTCAGGCCGCGGCGCTGCAAGAAGTCGAGCGTGGAGCGGTAGTTGAACTCTGTCGTCCGGGTGCGGTCAAAATAGAAGCCACCGATGATCCATTCGAACGGCCCCGAGCCGGTCGAGGCGAGGCGAAGCTCCTGGACGAAGACATCGTCATAGGCAAAGGCGTCGAGACCGAAGGGGAAGGCCTGGCCGAAAGTAGCGGCGAGATCGACGACGAACAGCTGGTCGAATTCAGCAAGGGTCGACGAGCTCACGAGATCTGCAAAGCCCATGTCCCATTCGACGGTCAGGTTGTAACTGTCGAGATTGGCGTGGAACAGATCGGGCTGATCGCTTCGCCGGACGAATGTGCCAAGATTGGGGTTCGTCAGTCCGGAATCATCAGGCGTGCTGTTCTCGTGAATGGCAGTTGCCTTGATCGAGAACCGGTCGGTCGGCTCCCACATCAGCATGGCGCGGCCGCCATAGGTGTCGAGCGAGTTGGCATTGCTGATGCCAGTCCCGACGTTGTCGACCCAGCCTTCCTCGTTGCGATAGAACCCGACTGCACGGAACGCGAGTTCGCCTTCGACGATCGGGACGTTGATCATCGCGTTGTAACGCTGGCGCAGCGCGTCGCCGTCGGTCAGGCCGATATCGACCACCGCCTCGGCGTCAAAGCCGCTCGAATCCGGGCGCTTGGTGATGAAACGCACCGCGCCAGCAAGCGAGTTCGCCCCGAACAGCGTTCCCTGCGGCCCGCGCAGAATCTCGACACGTTCGACGTCGAATAGCGTGGGATCAAGGATCGTGGAGTTGCCGTTGGCTGAAATTGGCAGTTCGTCGATATAGATTGCGACGGTGCCCTGGAGGTTCGCGCCGTAACCATTGGTGGCGATCCCGCGCACCGTGAAGTTGTTGAAGTTCGCCGTCGGCCGGTTGAGGACGATCCCGGGCGTTTCCTGTGCAAGCCCTTCGTAACCGAAAATGCCCTTCTCGGTCAGCTCCTCCTGCCGGAAGGCGGTGACGGCGAGGGGCACGTCCTGAAGGCTCTGGGCCCGGCGGGTGGCGGTAACTATGATGGTCGGTGCGCTGTCCTGAGGCGCGCTTTCGTCGGCCTCGGAAGGCTCCGCCTCGGTTCCAGCGGAGGTCTGGGCCAATGCCGGAGCGGCGACGAAGGCGAGGGCGATGGCCGACGCGGATGCAAGGTACCTCACGAACATGGAATCCTCCCCTTTCATGCAGCGAATCATCCGTTCGCTTGCGTGCAAATTTGCTCACCCACGTGTGAATGTCAACATTCACTCTCGCGTGCGTGAACAAATTCGACGGTTGGATCGAGGCTCTGCTGATCGGCATTGACCGGGGGATTGGCGCAATATACTCATTCACGCGATAGTGAACAAAGGCGCGCGTAAAGCGAAGTGCGTCAAGGGAGGCGGATGTCACGCGGCCGATCGGCTGAGGATGGCTCCGCCCCATGGGAGAGGCAAGGATGACAACTGCGACACCTGGAGCTGCAGCCATGATTCGCAGGCCCGATGCGCGGGCATGGGGCGTTCTCTCGCTGCTGGGCTTCGTCTATGTCCTGAACTTCCTGGACCGCCAACTGCTATCGATCCTTGCGCAGCCAATCCAGCAATCGCTCGGGATAAGCGATGGGCAACTGGGCCTGATCGGCGGACTTTACTTCGCCATGTTCTACACCTTCATCGCCATCCCCGTGGGCTGGCTGGCCGACCGAACCAATCGGGTGACCATCCTTGCGCTCGCCTGTGGCATCTGGAGTGCGGCGACGGTCGCTTGCGGCCTTGCGCGCACCTATCCCGAGCTTGTCGCAGCCCGCATGAGCGTCGGCTTTGGCGAAGCGGGTGGGGTGCCGCCATCCTATGCCATCATCACCGATACCTTTGCGCCCGGCTACCGCACAACGGCGCTTGGCATCTTCAACCTCGGTCCGCCGATCGGGGCAGCGGTCGGGATCGCCTTTGGCGCCTCGATCGCAGCCGCTTTCGACTGGCGCGATGCTTTCATCGCGGTGGGAATCGTCGGGATCGTCACGGCTGTGATCCTCAAGATCCTCGTGCGCGATCCTGAACGCGGCGCCACCGATCTCGCCCGTGACGATACCGCCTCCGCCCCCGCTTCTTTCACCGGCACGATCAGGGACTTTTTCGGCAACCCCCTGCTGGTGCGGGCCTCACTGGGGAGCGGGACAACCCAGTTCGTCACCTACGGCCTTGGCAACTTCGCTGTGCTCTTCCTGATGCGCGAAAAGGCCATGACGCTTGAGGAGGTGGCGCTCTGGTATGCCCTCGTCGTCGGGTTCGGCATGGGGCTGGGGATGTTGGTCTCGGGGCGGATGCTCGACCGCTGGACGCGCACGTCCCGCACGGCCTTCGCGCTCGCCCCGGCGGTGTCACTGGCGCTGTCGCTTCCGCTCTATATCGGCTTCGTTTGGGCACCCGCGTGGGAACTGGCGCTGATTTTCCTGACCCCTGTAATGTTCCTCAATTACTTCTACCTCTCGGCTTCGGTTGCACTGGTGCAGGATGAAGTGAGACCGAACCAGCGCGTCCTTGCAGGTGCACTGCTGCTGCTGGTCATGAACTTCATCGGACTGGGGCTGGGGCCAACCTATGTCGGCGCGGCGAGCGATTGGTTCCTGGCGCGGGGGATGGAGAATTCGCTGCAGATAGCGCTCTACACGCTCTGCCCGTTCTTCATTATCGCGATCCTGATTTTCCTGTCCCTCGCAAAGCGATTGCGAGACGAGGCACGGGTCGGGATCTAGGCCCGATGGCAGGCGCGCGCGATCCGCAGCCCGAGGTGTCCTGCCGCGCCGGGACAATCCGCGGGCGGGATGTCGGCGGCGTTCGCCGGTTCCTCGGGATTCCCTTTGCCGAGCCGCCCGTCGGCAGGCTTCGCTGGATGCCGCCCCGGCGGCTCGGCGCGCTGAGAGACACCTTCGAGGCGACCGTTTTCGGCGCGGCCTGCATCCAGAATAAACCACAGATCTCGAAAACCTATACGCTGCCGGCCCACATCGCCTTCAGCGAGGATTGCCTGACGCTCAACATCTGGAGCCCGCAGGACGCTGACAATGCTCCGGTCATCGTCTGGATACACGGCGGGTCGCTGGTGATCGGGGCCAGCAGCGAGCCGATGTATGACGGCGCGGGGCTGGCGCGGCGGGGGCTCGTGGTCGTGACTGTCAATTACCGGCTCGGTGTCCTGGGCTGGTTGGCTCACCCCGATCTCAGCGCCGAGCAGGGGGGCACTTCGGGCAATTACGGCCTGCGCGATCAGATCTGCGCGCTCGAATGGGTTCGCGACAACATTGCCGCCTTTGGCGGCGATCCGGACAACGTTACGCTCGCGGGACAATCGGCCGGAGCGCTCAGCGCTGCTCACCTGATGGCAGCGCCCGCCGCGCGCGGCCTGTTCCACAAGGTGATTGCGCAGAGCCCCTATCTTTTTTCGATGCCCGATTTGAAAGGGCCCGTTCACGGCTCGGCCTCCGCTGAAGGCCTGGGCCGCGACTTTGCGACAGCGATGGGGGCGCCTGATCTTGCCTCCTTGCGCGCGATGGACGCCCGAGACCTTGTGCTAGGCGCGACAAGATGGGGCTTTCGCACGTCAAGCGTGGTCGACGGGACGCTTATCCCCGATCAACTCGTCTCGATCCTCGATGCCGGCGCACAGGCGCCCGTTCCCGTGCTGACTGGCTTCACCGAAGGCGAGATCCGATCCTTGCGCTCGCTCGCTTCGGACACTCCGGACAGCGCCGAGACCTATGTGCGTGAGATCCGGCACCGGCACGGCGAGGGTGCCGACCGATTTCTCGCCCTCTACCCGCCGACCGACATGGAAGAGAGCATTATCGGGGTCACGCGAGACGCCCTCTACCTGTTCGGTTCGCGGCGGCTGGCCGAAGCACAGGAGGCAGTGGGGGCTCCGGCTTTCCACTACCTGTGGGATCACAGCTATCCGGCCGCCGACGCGCTGGGCCAGCGGGCATTCCACGGGAGCGAAGTGCCCTTCGTGTTCGGGCAACTCGCCCAGACCGGCCCGTGTTGGCCACCGATCGCCGACACCGACGAACAGCGATCAATGTCCAATCTTGTTGGTGACCTGTGGGCCTCGTTCGCCAGATCTGGGCAGCCGGAAACACGATCCGGATTGGCGTGGCCGAGGTATTCCCGCGACCAATCCAGTCTGCGCCTGTCCGTTCCGCTCCGGGTCGAAAGCGATCTCCTCTCCGAACGCTATCGGCTCATGCGCGAGGAGTTCGACAGGCGCAGGGAAAGCGGTCTGGCCTGGAACTGGAATGTCGGACTGTTGCAGCCACCCCGTTAACGTGGGTTGGCACGAGCCGGTTTCGCTTACCTGATCTTGCGCGCCTGTCTTATCTCGCTCACCGTCATGCCGCTCCATCGTCGGACGGCGCGGCGCAAGTTGGCGCTGTCGCTGAAGCCGACCTTCCAGGCGACATCGTCGACGCTCATCTGTGTCGTTTGCAGATATTCGATCGCAAGCTTGCGCCGCACGTCATCGATGATCGCGCCATAGGTGGTGTCTTCGGCTGCGAGCCGGCGGCGCAGCGTCCGCTCCTGAAGGCCAAGCTGCGCCGCAATCGCCGGCATCGAGGGAAACTGGCCGGGTGCGTTGAGCAAAAGCTGGTAGACCTCGCCAGACAGGCCTGATGCAATCCGCGACTGCCCGATCAGTCGTTCGCAGGTTTCCTCCAGCATCGAGCGCGTCAGCCGGTTGCCCAGTGCAGGGGTGCGATCAAGCAGGGCGGCGGGGTAGTGGAGCTCGTTTGCCTCCTGTTCGTAGAGGCACACGCAAGACAGCTCGCGCGCATCCTCTCCGGCGTGTTCATCTTCAGCCAAGGAGAAAAGCGCGCGGACGGGCAGGTTGTCGGTGCCGGCAGCGTCACGGATATGCGTGAAAGTCATCTTCATCTGCTGCCGGATCAGAAACGTCCGGACGTCGTCGCTCATGTGATCGCGGTAAATCTCGCGGAACTGCCAGATCGCAAAGTCCCCTTCGACGCGCCAATGCAGACGGACCGTCGGGGTCGCGAGCGGCTGGTAGCGCACGGCAAAGTCGAAAAAGTCGCGCATCGTCGGCGAGCACATCAATGCGTAGCCATACATTCCGTAAGCCGAAAGGTGGAGCCGCGAGCCAATAGCGAAGGCATCGGAAAAGCCTGCGCCTGCGCTCACGATGTTCTGGCAGGTCGTCAGGTATTGGCCGATCGAGGTCAGCGTATGCGGGTCGCGAATGTCGTCGAGCGTAAGGCCGGTGCGATCGAGCACGGTTTCGGGGGCGATCCCGCGTTCGGCTACGGCGTCGATCACCGTTGCGATCTTGAACGGCGCGAACAGGCGCTGGTTGAGCGTGGGAAAGCCGGCCCGGTCATTACGCAGCGCTGATGCAGCGTTCGCACTATCCTGCATGATAATCGCCTCGATTTGTTCGTCTGTCCTCTAAAGACACACTGATGTCCGCTAATGCGCTTACTCGCAAGCGTGTCAGAGGTTAGTCCATTCATCAAGTCGGCAAAGTCGACCGCGGCAGACGCCGTGAAAACGAGGGGAGGGAAGATCATGTCGGTCCAAGGCACCATTTCCGCGCGCCGTGCGCGCCTGCTTTGCCAGTCAGCACTCGTTGCAGCGCTGCTTGGCCTGCCGGCAGTCGTGCATGCTCAGGCTCAGGACGCTGTCGATGAGCCGGTGGATGAAACCGTCGAGGCCGAGAACGTCATTATCGTGACCGGCTCGAGTATCCGTGGTGTGCCTCCCATCGGATCAGATCTCATCACGGTCACGCGAGAGGACGCCAAACTGATCGGGGCGGCGAGCACACCCGAACTGCTTGCGACTGTCCCGCAGCTCAACAGCTTCAACACTGCGCCGCGCGTGAGCAATGGCGGCCTTGGCTCCTTCGCACCGGGCCTGCGCGGGCTACCATCCGCGGCAACCCTGCCGCTGATCAACGGCAACCGACTGATCTCGGGCAGTACCCAGCAGACCAATCCGGATTTTCCCTTCATCCCCGAACTGGCGATCGAGCGCGTCGAGATCGTCGCGGACGGCGCTTCGGCGGTTTACGGTTCGGAAGCCGTCGCCGGGGTTGTGAACTTCATCACCCGAAAGAAGGTCAAAGGGATCGAAGCGATTGCGCGCTATGGCTTTGCCGACGATTACCACGCCTTCAATGCCGGGGCGATCGCTGGCCAGACATGGGATAGCGGATCGCTGGTGGTCGCCTACCAGTATCAGGAAAACAGCAACATCACCGGCGCAGACCGGAGTTACCGCCAGCTCGATTTCCGCGCAGTCGGCGGGATCGACACCCGTTCGGCGGTGTGCCCGGATGCCAACGTCAATCTGTTCGCCGGCACGATCTATGCCGCCCCTGGCCTCGCGCCGGGGGTGAACCGCTGCGACCCGCGCGGGCCGGTCGATCTGCTGCCACAAAACCGCACGCACGCCGGGATGGTCTCGCTGCGTCAGGACGTGACAGGCAGTGTGACGGCATGGGCTGATGTCCTCTATTCCGATCGCAGGGATGTGGTGCAGGCCGCGCTACCTGGTCAGACCTTCGTTCTGATCACTGCGGCCAACCCCTTCTTCCGCGCACCGCCGGGCACCAATTCCACCTTCGGCTTCTTCGATTTCCGACCCGACAGGCTTGTGGGTGCGGATCACTTTGATCAAACCTTCCGGGTGCGCACCGGGAATGCGACCGCCGGTCTCGACATCGCGCTGCCCAAGGACTTCAAGGCGACCGTGTCCGGGACGTTCAACTGGTCGCGCAACGACACATTCCAGCCGGGTATCAACACCACCGCACTGACCGCTGCGGCTGCCGGGACTACCTCAGCGACCGCGCTCGACCCGTTTGGTACCGGGACGGCTCCGAGCGTCGTTGCAGCGATCCTCGACAATCCGACCGACTTTACCAACCGCCAGCGTCTTCGCATGGGGGCAGCGCGGATCGACGGACCGCTGGCCGCGCTGCCGGGTGGCGATATCAAGATCGCCTTTGGCGCAGAGTATCGCCGCGAGACCTATATGCAGCGCGGCCAGAGCGGCGGTGTGGGCTTCCCCGAAGACCTCTCGCGCAACATCCAGTCGGTTTATGGCGAGTTGTTCGTTCCGATTGTTGGCGAAGGCAATGCGGGCCCGCTGGCGCGCAGCCTGACGCTGTCGCTGTCGGGGCGCTATGATCATTACAGCGACTTCGGATCGACCAGCAATCCGAAGATCGGCCTCACCTGGGAGCCGGTCGATGGCCTGAACCTGCGGGGCAGTTTCGGGACATCCTTCCGGGCGCCCGGTCTGCGCGATCTCGGCTCGACGGTCGGCTCGTACTACGCGGCGGCAGCGCTGGTCGATGCGTTCGGGGCGCGTGATCCTTCGCGCGGGGCGATGCAGGTCAACACCATGCTGCTGTTCGGCGGCAACCGTGCCCTGACCCCGGAAACTGCGCGCACGTGGTCGGCAGGAGCAGACCTGCGCCCGGCGTTTGCGCCCAACCTGTCCGCCAGCGTTACCTTCTACGACATCAAGTACGACGATGTGATCGGCACGCCTTCGGGCCTCGGGGCACTGCTGTTCAGCGATCCGACCTTCTCCGCCCGGGTCATCCGCAACCCCAGCGCGCAGCAGCTGAACGCGGCCATCACCGATACGGTGCCGTTCTTCTACACCTTCTCAGCGGTGCCGACGATCGGCAACATACTCGATCTGCGGCAGGGCAATTTCGGCGTGCGCAAGACCAACGGGATCGATTTCGATCTGCGCTACCGCCAGCCTGTCGGTTCGGCGACGATTTTCGGCGGGGTCGCGGGCAATTACATCCTCAATTACGAAAATCAGCTTTCGCCGACCTCTCCGGTCAGCAATTCGCTCGATGCCGGTATCCCGCGAGCGACGCTGCGCACCACGCTCGGAGTGACGGCAGGGCCAATCACCTTCGTCAACTTCGTCAATCACCGCACGGGCGTCACCGCATCCTACGCCACGCCGACCGGGTCCGCGCTGTTCTCGTCCGAGGGGTATACCACTGTCGATCTGCGCCTGAACCTGCGCCTTCCGGACATGGGCTTTTTCCGGGGCACAGAGCTCGGACTGCAGATCAATGACCTGTTCAACGCGACGCCGCCCTTCTTTCCGGGCACCGACGGGGTCGGCGGCGCCTACAACGTGATCGGACGCTATGCGGCGATGAGCCTGCGCACATCGATCTGAACCAGCGCCGCACCCGCGCCAATCGAAGGACAAGGCCTCTCTCTCAATGACCTGTGCCACGAACAGAGTCGGTGCAACCGACCCGATCCCGCAGATCCGCCTCTACACCGATTGGCTGAAGGCGACGCAGGGCCTGGCGTTTGCCGACTATGCCGATCTGCACCGATGGTCGGTCGCGGACCCGGAGGGGTTCTGGCGCAGCATCTGGGACTATGACGCGATCCAATCCCCGACAGAGCCGGTTGCGGTGCTGAGTGAAGCGGCCATGCCCGGGGCGCGCTGGTTCGAAGGCGCACAGGTCAATTATGCGCGGCACGTCTTCAGCCACGTTGCGGCGGCGGAGGCGGCGGCGCAGCCGGCGATCATCGCAATGGACGAGCGCGGCACGACAACCACGATTGGCTGGGCCGAACTGCAACGTCAGGCCGCCGCGCTCGCGCTTGCCTTGCAGGAGCGCGGCATCGGGCGCGGCGACCGGGTGGCAGGATATCTGCCCAACATCCCGGCTGCTGTCATTGGCCTGCTCGCCTGTGCCAGCATCGGTGCGGTCTGGACGCTTTGCTCGCCCGACATGGGCACCAACGCTGTGCTCGATCGATGGCGGCAAACCCAGCCCAGGGCGCTCATCGCTGTCGACGGCGTGCTTTATGCTGGCAAAGCGATGGACCGCAGTGCGGCGGTTACGGCGATCCGCGACCAACTCCCCTCGCTCGAGACCGTCTTTGTGGTTGCCAGCGGCTTCGCCGAACAGACGCTCGCGGGCGTGAGCGATTTTGCCGCAGCCACTGCGCGCAGCGAGGCCGAGGTTGCCGGGTTCGAGCCGGAATGGCTCCCCTTCGACCATCCGCTCTGGATCCTCTATTCGAGCGGCACCACCGGCCTGCCCAAGGCAATTGTTCACGGTCATGGCGGCGTATTGCTCGCGACCGCCGCAGGGCGGATGCATTTTGATCTGGGGCCGAGCTATGCGCCAAACACCTTTGGCGAGCGTTTCCACTGGTACACCGCAAGCGGATGGGTGATGTGGAACGTGCAGGTCGGCGGGCTTCTGAGCGGCACCACCATCTGCCTGTTTGACGGGTCGCCAAGTGGCAGCAAGGCCGATCCCGACTGGACGCGCTTGTGGGATTTCGCGGGTCGTACCGGTGTGACCTGGCTCGGGGCCGGCGCGGCGTTTTTCGTCAATTGCCGCAAGGCCGGCGTGGCGATCGAGCAGTTATCCGGCGCGGCGCGCATCCGTGCACTCGGCACCACCGGATCGCCGCTTCCGGCTGATGTCCAGCGTTGGGGCAGCGCCGCATTTGCCGCGCTTGGCAGACCCGACATCTGGTGGTGCAATGTCAGCGGGGGAACAGAGATCGCGGCGGCCTTCATGGCTGGCAATCCCGAACTGCCCGACTTGCCCGGACGCCTTCAGTGCCGCCATCTCGGCGCGGCGATCGAGGCTTGGGACGAACAGGGCCGCCCGGTGATCGACACGGTCGGAGAGCTGGTCTGCACCCGGCCCTTCCCGAGTATGCCGCTCTATTTCTGGGGCGATGACGACGGCAGCCGTTACCGCGATTCCTATTTCTCCGAATGGCCCGGTGTGTGGCGGCACGGTGACTGGCTTACCGTTCATGCCGATGGCAGCTGCAGCATTTCGGGCCGTAGCGATGCGACCATCAATCGCCACGGCGTGCGGATGGGCACGGCCGAAATCTATGCCGCCGTCGAGCAGTTGCCGGGTATTGCCGATTCCATGATCATCGAGGTCGGCACAGCCGAGGGCAGCAGCGAACTCGTGATGTTCGTCGTGACCGATGCGGGTGCGCCGCTGGACGCTGCGATGGAGGCAGCGGTGGCCTCTGCCATCCGTACCTGCCTCTCGCCCCGCTTCGTGCCCGATCACCTGATCTCAGCGCCCGGGATTCCGCGCACCATTTCGGGCAAGAAGCAGGAGCTGCCGATCAAGCGCCTGTTCGCCGGGTGGCCGGTCGCCAAGGTGATCAACGCCGATGCCAGCGCCACACCCGAACTCTTGCCGTGGTACATCGCTCAGGCAGAGGCTTGGCTGGGCCGCGAAAAAGTGCGCGCCGGGGCCGCGTCGTGAAGGCGGGTGTTGTCGGAGCCGGACTGATGGGCGCGGAAATCGCGCTGGTGTTTGCGCTGGGCGGACACGAGGTATTGTTGCATGACGAAAGCGAAGAGACGCTGACGGGTGCGCTCGCACGGCTCGGTAAGGTGCTCGACAAGGGCGTTGCGCGGCAGGCCTATTCGCCCGCGCAGGCCAACGCCGCGCTGGCGCGGATCGCGCCCGTCGCCGGCCTGGAGGCCATGGCAGACTGTGCGATGGTGACCGAGGCCGTCTATGAGGCGCTCAGCGTCAAGGCCGAAGTGCTGCGCGCGCTCGATGCCGTGGTCGGCCCTCACTGCATCATCGCGTCGAACACTTCGACCTTGCCGATCTCGACGCTCGCCGCCTGCCTCGTGCCCGACCGGCGCGCCCGCTTTCTGGGCACGCACTATTTCTCTCCGGCCTCGCGGATGGCGTTGGTGGAAGTCATCCCCGGATTTGCCACCGACCCGGCCGTGCCGGACGAGGTATGCGCGATCCTCGAACAGCTCGGCAAGCGGCCGGTGCGGATCAGGGATGTCGCGGGCTTTGCGGTCAACCGAATGCTGCACGCGATGCTGATCGAGGCGGTGAGGCTGGTCGAGGAGGGCGTCGCGAGCCCGGCCGACCTCGACGCCGCGTGCCGTCTTGGGCTCGGTCATCCGATCGGCCCCTTCGCCATGATGGATATCGTCACTGCGGACCTGTGCCTGGAGGTGCAGCAGCTCCTCCACGAGGCCTATGGCGAGCGCTTCCGCCCGCCAGCCTTGCTCAAACAGCGCGTGGCTGCTGGATATGGTGGCGGCCGCGGCAGGCGAGGGTGGCTCGATGCAGACGGCTGATCCGGGGAACGGAAAAAGGAAACCCAAAATGACCGAGCCGACAGCGCCGCGCGCACAGGCCGAGACCGGCACCCCGCCGAGGGCTGGGATCACGCTGGGGATGCTGGCTTTCGTCTATGTCCTCAATTTCCTTGATCGCCAGTTGGTCTCGATCCTTGCCAAGCCGATCCAGGACGGGCTTGGCGTGAGCGACGGCCAGTTGGGGCTCATCACGGGCTTTTATTTCGCGCTGTTCTATTGCTTCATCGCGATACCGGTCGGCTGGCTGGCGGATCGCACCAGTCGGGTGAAGGTGCTGTCCGCCGCCTGCGCGATATGGAGTGCGGCGACGGCCGCCTGCGGCATGGCGGCGAATTACGGCCAACTGGTCGCGGCGCGGATGATGGTCGGCGTGGGCGAGGCGGGTGGGGTGCCGCCGTCCTATGCGATCATTGCCGACACCTTCCCGCGCGAACGTCGCACCACCGCGATGGCGATCTTCAATCTTGGCCCTCCGCTCGGCTCCGCGCTCGGGGTCGCCTTCGGCGCTTCTCTGGCGGCTGCGTTCGACTGGCGGATCCCCTTTTATGTCGTCGGCGGCATCGGGGTGGTTACCGCAGCGGTGGTCTATGTGACCGTACGTGAGCCGCGACGGGGCGAGGCTGACGGGGTTCCCGAGGTCGCCTCGTCTTCCGCCGGGGCCGAAGGCTTCACCTCCGCAATTCTGCAGTTCTTCCGCCATCCGTTGCTGCTGACAGCTTCGCTTGCAAGCGGGGCGGGCAATTTCATCACCTATGGCCTGCTCAACTTCACCGTCCTGTTCCTGATGCGCGAGAAGGGGATGGCGCTGGAGGATGTGGCGGTCTGGTACGCGCTGGTCGTGGGGATCGGGATGAGCGGCGGGATCTACGCCTCAGGGCGCATCGTCGATCACTTCGCTCGCCGCAGCAAGACTGCCTATGCGACGGTGCCGGCGGTATCGCTGGTGCTGGCTTTGCCGTTCTTCCTCGGCTTTGTCTGGGCCGCGCGCTGGGAGCTGGCGCTGGTGTTCCTGCTGGTGCCGATGTTCCTCAATTCCTTTTTCCTCTCAGCCACGGTGACCTTCGTGCAGGGAGAGGTTCCGCCCGAGCGGCGCGTCATGTCGGGAGCGCTGCTGCTTCTGGTCATGAACTTCATCGGCCTTGGTCTCGGCCCGACCTATGTCGGCATGATGAGCGACTATTTCCGGCCGCTTGCTGGCGAGCACGCATTGCAATCGGCCTTCTATGCGCTGGCACCGATGTATCTTGTCGGCGCCCTACTGTTCGCGCTGCTCGCGCGGATGATCAGGCGTGTGGAGACCGCATGATTCGCCCGCGCGCGTCCATCCAGAAAGGGAACACAGCCGTGAAAACGAGGCATCGCGTCGCATTGTTCATGGCATCGTGCATCGCTTTCACGCTGCCCGGCGCGGCAATGGCGAAGTCGCCTGCGGTGGCCGGAACCATGGAGGCGCGCTGTGCGTCGCTTGCCGGCTTGAGCCTTCCCGACACCATGATCGAAAGCGCAGCGGTCGTACCAGCCCGCCTGCCGCAAGGGAGCATCGCCGGTGATGTTTCTGGCTACCCCGCCTTCTGCCGCGTGGTGGCGCGGGTGCGCCGGGTGCCAGGCTCGGACATCGGGGTCGAGCTCTGGCTTCCGCTTCAAGGCTGGGCCGGCGTGTTCCACGGCAACGGCAGCGGCGGGTTCGCTGGAAACTTCACGCTTGGCTATGCGGGCATGGCCGAGGGGCTGCGGCGCGGTTTTGCCACCGCGACCACCGATGCGGGGACGGCCCCCGCCACCCCACTCGAAGGAAAGGCGCTGATCGGCCAGCCGCGCAAATGGCGCGACTGGGCCCGACTTTCGACCCATGTCATGACTGTCACCGGCAAGGCGATCACCAAGGCCTTCTACGGCACGGAGGCGCGGCGATCCTACTATACTGGCTGTTCGACTGGCGGGCAGATGGGGCTGATCGAAGCTCTCTACTACCCTGAGGATTATGACGGCATCCTCGTCGGCGCGCCGGTGATGAACCGCACCTGGGGGCACGCGGCGGTGCTCTGGAACTACGCCGCGGCAAACCGCGCCCCTGGTCGGTTGATTTCCGATGCCAAGCTCAAGCTGCTCAACCGCACGGCGATCGCGAGCTGCTGGAAGCAGGGTCACGGGCTGGCCGGAGACCGCTTCATCACCGATCCGATGCGCTGCCGCTTCGATCCTGCCGAGCTCCAGTGCAAGGCGGGCGATAATGGCAGCTGCCTCACCGAAGGCGAAGTGGCGACCGCTCGGGCATTCTATTCCGGCCCGGTGGATAGCGAGGGCAAACCGGGCTTCTTCGGCTGGCTGCCGGGCAGCGAGATGCCGGATACCTTCGGCTGGTCATTCCTGCAGCAGCCCGTTGGAGGCCAACCGCCGTTCAGCGACCTGTTTCTCTGGGTGCTGGGCGCGGATTGGGACTGGCGCAGCTTCGATGTCGAACGCGACATGGCGCTGATGGATGCGCAGCTCGGCCCGATCGTCAATGACGCGACCGCTGGCAGCCTTGCCGCCTTCGCCAAGCGTGGCGGAAAGCTGATCGTGTTCCACGGCCTCGCCGACACGCTGGTGCCGCCGGGACAGTCCGCCGCCTTCTTCGATCGCCATGCGGCCGCGATGGGCGGTGCCGACGCGCTGGCTGAGCACGCGCGCCTGTTCATGGCTCCCGGCATGATGCACTGCGGGGGAGGGACCGGGCCTGATGCCTTCAATGCGACCCTGGGCATTCCGCCGCGCCCGCCATCTGACGACCGGCAGCACGATATGTTCTCGGCGCTTATCGCTTGGGCCGAGGAGGGCAAGGCGCCAGACCGTATTATTGCCACCCGCTTTGCGAGTGACGATCCCGGACGGATTGAAATGCAGCGGCCACTGTGTCCCTGGCCCCAGCGCGCCGTCTATCGCGGTTTTGGATCGACGGCTGCACCTGCCAGCTTCACTTGCGAGGCTCCGCCAGAGTGACATCCAAAACCCGGCATAGCCCCGCGCGATAGCCGCGCTTGCAGCGCCCGGCTGACCAAGGATCGTGCCTGCACTGGCGGGCGTTTCATCTTGGGTGCCGGAATTCACCGCTTCTCAATATCACCGCGTTACACCCTCCACGGCCGCACTGGCCGTTAGAGGGTTGATTGGCATGAATTTCTTCGGGTCGGGCTGGAACAGGTTCAAGCAGGGCGGCGGTTTTGGCCGCAAGGGGACCGCCGAGGCGGCCCCGCCCAAGATCGCCTCTGAACCCCGCCGCATCTTCGGCAACCGCGAGCGAGGTGATGGCAGCGCTTCTGACGATGCTTCGCCCTTCGCGCGCTTCCTCGAGGCCACCAGGGGCCAGCCCGCCAACGGCTATGGCTACGAACGCTACATTTCCTCCCACACCATGCAGAGCCTGTCGCCCGAGGAGCGCGGTGAGCTGCTCGCTGATCTTGCAGGTCGGCCGGGTACCTATGGCGGAGTTCATGACAATACCCGCGAATGCGAGGTCGCTTCCAACGCCTTCTGGACAGTGTGGAAGCATGACATCGCAGTGCGCAAGGAACACCTCGGTCCGCTGCTGCAGCATCTGCTGGACAATCCTTCCTATCGCAGCGCGGGCTATCTCGATGAGCAAGTCGGCCAGCTGATGAAGCTGATCCGGTCGGCGATCCAGCAGGGTGCCTACCTGTCCAGCGCCGATTGCGAAGCACTTGCGGCCATGGCGGCCGCGATCCGCAGTGGATCATCCTATCGCAAGGCCGAAACCAAGAAGATGCTGGCGCGGGCCGAGCGGATCGAGAAGCTGGCGGGCGTTGAAGCCAGTGCGACCGAATTCCTGATGAGCCGGTGTGAGGGGGCAGACAATCCGCACGCGATACGCCCGGCGCCGCACGCCAATGCCGCGTTCTGGGCCAATCTCCTTGCTGAGGTCGCTGCCGCGCTCGATGAAATCCGCCGCGCCACCAAGGGCGGAACAGCGCCAGCCTGGGCACGATCGGCGGGCGCTTTCGAGGCTGAGTGGCCGGCTTGCGGCGAGGTTGTGCCGCGTCTTGCGGACTGGAAGGCCGGGGACAGACCCGTTGCCGCCCTCAAGAACGACAATGGCAAGCGCAATGGCTGGAGCAATCCAGACGCCTATCGCCGCCTGCCGGACGACATCGCGTTGGCCGCTGCCCATTCGCGGTTCATTTGGAACAGCGATCAGATTCCCGGGCTAGAGGTGCTGGCCGATCTCGAGAATCCGGAATGGACGGCGCTCGCAGAACATCTCATCACCCAGCGCCGCGCGCCCCGAAGCACCAAGGCATGGCAAAGGCAGGCATTGGCGCTTTGTGCGCCACTTGGCCTCACGACGGTCGAGGCGCGGTTGCACGACTGGATGGCGCTGTTCCATAGCCCGGCGCTTGGGCGCGAGGCCTATACCCGGCTCGTCAATGGCGAGAGGTTTGTCGCGGCCATGGCCCGGCTCGAGAAGGCGCATCCCGATTGGCCGGAGCGTCATGCACGCGAGCTTCGCCAGCTGGGCCGCGCTATCGCGATTTGCGTTGCGAGTGGCCCCGGGCACACGCTTGCCCCGGACTTTCACCCGCGCCTCGTGCGGCTGGACGATCATGTCTACAAGAACCGCAGCGCGACGACCGGGGTTCTCGGGCTGCTCAATCCCTCTTACCGCAGCGAGGATGGTCGCGGCACGTATCAGACGCTTTCCACATGGATGCGGCTGAGCGTCGAGAACGAGGACTTTTTGCGCGGAGCGGTGTGGCTGGCGGCGCTGCTCCCGGACCGCGCGCGGGCGATCACGGCTCTGGAACTGACCGCGCTGGCGGCGGCGACCTACACCACCACCGGTGATGACGGGATGCGATCCAAGGTCATCGCCAATGCCGCGATCGCGACCCTGATCGACATGGGGGGGCCGGACATCGACGCGGCCGTGCTGCGCCTGTCCAAGGGTGTCGAGCACCAGACGGTGCGTGCGCCCTTGGTCGCCTACCTTGAAGGCACCGGCTGAGGCCGGGCTACAGCCCTTCCTCAGCCGAATTCCTCATAGCCCTTGCGGGTCTTTTCCAGCGTCAGTTTGGTTGCCTCGCGCCGCGCCCTTTCGGCATCCTCATAGGTCTTGACCACGCGCTGGCCCTTGGTGCCGACGCGCCCGAACTCGACGATGAGGTCAGTGCCGTTCACACCGACGCGCCAGAACTTGTTCGAGGCCCCTGCGACAAGGCGGTATTCGGTCATGCCGGGGGTGCCATCTGCTGCGCCAGCTTCGGGCGCTGTTTCCGGCGCGGCTCCGGTGTCAGCTTCCGGTAGCGGCGCAGGGGCGGGTGCGAGGAGGGGGGCGAGCCCCGTGCCGGCCACCGGATCAGGATCGGCCAGCTCCCAGCTTGACCGCTCGAGCTCCTGCTCGATCCGGTCAACCACATCGCTACGATTGCGCAACCAACTGGTGACAGGCACGTCGATGACCCGCCACCCGAAAGCCCGCAGGATCACCGGGCGGAACACGAAGCGTTCCTCGATGCTGCGTTCCCCGGTCGCCGCACGGTCGAGCAGCACCGCAAGCCGGTAACCGCCGCCAGCCGGATCGACCACCGCCAGATCGCAGCGGAAGCTCGCCCCGCCGACATGTTCGTGCACCTCGTGCCCGCGCGCGCGCAGCGCTTCGGCAATCGCGCTGCGCACCGGATCGGGCGGCAACTTGACATCAAAGGTGCGTGCGGCATCGGGGTTGAGGGTCGCCAGCACCGCCTGCGCCTTGTCCTGCGCGCCGGCCGATTGCGCTTCGGCGAAGGCGAGGAAGCTGCGCAGCGCGCGCGCGCCATCGTTGTGGACGTTGGTGATCGCTTCGGGCGCGATAGTGGTGACGATCGACATGTGCCGCTTGGCACGGCTGAAGATCACGTTGAGCCGCTTTTCCCCGCCGCGCTGGTTGATCGGGCCGAAGTTCATCACCATCCGCCCGTCGCGTCCCGGGGCATAGCACACGCTCATCAGGATGATGTCGCGCTCGTCCCCCTGCACATTTTCGAGGTTCTTGACGAACAGCCCGGTGAACTGCCCGTCCTCCTCGCGCTCGACCTCGCGGGTGAGGCGGGCGCTGAAATCCTCGTCCTCGGCGGCGAGACGTTCGAGCGCGTCCTCGATCTCAGATTGCTGGACTTCGGAAAAGGCGACGATGCCGATGCTGAGCCCGGTCTCGCGCCGCAACAGATCGCGCACCAGCCCGGCGATATAGCGCGCCTCGGGCAGGTTGGCGCGGCGGTCATAGACCCCGTCGGCGATCCGATGGGTGGTGATTGGCGCGGCGAGCAGCGTCTCGACGCCTGCGCCCCATGCGGCATCATCATCCGACACCACCGGCCCATCGCCGCCAGCGCGCTGGCGCAAGGAACGGTCGGGGATGGTCACCAGCTCGCCGGCATAGAACGCCGCGTTGGAGAAGCTGATCAGCGCCTCGAACCGGCTGCGGTAATGCCACGCCAGCAGGGTCGCTGGCAGGTTGCGCGCCGCCTGGGCGAGCAGGCTGTCGGCATCGAGCACGATCGCGATCCGCTCGCCATCCTCCTCGGCGAGGACTTCCATTTCCTCGTCCGACTGGGCGGCGCTGAAGAAGCTGGTGGGGGGCAGCTGCATCTCGTCGCCCACAATCACCACCTGCCGCGCGCGGCATAGAGCGGGGACAGCGTCTTCGGTCGGCACCTGGCTCGCCTCGTCGAAGATCACCACGTCGAACAGATCGGGCTGGAGCGGCAGCGTATCCGAGACCGAGAGCGGGCTCATCAGCCACACCGGTTTCAGATCATTGACCACCCGGCCGCTGTCCGCGCTCGCCAGTTCGCGGATCGATTTGTAGCGCATGGTCTTGCCGAATTCGTGCTCCAGCTCGCGCCGGCCATTGGCATAGACCTTCTTGAACTCGCGCCCGGCCGGGTCGAGCTGGGTGACCGAGGTTTCGGACAGCTTCACATTGTCGCGGAAGCTGCGGTGGAGCGTGGCGCGGATCGCGGCGGCGTTCTGGTCGCGCAGCAGATCGCGCGCGGCAGCGGCGCGGCGCGACAAGGCGATCATGCGGTCGGCATCGAAGCGGCGGATGTCGGGATTGGCGCGTTCGCGCACTGCGATGTCCTCGTCCACCACCAGCGCCTCGATCGCGGGCAGCGGCAGGGCGAGGCCGGTGAGCGTGGCAGCAATCGCAGGCGGGGCGGCGTGAACCTGCGCCAGATGCGGCAGCAGGTCGGGCAGATCATCGAGGTTTTCGCGCAGATCGCGCAAGGTCTCGCCCAGATCATCGAGGCTCATCGCCTCGTGCCCCTCGACCAGATCGGTCAGCTGGCGATCGAGCGCGGCCATGGTGGGCGCGTGCTGGGCGAGCCGGGCGAGCAGCGATTGCCCTGCTGTGGTTTGCATCAGCCCCAGCACCCGCGCGGATGGCCGCGCCGGGGTGGTGCGCGTCAACTGGCTGCGCAAATCGAGCAAACCCGCCAGATCGGGCGTGCCCAGCCGCTGCGCCAGCCCGCCGCGCGCCTCGGCCAGAGCGGCGCGCGCATGGTGCAGGGCGGCAAGATTTTCGAGCACTGCTGCAACCTTGGGGCGTACCGCGTGTCCGGCGAAATCGTAACGCGCCGCAACGGTCGCCTTGAGCGTGCGCCAAGCGCCGCTGAAAAACGCGAACAGCGATCCTTCCTTGGCCCGCGCCAGTTCGAGCGCGGCGGCGGTATCGGCGGGGCTCAAGGGATCGTGCCATCCGGCGGCGGCGCTGGCAGCAGCGGCTTCGGCGTTCTCGCGCGTGGTGATGGCGGCAAGATCGGTTCCGAGCGCCTGCGATTCGGGCGATGCCGGATCAAGCAGGCCGGGCGAGCGGGCAAGGCCGCTGGCGACCAGTCGCTCTGCCAGCACCACCGCATCGACCGCATCGGTAAAGGCGATGTCGCCCGCCAGCGGCGTGTCGGGATCGGCCAGCAGCGGATCGAGCCGCTGCAACAGGCCCTCGACCGAGGAAAGCGCCGCCTCGACCTCGGCATAGGGACGCTCGCGCATGAGCAGGGCGGGCTTGAGGCGGGCGAGCGGGTGGGCGGCAAGGCTGGCCGCGCCGGTCAAATCATGCACTGCGCGGGTCACGCGTGCGGCCATGTCGCGGTGCGCGTCCCACAGCATCAGCGGCGGCAGCGCCTCGCGCGCGGCGGCACCGATCCCGGCGGGCGGGGCGGGCAGGGCAGCGGCGCGGCGCACCAGATCGCGCAAGGCCAGCGCGCCGTCGCCGCCTGCGCCGACCGCGGCTTCGAAGGCGGCGATCTGGCGCAGATGTTCGCTCAGCGCGGCAACCGTTTGCGCGCGGGCGGCGCGGGCATCATCCAGCCCGTCGGGCGTTTTGCCCCAGCGTTCGTAATGTTCGCCAAGATCGGCGATGAAGGCCTTCTTGTCGTCCTGCGCGTCGTGAATGATCGTGGCGAGCCCATCCAGTCCGGCCTGCCCGAGCCGGTGGTACACCACATCCAGCGCCGCGCGTTTCTCGCATACGAACAGCACCCGTTTGCCGCGTCCGGCATAGTCGGCGATGAGGTTGGTGATGGTCTGCGACTTGCCCGTGCCCGGCGGGCCCTGGATGATGTAGCTGCGCCCCGTCCGCGCAAAGGCGACCGCCTGATCCTGCGTCGCATCGCTGGCGACCACGCCCCATTGTTCGGCCGGCGGGATCGGCGGCGGGGCTTCCTCGACAAAGGGGCGCGGCTCGATCGAGAACACCTGATCGAACGCCGGTTGCACTTCGGGCGTATCGATCAGCGCGTTGTAATCGCGCACCAGCGACATCTTCTTGTAGTTGAAATTGGCGAGCGTCACGCCGGTGAGGTCGATCTCCCAGGCGAATTTGTGCCCTTCGCCGCTGGCCTTGCCATAGGCCATGCTCTCGGTCTCGGCGACCATCAGCTCGCGCTTGGGCCGGTATCCGCCGCCAGTGGCGATGCGCTGCGGCAGGGGATCGGGCTTCACGAACTTTTCGAACAGCGCGAGGCCAAGCGGGCGATAATCGCCGCGCGCATAGCTGAAATCGGCCTTGGCGCTGATCGTCTCGCGGCTGCCGGGGCGGCGGCGGTTGTAGGTGTTGACCCGCGCCACCGCGCGCTGGAGGATCAGGCGGATCGCCGGACGGTCCTGCAATTCCAGCCGCACGCCGGGCTCGCTGTCATGGATCTGACGGCGGATCGCCTCGTGGATCGCGCTGATCGGGGTCTGGGCGAGATCGACCGTCTCGGGCAGGTCGATGGCGTAAAGCTGGCGCAGCATGTGGCGCAGCGCCGGGTTGAATTCGGCGACGCTTTCGGGGCAGGTCATCACATACTGGTCGCGCACGCCCTTGCGCTTGGTGACCTCGACCGGCAGCCACAGGAGCGGGGAACTGATGCGCTCTTCCGGCGCCTCGCGCAGATTGTGCCAGTGCAGGAAGGCGACCGTCAGGCGCAGGCTGGAAAAGCCGTATTCGTTGCGGTTGCGGCGGTTTTCCTGAATGATCCGGTCAAGCTGCGAAGGGATCTGCGGCTGATCCTCGAACCGCAGCCAGCGGTTGAGCGGCACAGCCTTGCCCGCCAGCACATCCTTGGCGAAGGCCCCCTGCCAGGTGCACAGCGCGTCAGCCCGCACGCTTTCGATCCGCATCACGATGGGGATGCTGGCATCGGTGAAGTTGATCGAGCTTTGGGTCGGGCGGAAATGGATCAGGCGGTTGCGGCGCGAGAGATCAAACAGGCGGTCGCGCAGATGGCTGAGCACGGCAGTGCGCCGCCCCGGCACGCCCTGCGCTTCGGCCAGCACCCGCTCCACATCGATGCTGACCGGCTGATCGCGCCAGGTATCCAATCGCTGGGCCAGTTCGGCGACGTTCTTGGCGCGTTCGTGGCGGTTGAGGTGGGTCGCCTCGAGGATCAGCGAGACGATTACCGGATGCATCCGCGGGGCGATGGCGAACAGGTTGTCGCGGTGGCTGGAGAACCGCTCCAGCGCGTCCTTGTCGGCAAAGTCGAGGCCGGTGGCCAGCGCGGCCATCACCATGCCGAGCTGGAAGACATCGGTGATCTCGTCATGGTGGCCGAGCACGGCCTCCCAGTTGCGAAAGGCCGTGATGAAGGCAGGCTCCGCCGGGGCGGGGTCATCGCCGTCCAGCACCTGCAGATCGTCGACCCGCGTGCCCTGCGCCTCGTCCTGCGTGACGCGGTAATTGCCCACCAGCTTGAGCGCGCTCGACACCTGCGGCTGCACCGCATGGATTGCGGCAAGGTTGCTGCGCGGCTGCATTCCGGCGGGGTTGGCGAGGGCGAGCTGGCCGTCCTCGGTCTCGATCACGCTGGCTGGCCCGATGTCGGCGACGCGGCCCTCGGCATGGAGCGCGGCGACCTGCCGCATCAGGCCGAGCATGGCGTGGACCAGATCATCGGGCGTCAGGCGCCTGCCTTCGGCAAGGACCGTGCCGAGCGGGCGCAGGGACGTGGCGGCGGCGGTGTCGGTCATGTCGGTGCTCATGCTGCCTTGGCGGCCTGTGCCACCAGCTTGTCGGCGCGGGCCTTGGTCCATTTGAGATCGCGCCGCAGCGC
>Ga0209278_1000631_pt1 | contig 25597 bp, 21 predicted proteins | sample JI81BgreenDNA_FD_187504 | JGI IMG/M metagenome (GOLD analysis project Ga0209278, IMG submission 187504) | Wastewater effluent complex algal communities from Wisconsin, to seasonally profile nutrient transformation and Carbon sequestration -... | ecosystem: Engineered > WWTP > Effluent > Algae...
AACGGGCCGAACGGCGAATTCCAGTTGACCCCGATACCCACCGAAACGCGCGGCTTCGGTGTATTCCCGAGGAATTCTTCGACAAAGCCCGCCGAGAAGCCATCGTTGGGCAAACAGGGCGCCGTCTGCCCCGGCACGCGCGGGGCCGCAGCAGTCGGGCCATCCTGACAGGTGAGTGTGGGCGATTTCAGGCTCCACAGCGCGCCGACATCGGCAAAGATCGACGGACGGATGCCCAGTTCGTTGCCGGCCGAACCCAGCGGAATGCGGATTTCAGCACGCGCCAGATAATAAGCCCGGCCGCCCAGCGAATCGTCCAGGGCCTGGCGACGATCCTGCACAACGGTGCCATCCAGACCAAGAGGACGGCGCAGCACGCGCGGGCCGATGCCGCGGATGTTGAAGCCGCGGAATTGAGGCTGACCAAGGAAGAAGCGGTTGGTCAGGATCACGTCCTGCCCGCCATAGCCAAAGGCAGCGCCGCCTTCCGCGCCCAGGTTCAGCACGAATCCGGTGCCAAACAGCGGGGTGAAATAATCATAATTGGCGCGTGTGGTGACGAACTTGATGCCGATGGGAATACCGGCAACATCCTGGCTGAAGGTGAAACGCTGGCCAGCCGATGGCAGGCGCACGTTGTTCAGGCTATTGTAGATGATCGAATAACCCAGCGTGGACACCGTGCGGTTGCCCAGCTGTTCGCACAGGAAGCGGCCGGCACGCAGCGGATCGCAGACGCCGTTGGTGAAGAAGATGGCTTCATCGAGGCCAATTTCTTCACGGCTGAGACCATAGCGAAGCGACGCCGCCCAGAATTCGGTGATCGAAAAGCCGGTGCGGACCTGGAAGCCGGTGGAAACCTGCGTATAGGTGGTGTCGCGCGTGTTGTTGCCAGTGAAGCGGAACGACCGGAAATCGCGGCGGAACACGTCCACGCCCAGTGCCAGGTTGCGGCCACCCAGATAAGGCTCGGTAAAGCCGGCTTCGACCGATCGGGCGAAGCTGGAAATATTGCCCGACAGGCGCAGTTCCTGGCCACGGCCGCGGAAGTTGCGCTGGCGCACGCTGGCCGAGAAGATGAAGCGTTCGATCGACGAGAAGCCAGCCGACAATTGCAGTTCGCCGGTGGGCCGTTCCTGGATATTGGCTTCCAGCACGATGCGATCCGGCGTGGTGCCGGGCTTCTGCTCGATGTCCAGCTTGTCCTGGAAGAAGCCGAGACCGAGCAGTCGATCCTTGGAGCGCTTCACCTTGATCGAGTTGAAGGCATCCCCTTCGGCAAGGCGGAATTCGCGGCGGATCACATTGTCGTGCGTGATGGTGTTGCCGTTGATCGACACCTTTTCCACATAGACGCGCGGCACCTCCCCGATCTGGAAGGTGACGTTCATCTTCAGATCTTCCTTGTTGCGCTCGAACTGCGGGCGCACATCGGCAAAGGCATAGCCCAGAAGACCAGCGGTTTCAGACAGGCTTTCAACCGTGTTTTCAATGGCCTGCGCGTTGTACCAATCACCTTCCTTCATGCGGATGATCGGGCGGAATTCCTTGGGCTTGATGTCGCGCAGCTGGCTTTCCAGCTCGATCTTGCCGAACTTGTAGCGCTCCCCCTCTTCCACGACATAGGTGACGATGAAGTCCTTCTTGTCGGGCGTGAGTTCGGCCACCACCGAGGCGACGCGGAAATCGGCATAGCCCTCGGTCAGGTAGAACTGGCGCAGCTTCTGCTGATCATAGGCCAGGCGATCGGGATCATAGGTGTCGTTGGAGGTAAAGAAGCGCCACGTGCGGGACTGCTTGGACGCCATCTGCTTCCGGATCGCGCCTTCCTTGAACTTCACATTGCCCAGGATGTTGATCTGACGGATCTTGGACTTCGGGCCTTCACTGATCTCGAAGATCACATCGACGCGGTTCTGTTCGAGCTGGACGATCTTGGGTTCGACACTGGCGGCAAAGCGGCCACCACGGCGATACAATTCCAATATGCGGCCCAGATCGGCGCGGGTCTTGGAACGGGTGAAGATCTGGCGGGGCGCAAGGCGGATTTCCTCGCGGATCTTCTCTTCCTTCACGCGCTTGGCGCCTTCGATGATGATCCGGTTGATCACCGGATTTTCCTTCACCTCAACAATGAGCGCGCCATTGTCGTCACGGATGGTGGCATCGGAAAACAGTTCGGAGGCATAGAGTGCCTTGAGCGCCGTATCGAGCGCATCGCGATCATAACGATCGCCAATGGCTAGGTTCAGATAGGAACGGACAGTTTCCGGCTCCAAGCGCTCGGTCCCGCGCACGACAACGCTGCGCACGATGCCGGCATTGGCAGCGGTGGCGGGCAGCGCAGACTGGTTGCGGGATTCAGACGCGCGTGCTTCGGCTTCGGCCGATGGGCGCGCCGGTTCGGCGGCCGGCGGGCGCGGGCGCTGCTGGGCCAGGGCCGGAGCCGCCAGTGCCGTCGAGACCAGCAGCGCCGCCAGCGGGCGCCGCCAACCTGCTGCACCACCAGTGTCGCGAACGAAATCGGCTTCCATCAACCCCACCAACCTACCATCAATCAGCCCTGCGGCTCGCCGGTTGATCCCGCGATGCCAGAAATTACTCGCAGCCAGACGGGCGGACCCTGTCATCCCAACAAGTTCGCCAGACGGTTCCATAGCCCGACACTAATCATGTCGTGCCAGGTCAGCACCGCCATCAGCGACATCAGCGCGGCAAAGCCCGACATGAAGGCCCATTGCTGCACCTTTTCCGCCAGAGGCTGCCGCCGCACTGCCTCGATGCCGTAGAGCAGAAGATGGCCGCCGTCCAGCATCGGGATGGGCAGCAGATTGATGAAACCAAGGTTGATCGAGAAGAAGGCCATGAACGCCACCGCCGAGAGCAGGCCCAGGCTGGCCTGCTGGCCGGCGATCTGCGCGGTCTTCACCGGACCACCCATTTCGGTAATGGCGCGTTCACCCACAACCACCTGGCGCAGGGTGCGCCCGATCGTCTGGGTGATGCTCCACGTGTCGATCACCGCCAGGCGCAGCGCATCGGGCACGCCAACCTGCTGCACAACCTCGGTCGGCCGCAGGATGCCCAGGCGCGGGTGGCGCGAGACATTGCCGAAACGATCCTTGGTTTCGACCATCATTGGCGTCACTGCGATGCGGCGCTGTGCCGTGCCGCGCTGCACCAGCAATTCAACCCGGTTGCCGGTGCCGGTGACGACCTCTGCCGTGATGTCCTCGAACCGCTCGACCGCCTTGCCATCGACGGCCAGGATACGATCACCCACCGCCACGCCGGCCCGTTCGGCGGCGCTGCCCGGCATGACGCGTTCCACCACCGGCGGCGAGGCCTGGTGGCCCAGCGCCAGATTGAAGCCGGCGAGGATCAGGATGGCAAACAGGAAGTTGATCGCCGGCCCGGCCGCCACGATGATGGCGCGCTGCCACAGCGGCAGGAAGGCAAACAGCCCACGGCGCTCCTTTTCGGGCAGCGACAGGATGGCCGGATCAATCTGGCTGGCTTCGTTCATGTCGCCAACGAACTTCACATAGCCGCCGAGCGGGATGGCGTTGATCTTCCAGCGCACGCCGCGCCTGTCGGTCCAGCCCAGCAATTCGCGGCCAAAGCCAACGCCGAACGCCTCGATCTTGGCGCCAAACAGCCGCCCGGCGAGATAATGGCCGCCTTCATGCACCACCACCAGCACGGCGATCATCGCAATGAAGCTGGCCAGCGTGAAGATCAAGCCGGGTTGCGGCAGGAAGGCGAGCTCGCTCATGCGGCGCGCTTCGCCACCAGGGCACGGGCGGTCCGGCGGGCGTCAGCGTCAATCGCCATCACCTCTTCCAGGGTCGCCACTGGGCCCGAAGCCACCAATGCCAATGTTTCTGCCACGATGGCATCGATATCAAGGAACCCGGCTTGCCCGGCGATGAACGCCGCGACAGCAATTTCGTTGGCCGCATTCAGGATGCACGGCGCACTGCCACCGGCGCGCATGGCCGCCCACGCCAGCGCGAGACAGGGAAAGCGTTCCAGATCAGGTTTTTCGAACGAAAGGTTCGCAATCGCTGCGAGGTCGAGCCGCGCGGCCGGGGTGGCGATGCGTTCCGGCCAACCCATCGCATAGGCAATCGGAATCCGCATGTCGGGGCTGCCCAATTGCGCCAGCACGCTGCCATCGACATATTCGACCATCGAATGGATCACCGATTGCGGATGCACGATCACGTCCAACCGCTCCACATCAACCGGGAACAACTGCGCGGCCTCGATCAGTTCAAGGCCCTTGTTCATCAGCGTGGCCGAATCGATGCTGATCTTGGCACCCATGCTCCAGGTCGGATGCTTGCAGGCATCGGCGACGGAAACGCCGCGCATCTCGTCACGGCTTTTCGTGCGGAACGGCCCGCCGCTCGCGGTCAGGATCACACGTTCCACTTGGCCTGGATCGTCGTGCGGGAAGACCTGGAAGATGGCATTATGCTCGCTGTCCACTGGCAGCAGCGTGGCACCGTGCGTGGCGGCAGCGGCGGTGACGACCGGGCCGGCGCAAACCAATGTTTCCTTGTTGGCAATGCCGATCTGCGCGCCGCGCTTTACCGCCGCCATAGTCGGCGGCAGGCCGGCAGCGCCAACAATCGCGGTGATCACGATCTCGGCATCGCGGGCGGCGGCATCCACCAGCGCGCTTTCCCCGGCGCCGCTTTCGATGCCGGTGCCGGCCAGCGCCTCTTTCAGCAGCGCGCCCTTCGCTGCATCGGCAATCGCCACAAAGCGCGCGCCACAGGCCTTCGCCGCACTTACCAGCCCGGCCACATCGCTGCCGGCGGTGAGCGCCTCCACCTGCCAGCGGCCGGGATTGCGCGCCACCAGATCCAGCGTCTGGCTGCCCACCGAACCGGTGGCGCCCAGGATCGTCAAGCTGCGCGTCATCCCGCCCACCCGGTCATGGCAAAGGCTCCGGCCCCGGCAACGGCGGCCGGCACCAGGCCATCAAGCCGATCCATCACGCCGCCATGGCCCGGCAGCAGCGTGCCGCTGTCCTTCACGCCGGCCTGGCGCTTGAGCCCGCTTTCATACAGATCACCCAGGATCGACAACACCGCCAGTGGCAACGCCAGCACGGCCAGCCGGCCAATCCCCGCCAGATTGGCATGGCCCGGCCACAGCAGCGCCAGCACAGCGGCAACCAGCAGGGAACCCGCCAGGCCGCCCACTGCGCCACTCCATGTCTTGTTGGGGCTGATTGCCGGCGCCAGTTTCGGGCCTCCGATGGCGCGACCAGTGAAATAGGCGGCGATATCGGCGCCCCACACCACCGCCATCACGAACAGCGTCGCAAAAAAGCCCCACGGCGTCGCGCGCAGCCAGATCAACGCCACCGCTGGCAGCCCGCAATAGAGCAGCCCCAGCATCATCGGCCGCCCCAGCCCTTTCTGCATCCGCGCCGCAAACAGGCCGAGCAGGCCGGCACCGCCACCCAGCAGCATCAGCGCTTCATTCGGATTGCCCATCACGGCCACAATCCACACCGCCAGGCCCAGCACTGCCAGCCCCAGGCGGCGCAGCAGCAGCGGCAGTCGGTGCATCGCGGTCCATTCGGTGAACATCACCAGCACGGCAGCGGCGGCCAGCACGGCAAACGCCGGCCCGCCAAGCCACAGCGCAGCAATCGCCACAGCCACCAGCACCACGCCGGTCACCACGCGCTGGCCAAGCTGGCTGCCGCCCCCCTGCACAACCATGCTCAACGCCCCCCGAAACGGCGTTCGCGGCGGGAAAATTCGTCCAGCGCTGCGGCCAGCGCCGGGCCATCGAAATCCGGCCAAAGCGTTTCGGTCACCAGATATTCGGCATAAGCCGTCTGCCAGAGCAGGAAGTTCGACAGGCGCAGCTCGCCCGACGTACGCAGCACGGCATCAGGCGGCGGCAGACCGCCACAAACCTTGGCCGTATCAAGCCGGGCTTCCAGCATCTCGGCGATAATGTCGTCAGGCGCAATCAGGCCGGCCACCGCATCGGCCGCCAGCGCGCGGGCGGCCCGCACGATCTCGCCCTGCCCGCCATAATTCAGCGCCATGATCAGTTTCAGCCCGGTGTTGTCCCGGGTCTTCTCGCGGGCGGTTTCCAGCAGGCTGACCAGATCGGGCTTCAATGCCCGCCAGTCACCAATGAAGTCCAGACACACGCCATTGCGATGAAGCGTATCGATCTCGTTCTTCACATAATGGCGCAGCAGACCCATCAGGTCGCTCACCTCGTCGGCCGGGCGCTTCCAGTTTTCGCTGGAAAAGGCGTAAAGCGTCAGCATCTCCAGCCCAAGGCCGGGTGCAGCTTCAACCACGCGGCGCACCGCTTCCACACCTTCGCGGTGGCCGGCAATGCGCGGCAGCCGCTTGGCCTTTGCCCAGCGGCCATTGCCATCCATGATGATGGCCAGGTGACGGCAACCGCCGGCCCCGCCATCAATAGAGGCCGCAACCGCGGTCACTTGCCGAGGATTTCCTTTTCCTTGGCGGCAACGGTCGTATCGATGTCGGCCATCGCCTTGTCGGTGATCTTCTGGACGTCCGTTTCAAGCCGCTTCTGCTCGTCCTGGCTGATCTTGCCCTTCTTTTCGGCGGCCTTCAGCGCTTCCATGCCGTCACGGCGCACGTTGCGGGCGGCGATCTTGGCCTTTTCGGCATAGCTGCCAGCCAGCTTCACCATTTCCTTGCGGCGCTCCTCGGTCATGTCCGGGATCGGCAGGCGCAGCGTCTGGCCATCGGTAATGGGATTGAGGCCCAGGCCGGCAGAGCGGATGGCCTTTTCCACCGGCGTCACGTTGGATTTGTCCCACACCTGCACCGAAAGCATGCGTGGTTCCGGCACCGTAACGGTGGCGACCTGGCTCAACGGCATCGACGAGCCATAGACTTCCACGTGCACGGTATCGAGCAGGCTGGTGTTGGCCCGGCCGGTGCGCAAGGAACCAAGATCATGCTTCAGCGCGTCCACGGCGCCGGCGGTGCGGCGTTCCAGATCGGCCTTGAACGGGCCGGGTTCGAAATCAGCCATTGGCGTCTCCTGTCACGGTTGTCGAAATGCCCTCACCGTTCAGCACGGCGAGCAGGGCGCCGGGTTCACGGATGTTGAACACGATGATGGGAATATCATTGTCACGGCACATGGAAACCGCGCTGGCATCCATCACCTTGAGATTGTCGGCCAAAACCTTGGAATAGCTGACCGTTTCATAGCGGCGGGCGCCCGGCACCTGCTTGGGATCAGCATCATAAACGCCATCAACACTGGTGCCCTTGAACAGCGCATCACAGTTCATTTCAGCGGCACGCAGGGCAGCACCGGTGTCGGTGGTGAAGAACGGATTGCCGGTGCCGGCGGCAAAGATCACCACGCGGCCCTTCTCCAGATGCCGCTCGGCCCGCCGGCGGATATAGGGCTCACACACCGAAGGCATCGGAATGGCCGACTGCACGCGGGTGACGACGCCAATGTTTTCCAGCGCATTCTGCATGGCCAGCGCATTCATCACTGTGGCCAGCATGCCCATGTAATCGGCGCTGCCACGATCAAAGCCCTTGGCGGCGGCGGCCAACCCGCGGAAGATGTTGCCGCCACCCACCACCAGGCAGGTTTCCACGCCAGTATCGTGCACGGCCTTCACTTCGCCGGCGATGCGCGCGGCCTGATCGGGATCGATGCCATAGGCGCCCTGCCCCATCAGCACTTCGCCGGACAATTTCAGGAGAATGCGCTTGAAGGCGGGCATGGGGCTGCGATCACTCTGTGTCAGGACGATAGGTCACTAGCGGTGCTTGGCCGCGCTGCCAAGCGGCGCGCACGCAAAAACCGTGGACAAGCCGGGATGGGCACTGCCGAAACGGGCAACAAAAAGGGCAGGCCGAGAATGATCGGCCTGCCCTTCCTGTTTTCGACCGGGTTTACAGGCCAGCGGCGGCAGCGACTTCAGCGGCGAAATCGCTCTGCTGCTTCTCGATGCCTTCGCCCAGCTGCATGCGGACAAAGCCCTTCAGCGTGATGGCAGTGCCGGCGGCCTTGGCAGCGGCGGCGACCACATCGGAAACCTTGGACTTGCCGTCGATCACGAAGATCTGGTTCACCAACGTGGCTTCCTGCGCAAACTTGCGCACGCCGCCTTCGATCATCTTTTCGATGATTTCCGCCGGCTTGCCGCTGGTGGCGGCCTTTTCGCGGGCGATGGCACGCTCACGCTCCACCAGCGCCGGATCAAGGCCAGCTTCGTCCAGCGCCAGCGGGCTGGCAGCGGCCACGTGCATGGCGATCTGCTTGGCCAGCGGCTCCAGCACATCGGCGGGGGCAGCCGATTCCAGGCCAACCAGCACGCCGATGCGGCCAATGCCCGGTGCAATGGCGTTGTGCACATAAGAGGCAACAACGCCCTGGCTCACTTCCAGCATGGCCGTGCGGCGCAGCGACTGGTTTTCACCGATGGTGGCGATGTTGGCGGTCAGCTTGTCGGCAACGCTGCCATCGCTGCCCGGGAACGCAATGGCGCCCAGCGCGTCGGCATCGGCGCCGCTGGCCAGCGCCAGGCCAGTCACGGTGGTCACGAAAGACTGGAAGATTTCGTTCTTGGCAACAAAGTCGGTTTCGCTGTTCACTTCGACAGCGGCGCCCTTGGTGCCCGAAACGGCAACGCCAACCAGGCCTTCAGCGGCGGTGCGGCCGGCCTTCTTGGCGGCAGCAGCCAGGCCCTTGGCACGCAGCCAATCGACAGCGGCTTCCATGTCGCCAGCGGTTTCACCAAGCGCCTTCTTGCAGTCCATCATGCCCGCGCCGGTCTTTTCGCGCAGGTCCTTCACCATCGCAGCGGTGATCTCAGCCATGTCGAGGCTCCTCTTTTGGGTGTTGGCAGGGCCATGCCCGGCCATCATGAAATATGTGTGACAAGAGGCTGGGCACATTCAGCGCCCAGCCTCCCGTTGGTTCGAAAACGGAAAGCCTCAGGCTTCCGGCTGCGCTTCGGCTTCGACCGGTGCGTCCAACACCGCTTCCGGCGCGACGTCGGCAACGATTTCGGCTTCCGGAGCGATATATTCCACCGGGGCTTCTTCCATCGCGCCCAGATCCACGCCCATATCGGCGGCGCGGCCCTGCCTGGCGTCGATCACGGCGTCGGCAATGGCGTTCACATACAGCTGGATGGCGCGGCTGGCGTCATCATTGCCCGGCACCGGGAAAGCGATTCCGCTCGGATCAGTGTTGGAATCGAGGATGGCCACGACCGGGATACCCAGCACATTGGCTTCCTTGACAGCCAGCTCTTCCTTGTTGACGTCGATGATGAAGATCACTTCCGGCAGGCCGCCCATGTCGCGGATGCCGCCGAGAGAAGCCTGGAACTTGTCACGCTCACGGGTGAGCTTGAGCACTTCCTTCTTGGTCAGGCCGGTGGTGTCGCCCGACAGGGTTTCTTCCAGCTGCTTGAACTTGCGGATCGAGCCCGAGATTGTCTTCCAGTTGGTGAGCATGCCGCCCAGCCAGCGGTGGTTGACATAATGCTGGCCGCAGCGGCGCGCGGCTTCGGCGATCGGGTCCTGCGCCTGGCGCTTGGTGCCAACGAACAGCACCTTGCCGCCGTGCTGCACGGTGGCGCGGGTGAAATCGAGCGCGCGGGCGAACAGCGGAACGGTCTGCGACAGATCAATGATATGGACGCCGTTGCGCTCACCAAAGATGTAAGGCTTCATCTTTGGGTTCCAGCGATGCGTCTGGTGGCCGAAATGGGCGCCTGCTTCGAGCAGATTCGCCATGGAAACGACGGGAGCCGCCATAGTATTTTTCCTCCGGTTGATCCGCTGCAGGGGGAGCGTGGCAAATGCCGCGCACCGGATATGTTCCCTGCATGGGGTTTGGAAGTGGCGCGATTAGCGAAGCGCGCCAGTCCCGTCAAGCAGCACTCACTTCTGGGGCGCCACCTTCAGTAACTTGCCGTCCGCAGCATCGGTCAGCAGATACATCTCGCCAGCCGGCCCTTCGATGACGTCGCGGATGCGTTCCTTGCGGTCCGTGAGCAGCCGTTCCTCACCCACCACCTTTTCACCGTTCATCACCAGCCGCACCAGCGACTGCACGCGCAGGCCGCCAACGAAGATATTGCCCTTGAACTCCGGCGCACCCTTGCCGCTGTGGAAGATCATGCCCGACGGGCCGATCACCGGGTCCCAATAATATTGCGGCTGCTCCATTCCGGGTGCCTGCGACGCGTTGTCGTTGATCGGCTTGCCCGAATATTCCTCGCCATAGCTGATGGTCGGCCAGCCATAATCGCGGCCCATCTGGATCTGATTCAGCTCGTCACCACCCTGCGGGCCGTGCTCCACTTCCCACAGCCGGCCCTTGGCATCCAGCGCCGCGCCCTGCACGTTGCGATTGCCATAGCTCCAGATTTCCGGCCGGGCGCCTTCAGCATTCACGAAGGGATTGTTCTTCGGGATCGAGCCATCACGGTTCACCCGGACAATTTTGCCGATCAAGCTGTCCAGCTTCTGCGCTTGCACGCGGCCGGGCAGGATCGAACGATCGCCCAGCGTGATGATCAGCGAACCATCCTTGGGAAACACCAGGCGGCCGCCATAATGCTGAACGGAATCGAGCGACGGCAGCTGGCGGAAAATCACCGCCACATCGCGCATTTCACTGCCAACCAGGTGGCCACGCGCCACCGCCGTGCCGTTGCCACCTTCACGCGGTTCGGCATAGCTCCAGTAAACCCAGCCGTCGCCCGGATTGGCCACGCCCAGCATCCCGCCTTGCGCGCGCGCGTCGGTGGCGGGCGTGCCAGTCACCGGCGTCTTGCTGCCATCAGCGGCAACGATGGTCAGCCGGCCCGCGGCCTTCTCGCTGATCAGGAAGCGGCTCTTGCCAAGCAGCGCCACGCCCCACGGCCGGTTGAGACCGGTGGCAATTTCGGTGACGGCCAGCGTCGTTTTCGCCGTCACAGCCTCGGCGCGGGTCTGGCCGGCAAAGGCGGGCTTCTTTTCCGGCACATTGGGCGGGGCCTGGGTGACGGGGGCGGCAAAGGCCGGGACAGCAAGCAGGACGGCGAAAATGGCGGTGCGCAGCATGAATTGTCTCCTTCGCGGCGGCTTATGCAACCACGATGACCCGCAGGCAATGCGGCACCTCACACCGCCATTCTGGGCCGACCCAGATAATCCTTCTTGCCCAGTGCCACGCCTTTGTTGCGAAAAATCCCATAGAGCATTGTGGCGTGGAAATAGAAATTTGGCTGGGCAAAGCTCAGCAGGAAATTCTCGCTCTTGAACGGCATCCGGCGTTCGCCGAACACGAAGGCGGTGTCGCCACCGATAAAGCTTTCCATCTCGGCTTCCGTCACCGCCGCCAGCGCGGCATCGGCCTCGGTCAGCATCGCGGCAAAGCTGGCATAATCCGCGTTCGGCATGGCAAATCCGCCGCCGGGGCTGAACTGGCCGGCGCGCACCGCCGCGATGGCGCCGGCGCTGTGCCCCGCAACGCTCTGCACCTGGAAGGCCAGCGGGAACATGTCCGGCGCCAGTTTCTGTTCGGCCAGATCGCCGATGCCAGCGGCTTCGGCCTTGGCCAGCACGGCAAGGCAGCCACCGATGACCTGGCGGCAGGACGGCACAAAGGCAGCGTGGAGCGAAAGCGGCATGGTGGGTTCCCCTGTTGAATCTGGATCATTGTGGGGTGGTTTCGGGGTGGGGGCAAGGTCGCTTTCGCCTTGGGCGCCAAACCCGCTCATGCCAAGGTTGTCGAGGCACCCCGCGAACTGAAGCGCGTGCCTCGACAAGCTCGGCATGAGCGGATTGGTGCATGTTAGGCGGTTGAAATTCAGCCAAACCAAAAAGGGCGGCCCCTTGGACCGCCCTTTCCGTAAATTGCTCGCCGAGCCTCAGTGTTGAGTCGCCGGCATCAACACTTCAAGCCCATCCAACGCCGCACTCGCCTTGATCTGGCACGCCAGCCGGCTGTTCGGCTGGGCGGTATCTGCCAGCTCGATCATCGAATCTTCCAGCTCGCTGCGTTCACCTGTCAGCGCCTGCCATTGTTCCGGGATATAGCAATGGCAGGTGGCGCAGGCCGCGTTGCCGCCGCAATCGCCATCGATGCCCGGCACATTGTTCTGCACGGCGCCTTCCATCAGGTTTTCACCTTCCGGCACGTTGACTTCGTGACGGGCACCGTTGTGCTCGACGTAAATGATCTTGACCATGTTATCCTCTGCTCAGGCCGGAATGCGGACCATCATCGATTTGTAGCCGCGCACGAAGGCACTTGGCACCCGCTCCGGCTCCTCCAGCACTTCGATATGATCAAAGCGCTTCAGGATTTCTTCCCACAGGATCTTCAGCTGCAGTTCGGCCAGGCGGTTGCCCACACAACGGTGGATGCCGAAGCCAAAGCTCATGTGCTGCCGCGCGCGGGCGCGATCGATGATGAACTCATCCGGGCGATCGAGCACGCTGTCATCTCGGTTGGCCGATGTGTACCACATCACCACCTTGTCACCCTTGTGAATCAGCTGGCCGCCCAGCACCGTGTCCTGCAGGGCGGTGCGGCGCATATGGGCCAGCGGCGTCTGGTAACGGATGATCTCCGAAACCATGTTCTCTACCAGGCCATGATCAGCCTTCAGCTTGGCATATTCGCCCGGGTTCTTGTTCAGGAAATACAACCCGCCGGTGATCGAATTGCGGGTGGTATCATTGCCGCCCACGATAAGCAGCACCAGATTGCCCATGAATTCCATCGGCGGCATGTTGCGGGTGGCGGGGTTGTGCGCCAGCATCGAAACCAGATCGCCGGTCGGCTCGGCATTCACCCGCTCGTTCCACAGCATGGTGAATTCCTGCAGCATGCCCAGCAGGATGCCTTGGCGCTCTTCCTTGCCCGGGCTGCCCGGCAGTTCCGGATCGGATGTCGACACGTCCGACCAATAGGTCAGCATGCGGCGGCGTTCCTGCGGCCAGCCAAACAGGGTGGCCAGCATGCGGCTGGTCAGTTCGATGGAAACCTTGTCCACCCAGTCAAAGGCTTCGCCGCGCGGCAGGCTGTCCAGCACTTCGCAGGTGCGGCTGCGGATCAGTTCTTCATAGCTGGCGAGGTTCTGGCCCGACACGATCGGGTTCACGGCCTTGCGCTGCACATCATGCTTGGGCGGATCCATGGCGATGAACATCGGCATGATGAAATCCGGATCCATGTCGAACAGGGTGATCCCGCCCAGCATGGCTTCAGAACTGAACACCTGGTGGTTGGTGTCCACCGCCATGATGTCGTTCCAGCGCGTGACGTTCCAGAAACCACGGTGGCGGTTGCTGTTCACATGGGTGAAGAACACCGGCGCTTCTGCGCGCAGGCGGCGGAAATAAACATGGTTGGTGTCTGTCTCCCACCACAGCGGATCGGCGATATCCACTTCGTCGAGCGGCGCCGAGGCCAGATAGGATTCCAACGTCACCTTGTCGTGGTTCGGCAGTTCCGGCCGCACGCGCGGCGGCAGCGGCCAGCTCACACTGCCCTGCGGCAGTGATTGGGTGATCCGCGTGTCTTTCAGTTGCGTCGCCATATGGTCCTCCCATGGGATCTTACCCGATCTCATTTGCGGACATACACTACGCAAAGCCGCTCTGCCAACCAAAAATGCGGATTTCATCTCCGCATTTGCCCGTATGGCCGTTGCATGGTCATAGTGAAGGCGGCGGCGCCCAGAAATTTGGCGGGGGAGTTTGATGCCTGATCTTGCCGAACTGGTGACGAACATCGCCGCCGACATGGCCGCCACGCCCGAGCGTGGCCGCGTGGCCGATTATATTCCCGAACTGGCCAAGGTGTCGCCGGCGCACTTCGGCCTGGTCGCCATCACCGCCGATGGCCAGGAAGTGGCCGCAGGCGATGCCGATGTGCCTTTTTCCATCCAGTCGGTTTCCAAGCTGTTTGCGCTGGTTGAAGCGCTGGGCCGCAATGCCGATGCCGTATGGGCCCGGGTCGGACGCGAGCCATCGGGCAGTGCGTTCAATTCGATCGTCCAGCTCGAAGCCGAGGGCGGCCGGCCGCGAAACCCGTTCATCAATGCCGGCGCCATTGCGGTGACCGATCTGGTCGCCGCCGGTGACGACCCACGTGCCGGCGTGGGCGCGATCCTGCGGCTGGCGCGCCGCCTGGCTGGCGATGACGGCATCGCGGTTGATGGCGCGGTTGCCTATTCCGAAGCCGCCACCGGCCACCGCAACGCCGCGCTGGCCCATTTCATGAAGGCGCACGGCGTCATCACCGGCAGCGTCGAAACCACGCTCTCCACCTATTTCCACCAGTGCGCCATCGCCATGAGCTGCCGGCAACTCGCCCGTGCCGGGCGCTTCCTGATGCACGGCGGCATCGATCCCGCCAGCGGCACGGCGGTCGTAACCCCCGAACGCGCCCGGCGCATCAATGCGCTGATGCTCACTTGCGGCCATTATGATGCCAGCGGCGAATTTGCCTTTCGCGTCGGCCTGCCGGCCAAATCCGGCGTGGGCGGCGGCATATTGGCCATCGCACCGGGCCGGGCCAGCATCGCGGTGTGGTCGCCTGGGTTATCGGCGCAGGGCAATTCGTTGCTTGGCACGGCGGCGCTGGAGCAGCTGGCCGGTGGCATGGGCTGGAATGTGTTCAATCCGTGAAACTGGGATTGCGGGGTGCCTCGACAAGCTCGGCATGAGCGGATTTTGCTTGCCCCCATAGCTGACCCCGCTCCTGCCGAGCTTGTCGAGGCACCCCACACGCTTATCGAAAAACCTACCCCACCAGCGCCAGCTGCGGCGGCTCCAGCACTTCCTGCACCACCCGTTCCGGCCCCAGCGCGCGGGCGACGGCGGCTTCCAGATCGGCATCGATCAGATAATGCCGGCCCAGCACCAGTCGCGCTGTGCCAGCCTCGGTGGCGACTTCGGCCACTAGTTCACCGCGGCCTTTGGCTGGCGCCGGGCCGATCACGCCGAGCAGCGCATTCACTTCCGCCGGATGGGCAATCTGCACCACCAGCCGGCCCCGCGTGCGGCGCGCCAGTTCGGCCAGCGGCTGGCAGGAACGCATGGTCAGGCGCGGCACGTCCTCGCCCTCTTTCCACTGCAATTCCATGCCGATCAGCAGCGCCGGCGACTCGCTCACGAGGGCCTCGATCTTCTCCTGCAACTCCTCGTCGAAGCAGCTGGTGACATATTGGCCGGAGCGATCCGAGAAACTCAGGAACTGGTATCGCCGCCCGCTCTGCGTGTTGCGCCAGCGCCGTTCTTCCAGCCGGCCGGCCATCATCACCATTTTCTTGCCGCCGCCCAGCGGCGCCGCCATGCCGACCACCTCGCCAAAGCTGACAACCTGGTTGGCGGTGAGCACATTGGCATAGGCATCCACCGGATGCCCGCTGAAGAAGAAGCCGAACGCCTCCTGCTCGTGCGCCATGCGCTGCGCCATTGTCCAATCGATGTTGGGCACCATCAGGGCGAGGCTGGCGTGATCCGCCACGCCGGTAGCATCGCCGAACAGCGCGACCTGCGCGCTTTCACGCTCCTGCGCGGCGGCCTGGGCGCTGGCCATGATGGCTTCGGCCAGGGCGTGCACGCCAGCGCGATTGGGGTGGAGTGCATCAAAGCCGCCCGATGCAATCAGGCTTTCCAGCTGGCGCTTGTTCAACCCACGCGGATCAACGCGGCGGGCAAAATCGGCGAGGTCCTTGAAAGGCCCCTTCCCGTCACGCTCGGCGGCCAGCGCTTCCATGGCTTTCAGGCCAACACCCTTCAGCCCGGCCAGCGCATAACGCACCGACAAGCCAAAATCCTCATCATCCTCCACGGTGAAATCGGCCGCCGACACGTTGATGCACGGCGGCAGCACTTCGACATCGGCACGGCGCGCGTCGTCAACGAACACCGCCAGACGGTCGGTGTTGTCGACGTCATAAGCCATGGAGGCGGCATAGAAGATGGCGCGGTGGTGGGTCTTCAGCCAGGCGGTGTGATAGCTGACGACGGCATAGGCGGCGGCGTGGCTCTTGTTGAAGCCATAGTTGGCGAATTTCAGGATCAATTCGAAGATGGCGTCGGCGGTGGCTTCCTCGATGCCGTTGGCGGCGGCACCAGCGCAGAAATCGGCCTTTTGCGCGACCATTTCGGCGTGGATTTTCTTGCCCATGGCGCGCCTGAGCAGATCGGCCTGGCCCAGACTGTAGCCGGCCAGCTCGCGCGCAAGGCTCATCACCTGTTCCTGGTAGACGATAATGCCATAGGTTTCGCGCAGGATCGGTTCCATCAGCGGGTGGAGCAATTCCACCTTCTCGCGGCCGGCCTTGCGCAGGGCAAAGCTGGGGATATTGTCCATTGGGCCGGGGCGATAGAGAGCGCCGAGCGCGACGATATCGGCGAAGCAATCGGGGCGCACCTGCGAGAGCGCGCGGCGCATGCCTTCCGATTCAAACTGGAACACGCCCACTGTGTCGCCTTCGGCGATGAGCTTGTACACGGCCGGATCATCCATCGGCAGCGTCGCCCAGTCCACCTCCACGCCGCGGGCGCGCAGCATGGTGGCGGCGCGGTCGAGTACGGAGAGCGTTTTCAGGCCCAGGAAGTCGAACTTCACCAGACCGGCCTTTTCCGCCGCCTTCATCTCGAACTGGGTCACCGCCATGTCCGAGCGGGGATCGCGGTAGAGCGGCACCAGTTGCGACAAGGGCCGGTCACCGATCACCACGCCGGCCGCGTGCGTGGAGCTGTGGCGCGGCAAGCCTTCCAGCTGCAGGGCGATATCGACCAGCCGCTTCACCTTGGCGTCGCGTTCGACCTCCACCATGAACGGCATTTCGCCCAAATAGGGCTTGCCGTCCTTGTCATGCCCCCGCCCCAACGCGCGGGCCAGCGTCCACGGATCAGTTGGATGGTTGGGCACCAGCTTGGCCAGCCGATCGATCTGGCCATAGGGCATCTGCAGCACGCGGCCGACATCCTTCAGAACGGCGCGGGCCTTCATCTTCCCGAAGGTGATGATCTGCGCCACCTGTTCGCGGCCATAGCGCGCCTGCACATAATCAATCACTTCGCCGCGCCGCGTTTCGCAGAAATCGATATCGAAGTCCGGCATCGACACGCGGTCGGGGTTGAGGAAGCGTTCGAACAGCAGGCCGTGTTCCAGCGGATCAAGATCGGTGATGGTCAGCGACCAGGCCACCACCGAACCGGCGCCGGACCCGCGCCCCGGCCCGACCGGAATCCCCTGCCCCTTCGCCCACACGATGAAATCGGCCACGATCAGGAAGTAGCCGGCAAAACCCATGCCGTTGATGACATTGATTTCGAACGCCAGCCGCTCGCGATACGGCACCCGCGCCTCGTCGCTGAGGCCAAGCACATCGAGCCGCTTTTCAAGGCCGGCCGCTGCCTGTGCCTGCAGCGCTTCGTCTTCACCGCCTTCCGACAGGCGCGGCAGGATGGGCTTGCGGCTGGGCGCCATCATCGCGCAGCGCTGGGCAACCACCATAGTGTTGGCGATGGCTTCGGGCAGATCGGCAAACAAGGCGTGCCAGTCGTCCGCCGATTTCAGCCAGTGCTGCGGATTAGAGCGCTGGCGGTCCCCAGCCTCGACATAGCTGCTGTCGGCAATGCAGAGCAGCACATCGTGCGCCTCGTGCATTTCGGGGGTGAGATACTTCACCGGCGCAGTGCCAACGATCGGCAGCGCGCGCGCTTCGGCAAGGCGCAGCAGGCCGGCTTCGCTCTTCTGCTCGACAGGCTCATTGCTGCGCGAAATCTCGATGTAGAGCCGGCCGGGGAACAGGCCTTCCAACCGATCGGCCATCGCATCGACGCTCTGGCCTTCGGCGAGCAACCGCGCCAATGCGCCATCGCCGCCGCCGGTCAGGCAGATCAGACCGTCCGTGCGCCCGTCCAGCTGCTCCAGCCGCAGCACCGGGTCGCCGGCCTGTTCCGATTGCAGATGCGCATCCGACACCAGACCAATGAGATTGGTATAGCCCGCCCCATCCTGGGCATAGACCACCAGCCAATCAATCAGCGCCTTGCCCTGCAGCGTGGCCGAGCCCGGCCGTTCGATGGGCAACAACGCCCCGATCAGCGGCTGAACACCGGCATCCTTGGCGGCGGCTGAAAAATCCATCGCGGCGAACATGTTGGCCCGGTCTGCCAGGCCAATCGCCGGGAAACCCAGCTCACGCGCCGCTTTGGCCAGGTTTTCCGGCTGAATGGCGCCTTCCAGCATCGAATAGGCGCTGTGGCAGCGAAGAGGGACGAATCCTGCGTGAGGCACAGGCAAACTATGGGCGCAGCGCCCCGCCCTGCCAACCAAGGCGCGGCAATTGTCCCCAGATTAATGAAAGAGGGCGGACGAGGTTTCCCCCGCCCGCCCCGCAATCACGTCAGACGATCCAGCCTCAGGCCAGATAGTCGTGCAGCACCTTGCCGTACGGCAGCGTCATGTCGGTAACGATGTGCAGCCCGCCCATCTGTTCCAGCACCGGCAGATCGGCCATCGGGCAGTTCACGGCGTTGGTCAGTTCCAGCCGCGCGCGGCCGGTCCAGGCGCCTTTGACGACAACCTTGTCGAAATTGATGCCAACCAGCTGGGCAATTGCCGGCGTGCCGTCGATGTCGGGGATCAGCTTCAGCGTCACCTGGGTGCGCTTCAACATCGCCGCAATCTCAGCGAGATCGTCGGGGCTGCTGTGCTTGTAGACCATGGTGCCGCTGGCCACCTTCTGGCCGGCATAGACCAACTCACCCGTCAGCGTGTCGCTCGCCGTGACCAGCTTGGGCTGGCCATATTTCATCGGATAGCCCCAGATCTCGCGACCGCCAGCCAGTGGCGGGCAGTTATCGACATACATCTGGACGAGGAAATTGCACTTCTCCCCGTTCAGCGTGCACGGGATCGTCTGCACGGCGGCCGAATAGGCGCCAAAGCCTTCACCATCGGGCAGATCAAGCCACTGCACCGACACCACATCGCCATCGGGCAACAGGGGTTCCGGCAGCAGCTTGCGGATCATCGCCGGATCGCTGCGATACTGGATGATCATGTACTGCCGGTTGAAGAATTTGTAGGGCCCGGTCGGATAGGTCGGGCTCTGCAGCGGCATGGAGCTGAGTTTCAGCACATCCTGCTTGTTCATGTCCTGTCCCCCCTCAGGCGTCTTTGAGATAATCGAACAGCACGCGACCGTGCGGCAACGTGAGGTCGGAAACGAAATGCTTGCCGCCAACGATGCGCAGGATTGGCAGATCAGCCACCGGCGCATTCACATGCGGGATCAGCTGCAGCCGCGCCGGGCTGACCCAGACGCCCTTCACCGTGATATTCTCCAGATTATAGGCGACGAGCTGGCAGATTTTCGGGCTGCCATCCACGTCGGGAATGATCTTGAGGTTGCACGACGTCTTGGTCATGCCCTTGGCCTGGGCTTCGCAGCCGCCGGGGGCTTCCTGCCACTTGTAGGCCATGGTGCCCATCGCCACCGACTGGCCAGCGTACGACAGGGTGCCGGTCAGCGTGTCGGAGGCGACCTCCAGCTTGGGCAGCGCATATTTCTTGGGGAAGCCCCAGATTTCGCGGCCACCATCGATCGGCGGCTGATCATCCAGATACATCTGGGCGGTATAGTTGATCGGCTCACCATTGAAGGTGCACGGAATCACGATGCCGCTCTCGGTGTAATCGCCGAAACCCGAGCTGTCGGGCATGCGGATCCATTCGTACAAGACGTGGTTATCCGCATTCGGCACCAACGGTTCCGGCACGGCGGCGCGCAGCAGCACCGGATCGGTTTCGTAGGTGATGATCATGAATTCGCGGTTGATGAAGCGATAGGGCCCCAGCGGATAGCTGGGCGCGACCGCCGGCATCGACGGCAGTTTCAATATTTCTTCCGGTGTCATCGTTACCCCCGTGAACGAAAATCAGAGAAAGGCGGACTTGATGTCGGTCGACGAGCGCACGCCGACATCATCGAAATGTTCGTCCAGCCACTTGCTGGCGCTGGCGCGGCCCACATCGCGCAGCGTCTTCATGAAGCCCCAATCCGGGTTCAGCTTGCTGGTGACGCCCAGGCTGGTCATGTACTCTTCGTTCATGATCGAATGGATCAGCATGCGGCGATGCTTGTCGTCGTTCAGCTGGCCATCGTCGATCAGGTGGCTCACGAACGCGATCGCCCGCATTTCCCGCATCAGACTGCTGTTGAAGCTGATCTCGTTGATGCGGTTCATGATGTCCTTGGCGGACTTGGGGATTTCGTTGCGGTTCAGCGGGTTGATGTGGACGATCACCACATCGTTGGTCTCGCTGCCATAGATCAGCGGGAAGATGGCCGGGTTACCCATGTAGCCGCCGTCCCAATAGGCCTCGCCGTCGATCTCGACGGTGTGGAACATGAACGGCAGGCAGCCCGAGGCCAGCACCTGATCGGGGCCAATCTCGTGATTTTCGAACATGCGTACCTTGCCGGTGCGCACATTGGTGGCCGACAGGAACAGTTTGACCGGGCAACCTTCGCGCAGCACGTTGAAATCAATCGAGCTTTCCAGCACCTTACGGAGCGGATTGATGTTCATCGGGTTGAGTTCATAGGGCGACATGATGCGGGACATGATGTCCATCATCATGAACACCGGGCTGTAATCCAGGTTGTGGTTGTTCAGCGCCTTGTCGATCCACGACGGTTGCAGCGGGCCTTTCGCGCCTTCGTCGCTGATCTTCTTCCAGAATTTCTCCAGCTCCTCGCGGGCACCGTCGGCGCCGCCAATGGTCAGGCCATAACCCAGCACCGTGGCATTCATGGCACCGGCGCTGGTGGCGCTGACGGCGTCGAAGGCGACACGGCCATCCTCCAGCAGGCGATCAAGCACACCCCAGGCGAAAGCCCCGTGCGCCCCACCGCCCTGCAATGCCAGATTCACTTTCTTGCTGTTCGCGCCTGCAACATAGGCTGGCGCAGCACGCCCGTTCCCCGTTCCCATGATCTGTCCCCCGTCCACCACAAGACGACGTTGATTTCGTGGTGGAAGGATTGGATAACCCGCGACAGGGAAAGCGGCAAGGACGATTCGCCGCAGGTGCGAACTCTTCATCAAGCAGACACACAAACCCGGCAGAGCGCGATATCGGGGAAAAGCGCCGCCAGCCTCATCAGCCAGTTTCTCAACCAAGTGCAATCATCGGGGGATAAAGCATGCTCAAGGGACTTAATGCGATCGTTACCGGCTCAACCAGCGGCATCGGTCTGGGTATTGCCAATGTGCTGGCGTCGAAAGGCGCCAACCTGGTCATCAACGGTTTCGGCGATGCTGGGGCCATCGAAGCCGAACGCGCCAACCTGGAAGCCAAATATGGCGTCAAGGTCGTCTACAGCGGTGCCGACATTTCCAAGCCGGCCGACGTGAAGGCGATGGTTGAGCTGTGCGTCAGCAGCTTTGGTTCGGTTGACATCCTCGTCAACAACGCCGGCATCCAATATACCGAGAGCGTCGAGAATTTCCCGGCCGAGCGTTGGGATGCCATCATCGCCATCAACCTTTCGGGCATCTTCCACGCCATCCAGGCCGCCCTGCCGCACATGAAGGCCAAGGGTTTCGGCCGCATCATCAACATCGCCTCCGTGCATGGCCTGATCGGCAGCACCCACAAGGTCGCCTATGTCGCCGCCAAGCATGGCGTTGTTGGCATGAGCAAGGTGGTCGCCCTGGAAACCGCCGGCACCGGCGTCACCTGCAACACCATTTGCCCGGGCTGGGTGCACACCCCGCTGGTGCAGAAGCAGATCGAAGCCAAGGCCGCCGAGCAGGGGATCAGCATCGAACAGGCCACCGAGGACCTGCTGATCGCCAAGCAGCCTTCCAAGCAGTTTGCAACGCCCGAACAGATGGGCGAACTCGCCGCCTTCCTGTCGAGCGAAGCCGCGGCCCAGATGACCGGCATCGCCATTCCCGTCGATGGCGGCTGGACCGCGCAGTAAAACCCAGGCCAACTGGCCACACGACACCGGCGCGGCAACCACCTGGTCGCCGCGCCGGTTTTGCGTTTGGGGTGGCGGCTGAAGTTTGGCCTAGGCTGTTACCAACCGCCCACCTGAAAGGCTGACCACGCGGTCCATTTTTTGCGCCAGCGCCAGATTGTGCGTCGCCACCAGCGCCGCCGCGCCGGAAGAGCGCACCAGATCGAGAAACGCCGCCAGCACGAGGTTGGCCGTGCCCTCATCCAGATTGCCGGTCGGCTCATCGGCCAAAACCAGCGCCGGGCGATTGGCCAGTGCACGCGCCACGGCCACCCGCTGCTGCTCCCCACCGGATAACTGCGCCGGCTTGTGGGTCAGCCGCGCGCCAAGGCCGAGCGAAGTGAGCAGTTCATCGGCGCGCGTGACGGCACCGTTTTCCGAGACGCCGGCCACCATTTGCGCCAGCATCACATTTTCGCGCGCGGAAAAATCGGGCAACAAGTGGTGGAACTGGTAGACAAAGCCCAGCCGCTGCCGGCGCACGCGGGTGCGCCCAAGATCGTCAAGCCCACCAACAGGTTCGCCGCAAATCCTGATATCACCGGTGAACCCGCCTTCCAGCAAACCCACAGCTTGCAGCAAGGTGGACTTGCCCGAGCCTGACGGCCCCAGCAGCGCGACGATTTCACCGGGGGCAACGCGCAAATCCACGCCAGCCAGCACATCGATACGGGCGCCACCCTGTTCGAAACTGCGGGCCAGGCCCGTCACTTGCAGCACCGGTTCACTCATAACGCAGCACCGTCACCGGATCGGTGGAGGCCGCCTTCCACGCCGGATACAGCGTGGCGAGGAAGCTCAGGAGCACGGCGAGGATGACGATGCCGAGCACCTCCATCGGATCGGTCTTGGCCGGCAGCAACGTGAGATAACGCACCGAGGGATCCCAGATATCGGTGCCGGTCAGCCGCGAGACACCGTCAACAATGCCTTGGCGGAAAGTGAGCAGGGTGAAACCCAGCACCAGCCCCGCCGCGACGCCGGCCGCGCCGATCAGCGTGCCCACGGTCATGAAGATGCGCATCATCGCACCACGGCTGGCGCCCATCGTGCGCAATATGGCGATGTCGCGCGTCTTGGCGCGCACCAGCATGATCAGCGAGGAGAGGATGTTGAACACCGCCACGATGATGATGATGGACAGCACCCAGAACATCACCGTTTGTTCCACCACCAGCGCCGAAAACAGCGCCGAATTGCTGGCCTGCCAGTCGTTCACCACGGCAATGCCCGCCAGTTTCTGGCGCAGCGGTTCAAGGATGGCCTTGGCTCTGTCAGGATTGTCGGTGACGACTTCGATCATGCCCACGGCATCTTCCAGACGCAGCAGCGTCTGCGCGTCCTCCAGCGGCATCACCACGAAGGCCTTGTCGTAATCGTAAACGCCGACTTCAAACACCGCGACCACCGTATAGGCGACAATGCGCGGCACTGTGCCGAACGGGGTGGACTGACCGGCCGGGTTGATCAGGCTGATCTGTTCGCCCACGCGCACGCCCAGCTGTTCGGCCAGGCGCGCACCGATGGCCACCGTATTGGCGCCGGGCGCCAGCGCCTCCAGGGTGCCGCCGCGAATATTGCCGGCGATTTCGGGATTGGCGCGAATGTCAGCCAGCCGCATGCCGCGCACGATCACGCCTTCGACGCGGCCGCCAACACTGCCCATCAACGGCTGCTCGATCAACGGCAGCGCCTGCGTCACGCCCGGCAGCGCCTTGGTATCGGCCATCACCTGCGGCCAGTTTTCCAGCCGGCCGCCATAGCCCTGCACAACGGCATGGCCATTCAGGCCCAGGATGCGATCGAACAGTTCGGCACGAAAGCCGTTCATCACGCTCATCACCGCGATCAGGGCGGCGACGCCCAACGCCACGGCCACCAGGCTGATGCCGGCGACGAGGAAGATGAACCCTTCCCCCTGCCCTGGCATCAGGTAACGCCGGGCAACCATACGTTCGTAGGAGGTGATCATGTCACCCCTCTCCCGCCGCGCTTCGCGCGAGTCGACCTCTCCCACAAGGGGAGAGGTGGGTGCGTAGGGTCACCTCTCCCCTTGTGGGAGAGGTCGAGAGACGCCGCAGGCGGCCCGGGAGAGGGGTCACTCTCTCTGCATTCGCGCGAAAGATGGTCAGCCCACCCTCCCCACAACCGCGTCAATCGGCACCTCGACCCGCTCGCCGGTGGCGCGGCGCTTCAATTCCACGATACCATTGGCCAGCCCCTTGGGCCCGACAATCACCTGCCACGGCAGACCGATCAGATCGGCGGTGGCAAACTTGGCGCCGCCGCGTTCGTCGCGATCATCATACAGCACGTCTACACCCGCGGCGGTGAAATCGGCATAGAGCTTGTCGCACGCCTGCTGGCAGCCCGCATAATCGGCGCGCAGGTTGATCAGCGCGACCTTGAACGGCGCCACGGCGTCCGGCCAGACGATGCCGGCGTCATCATGGCAGGCTTCGATGATCGCGCCCACCAGGCGGGAAACGCCGATGCCATAGCTGCCCATCAGCGGCGTGACGGGCTGCCCATCCGGCCCTTGAACCGTCACCCCCATCGGCGTCGTGTATTTGTCGCCGAAATGGAACACCTGCCCCACTTCGATACCCTTCGACTGCTTCAGTGCCGCTCCGCAGGCAGCTTCGGCGGCCAGATCGCGCTTTTCATCGGTGGCGGCGTAATCGCTGTTCAGCCCGTCGATGAAGGTGGCCAGCGCGGCGCGGTCATCAGCGTTGACGGCACTGGTGTCGCGGGACTTCAGCCAGTTCTCATGATAGAACACGTCGCTTTCGCCTGTCGGCGCCAGCACGATGAATTCGTGGGACAGATCGCCGCCGATCGGCCCGGTATCGGCCTGCATCGGAATGGCATTCAGCCCCATGCGTGCGAATGTGCGCATATAGGCAATGAACATGCGGTTGTAGCTGTGCACCGCGCCATCGAAATCGACGTCGAAGCTGTAGGCATCCTTCATCAGGAATTCCCGCCCGCGCAGCACGCCGAACCGCGGGCGCACTTCATCGCGGAACTTCCACTGGATCTGGTAGATGTTGCGCGGCAGATCGCGATAGCTTTTCGCGCCGTTCTGGAAGATGGCGGTGAACAGCTCTTCGGCCGTGGGGCTGAACAACATCTCGCGATCATGGCGATCGGTGATGCGCAGCATTTCCGGGCCATAGGCATCATAGCGACCCGATTGCTTCCAAAGATCGGCAGACTGGATGGTGGGCATCAGCACTTCGATGGCGCCGGCGCGGTCCTGTTCCTCGCGCACGATGCGCTCGATATTGGCCAGCACCCGCTTGCCCAGCGGCAGCCAGGCATAAATGCCCGACGACGTTTGCCGCACCATGGCGGCGCGCAGCATCAACTGGTGGGAAATCACCTGGGCTTCGCCGGGCGTTTCCTTGAGGACGGGCATGAAATAACGGGACAGGCGCACGGATGATCTCTTTGCAGCGGGAATGTGAATGGGGCCTTAGCATGGCTGCCCAACAGGGCAAGCGGGCAGGACAAGGCGGGCATGAATTGCCTAAC
>Ga0209278_1000632_pt1 | contig 25595 bp, 35 predicted proteins | sample JI81BgreenDNA_FD_187504 | JGI IMG/M metagenome (GOLD analysis project Ga0209278, IMG submission 187504) | Wastewater effluent complex algal communities from Wisconsin, to seasonally profile nutrient transformation and Carbon sequestration -... | ecosystem: Engineered > WWTP > Effluent > Algae...
GCTACAACATCGTCTGGTCGCGCCCCACGCGTCGCCGTGACGTCACCGCGCAGCTCGCCGCCAAGCAGGACGAACTGCCCGACTTCGACACCGGTGGCGGCCCGGCCGCAGACAACGGCGTCGGCGCATCCGACGGGCTCGGCGAATCCACCGCAGAATTCGCCAGCTGAGACCAGCTCCCCCAGCGCAAGACGGCTTCCAGTCCTCCGGCCGCCTTGCGCCCCCTCACGGGCCCGTCTCTCTCCCCCCGAGAGACGGGCCCTTTCTTTTGCAAGCACGGCTCTACGCCTGCCCTTCGAAAGGACGTGATATGACCATCATCACCGCCATCATCGATGTGTGCGAACACACTGGCGTTCCGGGAGACGCTTCCATCGATATAACACCCATCGGGACGATCGGCGGGATCAAGCTCGCAGACGGCCGACTGGTGCGCCCCTGGATCACATGGGAGATCGAGGAGACCGACGGCACGCACCGCGATCTCACCTTCGACGAACTCAGCGCGCTCGGCTTTGTCCCGACACTCGACAAGACCATCGGCATCGAAATCGCCTGAACCGTCGCGCAAGTGCCGCTTCCCTAACGGAAAATCCGCTCACAGAGATTGCCGAGCACACATACTCCGCCGTATCCTCCGCCGCGAACATCGCAACAGGGAGAACTCGCATGGACCATCCATTCACCGAGACGATCACCGCATCAGCCCTTCTCAGGAAGCCCGAGAAAACCCTTGAAGCGGCTGCGACCCGCTCGATTGGAATTGAGCAAAACGGCAGTGTGCCGGCCGTACTGGTGCCTGCCCATGAATATGCATCGCTACGCGCGCTGGTTGGGCGCGCCATGCAGTCAGCCGGCATGGCCGAAATCATCAGGGATCTTACCGCCGCCCGTCCGGGACCACATCCCCATTCGCCCGAAAGGTACGACGATGACGCAGAAGCCTGACACCGTGAACCTGCCGGAGACCGGCGCGATCATCGACTTCCGCTATCTCCTCAAGAAAGATCAGAAAAGAGCGACCGAAGACGCCACGCCAAGGCCCTGCCTCATCTGGAATGTGCAGGCCATCGAATCCCTGCATATCGTCGCGGTCTTGCCAATCCTGTCAGGAGCCACCGGAGCGCGTGTTGCGATCAGCGCCGCCGAACGGGCCGCGCTCGGCCTCGATGATATCAGCGAGGTGCTGTTCGAAGAGGCGAACGTCTTTCTGTGGACCGGGCCGCACATCGTGCCGCAAGCCGACGGGAGCCTGGTGCGGAGCAAGCGTGCCTCAAAGCAGCTGCTCAACAACATCGCCTCTGCGATGACCGGACGGACCTGCGACATCATCTTGCGTCCCTGAAGAGACGTCCGCCCGGCACGTCCGCAAAATTCTCAATCCCCGGAGAACGCCATGTCAGATGATGCCCCCACCTCAGAAAGAAGCATAACGACAAGCATTGCGGTCTTCCTTTTTGCAATAGCGCGACACTGGCGAGAAGTCCGCGCGTCCGACGGGACGCGTATTCCGAACCACCTCTTCGCTTCATCACGCGCAGGCGCATTTCTGATGGAAGGTGGTCCACCTGAACACCTTCGGAAGGAATGGAACATTCCGCCCGGCGGAGTGCATCTGGGCCCGACCAAGGACACCATCGAGGATGTCATAGCCTATCTCGGGCTTAGCACCGCCGACATCCAGTTTCTCGAACGCTATTACCGCCTGACCGGCGGCATGAGGGCCTTCTCGCTCTTCGGCGACCACCGAAAGTTCAAGGCCCTCTGCGAGCGAACTCCGGGTTTCACCGTCGATATGCGGACCATTGCAGACCTGGCTTCGCCCGCCTCACCCGATGCGCGCTACGCCGACCCCGAGACCCTCGACGAACTGCTCTATCTCGACCCCGACACGCTCGTACCGCTCGACGCGAGCTACGAATTCGTTCTCGGAAAAGGCGATCGTGCAGCCGGACGCCGGGCTCTCAATGAGCTCGAACTCTCAGCGGGCATTCTCCTGCGCGAGGACAACATCCACATAGCCATCAAAGACGTCTTACAGTTTATCGAGGATGACACCCGGGAACGGGTGCCTCGCGCGACACTCGGGAGGCTGCGCGACCTCTGGCAGCGTGCCAGACGGTAACCGGCGGTACAGGAGCTTTCAGCTCACCGCGCAACCTTCTTCCTTCATCAACGACCTTGCCCTATAGGGAGACCGTCATGGCCACTACACCGTCCCTGCAAGACACTCTCGATCTGCGCGAGCAAATCGCCCGGATCGACAAGACGCAGGCAGACATCCAGAAGACCCAGGCTGACCTTGCCAAGGTCAAACTCGAGGTGAAGTATTATCCAGGCGTGCTGGTGTTTCAGGGTGCGGCCGCGCTCGCAGCCATTCTTGCTGCTGCCGCGGCCATCGTGAAAATATTCGCATAAATGTCGGACCAGGAGATCATCCAAACCTCCGACGGCCCGGTCTGGATCAAGCGTTACGACAACGGCGACGTCTCATTCTGGACGCCGCCCGGATCATCCCAAAGCGAACTGGTTGCCGACATCGTTCGTGGCCGTGCGGCATGGAAGCCGCAATTCAAGCGCTGGTTCGCGCCACCCGTGCACGCCGACAATCTGATCGAAGAGCTCCAGGCGTCCTGAAGGGACTGCACGGCGCGCTTCGCGCCCTGCAAGGAGCACATCGATGCCCGAAATCCTCATCCGCATTCCCAAGCGCTTCCTCGACGATCACGCCGAGCGCGAACTGCCGACGCCGATCGTAGTGCGAGAAACATCTTCGCACTATTTCATCGATCCGGCAGACGACGCGATCGAGGAGCTCATCAACGACGCCAAGCACTACGTCGATGGGGTCGATGAGGCACCACGCGGCATCGTCGCGTCAGCAAGAGCAACTCTGCGGGCGATCGGCGCGTTTCGCAACTCATGATACGCCGGCTTCGGCGACGATTTCCGATTCCCAAAGACCAGCATCGGTGCAGGCCCAACCTCCCGGCCGTCGAAAGAGGCAGCACCGCAGTGCCGCTCCTGCGGCGAAGAACAATCTGCGTCCCGAAGCAAGTGACCTCGAGCCTTCGCATCGGAAGCCATCAGCATCCTTCCGCGTGTAGGCTGGAGGACGACGGCAGACCGGCCGCGCCTTCGTGCCGACGCAGCAGAGCCCCTTGCCGATAGCGGCAACATGCAACCCGGCATCCAGGCATAGCCAGGTAGCCCATCCTCCAGGACTGCCGCCGCAGCGGAACGCTCTGTGACGAGGGCTCGGCCGATGCGTGTGCTTCTGTCCGGCTTCAGAGGCTGCGGAGCCTCTGGTGGCGAGCCCGTGCACGGCGAGAATGTCGTTGTTCAGTCCGATGAGAAGCTCCGTGTCCGGCAGCACGTCCGCCGCCAGTGCCCCTGCCTCTCTGGTCGGGCTCTGGAACAACCCCAAACTGCCGGGCCGTGTTGCTCGCTGCGCGAGCTGCCCGCACCACCCCGGCGTTTGAGGTTCCCCGCGCATGCGCGCGGTGTTCCAGCCCTCCCGCCGAGGCTCGACAAGGGCACCGGCGGACGAGCCGCCGGCCACAAGGAGGCTTTATCATGAACAACGTCAATCTCGTCGGCCGTCTCGCCAAGGACCCCGCCGCCCGCGACACCGGCGACACCCAGATCACCGAACTCGTCCTCGTGACCGAGCGCCCCGTCATCCGCAACGGGAAGATCCAGAAGGATGCTGAGACCGGCTACGCCCTCAAGGACGCCGAATTCCACAAGGTCACCGTCTTCAACGGCATGGGGCTGCCGCTCCGCGAGCACAAGAAGAAGGGCGACCAGCTCGCCGTCACCGGACGCATCCACTACTCGCGCTGGAAAGACGCCGACGGCACCGAGCGCTTCGGCACCGAGATCATCGCCGAAAACGTGATGTTCATCTGACCCGGCCGGGGCGGCATCGACATGTCGCCCCTTCCTCCCTCAATCAGGAGATTTCCCATGAAGGACTTCGGACTGTTCTCCGAGCGCGATGCCGCATCCGCCGCCCGCAAACTAACGCACCTGATCCGATTTGCCGAACGCCGCGAGGCAATGCTCAGCACGATCGATCTCGAGAGCCTCGATCGCACCAGCGCCTTCGACATTCTCGAAACGAGCGCCGATCTCACCGAGACACTCCATTTCGGGCCGATCTTCGTCCACCATCTCCAAGAAATGGAAGCACAGCGCGCCGCAATCGCCGCAACGCTTCCCCGAGCCGCATGAAGGAGCTCGCCATGACACACACGTCGCTTGGTCTACCCAGCCAGTTCCTGCCTCCTGCGCAGGCACTCCCGTCATCGGATCGGCCGGTGCTCGCGCTGCGGCCCTCCTCCTACAATTGCAGCCAGTACGAGGTCATCACCGCCCGCTACATGCCCGACTATCGCCCCCGTTCCCCTTGGCGCGACATCTCCGGCGACGCGATCGGCGACAGCGGATCGGACCAGGTCATCGCATGGTGCTATGCTGATGCAATCCTCTCGCCAGGGAAGAACTCATGACCGATCCCGTCTTCGTGTTCGGCAGCAATCTTGCCGGCCGCCACGGTAAAGGCGCAGCCCTCTGGGCGCGCCAACACCGCGGCGCCGTCTACGGGCAGGGCATCGGCCTGCAGGGCAACAGCTACGCTCTTCCCAGCAAGGACGAACGCCTGCGCACGCTTCCGCTCGAGCGCATCGCGCCGCACATCCGCGAGTTCCTCGCCTTCGCGCGCGCGCGCCCAGATCTCACCTTCCAGCTGACGCCCATCGGCTGCGGGCTCGCAGGATATTCCCGCGAGCAGATCGAACCGCTATTCGCTGGCGCTCCTGCCAATGTGCTGTGGCCGCCAGAGTGGCGCTAACCTAGACCCCGGTCGCATCGATCTTCGCGCCGCGATGACCGCAGCTGCAACGAAGATGCTGTGCGACCACCTCCAGCTTCATCGGAATCGACTTCGCAAAGCATTGATCGCGAAGCCTGGAAGCGGGCACCAACACCACGCGGCGGCATCTGCGGCACTCGATCTGCGCGTTGAGCCCATATCGCACCAGATCGGCGACCGTGTGGATGCGCTTCATTCCCATGGACGCCGTAGAACATCATGAGAACACGATCGTCAACCGCGGACGACGAAACCAGCGGCCCACACTGTGTAAGCCCCCTGCGCAGGACGTCATCATCGCTAGAGACAGCGGCGATTACAAACACCACTCTTGCCGCCGATGAGATCTGTCTTTCCGGGACGCTGGCCGGGGCCGTCGGCAATCTCTCGAACGTAGGCCCTGGTAGCGTAGACCTCGGAGCCGCGACGTTCGAACACGACCACACAGACCTCAGAAGCATCTTTCCCTGAGAGTTTCAGCGATTTGCTGGCGGGATTACGCTTGGCCTTCACTTCAACCTTTCGGTCGCCAAACGCCAAATCATGTCCGTTAAAATCATGGCTGACCAGATCCATTTTCAACAGATCCGCTGCCACGATTTCTCCCATTGCTCCGATGAATTCGGACCCGCACTCTTTGAAATCCCTTTTGGGGTCTTTCAATACATCAAGAGCCATCGGAAGACCCTTGAGGAACAACTCAAACGCATGCTTCTGCCGTGCTTTACCCATGAAAAACAAGCTATAACAGGTCGCCATAAAGAACAAGGGCGTCCCCCGACCTTCGGCCGGGCCCGCGCTCTACTCCGCGCCCCGCGCCGCGGCCCTGGCTGCGCTAGGGCTCGCGTCTGCGGCCCGCTCCGCCGAGCCCCTCAAGGGTCTCGGCCCTTCGGGTGACGATCGCTGACGCATATTGCCGCGCACCGCGCTTTCGCGCTGCGGCCATGACGAGCGGGGCTTTTCCAGCGGCTCGGGCTTCGCCCGGGCCTTGCGTTTCTTTTGGCCCCGCCGGCCCTCGGTCCCGCCGCGCGCCGCGCGAGCAGCCGGAGACCGGCCGACGACTTGCGCCGCCGCCTCGATCCCCGACGTGCTGCGCGCGTGCCTGCTGCGGCTCCTGCGGGGGCCGTTCCTGTTTCGCTGACGCGGTTTTCACCGCCGCCGCCCGGCGGGCAGGTTCGGCGGTCCCGATCGCGTATGCCTGCCGCGGCCCTGACGGTCCGCGCGCGCGGCACCCACGACCGTGAGCTTTACAGCCGTAGTTCGCGCATGCGCGCGAAAGCGCGGCATTCGGCAGCCTCCGGCCGGTCAAGGATCGGCTCAGGCTGTCGCTGCGCTTGCCTTCGCCGCCCGCGTGGCGGTGATGCCAGCTGCGCGGCATCATCCCTGATAGTCCGTCATCTGCCGAGCAGCCACGCTGAACGGCCTCCAAGATTGGGAGTGTTCCCGCTGTTAACCCCGTCGCCGGGCCGGGAGGGCGGGCCAGCAGGCTGGCCCGTCTGCCTCCCGTCTCTCGTGCTCGGGGGCGGGAACGTCTCTTCCACACACACAGGAACACCTGCCGAAACATATCAGTCTTCGGCGCTCGTCAAGGATCGCGGTCCCCCCAATTTTCCACCGGGTGACCGTGTCGCTACGCGCCGGTCACCCGGCAGAAAATCGGCTCCCCCGCGCCCGCATGGCGGCGGCGAGACAAGCTCGCCGTCCCTGACTGTACGCCTCCCGACTGATGGGTTTTCGGGGTTCCCATGGTGGGAACGAATTCAATCAATTGGAGGCATTTATGACCAAGATTTCGAACCTTTCCGACCTCGCGATCCTCGCTGCCGAAATGCGTGCTGCCAGGATCGAAGCAGACATCGCCGATGAATTCGGCCACGCGAACACTGGCGAATACGATGCCGCGTTCATCGAAACGAGCGAAATGGCCAAGCTGAGCATAGTTGCCGAGCCGGAAAATGCCGACATGCCGGATGCGCATCAGTCGGCCGCCGCCGTCGAGCTGATGATGCAGACCATGTTCGATGTCCTGCGCGATACGAGGATGCAGGAATGCGCCGCCGATCTCGCCTGGGGCTTCTGCAACAGCTTCCACATGGTCGCCAAGCGCATCGAGGGACGCGAGGACGACGCCGCCAAGAAGCTCGGAGAGCTGGCACGCAACTTCGACCCGTCGGAGATCTACGCCGTCGAACTCGAAGAAACGCAACAGCTCTGCCAGACGCTCGAGGGCATCCGCGCAGCGCTCGAATGCATGCGCGATCACGCCGCCGAGATCTACCGCGTCGAAACCGGTCGGCCGTTCTCCACGGTCAAGGGCAGCAGGGTCTCCAGCAGGCTGACCGCCTCGGTGGTCGATGCCCGCGATTTCCTCGCCGGACGCGCCCAGCGCCGCCGCGAGCAATACGCCCCTGAAGGACCGGTCGTCGCGTTTTCGGGAGGCGCTGAATGGCACGACGATGCGCTGATCTGGGCCCGCCTGGACAACATCGTCAAGCGCATCCCCAACATGATCCTCGTCACCACCGCCCAGAGCAGAGGCTGCGACACGATCGCTCGCACCTGGGCTGCATCTCGGGACGTGAAGGTCGTCGAGTTCAAGCTCGACACGAGGAAGGGCGGCAGCGCCGGATTCGTCCGCAACGACCGGATCGTCGGCCTGAAGCCGGTTGAGGCAGTCGTCTGCGAAGGTTCAGGCATTCAGGCCAACCTCGCCCAGAAGCTGCGCAGCGCCGGCGTTCCGATCCACATCCTGCGCCGCACCCAGCAGCGGGCAGACGACTTTGCCGCCAGCAAGCGGACCGCTCACTGAGCACTCAGGGAGGCTCCGGCATTCGCCGGAGCCTCCCTTTTTCTTCTGTCGTGCTCGCACGGGCTCAGGGGGCATCGAGCCCCCGTCGCCCGTCGGGGACGCTCGATCTGAAGATCGAGGAGGAGAGGGGGAGGGGGGACTGCTGGGGCGGAGAGGGGTGTCTCGTGTCGTCCCAGTCTGACGGTTGCCCGCTGGCGCGCGTCAAGGATCGCCGGTCCCCCCAATTTGCTTCGCAAAATCGGCTCCCCCGGCGCCCGCTGACGCGGCGTTCCTGAAGGAACGTCCCTGACACGCTGGCAGGCACCGTCCCTCGGGAGCTCCCATCACACACAGGAGGTTCACATGGGAATCCAAGTCACATTGTATCAGGCACTCCGGTCTGTTAAAGTGCCGGCCACCGACGCCGAAAAGGTCGTCGAAGACCTCGAGAGCCACATCGCCATGAAGATCACGGAAGCCAACAAGGAACTCGTCGGAGAGCTGAAGAGCCAGCGCTGGGTTCTCGGCTTCCTTCTGATCGTGACGACGATTTCGGCGAGCCTGGGCGGATACGTCGCCTTTATCCTGAAATGACCCGGGGGCTTCGGCCCCCCTTTTTCGTCGCACTCTCCGCAACAATACGGCGCGGCGCAGCTCGCCAGCGCATCGGCACATTCGTGCCTTGCTGGCATCGCCGCCGCGCCTGCCGCAGCACTTGATCGAGACCTCGACGGGCCGTCGTCGGCCCGGGCTGAGACAACCCTCGGCGCGCGGGCACCGGCAGTCCCTTGCTGGCCTTGCGGACCTGCGTCCGCATCGGCTTCGCGCGGTCTGCCGTGCGCCCGATCAAGCCCGTGAAACGGGCATCACAGGAAGTCTGCGGTCTCTGTGAGTAGGGCGATTGCGTGCATCCCTCCAGCTAGGTAACAACATTCGAGCAGCAGTCCCCCAGAAATCTGCTGACACCAACCTGGCGTCTCGAAAGAGACGATCCTTGATGGCCCTGCACAGCGACCCGGCAGGGCCATCACTTTCATCATCGTCCCTTGCGTCTGCGGTCGCCATGCGACCGCACAAGAGGAAAGGGGGATGGGCTGAGCGTTCCATTAGGGAGTGCAAGCCCATGACCGTCACCTTCCAGCTGCGCGGCAAGACTACCGCGACAGTGAAACCTGCTGTTGTGACCATCCAGCAACTCGCCGCCTTTCGCACATTTGCGAGGACCCACGGGTTCATCGTCGGCATATTCGATGATGAGGATTTCAGGTACCTCGACAGCGGTTTCGAGGCACGAGTCTGCCCGTGGAGCTGGGCGACCCTTGCAAAGATATTTGGCGAGCAGGAAACGGCGATTGCCGTAATCGAAGAAGCCCAGTTTCTCGCCCTCAAAGTGCGCTTCTGGCGAGACCATGAATCTGAACACATAATGATGGCTGTGTCTTCGACTCCCGATGGCGCGTGGCCCATGGACCTCAGCAACAGCAACGCACACGATTTGCTCGACGCTCTCGGCAAGGATTGCGAACCGTTCGGGCACATTGAGCTTGATGAGCTGCACGCCATCATCGCAGACCAGCCAACCGGGCGACACCTCGCCCATTCAGGGCTCGAATCCTATGTCGAACAGCTGGATCAGATGATCCGAACTGGTTCACACGACAGCCAACATCTGGCCTGGTACTAGCCTCCATCGGGTCGGATGAGAGAGGCGCTGACGCTGTCAGCGCCTCTCTTCATTTGCCTTCACGGGCTGAAGCCCGCAGGCGCTTGTCAAAGCGATGGCTTATGTCGAAAGGCGCTTCTCGACCTCTTCAATGCCAAGCGCTTTCATACGGCCCAGGAGAGCATCGAGACGAGTCTGGTCGAGCTTCCCAAGAACGCTCTTTCCGATCGCGGTCGCACGCTCTTCAGCCTCGCGTTCAGCAAGCTTCTTTTTGCGCTCCGCAAGCCTGAACTCCTCCTCCCGGATCGCCGCCCTTTCCTTCTCCAACTTGCCCGCCATGTTACACTCCTGTTCCACCTCACGCTGATGACTATCGCCCGGTAAGCAGGAGCGATCAAGGTGCCATATCGCATCGACAGCTGAACCGATCGCTACGGAGCGATCGATGATGAAAGCGCCGGCGCCAAGGCTTGGCGCTTTTGGGGGTCGTAATTGCTGCGCTTGATCGTTTGCAAAGCGGTTCTCGAAACCGCGCAGCGGCACCTCCACAGGATTTCCAGACCCACAACAGGAATCGGTACCAGGACGAAGCATAGGCCCTGTCACAGTCCCTAAGGAATGCACACCCTATGCGGGGCCCGCGCTTGTAACTATCTGAAATATCGGATGTTGACCCCGGTGGACCGGTTGACCCCGGTCTACCGATTGGTCCCACAGTGTTAACGTCCTGAAATATTGAATTCTTTCCGGTCTACCGGGGTTTGACCCCAGGAGCATGAATTGGCTTCCCTCGGCCTTCAAACCGAGATATAAGGAGAGCTCCTAAAGCCCCACCATCCGCCTCTTGAGGTGGATGATGACATGAGTTCCGAAAGACTCCCGCTCCTCTCTTTCCGATTGGAAAGCGAAGAGCTTGCCGGAATCGACACGCTAGCGAAATTCCTCGGCTGCTCTCGGTCTGAAGCGGCGAGGCGGGCATTACGCGTCGGCTTGCCGCTGGCGCGTGCAGGCCATTCGATCGACGTTCGACGTCTCATCCTCCTCCTGGAATACACACAGGCTGCGGTCGATCTGATCGTCCATCGCGAACACGGCGATCTTGCCCCCGGACTCGAGCAGGTTGCTCACCAGCGCATGGAGGAATTTCATGCGCCGCGATGACATCCGTTTCAGCGGCAAGGGCGCAACGATTCAGCACCATTCCGCGCGCGGGAAGGTGACCCGCAACGCAGGCAACTTCACCCGCGGTTCGCAGCTCGTAACGCACGAGTTCTGGATGTGGTTTGCAGGGATCAAAATACCACTGCTGATATGGTTTCTGGTCTTCGCCCTGGCCCTGACGATAACGGTCAGCCTCTCGCTCAGCACCCCTGAGATTCACCTCGTTCTCATGCGCATGTATTCGGGCCTGTGGTCACTGATGCTGCTTGACCCGAGCAAGGTGATTCATCTCACCCTTCCCAATGGAATGATCCGACCCACACTAATGGGCGCAGTGCCCTACGATCCATACGTTGCCTCAGCCTCGGCCAAGGCACTTCGCTGCCTCCTCGGCTCTGCTTTCATGGCCGTCTTTATCGCAGCCCCTCTCAGCATCTGGTTCATCGAATTCTCCCGAAAGCGCGGCAAATCGATCTTGGAAGAACGGCACGAACGCGGCGCCATGCTGGTCGAACGCGAAGTACTCAGCCAGGAGGTGAAAGCGCATAATGGCAACCGCTTTGCTTACGAGTGTTCGCGCCTCGATCCTCCGATTGAACCGCAAGAAGCGATAGCTCTGTCCCGCGAGGAAAAGCGAGCGCGCGGTATCCATCAACCTTACGTGATCGCCGGCATCCCCTTTCCATGGCGGCTTGAGCAAAGCCACACCATGCTGATCGGCACTACGGGCGCGGGCAAAACCACACAGCTGCGCTCACTGGTCAAGCAATTGCGCGAGCGGGGCCACAACGCGGTGATCTTCGATCTGACGGGTGCATTCGTTGAAGCCTTCTACAATCCGGAGAGCGACACAATCCTCAATCCGATGGACCAGCGCTGCGTGCCCTGGACCATCTTCAACGACTGCGAACTCTATGCCGACTTCCTGACCGCTGCGACCGCGCTGATCCCGTCGCACCCGGATGAAAAGGAGCCATTCTGGCAGAACGCGGCACGCACGCTGTTCGTCGAAATCTGCATGAAGCTCAAAGCCGACGGCGAGATGTCAAACGCGGCCATTGCCCATCACCTGATGACCGCCAACCTGAAGCAGATACATGCCAAGCTCAAAGACACGGTCGCGGCCCCGCTGACGGCCGAAACTGCAGCACGCATGGCGGAGTCGATCCGGTCGGTGTTCAACACCAACGCCAACGCCATTCGCTACATCCCCGATCCATCGCCCGAGAAGCCTGAAAGCTTCTCGATCAAGGCATGGATCAAGGCCTCGGCGCCCGGCTCGATCCTTTTCATCACGTCGAGCTATTCGGACATGAACTTCACCCGGATGCTGCTGACGCTGTGGACCGACATGGCCGTCACCGCCCAGATGACGCTCCCGCGCACGCGCGACCTTCGCACCTGGTTCCTGTTTGACGAGGTCAATGCACTGCATGCCCTTCCAGCAATCGGGAACGGTCTTCAGACCGCACGCAATTATGGCGGGGCGTTCGTCCTCGGCATCCATTCCTTCGCCAAGCTGGAAGAGACCTATGGGGAGAAGGGGGCGACCAATCTTGCGGGCCTCGCTCGGACCAAACTGATCCTCGCCACGGCCGACTACCAATCTGCTGAACGCTGCGCTGAATTCATCGGCAACCGCGAGGTCCGGCAGATGGATGAAGCCTACAGCTATGGGTATAACAACACCCGCGACGCATCGACCTTGACCCCGCGCAAGGCGATCGAGCCGCTCGTCATCCCTGACGACATCACCAACCTGCCGTCGATGCATGGCTTCATCAAATTTCCCGATGGGTTTCCGGCTGCGCGGATCAAGCTTCAATGGAAGGACTATCCAGAGATCGCTCAGGGCTTCCTGAGAGTAACCAGCATGGAGCCTACGCCCTACAAACCGCCAGAACCCAGACGGCCGGCAAGCCGGCCGGATGGCGCGGAAGGGGGGAGCGAGGGCGGACCTGAGTCCTTGCCGCAGACCGGCCGCGTTGAAGTGGAGGAGGTCGAGAAGGAGGCCAGCGAGGAGCTGGTGAAGGCTGAGAAGGGCGACGAGCGGTCGGAAGCGGAAAAGGCTGCGGATGCGATCATCGTGCAGAGCGAGGTTGCTAGGGCCATCGTGCCCGGCAACGACAACCCGACAGTGGGGCCCGTAAAGGAGGGAGATACCAGCGACGAGCAGCCCCGCACGATTGGTCTCTCCGTCATGAAGCAGCTGATAGCGATCAATGGCGATCAGACGGAAATCAACCGCGCGCAGGCCAAGGAGGCTCTGACCGAGAAAACGCTCGGCAGGCAGGAGCGGGACCGGCCCGATGAACAGATCCTTCGGGAGACGCGGGAAGGGGCGGGCTCTGGGAATCCGGAGCAGGGGAAGGATCACGGCCACGAGGCTTCGAAAGACGCGCCCCAGATCGATGATGACTTCGGATTGGGCGACTGAACATGCTCTCGGTCGCATCGGTCAAGTCAGCCTCCGGCGCAGCGGAATACTTCGCCAAGGACGACAAGCACCCCGCCGACTATTACGTCGGTGACGGCGGGGGCGGGGGCACGGGCGGCGAAGGCGCGCCCGGAGGAAGCGGCCCCGGTGGCGGGTCGGGCGAGGGCGGAGCCAGCAACGGCACCGACACAGGTCGCGGCGGATCAGCAAACACCGAAAGAACCGGTTGGGAAGGAAAGGGCGCCGAGCTCCTCGGCCTCTCAGGCGAAGTCACCAAGGATGCCTTTGAGAAAATCCTCAATGGCGAGCTGCCCAATGGCGACAAGATCGGCCAGGTCCAGAACCGGCAATCGGGGATCGACCTCACGTTCTCGATGCCCAAATCCGCCAGCATCCTTGCGCTCGTGTCGGGCGATCAGCGCATCCTCACAGCGCACTGGAATGCGGTGCGTGAGACGATGAGCTGGGTCGAGGGAAAGTTCGCCGAAGGGCGGACCTACGAGCGCACAAAGTCCGGCGAACCGGTGCGAACCGGGAATCTGGTCTATGCCATGTTCGCTCACGACACGAGCCGCGCGCTCGATCCGCAAGGTCACATCCACGTCGTCATCGCCAATCTCACCCGGATGGCGAACGGCGCCTGGCAGGCGCTCCACAACGGCCAGTTATGGAAGAACAACGCGGTGATCGGCGCCGCCTACCATGCCGCGTTCCGGGAAAAACTGGCGGAGCTGGGCTACGAGACGCGTATCACCGGCAAACACGGCCAGTTCGAAATCAATGGCGTCCCCAAGGAGGCGATCGACGAATTCAGCAAGCGGCGTGAAGCGATCGTCGAGAAGGCAAAGGAGCTGGGGCTGTCCTCTCCCGCGGCTATCGACAAGGTCACCACCAACACCCGCGATCCCAAACTCAACGTGGATGACCGGGACAAGCTTGCCGCCGACTGGCGCGATCGGGCAGCAGCCATCGGCTTCGACGGAAAGCAGGTCATCGAGGATGCGAAGGCGCGCGCGGGTGAGAAGACCGCTGATCACCTGCCCACGACCGCGGAGCGCATCCGCGAAACGGTATCGAACATCGCCAGCGCCATCGGCGACATGTTTCGGCCCCAAGATCCGCTCGTCTCACAAGGGCTCGACCGTCTCAGGCTGTCCCCCGACGCGTTGCGAACGCAGGCGGCGGTCGCATCTGCCATCCGTATCCTCGAGCAACGCGAAGCCGCTTTCCCGGCCGCTCAGATCACCAAGACGGCGCTCGATCTGGGGCTGAAGGGCGTGACGGCCGAAAAGGCTGATGCACGCGTTCAGCAGCTCCTGGAGGGCAACAAGCTCATTCCCGGGAAATCGCACCGGGTCGATGGTGCAGTCATCCATGTCACGACGCCGCAGGGGCTCGCCACCGAAACGCTGATCCTCGCTCAGATCGACAAGGGCAGGGGGGCTGCAACGCCGATCATCCCTGCGGACAACGCCGTAGAACGGATCAATGCCGTCTCGCCCGACAGGCAGCTGAACGCCGGCCAGATGGCCGCAGCCGTGCTGGGTCTTTCGTCCACCGACCGCATTGTCGCCGTGCAGGGCATCGCGGGTGCAGGCAAATCCACGATGATCGCCGCCCTCGCGCGGGTGGCAGAACAGGAGGGCCACAAGGTGCTCGGGCTCGCCTTCCAGAACAAGATGGTCGGCGACCTGAGGGACGGAGCGGGGATCGAAGCGCAGACGGTTTCCTCGTTCGTAAACACCTATGCCAAGGCAGCGCTGGCTGGGAAGGGCGAGCGTTATGAAGCAGCGCGCGGCGAGCTGAAGGGCACCGTGCTGGTGCTCGATGAAGCCTCCATGGTCGGAAGTGAGCCGATGAAGCATCTGGTCGGCATCGCCAACTCGCTGGGCGTCGAAAAGCTCATCATGATCGGCGACCGCCAGCAGCTCTCATCGATCGATGCTGGCAAGGCTTTCGCAATGGCACAGGCTGACGGCATCGCCATGGTGCGCATGGACGAGAACCTGCGCCAGCGCACCGACCAGCTGCGCACGATCGCGGCGCTGGCCAACCGCGGCGAGGTCCGCGGCGCGCTGGACGTGATGGGTGACAAGTTCAAGGCAAGCCCAGACCACATCAAGTCGGCGGCCGACCAGTGGCTGGCGCTGCCAAAGGATGAACGCGAGCGCACAATGGTGTTCGCTTCGGGGCGTGACGCACGCTCAGAGCTCAACCAGCGCATCCAGGCGGGGCTGGGAGCCGATGGTACCCTCGGGAAGGAGAGTATCACCCTCAGTGTGCTGGAGCGTGTCAACAGCACCCGCGAGGAGCTGCGCTACGCCCAGACCTATAAGGCGGGCCAAACGCTCGAGGTGGCGCGCGCGGTGTCGGAGATCGGCCTGCGGCGCGGCAGCTATGAGGTGCTCGGCGTCGATGCCAAGGGCCGTGTCGAGCTCAAGGTCGGCAGCCGGACCGTCAGATTCGACCCGCAGAGGCTCGATCCGAACGATAAGCGCGACGCGCTTGGGCTCACCCAGCGCACCGACGTGAAGATCCATGAGAACGATCAGATCCGCTGGACAGCCAACGACAAGGATCGCGGGCTATACAACGCATCGCTGGCGCAGGTGACGAGCATCGGTAAGGACGGGATCAGCGTCAAAACCCCGGACGATCAGACGGTCACCCTCAAACACGGCGATCCCATGCTGGAGCGGCTCGGGCTCGCCTACGCGCTCAACATGCACATGGCGCAGGGTGTGACCACCGACAAAGCCATTGCCGTGATGTCCGGCTCGGAAAGCAACCTCTCCAACCAGCGCCTGTTCAACGTCACCGTCACCCGCGTGCGCGATGACCTGACGCTGCATACCGACAACAAGGACCGGCTGATCAGCGCCATCGAGCGCAACGAGGGCAACAAGACCAGCGCGCTTGAAACGGTCGGCCGCCTCGAGATCGATGCTCCCCGAGACAGCGCGGCAGGGAAGGGCAGGACAGACAAGACGTTCAATCCCGAAGTCCCCGCCGACCTGTTGAAGTCCGACAGCATGGATCTGAGCAAGCTGCGCGTCCCGGTCGAGCCGCGCGTGCCGGACAAATCCTTCCCTGAAAAAGACATCAGCCTGGAGATCTGACCATGCGGCCTTCCGTCAATTACGATCACCTCATTCACGAAGACCATGTCCATTGGTGCGATATCGAAGCGCTGGGTGTGACGCGGTGCGAAGCACAAGCGCTGCAGGAGGACTCACAGAACGCAGTCGGTGTGCCGATCACCGACGTCGGCCTGTCGATGATGATCGCCATGGGAATCACGCTACTGGCAGGCATCATGTGGGGCATGGAACGCGGCAGAGCGCCGAGGCGGTCGGTCCCCGTCGAGCCTGCCTTCTCCACGTCGGCGGTGGAGCGGGTCTGATGGCCATCGACGATCGCGACTACATGAAGGCCCGGTACTGGGAACGGCAAGGCAAGAAGCCTCCCTCCAGATGGAGCTTCAACAAAGCTGAGCGCAAGGCTGCCGAAGCCGACGCCAAAAACGGCCGGAGCCGGCAAGGCGAAACGACCTGGAACGACAAGAAGGCGCGTCGGGAGAGAGCCGGTGTAGATGACGTTATGCCGGGCGGCGCGAGCTGGGTAGGGAAGGACAGCAGTTTCGATCAGTACGACCGCATTGCTGCCGCCTATCCGCGCAAAACCGGGCACCGGAGGGGCCAGCACTTCAACGATCGCCCGAAGACCTCCGGCAGCCGAAGGGTCATATATCGGACCACGCCACTGTATTGGATCGTGGCGGCGTTGAGCGTTATCGGCGTATGCATCCCAATGCTGGGAGACCTGCGGCGGGGAGGGTGGTTGCCCGACAATGACTCAGGAATACCTTTCCCTGAAACGGGAAGTGTAAGCGTCGCGAGCGATCTGCCAATGAGCACGGTGCGGAGCCGGCTGAAGGTGGTGACGAGCGACTCCAATGCCGTCGTGCAGCTCGTTCACCCGGAAACAGACCGCCATGCGCTCTCGGTGTTTGTCGCCGCCAACAGCGAAGTGACGATCCCGGCACCGGTGGGTATCTGGCGCATGCGCGTGATCGAAGGGCAGAAATGGCACGGCAACGCCAGGTTCTTCGGACCGAACACGCAATACGAGACCGTCGCTGAGCTGATGGAGTTCGGACACTCGCGCGGCAACGGGATCGATCTGCACCGCCGGATCGATGGAAATCTCAAGACACGACAGATGCTGATGGGGCCGGAGCCCCTATGACAGAGATCGGTCTCCTCGCACTGGCTGCGCTCGCGGTCTTTCTGGTCATCTTGGCCACCACTGCACGCGGCATTGGCTCCCTTCCGGTCCGGCCGGCGCCGTTGATGACGAAGAGGGAACGGATCGTCTGCGCAATGATCGAGCGCGCGGTGCCTCATGCCCGCGTGCATGCCCAAGTTTCGATGGGTGCGATCTTGCGGCCCGCGCGGGGGCTCGACCGTTCGCGCTCGACCAGCGTGCGCAATCGGTTCTCATCGAAACGGGTGGATTTTGTGCTAGAAGACCGGGCCAGCGGGGAAATCATCGCCATCGTTGAGCTCGACGACCGAACACATGACCGGTCAGCCGACAGGCAGCGGGACCGGATGACCGCACGGGCAGGCTACCTCACCATCCGGCTCGGTCCAATCCGTCATACCTTCGACACGGTCCGGCAAGCTCTTCGGGAGGGGCTCTCATGACTGTTTACAGGAACTACACGGACAGGCTCGTCGCCCTATCGCACCGTCTGATCGACCCGGCGGAAGCCCGCGCGCTTATCCGCAGAGACATCTGTTCGGATTTTTTGTTCATCACAGGGCCTCCAGATGTTTGGGAGCTTTTCGAAGAAACAGACGCGCTGAGACTAGAGAGCCTTTTTGGCGAAGGCCGCCCCAAAAGCATGCTTAAATCGTGTGCCACCATTCGGATTGACTTCCTCAATCCCACGAGCGGCTATCTCGATCTCTTGCTGCCACTCGGCATAAGATACCACGCCCTCGACGCGGAGTGTAATCTGCAGGACTCCATGACGAAACTCGGCATCCCGCCCTTCAACTCGACGATCACCTGCACCACGGCGAACGATCATCCAATGAGCGCATATCGGCGCACCATCATCATTCTCAATCAAGACCAAGCTGGAAACGACACCGGAGCTAGGTCGACTGGCCGAGAATTCTTCAACACGGATGTGTTCGCACAGCTGGAGGATCTCATGGAGGAGTCTCTCCGAGAAGAGATCGAGACGATGAGGTTTGAGTGACGAGTAGAACCGGTAAACCACCGATTGCGATTCTCAAGTCCCTGAGAATGCTGTATAACGTCGATCGTAATCGGATGATGATGGGCCGCGATCTCGAGCTGCCGCGCGACTTTCGTACCCAGCGACCAAAGTACCATCGAAACGTCGGGGATGCTGCATCAGCCGTCAGTACCAGCCCAGAAGGGCAGAGCCGGAACATATGACCGAGGAAATCGCCATGAGTTTGATGTCCATGTTCACGCGGCCGAAGAGATCTCTCGACGCGAACCTTCCACGGCCCGACACCGCGCACACCGTACAACCGCGGCGCTCCTACAAAGACTATTCCAACTGCCTTGTGTCGGTTTCCTGGCACCAGCTAACGGACGAAGATGCGGCTGCGCGCATCGCGAACGATTTCAATAATGACTTCCTGTGGATCAGAGGCGCCGGAGGTTTCCAGGATTACTACCACAAACCAGACGCCGTACCACTGAGAGAGCTTGGCAACCCGAACTACGCAGACACGTGCTGGTTTCACGTATTCCAGATCGATCTGCTGCGACCCGTTCACGATTACCTGGACCTGCGCTCCGGTGGCCGCGAATATGCGATCCTGACAGCCGAAGAGCAATTCGAAGAAGCAATGCGTTCCTTGGCAATCATGCCCAACTGGTGGACCATCTGCTGCTCGACCATGAACGACCATCCGATGAGCGCCTACCGCCGGTCGATCATGGTTCTAGGACGAGACGTTCACGGCAACGATGCACCCTATGAGGATATCGTCGTCGCCCTCGCGAACCCGGCAACACTCGATCTAATCGAAGACACGCTGGAGCAAGGCCTGCGCGCAGAGATCGAATTCCAAACATTCGAATGAACCCACAGAAGCCCGGTACGCGCGCCACAACCTGTTGAAGAAAGGACGATACGATGAGCAACTGGAATTTCGAGGACATGGGCGATTTTGCCGACGATGCCGCCGCAGAGCGCTGGGCCAAACGTAACGATATCGACCTTCGCGATATCCGCACAAGCGCCAGCGGCAAGGGCGTCCGGCTCGAGGTGCGCCGATCCTCGCTCGGCGACAGCCGTGCGCAGACCGATCTGCGCGACGGCCGCAGGACGGGATGGTAACTGGTAACTGGTATCAGGTAACCAGGGAAGGGAAGCACAGTGACACACAGACATCTGATTATCGGCCTGCCGGTCGTGGCAGCCGCAATCGGCGTGCCCGCAGCGGCACAAGCTGCACCAGCCACCCATGTGGAAGCAAGCATGGTGAGGTATGCACAGGCCACCGCAGGTGCGGACGCCGCGGCACGCGCAGCCGACAAGCAGGCGCGCTACCTTGCCCGCAGGGAGGCGAGCACGACGGCAGACTGCGACGACTGCACCGATTGTGCGCCGTGCGAGGCTTGCAAGGATTGCGACGCAGACGTCGCCGATAAGGGTGAAGGTGGAGCATCACGTCATGCTTAGAGCATCGGTTTTGGCGGGCCTGCTCGGCTCGATCGCGTTCCTCACAAATCCAGCGACCGCGCAAGTGACAGGCAGGGGCGGAACAGGAGTCGATGAGAACACCGAGCTGCCGCGTTGTGCGCAGCCCCTGCAGCAGCGAGCGGGCGGTAGAGATACGCGAGGCTCTTGTCGCTAAGGAAATGGGAGAACCTTCATGAACATGGCGGCAGGGATTGGCAGCGCGCAATGCCCGAAGTGCAACCGCTCAGCAGGCACTTGGAACGAACCGCACATGGTTCATGTTTGCTCATCCTGCGGTGCGCCGCTTATTCGCTTCAGGGCAAGCCGCTCGATCAGGCTCTACCGTTTGATCCCACTGGCAGAGCTGGTCCGCATTGCGGGCTCGCTGATCACCGTTGCAGCGATAATCTCGGCAGCTGCCCTCCCAGGCGGAATACGGATGGCAATTTTCATGGTCGCGAGCGCGCTCATCGCCTTCGGAAGCGCTGATGTCATTCAGGAAGGTTTCGGCATGCGCGCACGGCGCCCGCGGATTGGTGCGATCATTGAGCGGCCCAAAGCCGGCCGGTGGACAGCTCTGGCGCGAATGGCCGTCGGTGTGATCTGCGTCGCACTCGGACTGATCGGGTTCATTGTCTGGGGGAGCGTGACCACCGAGATTTAATCAGCCAGACAACAAGATTCGCAATCATGGCGTCACCTCAAGGTTTGTTCGCCAGACAACGATTTGACAGACATAACGAGAACACCGCCAACCTCGATCATCACAGTAGCAACAGAAGGGCGTGACCGATGAACTTCTTCAGTTCGAACTTTGGAAGACTTCGTAGGGTCTTTTCGAATGGCGACGACATAGCAGCCGGCGTACCGGCCGGCGAAACAACCGGCTTGGCTCAACAGATCGTAGAGCAGTCCTTCTCAGAAGAGGAAGACGATGACTATGATGATGACAAGCCATGCATCCAGAGTTTCATCCTGAACATCGAGCGGAGATGGGTGGCAACCCGGGTGTACGAAGGAGGGGTCTTTTTCGGCCAGCACGCATCAGGCACCATCGCCGGAAAGAAGAAAGCGCACCGAGTTTTCTTGACGACGGATGAGGCACAACTGGGGCACTGGATGCCCGGGCACGACATTGGACATCAACTCTCCGGCGAAACGGATCGCATGGTGATCGTGCTCACTGATGCCATGATGCATCTCGTCACGCCCGGAGCAAAATTCGACGTCCGCACGGTGTGGTCGGAAACCGACGGCGACTACGAAATTTTCGAAGAAGTGACGATGGAACTTCTGAGCAAACCAGATAGAAATCGGCGTAAATAATAACCTTCGGCAATCACGTATCTCAGATTGATAATAAAGATTATGTAAAATGCCGGTCACTATACACAAACCGTCTGTACGTTTTGTGTTTTCATTGGCGCTGATTAGCGAACCGCGACGCATCAGCCGCATTTGAGATTTAAGTGGCTTTTGGAAAATTCATCCTGTTTGGGATGGCGCACAGCGCGAGGCTAAGGAACAGAAGCCCGCCGATGATGACCTGCGGCCCGGGCAGAACCAGCCATGCCGCGGCAAAGAAGCCGCTCATTGCGATGTTGATGGCGGCCAGGGATATGCGGACGCCAAGCCCCGGTGCCTTGCCGGCGATCACGTTCGCGGCGGCAGCGACCACCATCGCCATGCCCGTGCCCACAAACCACAGCGCATCGATGGTCCAGTTGGCATAGACCAGCGGCGTCAGCGCCAAGTGGACGACCCCGAGCAGCCCAGCCAGCATGGCGAGCGCCGTTCTTTTGGCTGGCAGGCGCATCAGGCTCGTTCCTGTCGCATCCGAGTGCGGCTGGCAGCGAAGGCGGCGATCGCCACCGCCAAGGCAAGGACGACCAGATCCTCCACCATCAGCGCGATGGTGAGGTTCGCGAGCGGCGCCTGTGCGCCCCCAAACCGGATCGACACGGCCACCAGCGCGAGCACGGCCATTAACGGCGAGGCCAGAGCGATAGTCGCACGGTAGCCATAGCGCGCCGTCACCCATGCACCGGTGGCGAAGATCAGCGCCGTGCCATATCCCAAAGCTTCCGGCACCAGTGCTTCAGCGTGGGACATGCGTCCGGCAAAGTGGACGTTCAGCCCTGCCCAGAACACCGCTCCGCCGATCAGCAGGCCACGGGCGGCTGCGTTGACGAATTGCGGCGAGATCACCCGTTCCCTGATCGCTGCAAGCAGGCACCCAAGGGCAAATCGGCCCCGCGCTGATACCGGGACATGGTCGAACTCAGCGGCCATCCCGGCGAACCACTCACGGCGCTCGGCAGGAGCGATTCTCAGGGCCAGCCCGAGAAGTCGACGGCCATGCGTGTTCGGCTTTTCGGTCGTACAGCGAGCCCCTTCCCGAAATCGGCACTCGGCAGGCCGTCGGACTGCACAGAGCGCGCCAGCGCCAGCCCGGCAGGCGTCAGGCGATAGGCATGACGCGGCGGGCGCCCTTCCCGTGACGACGGAACCCAGCGCGCCTCAAGGTGGCCCTGATCACACAGCCGGATCAGCATCGGATAAAGCGTGCCTGAAGCGATGCCGGTCCGCTCCATCAACTCATACCCGTAACGCCATTCCTGCGGCCGTTCGAGCAGTGCCAACAAGGCGCTCTGGGTTTGTCGGGACATGTTGGCGCGTCTTGGCATAGATACAATCTACATATGTAGAGTTTATGGGGCAAGCGGAGATTTGGACGCTGGTGAGCCGACTGCGAGACTACCCGCGTGACATCGGCTGCAACCGGTGCAATGATCTGATAATGAGGGGGAAAAGCTCGCATATTCTGGCGGCGGTCGCGTTTATCGTCTTCGTTGACATGCTGGGCATCGGGCTGATTCTGCCGGTCATGCCGCGGCTGATCGGGGAGATCGCGCAGACCAGCCTTGATCGCTCTGCCGAAATCGGCGGATTGCTGACCTTTGCCTATGCCGGGATGCAGTTCCTGTGCGCGCCCTTCATCGGGGGCCTGAGCGACCGGTTCGGGCGGCGGCCGGTGCTGCTGACGACGCTGTTCCTGCTGGCGATCGACTACGCGGTTATGGCCTGGGCACCGACGCTGGTGTGGCTGGTGGCGGGGCGGATGCTGTCCGGCGTCATGGGGGCGAGCTGGGCGGCAGCCAACTCCTGCATCGCCGATTGCATCCCGGCAGAGCGGCGAGGGGCGGCCTTCGGGATGCTCGGCGGAGCTGGCGCGGCAGGCTTCGTGCTCGGCCCGGCGCTGGGCGGGATCGCGGGCGAGATCGGCACCCGCGCGCCCTTCATCATCGCGGCGAGCCTTGCCGCGCTCGGCGTGATCGGCGGGCTCGTGTTCCTGCGCGAGACCCTGCCTCCCGAGCGCCGCCGCGCTTTCGACCCCAAGCGCGCCAATCCGCTCGGCTCGCTGATCCAGATGGCACGCACGCCCTTCGTGCTGTCCTGCCTTGGGGTCGCCTTCTTCATGCAGCTCGCCGCGCAGGCGCAAATGTCGATCTGGGCCTATTGGGGTGAGCTGGAATTTGGCTGGAGCCCGACTGTCAGCGGTATGACCGTGTCGTTCTATGGCATATTGATCGGCACGGCGCAGGCGGTGCTGACGGGCAAGAGCATCGCCCGCTTCGGCGCCGCGAACACCGCGCGCTACAGCCTGCTGCTCGGCATCCCCTCCTACCTGCTGCTGGCCTTTGCCACCGGCACGCCGATGGTGATCGCCGCGATTATCGTCGGCGCGCTGACCGGCATGACCTTCCCCGCTATGCAGAGCCTGATGACGGTGCGGGTGAGCGAGGATGCGCAGGGCGAGTTGCAAGGCGCAATTGCCAGCACGGTCAGCCTCACCTCAATCATCGGCCCGGTGATGATGACCCAGATCTTCGGCCATTTCGCCGATGACGTCGGGATATTCTTTCCCGGCGCGCCCTACCTTGTCTCGCTTGCGCTGCTGGTGGTGGCTATCGGGCTGCTGTGGCGCACGATGGGCAGGCTTGATATGCCAGCGCAGCCTGCGGCGGTGCCGGACTGAGCCATGGTGCAGCGGATCGCCCTGGGTGTCTATATCGCCTGCTTCACCATCGGCACTGTTACCCATGCGCTGGACTTCTGGGCGCTGGGGCTGAGGCCTTACAGCTGGGGGCCGCCGATACTAGAGGCGTTCTGGTCGTCGCTGGTGGTGCTGGATCCTGCTGCCGCGGGGCTGCTGTTGTTCGGCAAGCGCCGCGCAGGGCTAGCACTGGCAGCAATCATCATGGTGTGTGACGTCGCCGCCAACAGCTACGCCTTCTTCGTGCTAGGGATCGAAGGGTTTGCTGTAGCTCTGCCCTTGCAGGCGGCCTTCCTCGGCTTCGTGCTGGGATCGATCGGCTTCCTGTGGCCTGACAGAGCCACGCATTCACCGAGGGCCAAGTCACGATGACGCAACTTGAACCCATCGGCAAAGACATCTGGATCGTCGATGGCGGCGAGATCCGCTTCTTGGGGCTACGGCTTGGAACCCGCTCAACCATCATCCGCCTGACGGACGGAACGGTTTGGGTCCACTCCCCCGTGCAACTCAGCCGCGCTTTGGCGGAGCAGATCGATGGGATTGGACCGGTCCGATATCTGATCGCACCCAACCTCTATCATCACCTGTTCCTGAAGGAGTGGCAGGAGCACTACCCGGATGCCCAGGTCATCGGGCCGCAAGGCTTGGCCGAGAAGCGCCCCGACATCGAGTTTTCTGGCGTGCTGGCTGACCCTGAAAGCGATCCGTGGCGAGCGGATATCGAGCGGGTCATCTTTACCGGCAGCCGTGCTTTCGATGAGCACGTGTTCTTCCACCGGGCATCAAGCACGGCGATCCTGACCGACCTGATTGTAAACCTCCGTCTGGAGAACCAATCGCCTATCGGTCGCCTCATTGCGCGGATCGAAGGCGTTGCCTTTCCCGAGGGGCGAACTCCGCTATTGTATCGGCTCGGCATGCGACAACGGGGCGAAGGTGCCCAAGCTGTTAGGGCGATGCTGGCTTGGGAGCCGCGCCAGGTCGTCATCTCGCATGGTGAATGGTTCCGGGAAGGAGCCAGCGACCAGCTTCGAAAGAGGTTCAATTGGCTACCAATATAGGGTTGCGGCCAGCCTGGGTGAAACGCCACCGTCACGGAACAACCATGATGAAGCCCTTGGCTGACCCAACCAGATACGAAGGAATGATCGGATGAAGGGCGACCTAACGGGTGGGTGTCTGTGCGGGGCGGTCCGCTACAGCTTGCGTGACGGGTTCCGGTTCCGTCCCTATGCCTGCCATTGCACAGACTGCCAGACGCGCACCGGTGCTGCATTCAGCGAACACATGTTGTTCGCGAGGCAAGACCTCGAGATCGTGGGTGAACTGGACAGCGGCTCATACGAACAACCCAGCGGGGCTGTCTCGACCATCTGGGGCTGCGCCAAGTGCAAGGTGCGCATCTTTGCCGAGAGTGACAAACGCCCCGGCTTCGCGTCGCTGCGCTGCGGCACGCTAGATCGAAGCGCTGAGATTGTACCGGCGGCTCACCTGTGGGTCGGCAGCAAGCAAAAATGGGTTATGCTGCCCGACGGCGTGCCTGCGCTTGTCGAACAACCGCAGACACAGGCTGAGTGGATAGCGCTTGTCGGCCCAACCGCGAGCTAGCGATCACATTCGCGTTGTCCGCGTACAGCCGCCGTTCGCCAATCCACCCACGAGCCTCCATGAGCCGGGCCGCCGCGCGATCCCGAGAGCCGCATGGCGGTTTTCACCGGCTGTTAGAAAATTCCTGCCGTTCGGGTATCGACCCCGTTCCAGACATACCCTTGTCGCCTTGGTTCATTTGCCAGGCGATGCTGGATTTTGTTCACTCATGGCTGCTAACGTAAGATTGAACAATGGCTTGACCAGCATCGTGTCCGATCAGGTTG
>Ga0209278_1000635_pt1 | contig 25554 bp, 24 predicted proteins | sample JI81BgreenDNA_FD_187504 | JGI IMG/M metagenome (GOLD analysis project Ga0209278, IMG submission 187504) | Wastewater effluent complex algal communities from Wisconsin, to seasonally profile nutrient transformation and Carbon sequestration -... | ecosystem: Engineered > WWTP > Effluent > Algae...
CGGCATCATGCCCGCCACCATGGCGACCGTGGTCATGATGATCGGCTGCACGCGCTTGTGGCCGGCTTCCAGGATGGCTTCCAGCTTGGGCACGCCCTTTTCCATTTCCTCGATCGCCATGTCGACCAGCAGGATCGAGTTCTTGGCGACAATGCCCAGCAGCATCAGCAAGCCGATGAACACCGGCATCGAAATGGCATTGCCGGTGATGCCCAGCGCGATCAGACCGCCTAACGGAGCCAGCAGCAGCGACATCATGTTGACGAACGGCGGCAGCACCCGCTTGTAGAGCAGCACCAGCACCGCGAACACCATTACGACCCCGGCGATCACCGCCAGGATGAAGTTCTGCACCAGTTCACCCAGCCATTTCTGCATGCCAAGCTGCACCGTTTCGACGCCGGATGGCAGATTCTTCAGGCTGGGCAGCTGGTTCACCTTGGCCTGCACATCGCCTGACAGCAGGCCGGGGGCCAGATCGGCGCCCATCTGGATCCGGCGCTGCTGGTTGAAACGGCGGATTTCGGTGGGGCCAGCGCCAAAGCTGATTTCGGCCACCACCTTCAGCGGCACGGTGCCGCCGCGGCTGGTGGGCACGGGCAGATTTTCGATGGTGGACAGATTGCGCCGAGCGGATTCGGCCAGCGCGACCCGGATCGGGATCTGGCGATCGGCGACGCTGAACTTGGCAACGTTCTGATCGATATCGCCCAGCGTGGCGATGCGGATCGTTTCCGACAGCGCCGCCGTGGTCACGCCCAGTTCGGCGGCCAAATCAAGCCGCGGCTTGATGGTGATTTCCGGGCGCTGCAGGCCGCCATCAATGCGGGCCTGGCGCAGTTCGGGCATAGCCCGCATTTCGGCGATCACCTGCTGCGCGGCCATGTCCAGCTTCAGCGGATCGCTTCCGGTCAGGGTGATGTTGACGTCGCGGCCGCCGCCGGGGCCACCACCATTCTGGCTGGCAAAGCCGACGCGGGCATCGGGTATGGCCGCCAGCTTGGGTGCCATGGCGCGTTCCCAATCGATGCGGTGCATCGACCGGTCCTTGCGGAGCGTGAGGTAAACACTGCCGCTGCCCACATCAACGTCGGCAAAGGCCAGTTCCAGCTCAGGGGAGCTTTCCAGCACGGCGACGGCCTTGTCCACAATGGCCTCGGTCTGCGCCAGCGTGACACCTGGCGGCAGCGCGATGGTTACCTGGCTGCTGTCATTGTCTTCATCGGGCTGGAACGTCATCGGCAGCATGACGAACAGCGCGATTGTCGCCGCCAGTGCAACGCCGCCGATGCCGAACACGGTTTTCATGCGGTTGGCCAGCGCCCAGTTCAGGATACTCATATAGACATCGACCCACTTGCCGGTGCCATGTTCGGCTTGGCCCTCGCTTTTCAGGAAGAAGGCGGCCAGCATCGGCGTGATGAGGCGGGCGACGGCAAGGCTGATCAGCACCGAAACCGCAACGGTTGCGCCGAAATTCTTGAAGAACTGCCCGGAAATCCCGGGCATCAGCGCCACCGGCAGGAACACCGCAACGATCGACATGGTGGTGGCGACGACGGCAAGGCCAATCTCGTCAGCCGCGTCCATGCTGGCCTGCCAGGCGGATTTGCCCATACGCATGTGGCGCACGATGTTTTCGATTTCCACGATGGCATCATCGACCAGCACGCCCGCCACCAGGCTGAGCGCGAGCAGCGACAGCTGGTTGAGGCTGAAACCCAGCCAGACATCGAGGAACCAGAAGGTGGGAATTGCCGACAGCGGAATCGCCAGCGCCGAGATCACCGTGGCACGCCAGTCGCGCAGGAACAGCCACACCACCAGAACGGCCAGGATGGCGCCTTCGATCATGGCGTCGATGGCGCCATGATACTGGTTCTTGGTGTAATCGACCGTGGTGAAGATCAGCCGGAACGTCACTTTGGGGTTCTGCGCCCGCAGCTTGTCGATTTCCTTCATGGCTTCGTCATAAACGGTGACGTCTGACGAGCCCTTGGCCTTGGCCATCGAGAAACTGAGCACCTGGCGGCCATCGAGCTTGGACACCGAGCGCTGTTCGGCATAGGCGTCGCGCACATCGGCGATGTCGGCGAGGCGGATGCTGCGGCCCTGGCCCAGGTTGATCTGGGTTTCGCCCAGGCCGATGGCGTTGCGAGCATTGCCCAGCACGCGCACCGATTGTTCGGCGCCGGCGATTTCGGCACGGCCGCCCGCGGCGTTCAGATTGACCTGGCGCAGCTGTGCGTTCACCTGAGCAGCGGTCACGCCATAAGCCTGCATGCGATCGGGATCGAGGATGACGCGGATTTCGCGGCTGACCCCGCCCGAACGGCGGACCTGGGCCATGCCGGGCACGGCCAGCAGCCGCTTGGCCACCGTGTTGTCAACGAACCAGCTCAATTCCTCCAGCGTCATGGCGGTGGATTCAACCGAGTAATAGGCAATCGGTCCGCCGGCGATGTCCACGCGGTTGACCTGCGGCTGTAATATGCCCTGCGGCAGATCGGAACGAATGTTGGCCACGGCATCACGCACATCGTTGATGGCGCGATCGATGGGCGTGCCGATGGCGAACTGCACCATGGTGCGGCTGCTGCCTTCGGAAACGAAACTGTTGACCTCATCAACGCCGGTGATGTTGCGCACCGCCGCTTCAACGCGCTGGGTGACCTGGTTTTCCAGTTCCTCCGGCGCAGCACCTGGCTGGGCCACGATGATCTGCGCGCCCGGAAATTCGATATCGGGCTGGTTGTTGATGTCCATCGCCCGGAACGACAGGATGCCGGCCAGCATCAGCAGCGTGAACAGCACCAGTGGCGGCACCGGATTCTTGATCGACCAGGCGGAAATATTGCGCATTGCAGGCGTTTCCCGTCGAAATCAGCGCGTGGCGTCAGCGGGGGCGGGGGCGGCCAGCACCGGCTTGATCTTGTCGCCCGGCTTCAGGAAGGCGCCGGCGCTGGCCACCACCCGTTCCGTGCCGGTCAGGCCCGAGGCAATGCCAACACCGGCATCGCCGATCGCACCCACTTCGATGCTGCGGCGCTCCACCTTGTTGTCCTTGCCCAGCACATAGACGAAATTGCCCTGGGCATCGGCCAGCACCGCCGATTGCGGCAGCAGCGGCCGAGTGGTTTCACCGCCTTCGATGCGGGCGCGCGCAAAGGCGCCAACGCGCAGGCCGGGGGCATATTCAAGCTGGATGCGCACGATGCCTTGACGATTGGCCGGATCGATCACGGGGTCGATCAGCCACACCCGGCCCTTGAAGCCTTCGGTCGCGCCCACCGGCGTCACAACGGCAGGCATGCCCACCTTCAGCCGGGCGAGATCCTGCTCGGCGACCTGGGCACGCATTTCCAGCGTATTGCCTTCGGCCAACCGGAACAGCGCGCCGGTGCCGGGGCCGACGACCTGACCGGTTTCGACATTGCGCGACAGGATCAGGCCAGCGGCCGGGGCCCGCACATCAAGGCGTTCAGCCCGTTCGCGGGCTGCGCCAAGCTGGGCGCGGGCCACGCCAACGCGGGCCTGCGCGCCATCGCGGGTGGCGATACGCTGATCGATGTCGGCACGACTGATGAAGCCCTTGGCCACCAGGCTTTCGGCGCGGGCCAGATTGGCCTGCGCCAGCCGGGCTTCGGCTTCAGCCTGACGGACACCAGCAGAAAGCTGGGCGATTTCTTGGGTCTGCACCTGGCGGTCGATCTGGGCCAGCACCTGGCCGGCGCCCACGCGCTGGCCGGGTTCAACCATCACGCGCACCACGCGGCCGCCTTCGCCCTGCACGCCCACAGCAGCATCGCGCTTGGCGGCAATGCTGCCCGGCGCGGTGATGGCATCAGCCAGCATGGTGGTGCCGGGCACCAGCACGGTCACTTCCGGAAGGTTGCTGGCGGCAGCGGCCGGCGGCGCGGCGCCGGGGGTGAGCAGCTTCCAACCAGCCACGCCAGCCAAGGCGATGCCCAGCGCAATCAGGCCCGGCCTCAGCCAGCGGTTGCGCTTTGACGGCGTGTCGCCGTCGACTGGCGGAAAGGAATAGACCTCTGCCGCGGCAGACGAAGGGACGGACTGATGGGCGTTCATGGACATAGTTCCTCTGCGAGGGTGTATTATCGAAATACATCACCGCATGCAAGAGGCTTTCATAAAGCAAGTCGATGGCAGCAAAAAGGCAAATTTGAGCGCTACTCGACGCTATTTCGCCGCACGGAAGGGGCGGGACATTGCAGGGGTGACGGCGGCGGCAATGCGCGCCATCATACCTGCCTTCGCGAAACAGGAGCCGATCCATGCGCTTTTTTGCCGTTCTGCTGCTCTTGATGGCTGCCAGCGCGCCCGTCGCTGCCCAGGATCGAACGCAAGTGCCGCCCCCAGGCCTTCCGGCTTTGCCTGATGATGGACCCATGCGCTTCATGATGCAGCGCACCGCAGCGATGCCGGCCATGCTCACCGTCACCGCCAGTGCCGATGTGGCGCGGGCGCCGGACCAGCTGCGGATGACGGCCGGCGTGCTTACCACGGCGGCCACGGCAACCGAGGCGATGGCGGCCAACGCGGCCCGCATGAACGCCGTGCTGGCGGCACTGAAGGCCGCTGGCGTTGCGGATCGCGACGTGCAGACCACCGGGCTCAGCCTCAATCCGCAATATCGCTATGAACCAAACCAGTCGCCGATCCTCACCGGTTATCAGGCCCGCAACAGCATCAGCCTGCGCACCCTGAAGCTGGCCGATGCCGGCAAGCTGATCGATGTGGCGATCAAGGCCGGCGCCAACGAGGTGCAGGGGCCGGAGTTCACCCTGGCCAATCCCGATGCCGCGCTGGACGAGGCGCGCACCGCCGCCGTGGCCAAGGCCCGCGCTCGGGCGGAGCTTTATGCCAAGGCTGCCGACCTGAAGGTGAAGCGCATCGCCAGCATCAGCGAAGGCGCCGGCGCACCGGATCCTGGCCCGCGGCCGATGATGCGCATGGCGATGGCCGAAGCCGGCGCCGCGCCGCCGGTGCAGCCGGGCGAATTGTCGTTGTCTGCACAGGTGACGATCAGCTTTGAACTGGAAGGTCGGCCATGACGCAATTCACGCCCGGCTTCACCCGGGGCCTGAACGAGATCGGCATCGGGCTGTTCGCCCGGCTGCAACCCGATTGCGGCTGAGGCCATCCGCCTGTTCGGGCTGATGGGGCAGCATTACGACCCGGGCTAGGCTGCCGTCACACCGCCATCGATCACGAAATTCTGCCCCGTCGTGAACGCCCCGGCCTTGCCAGCCAGGAACACCGCCATGCCGGCGATTTCATCGGGCACGCCGATGCGCTTCAGCGGTGCGGTGGCGGTGGAGCGTTTCAGAGTTTCGGCATCATCCCACAGCGCCTTGGCAAAATCGGTCTTGATCAGGCCGGGCGCGATGCAGTTCACGCGCACATTGTCTGGCCCATATTCGCAGGCGAGGTTGCGGGCGAGCTGCATGTCGGCCGCCTTCGATATGCAATAGGCGCCGATGATGGTGCTGCCGCGCAGACCGCCGATGGAGGAGACGATGGTGATGGTGCCATCCTTGCGGGCGCGCATGGCGGGGGCGACCATGGAAATCAGCCAGTGGTTGGAAATGATGTTGTTCTGCAGGATCTTGGTGAACTGCTCATCCGAAATACCGGCCTGCGGGCCATAATAGGGGTTGCTGGCGGCGTTGCAGACGAGGTGATCGATCTGGCCCCATTTGGCGACAGTGGCATCAACCAGCGCCTGCAGACTTTCCTTGGCTGCGATGTTGGCCGGCACGCTGATGGCGGCTTCGCGGCCCACGGCGGCGTTGATCTCGTCGCGCGCGGCTTCGCAGGCATCGGCCTTGCGGCTGGAGATGACGACATTGGCGCCATGTTCGGCCATGCGATGAGCAATCGCCTTGCCGATGCCGCGGCTGGAACCGGTGATGAGGGCGGTCTGCCCGGTCAGATCGAAAAGGGCTGGCAGGGCCATGGTGAAGTCTCCCCAGTGGTTGTTTGACGCAATCTAGGCCGCTGTCGCATCATCTGTCCACGCGCCAAGAGTGACAGGGTGATGACAGCCTGCCATCAAACGTCATGGCCGAATCATCCCCCGCAAAACTCAGCTCCAACGGCGTGCGCGCCACCTTGCTGTCCTGCCTGTTTTTTGCCGGCTTCGGCGCGCTGATCCCGCATCTGCCGACCTGGCTGGATGCGGCGCAGGGCTTCACCGGGGTGCAGATCAGCCTGGTGCTCACGGTTGGCGGCCTGTCACGCATTGTTGTGGGGCCGCTCACTGCCGCTTGGGCCGCAGGCCAAAGCGACAAGCGCGCGCCGCTGTTCCTGTTCGCTTTTCTGCTCACGGCCGGTTTCGCCTCGTTGTGGTTCGTTGCGGGTTTCTGGCCGGTCTTTGCCATCATCCTGTTGATGGATGTCGGCTTCTGGGGCCTGCTGCCGGCGGTGGAAGCCGCGCTCATCCGGCTGACCAAGTCTGGCCTGCCGCCCTATGGCTTCGCGCGTGGCCTTGCTTCGGCGGCGTTCATCGTCGGCTCGTCCAGCGTGGGTGCGCTGGTGACGGATTTCGGGCCGTGGGCGATCTGGGCCTGGCTGCTGGGCGTGTCGATCGCGTTGATCGGGGCGGCCTTCGTGATGCCGAAGGAGCCCGTGCGGGGCAATGAGGAAGGCGATTTCCTGGGCCGCCTGAAGGAAGGCGTCGGCCTGTTGAAGAACCGGCGCTTTGCGCTGCTGATCTTCGCCGCCGGCATCTTGCAGGCCACCCACGGCTATTTCTACGGCTTTGGCGTGCTGATCTGGACCAAGGATCAGGCGATTTCGCAGACGGTGGCGGGCAATCTCTGGTCGGTCGGCGTGGCGGTGGAAGTGCTGTTCCTGATGTTCCTCGGCGGCTGGTCATCCAAGTTTGCATCGGAAACCCTGATCCTGGTCGGCGCCGTCGCCTGCATCATCCGCTGGACGGCGATGGCCTTCCTGCCGCCGGAATGGGCGTTGTGGCCGCTGCAGGTGCTGCATGCCGGCACCTTTGCAGCCGTGTTCCTGGGCGCGATGCGGCTGGTCAACCAGATGATGGGCGATGAACAGACGGCGACCGCGCAGATGATCTACATGGCGCTGGCCTCGGCCCCGGCGCAGGCCTTCACCACCTTTGTTTCGGGCTATCTCTATGATGCGCTGGTCGCCGATGGCGATGCCGCGCTCGGCTATCTGGCGATGACAGGCGTGAGCGTCGTGGGCCTGGTGCTGGCGTTGATGCTGTGGGTGACGCGCGCCAAGCCGAACGCGCAACTGGCGCCTGCCTAACTGCGCAATTCCTGTTCTGGCTGGCTGGCATATTGCGGCAGCGGGATGGCGGCGGCAGCAGCGCGCAGGGCGTTGCTCCAGCGGTTGTTGAGTTCGCTGTAATATTCATCATCCACCTCGATGCGGTGGATGAGTTCCAGATCGGACGCACCGCTGCGGATGGTGGCGATGTCGACCGGCAGGCCCACGGCCAGATTTGATCGCATGGTGGCGGAGAAACTGATCAGCGCGATCTTCAGCGCTTCGGCCATCGGCGTTTCATAGGTGAGCATGCGATCCAGCACCGGCTTGCCATATTTGGTCTCGCCAATCTGCAGGAACGGCGTGTCGGACTGGCACTCGATGAAATTGCCGGCGCCATAGATCTGGAACAGGCGCGGCCGCCGGCCGCCTATGGAGCCGGCCAGCAGCAGCGTGGCATCGGTGTAGACGGTCTCGTCTTTCACCACGCGGTCAATTTCTTCCTTGGCGTCGGAAAGCGCCTGGCCCACCAGTTGCGCGGCGCGGAACACGGTGGGCACATCGGCCAGCGTTTCCTTTTCGCCGGTATCGGGCATCACCACACCTAGCGCGACGCGGGAAAGCGCGCTCTGCGTGACTGATAATGATCCGGCCGATGCGCACATGATCACCCGTTCCGGGCCATGTTCCATCACGCGCAGCTTGCGATAGGTGGAGATATTGTCGACCCCGGCGTTGGTGCGAGTATCGGCCATCAACACCAGGCCTTCGCGCACGAGAATGCCGATGCAGTAGGTCATGAGTAGTTTTTCCGGGTTCGTGTGATCTGCTGCAAGTCTGGCGGCTTTGCCCGCCCGCGGCAAGGGGCGCGCCTCAGTTCTGGTTCTGCACCTGGGTCTGGCGGCCCAGTTCGCCAAGACCGGGATGCTGGCCAGTCGCCTGGGTGGTGACGGCCACGTTCATGGTTTCAAGCCCACCGCCGCGCCGGGCACCGCGCACGGGCGCGCAGTCGCGATAGTCCAGCCCGACCGCGACGCGCAGATAGGCTTCGGTGGCGCACATGCCGTTGGTGGGATCAAAGGCCACCCAGCCCAGATCGGGAATCAAGGCCTCGGCCCAGGCGTGGGCGGCCGGTTGAGTGATGAAGCCATCGGCGCGCACCAGATGCCCCGAAACATAGCGCGCCGGAATGCCCATGCAGCGGGCCACCGACAGAAAGACATGCGCATAATCCTGGCACACACCAGCGCGGATGGCGAAGGCATGGGCGGCATCGCTGTGGGCGTGGGTGACATCGGCATCAAAGGTCATGCTGTCATACAGCAACCCGGTGAGCCGGTGGCAGCTGGCCAGCGCATCACCGACATCAAGCTGGCGGGCCAGCGCCTTGATGGCCTCATCAGGCATGGTCAGTTCGGTCTGGCGCAGATAGACGGTTGACGGCAGCCGTTCATAGCTGCCGGTGAGCACGCCGTGGCTTTCGATCGTGTCCACTTCGCCGGTCACATGCAGGGCGACCCGCTGCACCGGGCCATCGGGGTAGAACATGTGGGTGATGTTGCCAAAGGCATCTTCACCGCGGCGCAGATGGCCATCCACTTCTGTATCGATGCGCCAGTGCACGACATGTTGGCCATCGTGCCCGGCCGGCTGCACCCGCAACAGTTGCAGCACGTCGCTGGCGGCCTGCGCATATTCGTAGATGGTGGAATAATCGACCCGGATGCGCATGGCGACTTTCAGAAAAGATATTGTTCGGCAATGGCTTCGCCCAGTCGGTTGTTGTCTGCAATGAATTGGGTGAGGAATTCATGCAGTCCGCCGGCAAAGATTGCATCGATATTGCTGCCGGTCAGCCGGGCATGGCCGGTGCTGGCCAGCCGGTGCGCCGGGCCGCGGCGGCCACTCTTGCTGCCAAGCAGATCGAGCTGACGCAGGATTTCATCGTAACAGGAGGCCAGACTGCGCGGAATCTGGCGGTTGCAGATGAGCAGATCGGCGACCAGCCACGGCTTCACGCTGTCATTGTACACCCAGCGATAGGCGGTCATGGCAGACACGGTGCGCAGGATCGTCGTCCACTGGAAATAATCCAGGCTGCCGCCCACCGGCTCGTCGCGCGGCAGCAGCAGGTGATATTTCACGTCGAGCAGCCGCGCCGAATTGTCGGCCCGTTCGATGGCGGCGCCCAGGTTGGTGAACCAGAAGGCGTCGGATCGCAGCATGGTGCGATAATTGGCGCCGTCAAAGGCGGCGATGGCATGCTTCACATATTCGATCAGTTGCGCCAGCGTCTCGCGGTTGGAAAGATGAGTGCCATAGCGGCTGACCTCCAGCCAGGCGGTGTTGATCGCTTCCCAGCCTTCCTCGGTCATCGCCGTGCGCACGGCGCGGGCATTGTTGCGTGCCGCTTCCAGACAGGACCGGATGGAAGAGCTGTTGAGGGCGTTGAGGGTCAGATATTCCGTAACCTCATGCTCATCGATGGCCAGCCCGGTGGCAGCAAAGCCGTCGATCTGGCAGGCGGCGGCCAGCGCTGATTCCCACGCATTTGATGCGCCGCCATAGGATGAGGGCAGGGCGGCCAACCGCTGCGTCGCCTCGATCAGGCGCGCGGTGAAATCGGCACGCTCCAGATAGCGCCCGATCCAGTAGAGGTTTCCGGCGGTGCGGCTCAGCATGGCGTGGGCACCGCCTGCATCAAAAAGCGCACGTCATCCTGAACTTGTTTCAGGATCCATGGGAGTGTGCCCCGACAAGCGCGCGCTGCGAGGCCGTTCTCCCATGGATGCTGAAACAAGTTCAGCATGACGTGTAATGGTTGGGGAGTGGCCGCCTTACCCATCGATGATCCACGTATCCTTGGTGCCGCCGCCCTGGCTGGAGTTCACCACCAGCGAACCCGCCGTCATGGCAACCCGGGTCAGGCCGCCCGGCACGATGCGCACGCCATCCGCACCGGTCAGCACGAACGGCCGCAGATCGACATGGCGGGCGGCGACCCCGCCATCGGTGGCGGTGGGGCAGGTGGAGAGCGCCAGCGTGGGCTGGGCGATGAATTTTTCCGGATTGGCCTTCAATTTGGCGGCAAAGGCAGCGATCGTGGTTTTCGATGCGTGCGGGCCGACCAGCATGCCATAGCCGCCCGAGCCATCCACTTCCTTCACTACCAGTTCGGGCAGGTGATCGAGCACATACATCAGCGCTTCCGGTTCGCGGCAGCGCCAGGTCGGTACATTGGCCAGAATCGGCTCCTCCCCGGTGTAGAAGCGCACGATCTCGGGCATATAGCTGTAGATCGCCTTGTCATCGGCAATACCGGTGCCCACCGCGTTGGCCAGCGTCACATTTCCGGCAGCATAGGCGGACATCAGGCCCGGCACACCCAGCATCGACGTGGGATTGAACACCAGCGGATCGATGAAATCATCATCCAACCGGCGATAGATCACGTCCACCCGCTGCGGGCCTTCGGTGGTGCGCATGAACACGATATCATCGCGCACGAACAGGTCGCTGCCTTCCACCAGTTCGATGCCCAGTTTGTCGGCCAGAAAACTATGTTCGTAAAAGGCGCTGTTGAACTGGCCCGGCGTCAGCAGCACGCAGGTGGGATGGCTGCCGCGCTGCCTGCGCGGGCTCACGCTGGCCAGTGTTTCCAGCAGTTTTTCCGGATAGGTCTCAACCGGTGCCACCTTCACCTGATCAAACAGTTCCGGCACCAGTTTCAGCATCACCTCGCGGTTTTCCAGCATGTACGACACGCCGGACGGGGTGCGGGCATTATCCTCCAGCACATAGAAATCATCGCTGCCGGTGCGCACCAGATCGATACCGGCGATATGCACCCACACGCCACCAGGGGGCGTGCGGCCCACCATGTGCAGGCAATAGGCCGGGTTCATCAGCACCAGTTCTGCGGGCAAGATGCCGGCCTTCAATATTTCCTGCGCGCCATAGATATCGGCCAGGAACATGTTCAGCGCCCGCACCCGCTGTGTCAGGCCCTTTTCCAGCCGGGTCCATTCCGTGCGGGTGATGATGCGCGGCACGATGTCGAACGGGATCAGCCGCTCGGTCGCCTGCGCGTCGCCATAGACGGCAAAGGTGATGCCGATGCGGCGGAAGAACAGCTCGGCCTGGGCGCGCCTTGCGGCCATGAGTTCGGGTGGGCTGTCGGCCAGCCATTGGCGGATGGCGCGATAGGCATGGGTCACCCCTGCCGGCGAGCGGCTGTCATAGCCTTCGCCGGAACCGAACATCTCGTCAAAGGCCGGTATGGCCTGCATTGCCCCTCCCACATGACTTCCGCAGCTTTTGTGCGAACTTGTGACCCCAAGCGCAAGGTTATTATTGCGTATTGGTCAGATCGGGCGTTTTCAGATCAACCCCTGGGCCCGCATGGACACATGCCCTGTCGATCCGATGATCACGTGATCATGCACGGTCAGGCCCAGATGCTGTCCGGCTTCGATGATGGCCTTGGTCATCTGGATGTCATCGCGGCTGGGCTGTGGATCGCCCGATGGGTGATTGTGCACCAGCACTACGGCGGCCGCACCCAGATCGAGCGCGCGCTTGACGATCTCGCGCGGGTAAACCGGCGCGGCGTTCACCGTGCCATCGTTCATCACCTCATCGCGGATCATGATGTTGCGGTTGTTGAGGAAGATCACCCGGAATTGCTCGGTGGGCCGCTGGGCCAGGGCAGCGTGCAGATAATCCATCAGCGCCTTCCAACCCGACAGCACGGGGCGATTCAGGGCTTGCTGCTGCAAAGCCTTCAGCATCACCGCTTCGACGAACTTGATCGCTGCCGCGGCCCCAACACCAAGGCCCTCGACGCGCTTCAATTCTTCCGGCTTCGCGGCAATCACCGCGGCCAGGCTGCCAAACTCGGCGATCAGGCGCTTTGCCAGCGGCTTGGTATCCTGCCGTGGGATGGCCAGCGCCAGCAGATATTCCAGCAGCTCATAATCATGGAAGCCATCACCGCCGCCGGCCAGCAGGCGCTGGCGCAGCCGTTCGCGGTGGCCGGCAGAGGAGGGGGCGTCGTCGCTCATGTGCAGGGAGAGAGTGATCGGGTTGGCATCAAATGCATGATTGCATTGGCGCCGCCCCTTGCCAAGCCGCCCCTGGCAAAAGCTGTCGATCAGCTCGGATCGCAATCTTCCTTCTTCTTGCGGCCACCCAACAGCCCGCCGATCATCCCGCCCACGGCGCTGCCGGCGTTGGACTGATCGCTGCATTTCGGCTTGGCACCGCGCCGATTGCTGCGGCGCGGGCGGTCCTCTTCTTCGTCGCCGCCCATCATCTCGGCCATGTTCATGCCGGCCGGGCCGCCGGTACGCGCCACAAAGCGCGCCTTCACCGCATATTGCTGATCCCACGCGATTTTCGGATCGGCCGGACGCGGCGGGAACAGGAAATTCTCCTCTGGCCCGTGCGCTACCAGGCTCACCAGCCCGTTCGGCGCTGCCGCCATCACTTCCTTGGGAATGGCGCAGTTGGTCTGGGTCGGCGGCATCAATTGCTTCGTGCCGACCAGTCGGGCAGCCTCGGCCGGCGCGATATAGTCCCCAAGGGCGGAAATGAAGGTCTGGCTTTCCGAGGATGACCAGAACACCAGCGTGGCACCTTTCGCCGGATCGTCCCCTTCGCCGCCCATAAAACTGGCGAAATGGCCGGTCGCCTCCGGCAACTGGTTCCAACTCATCGCGATGGCACCTGAAGGCGCCTTCTTCTGATCAAGGTTCAGCGCGCCCATGAAATCCTTGGTCAGGCTGAAATCGATTTCGGGGACGTAGTTGCCGCGCACGGCATGATCGCCGATCAGGCTGGCATTGGCCGGCACACCGGTGCGGCTGGCGCGATCATCGTTGGGCCAATGGCCGTGATTGGGCCAGCCGGCATAAGTTGGCGGTCGTGCGATGCGCACCCGTTCGCCCACGAAGAGCCCGGGTGGCACCTGCCTGGCAGCCATCCTGGCAAAATCGATCACCACCGGCTGGCCGGCGCGGGCGGTTTCTCCACAGCCCCAGAACAGCAAGACGCGCCCCTTGGGCGGTTCATAATCTTCCGGTTCCGATGGCGTGGCCGCAGCGCGCTGCGGGCTTTTCAGGAACAGCAGATCGCCCATGTTCATGCCCGCCGGGATCAGGTGGCGGGCCAGTGGCGGCGGCGTGGCCACCGGCAGCTTGCCACCCAGATCAAGGCTGAGCGATTTGGCCATGGCACCGGGCTGCTGGCCGCTCATCGCCATGCGCATCATGTCACCCGGCGAAGGCATGTTCCCGCCCATCCCGAAACCCGTCATCGTTTGGGCCGAAAGCCAATAGACGGCCTTTGGCGGGATCACCTTCTGCACGATGGCGGCGGGCTTTGCCGGCGGCTTGCGAACCTGGCCCTGTGCCATCACCGGCACCAGAAGTGCTGCCGCCATGGTCAGCATCAGGATGCGCCGCATCGTCTTTCCCCCAACCTTGTGCAATTGCCCGAGTGTATCAGTCTGGCGCGCCACGCCAACTCCGCAGCAATGCTTATCCCGCCCACCTAAGGGCTATTGCCGGATGACGGCACGAACCCGATCGGCCATGGTGCCTGTCTGATGCTGATCGAACTGCTCATCGCCACCGCCATGGTGCTGGCCACCGTGTTCATCCACGCTGTCGGCCTGCTGCTGCTCGGCCGGCTGACGCGCTATGAAATGCTGGAAGAACGCAAGCTGGCTATCAGGCCGCTGTCGCTCGCCGCGGTCGGGCTCACCATGTCGGTGGTGATCGGGCTGTTCGTGCTCCACGCCCTTGAAATCTGGCTCTACGCCGCGCTCTACCTGCACCTCGGCGCTCTCGAAACGCTGCGTGAAGCGGTGTATTTCTCCACCCAAACCTATGCCGCCATCGGCTTCGGAAACGAAGCGCTCGATCCGCAATGGCGCCTCCTCGCGGCCATCGAAGGCGTCAACGGCGTCATCCTGCTCGGCTGGTCAACGGCGTTCTTCGTGACCGGGATGCGGCGGTTGGGGCATTTGTGATGCCCTGGCCGGCGCTTCAGCCCTGCCTGGGTTCCAGTGCCACCAGGCGGCCGAGCACCTAGTTCAGATAGGCGCCATCCAATCGTTCGCCCGCCTTGGTGGCGATCACCAGATGCTGCGTCGCGCACACCTGGCCAACCGCATCGGCCGCGTGGCCAAGCCCGGCCCAGGCGGCAACCAGATCGTGGCACCAGCTGCCGTCGTGGGCCGCTTCATGGATCAGCACGCCGGGCGCAGGCTCGATGTGCAGCACGGCCCGGCGCGCCACCCGATGCATTTCGGCCAGTCGACCCGCCAGATCGTCGGGATGAACATGGATCAGTGCCTCGCAGCTGAACACAAAATCAACCTGGTCATCGTCAAACGGCAGGCGCCCGGTCGGTTCCACCAGCGTCAGATGGCGCGCGGCCCAGTCTTCATCGGCCCAGCTGCGGACACCTTCCAGCATCGTCGGGCTCTGATCGGCGCCGTGAACGCTGATGCCCGGCACATCGCGCAGATAGCGCAGATGTCGGCCCACTCCGCAGCCCAGTTCCAGAACGGTGGCCGGCGCAGCAGCCGTGAAGACCGCCAGCCAGGCCAGTTCCTGAAGCATGTAATAAGGCTGTTCCAACCGACGACGCTCATACTCCGTCGTCCAATAGGCGCCGGCGCTCTGCCAATAGGCATAATTGGGTCGATCGGTCATCGCCATGATGGTTAACGGGACCAAGGGTGGGGAGCAAGGCCCCAGAGGGCGGGGCCGATTCCGTGGCCCGGATTTGACAGTTTTTCCGCATCTGGCGGGTTTCAGCAGTACAATTCCCGTTCAAACCGCACTGTGGCGTGAAACCGGGCAACGCCATGATGACAGGCTTCGCCGGTGTAGGACAGGCGCGGCGGCGTTTCAGCCTGCCCGCAATTGACGGGTGACGCCGGGCCGGGAAGGTCGCATAGTCAGCCAACGGCATGAGTCCGTTCGGGAGACAGACGATGGCCAAGGGTCAGGCAAAATCCAACAAGGAAGTCCGCAAGCCCAAGAAGGAAGCCCCCAAGAAGGTGATCCAGGCCAACCCTTCGACGAAGTGAGTTCCCCTCCACGGCCGAGCCACCGTGCGGTCAGCGCAGGCTGGCAATGCTCAACCGATCTTCCTTCGCCCGCGCCTTCACCGATTCCTCACTGCGGGTCAGCGCCTTGGCGATGGCGCGCAGCGGCATGCCCTTCTTCGCCAGCGTGTGCAGCTTGGCCACTTCATCGCTCGTCCACGCCTGCTTGTGCCGCTCGAACTTCTCGCCCACCGCGCACAATCCCCTCAAATCGCCACTGCGCCGAAAATGCCCTGCGCCCGGCCGGTACCGCTGCATCACCCCCGCCAGCACCGTCAACGTCGTTCTTCGCTCCGGGCAGGGGTGACCCCCCAAAAAGAGCCCTGTCATGCTGGCGCAGGCCAGTATCCACGGCGGGGCAGCGGGCCCATCGGCTCCGCATCAGGGCAGGCTCCACGCTGGATGCTGGCCTGCGCCAGCATGACAGAGGGGGAAGGGGCGCACCGTCTCCATCGGCGCACTTGGCGGGGTTGTAGGTTACAAAGGTTACAGTTTTTTCCACGTGCGCGTGCGCGTCCTTGGGCGGCGGCACGAACCACTTGCGCCACCCGCAGTATAACCGCACCAGCCGCGTGTAGGACAGGCCATCGCTCTGCCTTGAGCGGCCCCACGCCCCTCACTGCGAAGAAAGCAATACATGTACTTTACTCGTGGCGACGGTCCATTGGGCAGCGGGGTCATTGATGCCATACATCGCTGATGCGCACTGAATATGATCCCATCAAAGACGCGGCCAATCTGGCCCAGCATGGGCAGTCTCTGGCCTTTGGCGCGAGGCTTTTCGATGATCCTTCCCATCTCGTCCTTCCGTCCTTTCGGCTTCAGGACGGTGAGGACCGCTGGAAGATCATCGCTCAGGTGGATGGCCGGCTTTACAGCGCTGTGCATGTCTGGCGCGGGGAGGTGATCCGGTTTATATCGGTGCGCAGGAGCAATGCTGGTGAAGAACGACTCTATCATGGCGCTGCCGGCCGACCCGAATGATCCGGAGGATTTCGATGTGTCCGCCGCCGGCCTGGAACGTGGCCTGCTGGCTCGCGAACTGCGGCAATTGCGGAAACGCCTTGGCTTGACCATGGCCGACTTCGCGGAACGCTACGGCATCCCGGAAGGCGAATATGCCAGCTATGAAAGCGTCCGTGTAGCGCCGCCAGCGGCGGTGATGGCCTATCTGCGCGTCATCGTTGCCGAGCCGGACGCCACTGCACGGGCCGTAAAGCACGCTGCCTGACCCAATGGCAGTGCATGCCGCACTGGCCGAGGATGCCGAGGATATTGGCGCCGGCCGTGCCGGGCTGGCCAGCATGGCGCAGGAAGGCACCGTGCCATGCGAGGTGGTGGCCCTGATGATCAATGACGGCCTGACCCCGGTCGCCGCCTGGCGCCGCCATCGCGGCCTCACCCAAAGCGACCTCGCCCGCCGCGCCGGCCTGTCTCAAGTTTGGGTGAACCGGATCGAGGCGGGGAAGGGCCATGGCACGCCCGCGACGCGGCGCAAGCTGGCGGCGGCGCTGGATGCGCCTGAATGGGCGTTGGATGGTCTTGGGGAAGCAGACGAACCGGCAACGGAGAAACCGATCATGGACAAGCAGACGTTTAAGAACGAAATCGAACTTCAGTTGGATCATGCCCGCCAAACTGGAAAATCGTCTCTGCTCATTTCTGCCGGTGAAGTTCACCGTGCAGTGGGCGGCTACCCTGGGCCTGGCCACAAAATGCCGATCTGTTGTGCGGCGTTACGGGAGTTGGCGGAGGAGTTGAATGCTTCTTTGGTTAAGAGTCCTCCGAAGGGTAACGGTGCATCGCTCACCTACCTTTTCGGCGCGTGAAATGGCGCAAAATGACTAGCCATTGAGAGCAACCGGTAAGTAGAATCATCCCTAAATTTGCAGCCAGACGGCGGGAAGATGATTTGAGGCTGTTGACTCTCCCCAAAGTTCGCGAGACCACTGCCGACCCAATAACATGGTGAGAGCAATGACGGTTGTCCGGATTCCCAAGAAGGCTCAGGATCGGCTTATCGCCGGCCTAAAAAGGTATCAGCCGATTGTCGCGAAGCTTCGGGAGCGCGACATTTCTGAAGCTGACACTGTAACGGTGATCAAGGACATGCTCACCGAGATTTTTGGCTATGATAAGTACAACGAACTGACGAGTGAGCAGCAGATTCGCGGCACGTTTTGCGACTTAGCAGTCAGGGTCGAAGGCAAGATTTATTATCTTGCGGAGGTGAAGTCCGCAGGAACATCGCTGAATGAAAATCATCTACGGCAGGCTGTAAATTATGGCGCACATCAAGGCATTGAATGGGTTATCCTGACTAACGCTATAGAGTGGAAAATATATCGGATTAAATTTGGTCAGCCCATTGATTGGAATGAGGTATTTTCCTTTGATTTAACGAAGCTTTCTTCCCGATCGATGGATGATCTTGGTAAGATATTTATGCTTTGCCGAGAAAGTATTTCTTCTGACGCGCTGGCCGAGTATCATCGCCAAGCCCAGATAGTTAATCGCTACGTCGTTGCCGAACTTCTCCAGTCTGATGCTGTAGTTGCCATTTTACGCCGGGAAGTGCGCCGCCTTTTCGACACGGTGAAGGTAAGTGATGAGGAAATTCGCATCATCTTGACCAATGACGTGCTCAAGCGTGACACCTTGGACGGGGACTTGCCCAAAGAGGCAAAGGCAATGGTCAAGAAGGCCGTAACGGCACTTGCGAAACGTCAAGCGAAGGCGGCGGCGGCTGATACGCCTTAAATACGACCCCAACGAAAGTGGGTGCAGGGGCTCAGCCCCTGCCCGCCGGAGGCTTCCTTGTTCTTCCTCTGTAGGCGCGGCTGGGCACCCCTCTCCCGGGCCGCGCTTCGCGCGTCTCTCGACCTCTCCCACAAGGGGAGAGGTGATGCTCACTCCGCCGCTGGCAGGTAAATCTCCCCGCCCTTGGCCCGGAACTCGGCGCTCTTTTCCGCCATGCCGGCTTCCAGCATTTCGGCGCTGTTCTGCTTGGCGGCGTAATCGCGCACGTCCTGCGTGATCTTCATGCTGCAGAATTTGGGCCCGCACATGGAGCAGAAGTGCGCCACTTTCGCGCCTTCGGCCGGCAGGGTTTCGTCGTGGTAGGCGAGGGCGGTTTCCGGGTCCAGGCTCAGGTTGAACTGGTCGCGCCAGCGGAATTCGAAGCGGGCGCGGCTCAGGGCGTCGTCGCGCAGTTGGGCGGCGGGGTGGCCCTTGGCGAGATCGGCGGCGTGGGCGGCGAGTTTGTAGGTGATGACGCCGACTTTCACGTCGTCCCGATCGGGCAGGCCGAGATGTTCCTTTGGCGTGACGTAGCAGAGCATGGCGGTGCCGAACCAGCCGATCATGGCGGCGCCGATGCCGCTGGTGATGTGGTCATAGCCGGGCGCGATATCGGTGGTGAGCGGCCCCAGCGTGTAGAAGGGGGCTTCGCCGCATTCTTCCAGCTGCTTTTCCATGTTCACCTTGATCTTGTGCATCGGCACGTGGCCGGGGCCTTCGATCATCACCTGGCAGTCGTGCTCCCACGCGATCTTGGTGAGCTCGCCCAGGGTTTCGAGTTCGGCAAACTGGGCGCGATCATTGGCATCGGCGATGGAGCCGGGGCGCAGGCCGTCGCCCAGCGAGAAGCTCACATCATAGGCGCGCATGATCTCGCAGATTTCGCGGAAGTGGGTGTAGAGGAAATTTTCCTTGTGGTGCGACAGGCACCATTTCGCCATGATCGAGCCGCCGCGGGAGACGATGCCGGTGACGCGCTTTGCGGTGAGCGGCACATAGGCCAGGCGCACGCCGGCGTGGATGGTGAAATAATCGACGCCCTGTTCGGCCTGTTCGATCAGCGTGTCGCGATAGACTTCCCAGGTGAGGTCTTCGGCGACGCCGTTCACCTTTTCGAGTGCCTGATAGATCGGCACGGTGCCGATCGGCACGGGGCTGTTGCGCAGGATCCATTCGCGGGTGTTGTGGATGTTGCGGCCCGTTGAAAGGTCCATGATATTGTCGGCCCCCCAGCGGGCGGCCCAGACCATTTTTTCGACTTCTTCGGCCACCGAGGAGGCGACGGCGGAGTTGCCGATGTTGGCGTTGATCTTCACCAGGAAGTTGCGGCCGATGATCATCGGTTCGGCTTCCGGGTGGTTGATGTTGGCCGGGATGATGGCGCGGCCGCGGGCGATTTCGCTGCGCACGAATTCGGGGGTGACGTAATCGGGGATTTCAGCACCAAAGCTTTCGCCGTCGCGGATCAGGCCATCACGCTGGGCGCGGCCGATGTTTTCGCGGATGGCGACATACTCCATTTCCGGCGTGATGATGCCGCGGCGGGCGTAGGCGATCTGCGTCACGGCATGGCCGGGCTTGGCGCGCAGCGGGTTCTTCACGACGTTGGGGAATTCGGCGACGTCGGCCTTGCCGCCGGGGACGTTGGCGACGCCGTTATCTTCGGGTTTCACTTCGCGGCCGGGGTAGCGTTCCACGTCGCCGCGGGCTTCCACCCAGGGCGTGCGCAGCGGCGGCAGGCCGGCAGCGATGTCGATAGTGGCGCTGGCATCGGTGTAGGGGCCCGACGCGTCATAGATGCGCACCGGCGGTTCGTTGGCGGACGGATCCAGCGCGACTTCGCGCATGGCGACGCGGATATCCGGGTGGATGGTGCCGGCGACATGGATCTTGCGGCTGCCCGGCAGCGGCCCGGTGGTGACGGGCATTTCCAGTTTGGAGTTGATATCGGCCATGGTCGTGCATCCTTCCAATATTCGGAATGGATGGTGCGCGGCTGCCTCTCACGCTCCCTCCCTCCGCCGGTGTCAACCGGATCAGGTTCAGCGGGTTGCGCGTTGGCGCTCTCAGCCGCAATTGCGGCACCCCGGGGAATGGATTTGGATTAGGCCTGCTGGCCCCAGTTGGCAAGGCCGCGATCGGTGCCGCAAAGCTTGTCCCAGAAGCGGAAATAGAGGCCGTAGTTGCAGTTGTAGTGGCGGTGGTGTGCTTCGTGATGGCTGGCGCTGATGAAATGGCGGCCGAACCAGCCGTTGATCCATGAACGCGGGAACATTTCCCAGCCCATGTGGTTGGTGACGCCCATGATGGTGGCGATCAGCATCACCACGCCCAGCGCGCCGATGTGGATCGGGATGATGAACATCAGCGCAGGGATGAGGATGGCGCCGGAAATGGCTTCCCACGGGTGGAAGCTCATGGCGGCCCAAGCGGTGGGCGGCCGGCTGGCGTGGTGGACGGCGTGGGCGGCCTTGAACAGGCGCGGCAGGTGCATCCAGCGGTGGGTCCAGTAGAACCAGCTGTCGTGCAGGAACAGGTAGGTGAGGATGGAGAGCGGGAACCAGACGGCCTGCAGCGGCGTGTCGATGCTGACCATGATCTGGGTGAGGCCGTGCCCGCGCCAGGCTTCGATCGCAAGGCCGGCGGGGATGGCATAGATTATGGCGGAAACAAGCGACCAGCGGATTTCGGCGCTGATCTGGCGACTGCGCTTCACTGGATCGGCCGGGCCGGCCTGCACGCCGCGCCGCGCCGTGAGCCAGGCAAAGCCGCCCGATACCGCAAGGTACCGGGCGGCAATGATAAGCGCCATCGACAGGACGGCAAGCGACAGGGTGGCGGCGGTGTTCACGCCGGCCGGTTTAGCGCGACGGCAACCGTGCGCCAAGCGGCGCAGAGTCGCGTTTGAGCGTCAGAGCGAGACGATGCCGAAACTGCGCAGCAGCCAGACGATGACGGCAATGATCACCACGATGTTGAGGATCGATTTGATGGTGCCATCCATCGGAATCTTGTTGTTGACCAGCCAGAGCAGAACGCCGACGACGATGAGAGAAATAAGGGTGTTGATAAGCATGGGATTTCCTTTGCCCAGATGGGCGCGTGAAAGCCTGATAGCATGTTTTTGATAATTTTGCACAAGATTTAAAAATATGGGATAAACAGCATTTTTATATCAATTTGACCATTATTATTGTTTGTTCTATTGAATTTAATGAATTCATAACCATGTTGCTGCAAAGCTATTTATCGTTGCGCGTAAATTCGGCTGTTAAACTCTGCGGATGAATGGCACGCGCTGATGCGCGCTGACGCTGGCATCGCTGGGGTGGCGCGGAGGGCGAAACTGGTGGAGCAGAGGGGGATCGAACCCCTGACCTCAGCAGTGCGATTGCTGCGCTCTCCCATCTGAGCTACTGCCCCGCACCAGTTCTGGCGTCCCGCCGAGCGGGAGGGCCGCCGATATAGCGCGACGGCGGCGCTTTGCAACGTGTTTTCAGTCGAACCCGTGCGCCAGATAGTGTTCGGCGATGGCGGCATGTAGGGCGGCACCGCGGGCCATGGCGCTTTCATCGAGATGCATGTGGGTGCTGTGCAGCCCGCAGCAGGCGCGCCAGTCTGAACCCTGTTGCGCCACGCCAAGGAAGAACATCGCGCCCGGCACTTTTTCGAGCACATAGGCGAAATCTTCCGCGCCCATTATCGGGTTGGCCAGCGTAGCCCACGCGTCGTCGCCATAGAGGCGTTTCGTCACCGTCTCACCCAGCGCCACGGCGCGGCCGTCGCAGTTGGTTACCGGAAAGCCGGGGATGATTTCCACCGTGGCGCTGGCGCCGTGAGCAGCGGCGATGCCCTGCGCCAAGCGCGGCAGGCCGTCGTGCAGCTTGGCGCGCGTGGCGGCGCTGAGCGTGCGCATCGTGCCGAACAGCAGCGCGGTTTCGGGAATCACATTGTCGGTGGTGCCGGCGCTGATCTGGCCGATGGTGATGACGGCGGGATCGAACACGCTGATCTGCCTTGTGACGAACGTCTGCAGCGCCAGCGCGATCTCGCAGGCGATCGGCACGGGATCAAGCGCATCGTGCGGCATGGAGGCATGGCCGCCGCGGCCGGTGACGATGATGCGCAGCTTGTCGTTGCTGGCCAGCAGCGCGCCGGTGCGGCCACCCACCACGCCCCACGGCGCATTGGGCATGATGTGCAGGGCAAAGGCCGCATCGGGGAGCGGGTTCAGCAGGCCATCATCCAGCATGTAACGGGCGCCGTGATGGCCTTCCTCGCCAGGCTGGAACATGAACATCACGGTTCCGGCCAGGGCCTCGCGCCGTTCGCACAGGATACGCGCGGCGCCGGCCAGCATGGCGACATGCGCATCATGGCCACAGGCGTGCATGGCACCGGGGATGATGCTGGAAAAATCGAGGCCGGTTTCCTCTGGCATCGGCAGCGCATCGGTGTCGCCGCGCAGCAGCACGGTGCGGCCGTTCGCCGGTCCCTTCAGGGTTGCGATGATACCGCTGGTGGAAGGGCCGGTGCGGATCTCCAGCGGCAGGCCGGCCAATGCGGACATGATCTTTTCGGCGGTGCGCGGATTGCTCAGGCCCAGTTCCGGTTCGGCATGGATGGCGCGGCGCAGGGCAATCATCCCGGGCAACACGGCTTCGGCGGCGGCGGGCCAATCGGGGGCAAAAATCGGCATGGCAGATGATCCGTTCCTGTTCGGTTGGCAGCGCTGATCTTGCCAAGCCCGCCATAGCATGGCCACATATCAGCAGGGTCGCAAATCGGGAGAGTTGATATGCCGTTCACTTTTGGGCCCAAATCGCTGGCCGAACTGCGGGGTGTCAAGCCGCAGTTGCAGCAGCTGGCACATCGCGCGCTGGCGCTTTCCGTGCAGGATTTTTCCATCACCGATGGCCTGCGCACCATGGCCGAACAGCAGGAACTGCTGGCCAGAGGGGCAACCACCACCTTGAACAGCAAGCATCTGACCGGCGATGCCATTGATGCCGTGCCGTTCATCGGTGGCAAGCCGCGCTGGGAATGGCCGCCCACCTATCATGTTGCGGCTGCATTCCAGCTGGCGGCGCGAGAACTGGGCGAGCTGATCCGCTGGGGCGGGGTGTGGGATCGGACGCTGAATGACATGCCCACGGGCGCCGCCCAGCTGGAGGAGGAGGTGAATGCTTATGTCGCGCGCCGTCGCCGGCTGGGCCGCCGCGCCTTCATCGATGGGCCGCACTTCGAACTGAAGGTTGACTGAAGCCGCTTGCGCTGCCGGCGGGGCACCGGTACCCGCCCGTGCATGCAGCATGATGCCATCATCCTGGGCGCTGGCGGCGCCGGCCTGTTCTGCGCGGTAACCGCAGGGCAGGCTGGCGCGCGGGCGCTGGTGATCGATCACAACCAGGAACCGGGCAAGAAGATCCTGATTTCCGGCGGTGGCCGCTGCAATTTCACCAATGTGGGCGCGGTGCCGGATCGGTATCTGAGCGAGAACAGGCATTTCGCCCGTTCTGCCCTGTCGCGCTACACGCCGGCGGATTTCGTGGAATTGGTGCGCAAGCATGGCATCGCCTTCCACGAAAAGACGCTGGGGCAGTTGTTCTGCGATGGTTCAGCAAAACAGATTGTCGCGATGTTGATGGATGAATGTTCGGCTGGCGGCGTCGATTTCGCCTTTGGGGCCGCCATCACCGACGTGTCCCACGCGGATGGCCGCTTCACCGTGACCACCAGCGCCGGGGTGTTCAGCGCGCCGAACCTGGTGATCGCCACTGGTGGCCCGGCCATTCCCAAACTTGGCGCAACGGGCTTTGCTTACCAATTGGGCAAGCAATATGGGCTGAAGATCATCCCGCCGCGCCCGGCGCTGGTGCCGTTCACGCTGCCGCAGACGGAAAATCTGTTCCGCGAATTGGCCGGGGTGGCGGCCGAAGTCGTGGCGAAGGCGGGCAAGTCTGCCTTCCGTGAAGCCGCCTTGTTCACCCACCGCGGCCTGTCAGGCCCGGCGATGCTGCAGGTGTCCAGCTACTGGCGGCACGGCGAGGCGATCGCGGTCGATTTTCTGCCCGATGCGCCGGCCGATTGGCTGATCAGTGCCAAGCGTCAGCGACCCAAGGCGGGGCTGAAATCCGTTTTGGGCAGTGCGCTGCCGGAACGGCTTGCAACGGCGCTTGCCGACACGTTGGGGCTTTCCGGTGACATGGCCAGCCAGAAGGATGCGGCGCTCACCGCCGCGATGCAGCGATTGAAAGCCTGGGCCTTCCGCCCCGATGGCACCGAAGGCTTTGCCAAGGCCGAAGTGACGGCGGGCGGCATCGATACCGCCGGGCTGTCGTCGCGCAGCATGGCGGCCAATCACATTGAAGGGCTGTTCGCCATCGGCGAGGCGGTGGACGTTACCGGTTGGCTGGGGGGCTATAACTTCCAGTGGGCCTGGGCGAGCGGACACGCGGCCGGGACGGCAATTGCGGAGAGAGTGCATTCATGATGACCTATGACGACGTGGTGATGGGCCGCCGCTCCATTCGCGGTTTCAAGCCCGATCCGGTGCCGCTGGACCTGATCAAGGAAATTCTCACCATGGCGATGCGTTCGCCATCGTCGATGAACACGCAGCCGTGGAATTTCACTGTGGTGACGGGGGAGCCCTTGAACCGCATCCGCGCCGGCAACACCGAACGCAACATGGCGGGCGTGCCGCACAGCCGCGAATTCCGCACCGGCACGGCGTTTGAAGGCATCCACCGCGAACGCCAGATCGGCGTGGCCAAGCAATTGTTCAGCGCCATGGGCATCGCCCGTGATGACGCGCCGGCCCGCATGGACTGGGTGCTGCGCGGCTTCCGCCAGTTCGACGCGCCCGTGTGCGTGATCATCACCTATGACAAGAACCTTTCCGGCAGCGACGACACGCCGTTTGATTGCGGCGCGGTTTCAACGGCGCTGGTCAACGCCGCCTGGTCCCGCGGGCTGGGTGCGGTGATCAACAGCCAGGGCATCATGCAATCGCCTGTGGTGCGTGAACACGCCGGCATCGCCGATGATCAGGTGATCATGAAGGCGATTGCCATCGGCTGGCCGGATGAGAGCTTTCCGGCCAACGCCGTGGTGTCGGAACGCAAGAGCGTGGAGGAAGCGGCGCGCTTCGTGGGGTTTGAGGACTGATCGCGCCGCCGGATCACGTGCCTACTCGATCGTGATGCCCACCACGCGCCAGTTGCCGCCTTCGTTGGCCAGCGACAAGATTTCGGTGGCGTCGGCCTTGTTGGCATAACGGGCGCGGAATTTGACGACCCAATAGCCGGCGGGCGGTGCCGGGGCGAACTCGGCGCTGACGAGGGCGCGGCTGATCGGCGAGCCATATT
>Ga0209278_1000636_pt1 | contig 25536 bp, 24 predicted proteins | sample JI81BgreenDNA_FD_187504 | JGI IMG/M metagenome (GOLD analysis project Ga0209278, IMG submission 187504) | Wastewater effluent complex algal communities from Wisconsin, to seasonally profile nutrient transformation and Carbon sequestration -... | ecosystem: Engineered > WWTP > Effluent > Algae...
CGGGCACAGGCCGATGCCGGCGCGTTGAACCGCTGCGTGGACACCGAGGGCAACGCCGTCTACACCGATCGCGCCTGCGAGGCGCTCGACGCCCGCCCGGTGCGCACGGCCCCGCCCAACCCCGACACCCTGCCCGCCGATGCCCCGGTAGTCCGCGATTGCGCGCGGACGCCCGATGCGCTCGTGGTCGCCGTCGAGGAGGCATTGGCCGCCGCCGATGGCAATCGGCTCGCCGCGCTCTACGACTGGCGAGGCCGGTCCGACGCCGCGGCAAACGTGGTCATGCCGCGCCTCGAAGCCATTGCCGCCTCGCGCCTCATCGAGGCCAGCACCGCCCACAGCGCCGAGGGCAGCGGCGACGCCGAACTCGCTGCCGAGGCGGCGGCGGCGCCACCCGACCGCCTGCGGATCGTCCACGCCCCCGAAGGCTTTGGCGAGGGTGAGGTCGCGGAATTCCGGCTGGTGCGCGCCGCCGGCTGCTGGTGGCTCGCCGACTGAGCCGGGCCTTGGGGCCGCCCCCGGTACAATGCCGCGTCGTCTTGCCACGGTGCGATCCGCGCCCGCTCTCTCTTCCCCATTTCCCGAGGTCTTCGCGATGAGCCAGCAGTACCCGCCCTTCATCTGGCAGAACGGCGTGATCAAGCCTTGGGCCGAAGCCACCGTCCACGTGATGGCGCACGGCCTGCACTACGGCTCGTCGGTGTTCGAGGGCATCCGCAGCTACCCCACGCCGAACGGCCAGGCGATTTTCCGCCTCACCGAGCACCTGCAGCGCCTGTATGCCTCGGCGAAGATCTACGACATGCCGATGCCCTACGACGTCCCGACGCTGGCCCAGGCCTGCCGCGACGTCATCAAGGCGAACGGGCTCGAGAAGGCCTACCTGCGCCCGATCGCCTACCGCGGCCTCGGCGGCTTCGGCCTGTCGGCCGACACGCCGACCGACATGGCGATCGCCGCATGGCACATGGGCCCGTACCTCGGCGCCGACGTGCTCGAAGCCGGCATCGACGCCTGCGTGTCCTCGTGGCAACGCTTCGCCCCGAACACCATCCCGGCCGGCGCCAAGGCCGGCGGCAACTACCTCTCGGGCCAGCTGATCGCCCGGGAGGCCCGCCGCCTCGGCTTCGGCGAGGGCATCGCGCTGGCCTCCACCGGCCTGCTCAGCGAGGGCGCCGGCGAGAACCTCTTCCTTGTGATGAACGGCGAGCTGCACACCACGCCGGTGTCGGCGGCGCTGCTCAACGGCATCACCCGCAACACCCTGATCACCTTGGCGCAGGACGCCGGCATGAAGGTGGTCGAGCGCGACATTCCGCGCGAATACCTCTACCTCTGCGACGAACTCTTCATGTGCGGCACAGCGGCCGAAGTGACGCCGATCCGCAGCGTCGACGGCCGCCAGGTGGGCGCCGGCAAGCCCGGCCCAGTGACGCGCCGCATCCAGGAGCTGTTCTTCGGCCTGTTCGATGGCCGCACGAAGGACACGCGCGGCTGGCTCGAATACGTCTGATCCCCGCGGCATGGCGCGCCCCTCGCGGGCGCGCTGGCCTCAGCCGGCGCTCTGCCCGTAAACGAGGGTCGCGACCGCACCGCCTTCGGGCCGCGGCGCGACGCCCACATCCCAGCCGTACAGGTCGCAGAGCCGGCTGACGATCGAGAGGCCGATACCACCGCCGCTGGTGCCGCCGGCGCTGCTGCCCCGATACCCGCGCTCGAACAGCCGTGCGGCATCTTCCGCCGACAGGCCCGGTCCGGTGTCGAACACACGCACCTGCTCCGCCGACACCTCGATGCGGACTTCGCCCTGCTGGGTGTATTTGCAGGCGTTGCCGACCAGGTTGCCCAGCGCCACGGCCAGCACGGCTTCCGGTGCGTCGACGTAGACGTCCTCCGACCCCTCGACGCGGATCTCGACCGGCTTCCCGGCGAGCTGGGCGCGATTGGCCTCCGCCAGCTGGCCCGCCAGCTTTCGCACGTCGGTGTGGCCGCGACCGCGCTCGTTGCGCGACAGCATCAGCAGCGCGACGGTGAGGTCGGTGCACTGCTGCGCCGCGCGATCGATGCGCTGCAGCCGCGTGCGGGTCTTGTCGTCGAGGTCGGGTTTGGCCAGCAGCAATTCCGCCGCGCCGCGGATCACCGCCAGCGGGGTACGCAGCTCATGGCTGACGTCGGCGTTGAACTCGCGATCGCGGCGGTTCGACTGGCTCAGGCGATCGGCGTAGTCATCGAACGCCGCGGCAAGCTGGCCGACTTCGTCATCGGCGAAGCGCTCGGCGAGGCGCTTGCGATCGCGGCTGTCGCGCAGATCAGCGATGCGCCGCGCCAGCTCCGACACCGGCTTCATCACCCGCCGCGACGACCACAGGCCGAGCACCAGCGAGAGGAACGAGAACACCAGCACCGCACCGATGAGCGCATACGCGAGCTGCCGCTGGCTCAGCGCCTCCTGCTGGTAGCTGTAGCGCATGAACGCCACGAACTCGCCGTCGCGCTGCACGGCCAGCTTGTAATGGCGCTCCCCGCCGCGCGGCGTCGGCTCGACGAGGCTGTGCACGCCGTCCGGCAGCTGGCGCCACGCCGGCGGCGTGTTCGGGCCGTCCGGACGCCGGTAGTAGATCTCGATCTTGTTGTCCGAGAGCTGGTACTGCGCGTCGGGCTGCGGGAAGTCGCGCTTGAACTGCACGAAAGCGGCGACCTCCTGCATCAGGAAATCGCCGATCAGCTGGTTCTCGAGACGCTCGCGCAGGTAGAGCGTGGCGAGCGCGAAGGTGGCCGTCAGCGCGAAGCCGAGCAGGCCGAAGGACACGATCAGCCGGCTGCGGAGCCGGCGCCGGTAGCGCATCGCCAAGGGATCAGCCCGCCGCGGCTTCCGGGTCGGCGATGCGGTAGCCGATGCCGTGGCGCGTCTGGATCAGCGGCTTGTCGAAGGGCTTGTCGATCGCCGCGCGCAGGCCGTGGATGTGCACGCGCAGGGAGTCGGAATCCGGCAGCTCCTCGCCCCACACGCGCGTCTCGAGGTCCTGTCGCGGCACGACCGCCGGCGACGCTTCCATCAGGCCCTGCAGGATCTTCAGCGCCGTCGGATTGAGCTGCAGCAGCTTGCCTTGGCGCCGCACTTCCAGCGTGTCGAGGTTGAACTCGAGGTCGGCCACGTGCAGCACGCGCGGCTGCGCGGCCTTGCCGCGGCGGGCGAGCACCTGCAGCCGGGCTTCGACTTCCTGAAGCGCGAAAGGCTTGACGAGATAGTCGTCGGCGCCCGCATCAAAGCCGGTGAGTTTGTGGTCGAGCGAATCGCGCGCCGTGAGCATCAGCACCGGCGTCTGCTTGCGCGCGTCCTGACGCAGGCGGCGGCACAGTTCGAGGCCATCCATGCCCGGCAGGTTCAGGTCGAGCACCAGCGCGTCGAACTCGTTGACCACCGCAAGGTGCAGACCGGTCACGCCATCGGCGGCGAAGTCGACGGTGTGGCCGCGGTCTTCGAGGTAGTCGCCGAGGTTGGAAGCGATGTCGCGGTTGTCTTCGATGACGAGGATGCGCACGGGGAGGGTCCTGCGACGGATGGATGACAGAGAAGTATCAGCCGTTGACTGAAGTACGGCTGAGCTTGGCAGCAGTAAGGCCCAGAATGCGGGCAAAAAGAAAGGCCCGGCCGACACGAGGACTGTGCCGGCACGGGCCAAACAAGCGACTGCCCCGATTACCGTAATCCGCCTCAGGCGCCGTGGCGCTGACGGGAGTGACGGTCGCCGAGAAGCCTAGGCCCGCCAAGGTTAAGTGTCCGTTAATCCATGGGCAGGGAACGGTTAAGTTTTCCGAACTGCGGCCCGCCGGCTCGATCTCTTCGGCACCAGAGACAGCACGTGATCCACGATCGCCCCGGCGATATCGACCCCGGATGCCGCCTCGATCCCCTCAAGCCCTGGCGACGAATTCACCTCCAATAGCAGCGGACCGCGGCGTGATCGCAGCAGATCGACGCCTGCCACGCCCAACCCGAGGTGCTGGGCGGCCTTCACGGCGACCGCCTCCTCCGCCTCGCTCAGATGCACCAGGGCCGCCCTGCCCCCGCGATGGAGGTTCGCCCGGAAGTCCCCCGGGGCGGCATGTCGCTGCATGGCGGCCACCACCCGGTCGCCCACCACGAAGCAGCGCAGGTCGGCGCCCTTCGCTTCGCCGATGAACTCCTGCACGAGGAAGCTCGCGTAGAGGCCGCGGAAGGCTTCGATGACGCTGCGCGACGCCGCCTCGTCCTGCGCGAGCACCACGCCACTGCCCTGCGTGCCTTCGTTGAGCTTCACCACGTGCGGCGCCGGGCCGACCATGTCGAGCAGGGCCGACGTGTCGTCGGGGCTGTCGCCGAACGCCGTCACCGGCAGATCGATGCCGACCGCCGCGAGGATCTGGTGGCAGCGCAGCTTGTCACGCGCGCGCTGGATCGCTTCGGCGCTGCTCGGCGTGGCCACGCCCATCAGTTCGAACTGGCGCAGAACGGCGGTGCCATGGAAGGTCACCGAGTGGCCGATGCGCGGGATGACCGCATCGAACTTCGGCAACACCACGCCTTTGTAGCGGACCTCGAAGGCACCGGGCGCCACTTTGAGCGCACAGCGCAGGGGGTCGAGCACGCGCACGGTGCAGCCGCGCTCGCGGGCGGCCTCGACGAGCCGCTGCGTGGAATACAGCGCCGGATTACGCGACAGGAGAGCGAGCTTGGTCGGCATCGGGTTCACCCAGGACGAAGGAGCGCTGCGGATCGACGAGGAAGCGACCGGCCATCGCGGTGCGCCCCAGCAGCATCGGGAACAGCATGTTCCGCCGCTGCGACAGGTTGATTTCGATCGGCCACGCCTCGCCCGCGAGATGCAACGTGGTGCGGATGAAGATGCGCTCGGTGCGATGGCCGCCGGAGTCGGTGACCACCCGGCGGTCGAGCACCGGTGCTTCGGCCCATTCGCCATCGAGGGCGGAGTCGAACACGCCATCGCTGCCGAGGTGGAAGCGGACCCATTCGGCGCCGTCGCGAAAGGCCGTCTCGAGGGCATCGACATGCAGGGCCGAGCTGCGCGCGCCGGTGTCCACCTTCGCGCGGATCGCGCGGATGCCAAGGTCGGGGAGGGCGAGCCACTCGCGCCAGCCGAGCACCACGGGGGTCGCAGGATCGGGCATGGGCGGGTTCGGGGGCGAGGTGGAGCGGGTGATGGGAATCGAACCCACGTTCACAGCTTGGGAAGCTGTTGTCTTACCATTAGACGACACCCGCGACGGCGCCGATTATGGGCACCGGCGTGCTCGTACTGCAATGCAGGCGTATCGATGCAGATCCATTTGAACGGCGAACCCCGCACCGTCGATGCGGCCCTCACGCTGGCCGCGCTGCTCGAGCAGGCCGGCTTGGCCGGCCGCCGCGTCGCGGTGGAGGTGAACAGCGCCATCGTCCCGCGCGGCCGCCACGCCGAACACCGGCTCAACGACGGCGACCGCGTCGAGATCGTGCACGCCCTCGGCGGCGGCTGACGCGCCATAATGGCGCGATGACGACTCCCGCCCCGCCCGCTGCACGCCGCGACGACCCGCTGGTCATCGCCGGCACGACCTACCGCTCGCGCCTGCTGACTGGCACGGGCAAGTTCAAGGACCTCGACGAGACCCGCCGCGCCACCGAGGCCGCCGGCGCCGAGATCGTCACCGTCGCGATCCGCCGCACGAACATCGGGCAGAACGCCAACGAGCCGAACCTGCTCGACGTGCTGCCGCCGGACCGCTACACGATCCTGCCGAACACCGCCGGCTGCTACAGCGCCGATGACGCCGTGCGCACCTGCCGCCTCGCGCGCGAGCTGCTCGACGGCCACACGCTGGTGAAGCTCGAGGTGCTGGGCGACCCGAAGACGCTCTACCCGCACATGCCGGAGACGCTGAAAGCCGCGGAGATCCTCGTCGCCGACGGCTTCGACGTGATGGTCTATTGCACCGACGATCCGATCCAGGCCAAGCGCCTCGAGGAGATCGGCTGCGTCGCGGTGATGCCGCTGGCCGCGCCGATCGGCTCAGGCCTCGGCATCCAGAACAAGTGGAGCCTGCTCGAGATCGTCGACAACGCGAAGGTGCCGATCCTCGTCGATGCCGGCGTGGGCACGGCCTCCGATGCGGCCGTCGCGATGGAGCTGGGCTGCGACGGCGTGCTGATGAACACCGCGATCGCCGGCGCGAAGGACCCGGTGCTGATGGCCTCGGCCATGCGCAAGGCGGTCGAAGCGGGCCGCGAAGCCTTCCTCGCCGGCCGCATCCCGCGCAAGCGTTACGCCTCGGCCTCCTCGCCCACCGACGGCCTGTTCTTCTGATCGTGGAGCCGAAGACGCTCAAGAAGCCCTTCACCGAAGTGCCGGGGCAGCGCCAGGTGCGCAGCTTCGTGCTGCGGCAGGGCCGGCTCACGCAAGGGCAGGAGCGCGCGCTCGACGAGCAGTGGCCGCGCTTCGGGCTCGACTACACCGGCACCCTGCGTGATTTCGACGCCGCCTTCGGGCGCACCGCGCCGCTGGTGGTGGAGATCGGTTTCGGCAACGGCGAGCAGCTGCTGTTTGCCGCGCAGAACGAGCCGGAGAAAAACCTGGTTGGTCTCGAAGTGCACGCCCCCGGCGTCGGCCGGCTGCTGCAGGGCGCCGCGGAGCTCGGGGTCATGAACCTCAAGGCCTACTGCCACGACGCGGTGGAAGTGCTGCACCACGAGGTCGCCGACGGCCGCCTCGACGAAGTGCGCATCTACTTCCCCGACCCTTGGCACAAGAAGCGCCACCACAAGCGCCGGCTCGTGCAGCCGGAGTTCGTCGCCCTGCTGGCGCGCAAGTTGAAGCCCGGCGGCCTGCTGCACCTCGCCACCGACTGGGAGGACTACGCCCGGCAGATGATCGAGGTGTGCGGGGCCGAGCCGGCGCTGCGCAACCGCGCGGGCATCGGAGGCACCATCGATCGCCCGCAATGGCGGCGCCAGACGCATTTCGAGACCCGCGGCCTGAAACTCGGCCACGGGGTCTGGGACCTGCTCTTCGAGCGCATCGGCTGAGGGCGACGACGCATGGAGAACACCGATCTCGCCCTGAGCACCGACATGGTCGTCGTGCTGGGCTTGGTCGGGTTCACCATGGCCATGTTCATGCTCGAGCGCATCCGCGCCGATGCGACGGCGCTGGTGGTGCTGGTGGCGCTCGGCCTCTTCGGCATCGTGCCGGCCAGCCGCCTGTTCGATGGCTTCTCGGGCAACGCGGTGATCAGCCTGATGGCGACCATGGTGCTCGGTGCGGGCCTCGACCGCACCGGCGTGCTGAATCGCGTGGCCGTCAACCTGCTGCGCTGGTCGAAGGGCATGGAATCGCGGCTCCTGCTGCTGGGCTCGGGCTTCGCCGCCCTGCTCTCGGCCTTCATGCAGAACCCCGCCGTGACCGCGCTGATGCTGCCGGTGGCGTCGCGGCTGTCCGGGCGCACCGGGATCGCGCTGTCGCGGCTGCTGCTGCCCATCGCGGCGGCGGTGATCATGGGCGGCACGCTGACGATGGTCGGCAACTCGCCGCTGATCCTGCTCAACGACCTGCTGGCCTCGGCCAACCGCAATCTGCCGCCCGGCGTGGCGGCGTTGGACCCGTTGCCGATGTTCGCGCCCCTGCCCATCGGCCTCCTGCTGGTGGTGACCGCGCTCGCCTACTGGCACTTCGGCGCCAAACGCTGGCTGGCGGACGACGCGCTGAAAGGCGTCGCCCCGGCGCGCACCGACAGCTACTTCGCGCAGACCTACGGCATCGCCGGCGAGCTGTTCGAACTCACGCTCACCGCCGACAGCCCGCTGGTCGGCATGTCCGTCGGCGATGCCGAGCAGCAGCGCGACGCGCCGATCTTCCTCGCCCTCGTCACCGGCAACGAGACCCGCCTCGCCCCGCCCGCCGACGAACGCCTGTGGGTGGGCAGCGTGATCGGCGTGATGGGCGACAAACAGGCCATCCACGACTACGCGCAGAAGAACCTGCTGCGCGTCTCGCACCGGCTGCGGCACTTCGCCGACCTGTTCAATCCGTCGCGCGCGGGCATTTCCGAGGCGGTGATCCCGCCGACCTCGACCTTCGTCGGCCGGCGCCCAGAGGAACTGCGGCTGCGCAAGCGCGCCGGCATCAGCCTGCTGGCCATCAACCGCGACAACCAAGTGTGGCGCGAGAACATCCGCCGCATCCCGCTGCGCGCCGGCGACCTGCTGGTCTTCCACAGCGTCTGGACCGACCTGGCCCAAGCCGCGGAATCGCGCGATTTCGTCGTCGTCACCGACTATCCGAAAGCCGAACAGCGCCCGCACAAGCTGTGGTGGGCCGTGGGCATCTTCATCACCACGATGCTGCTCGCCTTCAGCACCCTGGTGCCGGTGCCGCTGGCGCTGATGACCGGGGCTGCCGCCCTGCTCGTCACCGGCGTGCTCGACATGGACGAGGCCTACCAGGCCATCAGCTGGAAGACCGTGTTCCTGATGGCCTGCCTGATCCCGCTGGGCTGGGCGATGGATTCCACCGGCGCGGCGAACTGGGTGGCACAACACACGCTGGCGCGGCTGGGGGACGACACGCCGGTCTGGGCGCTGGAACTCGCACTCGGGCTGCTCACCGCCCTGTTCGGACTGGTGGTCGGCAACGTCGGCGCGACGGTGATCATGGTGCCGATGGCCATCAACCTCGCGCTGGCCGCCAACGGCAACCCGGCGGCCTTCGCGCTGATCGCCGCCCTCTCGGCGTCGAACAATTTCCTGTCCGCCTCGAACCCGGTGCTGGCGATGGTGGGCGGGCCCGCGGGCTACACCGCCCGCGACTACCTGCGCACCGGCCTGCCCCTGATGCTGGCCTACCTGCTGATCACGGTCGGCGCGGTGAACCTGCTGATCCCCCTTCTGTCGGAAAGGTGACCCCCGGCCCCACACCCGTGCTAGGGTTGTGAAACCGGCGTGAAATCGCCGTCCGGCGGGGACGCCATGGTCCGCATGCTCAGCGATCGTTTGCGTCGCGCAGAAGTGCTACTGCTCGGCTGTGGCGCCTTCGCCGCGAGCGTGCTGTTGATCGTCAATGCCGGGGACGACCTCCGCCACTTCATCGACGGCCGCCCCCCCGGACCGCATGCCGCGATCTATGGCCTGAAGCTGATGCTGATGGAAGCTGCGCTGCTGGCGCCGTTCCTCGTCCTCGCCCTGCTCAGCCGCTCTCTGCTGCGCGAAACGACGCGCCAACGTTATCGCTGGGCCGGCATGGCGATTTCGCTGGCCGCCAGTGTTGGCGTCGTGGCGATGCTGATGGCCGGGCTGATCCCGGTGGAACTCGAAGAAGCCATGGACACGCTGCTGGTCAACGTGGTGCCCGCCCTCGTGTTCCTGAGCGCCTGCGCCCTGCTCTACGGTGGCTTGATCTGGCTGGCCCAGCACGCCCGCCTGGAAGTCTTCATCCCATCGAAAGACGGACGGTCCAGCCCGCAGGGACGCGACTGACGGCCAGCGGAGCCAGTCGCCCACCACGCCCCGGGCCGTCCACGCAGGCCCCGTCCTCCAGCGAGAACTGCGCGCCATGCGCCGCGCACACCAGGCGTCCTTCGTGCCGCAGGAATTGTCCCGGGGCGTAGTCCAGCCGCCGGCCGGCATGCGGACAGACGTTGTGCCAGGCCTGCAGGGATTCGCCGCGCCGCAGCACCAGCGCCGCCACGGGCTCCGTGCCGATCTCGAGATCCAACGAGACGAGGACACCGTCCGGCACCGCGGCCAGCTCGATTAACGCTTCGCTTACGTCCTGCCCCATCCCTGCCTCCATACTCGGCGCCCCGCCCAGTGTCGCATTTCGGACATGCCCGGAATTTTTGCTCGACTGCACCGCCTTCGCCCCACGCGTCCCCGCAACCCGCTGCTACGCATCGGTTTCGCCCTGCTGGGCGTCGCCCTGCTGCTGTTCCTCGTGGTCGGCGGCGTCTTCGTCGGCCTCGGGATGCTGGCCTTCCGCGCCGCCCAGCGCCTGATGCGCGCCCGCAAGGCGTCCACCCCGGGCCAGGTGCTCGAAGGCGAGTACCGCGTCGTCCCCGCACGCGCCGTGCCGCAGGCCCGATGAGGGCCGACCTGTTCCCGGCGCCGCCGGTGCCGCGCGTCCCCTTCGCCGGGCGCGACCAGGACTTCCCGGTCCACCGGATCTACTGCGTCGGTCGCAACTTCGCCGACCACGCGAAGGAAATGGGCGCGCCGGTGGAACGCGGTACGCCGGTGATCTTCATGAAACCGGCCGACGCCCTGCACCTGCATCCGCGGGTGCCCTATCCGTCCGGCACCGCCGACCTGCACCACGAGGTGGAGATGGTCGTGGCGATCGGTCGCGACGCCGAGGGCCCGCTGGCGCCCGGCGACGGCCTCGGACTGGTCTGCGGCTACGGCGTGGGGCTCGACCTCACCCGCCGCGACCTGCAGGCCATCGCCAAGGACAAGCGCCTGCCTTGGGACGTGTCGAAGGGCTTCGACGCCTCGGCACCGATCGCCGCACTGCGCCACATCGACGACATCGGCCATCCGTCGCCCGGGACCGCCCTGTGGCTGGAGGTCAACGGCGAGCGCCGCCAGGCCTCCACGCTGGGCGAGATGATCTTCGGCGTCGACGACGTGCTGGTGCACCTCTCAAGCCTGTTCCGCCTGCGCGCGGGCGATCTCGTCTTCATGGGCACGCCGGCCGGCGTGGCCGCGCTGCAACGGGGCGACCGCTTCCGCGCCACGCTCGACGGCGTTGCCGAAGTGACCGGCGAGATCACCTGACCTGTCGCGTCCTGCGCCGCAGCCGCGGCGCGACGACGCTACGATGCCTTGGCGGCGCAGGCCGTCTCCCTCCCTTCCCTCCGGAGTTCACCTCATGGGCATGCTGTCCGAGTTCAAGGAATTCGCAGTGCGCGGCAACGTCGTCGACCTCGCGGTCGGTGTCGTGATCGGCGGCGCGTTCGGCAAGATCGTTTCCAGCCTCGTCAGCGACGTGATCATGCCGCCCATCGGCTGGCTGATTGGCGGCGTCGATTTCTCCGCGCTCAAGTGGGTGCTCGTGGAGCCGATCGCCGCCACCGCCACGGCGCCGGAAATCAAGGAAGTGGCCATCAACTACGGCCTCTTCATCAATTCGGTCGTGCAGTTCACCATCGTCGCCTTCGCGATCTTCATGGTGGTCAAGGCGATCAACCGCCTGCGCGCCCCGGCGCCGGCGCCGGAACCCGCCGGCCCGAGCGACGAAGTGAAGCTGCTCACCGAAATCCGCGATGCGCTGAAGTCGCGTTGACGGCAGAATCGATTTGCCCGATCGACCCTCGACGCCGGCCGTGTGCCGGCGTCGCTTTTTCCGGAGTGTCCATGCGCCAGTCCCTGCTCGCCCGCCGCACGCTGTCCCCGTCGACCCCGCCGCGCGCCGCGCTGCTGCCCTTGGCCTTCGCCCTGTCGCTGGCGCTCGCCGGCACCGTCGCCGCGCAGCCGGCCGACGCCCCGACCGGCCTCGATGCCGACGACCTGCGCACCGCGGAAACGCTGCGCGATGCCGCACTGCGCGGCAGCCCGGCCTTCGACATCGTCGATGAGCTCACCACCACCATCGGCCCGCGCCTTGCCGGCACCGAGGCCGACCACCGCGGCGTCGCTTGGGCGGAAGCCAAGATGAGGGCGCTGGGCTTCGACAAAGTCTGGCGCGAGCCGGTGAGCTTCCCCTACTGGCTGCGTGGGCACGAGTCCGGCGCCATCGTCGGCGCGCATGCGCAGCCGCTCGAAGTGACCACGCTCGGCGGCTCGGTGGGCACGAATGGTGCGCCGCTCGAAGCCGAGGTCGTCGCTTTCCCCGACCTCGCCGCGCTACAGGCCGCGCCAGACGGCAGCCTCGACGGCAAGATCGCCTTCGTCGCTTACCGGATGGGCCGCGCCCGCGACGGCGCGGGCTACGGTCCGGCCGTCGGCGCACGCAGCGGCGGCGCCTCCATTGCCGCACGCAAGGGCGCCTCGGCGCTGCTGATCCGCTCCATCGGCACCAGCAGCAACCGCTTCGCCCACACTGGGCAGATGCGCTACGCGGAAGACGCGCCCAAGATCCCCGCCGCCGCGCTGTCGAGCCCGGACGCCGACCAGATCAGCCGCCTGATCGCGCGCGGTGAAACCGTGCGCGTGCGCCTCGACCTCGCGGCGGTCACGGCGGGCATCGGCCAGAGCTGGAACATCATCGGCGACATCACTGGCCGCGAAAAACCCGAGGAATTCGTCGTCATCGGCGGGCACCTCGATTCCTGGGACCAGGGCACCGGCGCGCTCGACGACGGCGCGGGCGTGGCGATCACGATGGCGGCGGGCGCGGCCATCGCCGCCCTGCCGGAATCGCCGCGTCGCAGCGTTCGCGTCATTGCATGGGCGGCGGAAGAGAACGGGCTGATCGGCGCGCGCGAACACGCGAAGCAGGTGGGCGCCGACTGGCCCCGTTACCAGATCGCCGCGGAAAGCGACTTCGGCGCCGGGCGCATCTACGCGCTGCGTTCGAGCACCTCGCCGGAAGCGACGCCCGTGATCGACGCCATCGGCCGCGTGCTCGCACCGCTGGGCATCGCCACCGAATACGGCGTGGGCGGCCCCGGCCCCGATGTCGGGCCGCTGGTGATGCTCGGCGTGCCGTGGGGGCAGTTGGCGCAGGACGGCACCGACTACTTCGATTACCACCACACGCCGAACGACACGCTCGACAAGATCGACCCGAAAGCGCTCGACCAGCAGGTGGCGGCCTACGCGGCCTTCGCCTACCTCGCGGCGGAGACGACGGTGGACTTCGGGGAAGCGCAGAAGCCGGCGACGACGGCGGCGGCCGACCCGCGACGGGAAGGCGCGGCGCGCTGAATCCGGGGGAGTCCCGGGCGCGAGGCGAACCGCCTAGCGCTCGGCCCTCAGGGCCCAGAGCCCGAACAGGCCGTACTCCGGGGCGAAGCTGCGGATCCATTCCGCGCGCCGGAAACCGGCCGTGCGAAGCGCGTCGAGCAGGTCCCAGCCGAAGTGGTAGAAGCACAGCACCCCGCCCGAGACCGGATCGCCGTGGATCTCCTCCGGTTCGAAGTGCTCGATGCGTCCGTCGTCGTGCAGCCGCGCACGCACGAGCGTCTGCTGCACCGTCTCAAGGAAGGGCACGGTGAGGACCAGCCGCCCGCCGGGGGCCAGCACGCGCGCGAACTCGCGCAAGGCGGCACGGTAGTCGGGCACGTGCTCCAGCACGTCGAAGCAACCGATGGCGTCGAATAACGCGTCGGGATCGCGCAAGGCGGTGATGTCGGCCTCGTGGATCGCGCCCGTTCCGCCGAGATCATGGAACCAGCGCTGCAACCGGGCCCGACGCGCCTCGTCGAGGCCGTACTCGCTGCCCCGCGCGGCCGGCACCTGCTGCTGCAACCAGACGAAACCCGGCGACGCCTGTTCGGTGAGGTAGACCCGCGCCGTTTCCAGCGGCAAGCCGTCCAGCAGCAGCGACAGCGCCTGCCTCATGCGGGCATTGATGTGGCATCGAGCGCATGCGAGCCCCTCCCGGACATCAAAACTCGCCATGTGGCCCGGTTGGCCGAAGACGACCCGCTCGGCGCAGAGCGGGCACAAGCCGGAGAGGCCCTCCTCGCCCAGCGCGTTCGGCAACTGCACGCCCATCTGCCACTGCGCCTTCAGACGCTCATGGCCGGCCCCGTCGCGCACCGCGAGAAAATCGGCCCGACTCGCCCACGACTCGCCGGGAACACGGAGGGTGCTGGCGTCGACCCGACGCGGCAGCGGCGCTCGCAGGCCGCCGCGCGGCCAAAAGCGGAGCAGGCGCATCAACGCAGCAACGGCGTGTCGAGCACCCGCGACGGACGCCCCATCACATCCTCGACGGCCGCGGCGAGGTCCTCGCGGGACACCTCGCGGATCGCCACGAGCTGGTGCATCACGTCGTCGAGCGATTTGGCATCGCGCGTCGCCCGACGGATCTCGCGATCCAGCTCGCGGAACAGACCCACGGCGCGCGCGGTCTGCGGGCCCCAGCTGCGCGCGCCGGTCAAGGTGCGGACATTGCGCCCATGGTTGGCCATCCAGTCGAAGGCGCGATCGCGGCGCGGGTCGCTCAGCAGGCCCGCGCGATTGAGCAGGGTGATCGAGTAGAACTCGGCGCTGCCTTCGGCGATCCAGTCATCGCCTTCGGCGCCGCGGATGCGTGTGACCAGGTGCACGAGCTCATGCACCAGCGTGGACGTGCCGTTCTCGCTGATCAGCGGGCGGTCGGCATGCAGGTACAGGGAGCGCGGGCCGGACAGGCCGCCGCGCCACATCGGGTCGCCGGCGCTGACGATCAGGATCTTCGACGGCAGGTCGCCGAAGGCGGCGCGCATTTCCGGCGCCACGAGGTTGAGGAAGGCCAAGGCGTCGTTGCGGCGCACCGGGTCGCCGACCGGGCCGGCGATGCTCACTTCCATCCCGTCGATGAACTCGCGGCGCGTGCCCACCGAGCCGGCGATCATCCAGCCCACCGGGCGGTCGAAGCGGCGCTCGGCATTCACCACGACGAAGCCCTGGCGGTCGCGCGTGTGCACGAAGGGCGTATCGACATTCGTCCAACCGGCCGGCAGGTCGAAGTACAGCCGTGCGGACGAATCGGAGCCCGAAGTGGTGCGCACCGACATCGAGGGGACGAGATCGTCGCCGCGGACGATGGCCCAGTCGCGCGTCATCCGGGCGTCGTAGCCGCCGCCGCGGCGCTGGTGGTCGACCTTGTAGCGCCAGCGCAGCGTGGAGGCGCGGCGCGGATCGGGGACCCAGGTCCAACGGTCGCCGGTGTTCCTCAAGGTGCCGCCCTGGGCGCGCACCTGCGAGTAGCGCGACGGGTCGAAGCGCACTTCGAGATGGGTTGCGCGGCCCGTGCCGGGGGTGTGCGTCATCGCGACGTCGGCCACGCCCTGTGCCGGCACGAAGGCGACGCGGTAGTCGATGTCGTAACGCGTGCGCTCGGCGGCGTGCAGCGGCGAAGCGAGCAGCAGGCACAGCAGGGCGAGGCGGATCAGGGCGGTCATGGGGGCGGGGCCAGAGCCGTGGACGGCGAACGGCCCGCAGTATGCCCAAGCCTCAACGGCGCTGGCGGCGCCACTCGGCCAGCAGCACGGCCGTCGCGGAGGCGACGTTCAGGCTTTCCACGCGGCCGCTGCCAGGAATGCCCACCTTGCGTGAACAGGCGGCCGCCAGGGCGAGATCGAGGCCTTCGCCTTCCGCGCCCAGCACCCACACGCAGCGGGCCGGCAGTGGCAGGGCGTAGAGGTCGTCGCCACCACGCACCACGGTGGCCAGCAGTTGGAAGCCGAGGCCCTGCAACTGCTGCGTGGCATTGTCGCTGCGGCCGAGGCGCACGATCGGCACCGCTTCCGCACCGCCCTCGGCGACGCGCACCGCGGCGCCGGAAAGGGCCAGCGGCGAGTCCTTGGGCAACAGCACGGCTGCCACGCCGAAATGCGCGGCCGAGCGCAGGATCGCGCCGAAGTTGTGCGGATTGCCCACGCCATCCAGCCACAGCAGCTGGCAGGGGCCGGCCGGAAGATCGCGCAGGAAGGCCGAGAGCCCGAGTTCCTCCGGGCGACGCATCGCCATCACCACGCCCTCGTGGTGCTGCGTGCCGGCGACCTTGGCCAGTTCGTCCGCATCGACGACGGTGTAGCCGCGGCGGTTCGCCACGCAATACGCCATCACGTCGCGCAGCTCGCCCATGCGATCCGCCAGCAGCCAGAGCTTGCGCAGGTCACCGGGGCGCGCGGCGAAGGCGGCCCGCACGGCGTTCAAGCCGAACAGGCGCACCTCGTCATCATTGCGCGGCGGCCGCGGTCGCGCGGCGTCGTCGGGGCCGTCGGCCCTCTCCGTGCGGATGGGCGGCGAGCGGCGACCCGGCCACGGCCCGCGCGGCGGCGTGCTCATGCCTTGGCCTCGCCATCGACGTGGATGGCCTCGAGGCGGTCGAGTTCACGGCCACGGGCTTCCGGCGCCTTGGTGTAGGGCGCCACGCGCTGGTAAAGCGCGGGGATCACGTACAGGGTGAGGAAGGTCGACAGCGCAACGCCGAACACGATGACGATGCCGATGGCATTGCGCGAGGCCGAACCCGCGCCGCCGCCGAACATCAGCGGCAGCGCACCGGCGACCGTGGCGATCGAGGTCATCAGGATCGGGCGCAGGCGGATCGCCGAGGCTTCGATGACGGCCTCGCGCACGCTGCGGCCCTCGTCGCGCAGCTGGTTGGCGAACTCGACGATGAGGATGCCGTTCTTGGCCGCCAGACCCACCAGCATGATCAGACCGATCTGACTGAAGAGGTTGATGCTGGCGCCAGCGCCCCAGAGCCCGACCAGGGAGAGCAGGTGCATGCTCCACAGCCCGAACAGCGCGCCGAGCACCGCCAGCGGCACGGTGAGCATGATCACGAACGGATGCGCGAAGCTTTCGAACTGCGCGGCCAGCACGAGGTAGACGATCAGCAGGGCCATCGCGAAGGCGAAGAGGATGGCCGCGCCACTCTGCTGGGCCTCGCGGGCTTCACCTTTCCAACCCAGCTGGGCATTGGACGGCAGCACCCGCTCGGCGGCCGCCTCGACCCACGCCGTCGCTTCGCCCAGCGTGTAACCGGGGGCGAGCGAGGCCGAGATGGTGATGGCGCGCAGGCGGTTGAAGCGGTTCAAGCTGCCGGGTTCTGCCAATTCGCGGAAGGTCACCAGCGAGGCCATCGGGATCAGCTGGCCCGACGACGAACGCACGTAGAGGCCGTCGAGGTCCTGCGGGCTGGCGCGATCGGCGGTCTGTGCCTGCAGGATGACGTCGTACTCCTCGCCGCCATCGACGAAGGTGCCGACGCGGCGCGAGCCCATCATCGTCTCGAGCGTGCGGCCGACGTCCTGCACCGACACGCCGAGTGCGGCAGCGCGCTCGCGGTTGATGTCGATGCGCAGCTGCGGGCGCGTTTCCTTGTAATCCGAGTCGGCACCGAACATCTGGGTATTCGACTCCATCTCCTTGAGCAGCGCGTCGCGCCACTGCGCCAGCTCCGTGTAATCGGGGCCACCGAGAACGACCTGGAACTGCTGGCCGCCGCGCGAGCGCGTGAGGCCCGAGCGGGCGATCGGCCGCGCCACCACGCCCGGCACCGCCGAGAGCTGCATGCGGACGTCGTTGACGACGTCGTTCGTGGTCACGTCGCGCTCGTCCCAGAGCTTCATCAGCACGATCGCGTTGCCGGTGTGCATGTCCTGCTGGCCGCCGCCGAAGCCGCCGGGCACGCGGGCGATGACCCGGTGGATCGCGCCCTCTTCCTTGGCGTTGTCGAGCAGGATGGATTCGACCTGCTGCATCTGCTTCACGGTGTAGTCGAAGCCCGCGCCCTCCGGGCCCGCGACGGACACGAAGAACGAACCACGGTCCTCCGGTGGTGCCAGCTCGGTGGGGACGATGCGGAACAGGACGACGCTGAGCAGCATTGCGCCGACGGCGATGGCGGCGAAGATGCCGGTGCGGCCGACGTGGCGCTCCAGCGAGCGGCGGTAGGCGGCGGTGACGCGGGACAGCACGCCATCCACCTTGGCCGCAAAGCTCCCGGATTCCGGGCGGTGCGGTTCTAGCAACAGGGAGCACATCATCGGCGTCAGGGTCAGCGCGACGAAGGCCGAGATGGCGATGGCGCCGGCCAGAGCCACGGCCAATTCGCGGAACAAACGCCCGTTGTTGCCTTCGAGGAAGGCCACCGGCACGAACACGGCGATCAACACGGCGGTGGTTGCGATCACCGCGAAGGCGACCTGCCGCGTGCCGCGGCGCGCGGCCACAAGGCGAGGCTCGCCGAGATCGACGCGACGCTGGCAGTTCTCCAGCACCACGATGGCGTCGTCGACGACGAGGCCGATCGACAGCACGATCGCCAACAGGGTGAGCAGGTTGATCGAGAAACCAAAGCCCCACAGCGCGATGAAGGCCGCGGTCAGGCAGACCGGCAGCGTCACCGCCGGCACCAGGGCCGCACGCACGCTGCCAAGGAACAGCCAGATCACGATCAGCACGAGCACGAGAGCCTCGGCAAGCGTCTTCCAGACCTGGAACACGGCCACTTCGATGAACTGCGTCGAGTCGAAAGCGACGCCCATCGAGATGTCGGGCGGCAGGGTCGCGCTGATCGCGTCCAACTCCGCCCGCACGGCGCGGGCGACGTCGATCGAGTTGGCGGTCGAGGTCTTGATGATCTGGAAGCCGACCTGCGGCTCGCCGTTGCCACGGAACCACGCGCGGCGTTCGGCAGCCTCGCGCCCGACCCGGGCCACGTCGCCGAGGCGCACGGGCGTGCCGTCACGGCCATTGGCCAGCACCAGGGCCGAGAAGTCCTCAGGGGTCTGGTAGGCGCGCGACATGCGCAAGATGAAGTCGCGCGTCGAGGACTCCAGCTGGCCGGCCGGCAGCTCGACGTTCTCGCGACGCAGCGCACTCTCGACGTCGTTGACGGTGAGGCCGCGCGCCGCCAGGGCCGTGCGGTCCAGCCAGACCCGCATCGCGTAGCGCTGGCCGCCACCGAGGCGCGCGCTGGCCACGCCGGAGATGCTGGAAAAGCGGTCGAGGAGGTAGCGCTCGGCGTAGTCGGTCAGGCCGAGGATGTCGCGCTCGGCCGAAGCGACGTAGAGGAACATGATGGGTTCGGCATCGGCCGAGACCTTGGCGACCTGCGGTGGGTCGGCCTCTTCCGGGAGGCGGTCGATGACGCGGCTGACGGCGTCGCGCACGTCGTTGGCCGCCGACTCGATGTCGCGGCTGAGGGTGAACTCCATGCTGACGTCGGCGCGGCCGTTGCGCGAGGAGCTCTCGATCAGGTCAACACCCTCGATGCCGGCGACGGCGTCCTCGAGCACCTGGGTGATGCGGCTTTCGACGACCGCGGCGGACGCCCCGGGGTAGTCGACCTGCACCGAGACGACCGGCGGGTCGATGTCGGGCAACTCGCGGAGCGTCAACTGCGAAAACGCGATCAGGCCGATCACGATCAGCAGGAGGCTCATGACCGTCGCCAGCACCGGGCGACGGATGGACAGATCGGAAAGCACCATGGTCGGACTCCTCAGCCGCGCGCCGGCGGCGCATCGGCGGCCGCAGCCGCGTCGTCCGCCGGGGCGGCCTCGGTGATCTTCTGGCCCGGGCGCAGCTTCACCGTGCCGTCCACCACCACGCGATCGCCGGCGGCGAGGCCGTCCAGCACTTCGACCCGACCGGCGTCGCGCGCGCCGAGCTTGACCGGGGCCATCTGCGCCACGTTGTCGGCATCGACGCGGTAGACGAAGCTCAGCGTTCCGTTCTGCTGGACGGCGATCTCGGGCACCACCAGCGCCTCGCGCTCCTGCTGCAGCACCGAGAGCGTCAGCAGCATGCCGGGCAGCAGCTTGCCCTCGGTGTTGTCCACCGCGGCACGGACCATCACCGAGCGGGTCGCGATGTCGATGCGCGAATCGACGCTGAGGATCCGCCCGAGGAATACCTCGCCGCGCCACGCGTCACTCCGCGCTTCGACCGCGAGGCCATCCTTCAATTTGGCGAGGTGCACTTCCGGCACCGAAAAATCGACCTGCATGGTGTCGATCGCGTCGAGCGTCGTGATCGTCGTTCCGGGGCCGAGCAGCTGGCCGGGGCTGACCTCGCGCAAGCCGAGCACGCCGGCGAACGGAGCCACGATCGCACGATCCGACACCCGGGCCATCGCCTGCTGCACCTGGGCCTGCGCGGCGTCGCGCGCGGCGCGCTGGGCGTCGAGCTGGCTGGTGGGGATGAGCTTCTGCGCGGCCAACTGGCGCTGGCGCTCGTACTGGCGCTGTGCCTCGCGATACGCCGTCCGGGCCGCATCGAGGTCGGCCACGTCGCCGCCGACATCGAGATCGACCAGCACCTGTCCGGCCTCGACGCGCTGGCCGCTCTCGAAACGCACGCGCCCGACGCGCTCGGAAAGCTTCGAGGTGATGGCGATCGATTCGCTGGCACGCGCCGTGCCGATGGCATCGAGGCGATCGGTCCACGTCGCCATCGCCGCGTCCTGCGTGGTGACCACCGCCGGCGGCCCGCCAGCGCCGCCGGGACCGCCACCGGGCGAGCCGCCGCAAGCCACCAGACCGAGGGCAAACGCCAACAGCATTCCGTTACGAAGGTTCATGCAGGTTTCCTGGTTCATCGTCGACCGAGGGCCTCGGACGCAAGCGTGAAAGGATGCACCACGAAGCGTCAGCGTCGCATCGATCCGCGTAGCAATCCTGCAACGCAGCGTCGCGAGGTGGAACGAAAACGCCGGCCCGAAGGCCGGCGTCTCGTAGTCCGGAAGTCATGCCTTCCGGGCATGGGCTCGCCGCGATGCGGCGGGCGTTCGTGCCGATCAGCGAGCGGTGCTTGCTGGGCGACGGGCGCTCAACCTTCCCACTCGCCCAGCGCGGCCAGGCCGTTTTCCTTGGCGCGGGCATACACGGTCTTCTGGGCTTCGGCGACGTTGGCCGCCGGGTCCTTGGCCCAGATCTTCAGCGCGGCGGCCTGCATGGCGCGGCCATAGCTGAAGGAGAGCGGCCACGGGTTGCCCTCGAGCTGGTTCATCTCGTTGAGGTGGCGGGTGGCCTGCTCGTCGCTCTGGCCGCCCGACAGGAACACGATGCCCGGCAGGGTGGCAGGCACGGTGGCCTTGAGGCAGTGCACCGTCTGCGCCGCCACTTCCTCGGCGTCGGCCTGCTCGTCGCAGTCCTTGCCCGAGATGACCATGCTGGCCTTCAGGATGGTGCCTTCGAGCATCACGTTGTGCTCGTACAGGGCCGAGAACAGGCTGCGCAGCACGGCTTCCGTGACGTCGTAGCAGGTGTCGATGTCGTGGTCGCCGTCGATCAGCACTTCCGGCTCGACCATCGGCACGATGCCGGCTTCCTGGCAGAGGGCCGCGTAGCGGGCGAGCGCATGGGCGTTCGACTCGATGCAGGTGCCGGTCGGGATGTCCTCGCCGATCGAGATCACCGCGCGCCACTTCGCGAACTTCGCGCCGAGCTTCGCGTACTCCTGCAAGCGCTCGCGCAGGCCGTCGAGGCCCTCCGTGACCAGCTCGCCGGGGCAGCCGGCCAGCGGCTTGGCACCGGTGTCGACCTTGATGCCCGGGAGGATGCCGGCGTCCATCATCACCTTGGCGAACGGCACGCCGTCCTTGGTGCTCTGGCGCAGGGTCTCGTCGTACAGGATGGCACCGGAGATGTAGTCGGACAGGTTCGGCGTGGTCAGCAGCATCTCGCGATAAGCACGGCGGTGCTCCTCCGTGTTCTCGACGCCCACCGAGGCGAAGCGCTTGGCGATCGTGGCGGTGGATTCGTCGATGGCGATGATGCCCTTGCCCGGGGCCACCATGGCCTGGGCGATGTCGGCGAGGTCTTCGATGCTCATGAGGGGCGCTCCGCAGGTGGGGAAGCCGCGGATTATAGCCGAGCACCCGCCCCCTTCCCGGGCGGAGGCCGTGCCCTGCGCCCGGGTCAGAGCTCGCCGAGGCCCTCGACATGCCCCCCCGCGCCGATCTCCAGCAGGCGCAGGGTGTTGGTGGCGCCGCGGCGCTCCATGGAATCGCCGTTGGTGACGATGATGCGGTCGCCGGTATCGAGCAGGCCGAGGTCGTGCAGCTGCTTGGCCGCCGAGCGGGCCGCCACGCCCGGGGACAGGCCCCGGGTGTCGAAATGGATCGGGAAGACGTCACGCATCAGCGACATCTTGCGGCGGGCCTCGTCGAAGCGGCTCAGGGCGAAGACCGGCACCTGCGAGCGGAAGCGCGACAGGTGGCGGGCCGTGCCGCCGGACTCGGTGAGGGCGACAATGCCCTTCAGCTCGATGTGCTCGCACAGGAACATCGACGCCATGGCGATGGCCTCGTCGGCACGGGTGAGGCCGCGGCGGGCGGCCTCGAAATCGGTGTCGTGGCGGAACTGCCGCTCGGCGCCGAGGCAGATGCTGGCCATGGCCTCGACCGCCTTGACCGGGTACTGGCCGCTGGCGGTCTCGGCCGAGAGCATGACCGTGTCGGTGCCGTCGATCACCGAGTTGGCGACATCGAGCACCTCGGCCCGGGTCGGGATCGGGTTGTCGACCATCGACTGCAGCATCTGCGTGGCGGTGATGACGATGCGGTTGCGGCTGACCGACTCGCGGATGATGGTCTTCTGCAGGCCCGGCAGCTCGGCGTAGCCGATCTCCACGCCGAGGTCGCCGCGCGCGACCATGATCACTTCCGCGGCTTCGACGATCTCGACGAGGTTCTCGATGGCTTCCGCGCGTTCGATCTTGGCGACGATCTGCGCATCCGATCCCGCGGCACGGGCCAACTCGCGGGCGAGCTCGATATCCGCCGCCGAGCGGCAGAACGACACGGCGATGAAGTCCACGCCGAGCTTCGCCGCCGTCACGATGTGGCCGCGGTCCTCATCAGTCAGGGCGCCGAGGCTCAGGCCACCACCGAGGCGGTTGAGCCCCTTGCGGTTCGACAGCACACCGTCGGTGAGCACTTCGCAATGCACGACGTCACCGGCCACGTTTTCGACGCGCAGGCTGATCAGGCCGTCGTCAAGCAACAGGGTGTCGCCGGGGCCCACGTCGCGCGGCAGACCAAGGTAGCTGCACCCGACCTGCGTGGCGTCACCGGGCGGCGCATCAGCGCGGCAGACGAGGGCGAAAGCCTGGCCGGCCTTCAGCGGCACCTTGCCTTCGGCGAATTTCTCGATGCGGATCTTCGGGCCCGGCAAGTCGGCCAACACGCCAATTTCTCGGCCGGTGCGCGAAGCGACCGCGCGGACCGCGGCGATGCGCTGGGCGTGCTGCTCGGCCGTGCCATGGGAAAAGTTCAGGCGAACGGCATTGAGGCCGGCGGCCAGCAGGGCATCAATGACGCCGGGCGCGTCGGTGGCCGGGCCGAGGGTGGCGAGGATCTTGGTGCGGCGCAGCGGTTGGCTCATGGTCACGCGGCATGGAAGGGAGTGCCCACTAACCTAGCAGCATTCCCGGACGCCTCCGCATGCTTACGTTTGCATTCCCGCCCGCCCAACGCCGACGACGCCTCGCCTTGGCCGGCGCGCTGTTCCTTGCCTTCGATGCGCTCCTGATGGGCGTGGCCATCGCCTGGATCACCCGTGGCGAACAAATCGGCCTCGCCGTGGCGCTCGCCGGTGTGGGCGCCGGTGTCTCGTGCCTGCTGGCCTGGGTGCTGTCGCGACCGCCGCTGGCCACGCTCATCGACGGCACGTTGCGGGTCGAGGCCGCGCACCGGGCGTTCGTTCTGGACAAGGACGCGCTGCGCGCCGCGCGTCTCGTGGAACTCGACCTCGCCGCCCTGCCCCGCGAGGCCCTGCCCAAGCCGCTGCAGCGCGCGTCGCGCTGGTCCACCGGCGATGCGCTGGGCTGGCAAGTAACGGGCGACGGCCGGCCCGTGTTCTGTGCCATCACCCGCCTTGGGCCGGCCTTGCGGATCGAGGCCGCGGACACCGGGATCCTGCTTTGGACCCCGGCCGACCCGGACGCGGCGCGACGGGCGATCGCCGACGCGGTCGCGGGCTGACTCAGCCGCCCCGCGCTTCCAGCGCGGCCACCGCCGGCAGCACCTTGCCTTCGAGGAATTCGAGAAACGCGCCGCCGCCGGTCGAGATGTAGCTCACGTCCGCCTCGACACCGTACTTGTCGATGGCGGCGAGCGTGTCGCCGCCGCCGGCGATCGAAAACGCCTTCGAAGCGGCAATGGCGCGAGCCAGCGCCTCGGTGCCCTTGCCGAAGGCGTCGAACTCGAACACGCCGACCGGACCGTTCCACACCACCGTGCCGGCCTTCGCGATCAGTTCGGCGTAGCGGGCCGCGGTCTTCGGGCCGATGTCGAGGATCATGTCGCCGTCTTCCACGGCATCCACCGCGCGCACCGTGGCCGGGGCATCAGCGGCGAAGGCCGGAGCCACGACGACGTCGTCAGGCAGCGGGATCGAGGCGCCGCGCGCCTTGGCCTTCTCGACGATGGCGCGGGCGGTATCGAGCAGGTCCATTTCCACCAGCGACTTGCCAACCTTGTGGCCCGCCGCGGCGATGAAGGTGTTGGCGATGCCGCCGCCGACGATCAGTTGGTCCACCTTGTCGACGAGGCTGCCAAGCAGTTCGAGCTTGGTGCTGACCTTCGAGCCCGCCACGATGGCCAGCAGCGGGCGCGCCGGGTGGGCCAGGGCCTTGGCCAGCGCGTCGAGCTCGGCCATCAGCAGCGGGCCACCAGCGGCGACCTTGGCGGCGCGGATCACGCCGTGGGTCGAGGCCTGCGCGCGGTGCGCGGTCCCGAAGGCGTCCATGACAAAGACATCGCAGAGCGCGGCGTATTGGGCCGACAGCGCCGCGTCGTCCTTGCCCTCGCCGACGTTCATCCGGCAGTTCTCGAGCAGCACCACCTCGCCAGGCTGCACGGCCACGCCGTCCACCCAGTCGCGCACCAGCGGCACCGGGCGACCGAGGTGGGCCGACAGGCGCTCGGCCACGGGCGCCAGCGAATCCTCGGCGGTCCACTGCCCTTCCTTCGGGCGGCCAAGGTGCGAGGTGACCATCACCGCCGCGCCCTTCTCGAGGGCCAGGCGGATGGTGGGGAGCGAGGCCGTGATGCGCTGCTCCGACGTCACCTTGCCGTCGTCGATCGGCACGTTGAGATCCTGCCGGATCAGGACGCGCTTGCCGGCGAGGTCGAGGTCGGTCATGCGGAGGATGGCCATTGGGGGCTCCGAGGCGATGGGAAAGGCGCGCATTGTCGCACCCTCGGGGCGAGGGCTAGCATGGCCACATGGACGGGAAAACCACGCGCGCGGCAACCCTCGATGACGCCCTTGCGGCCCTGCGCCGCGGCGAGCCGATCGGCCTCCCCACCGAAACGGTTTACGGCCTCGCCGCCGACGCCCACGACCCGGCGGCCCTTCGACGGATCTACGAACTCAAGGGCCGGCCCTCGGACCACCCGCTGATCGTCCACGTGGCCGACGCGGTGACCGCCTCGCGCTGGGCCGGCGACTGGCCGGAGGCCGCCGAAGCCCTCGCCGCGGCCTTCTGGCCGGGCCCGCTCACCCTGATCCTGCCGCGCGCGGCGAACGTGCCCGACGAAGTCACCGGCGGTCAGGACACCGTGGGCCTTCGCGTGCCCGCGCACCCGGTGGCCCAGGCCCTGCTGCGTGCCTTCGAGGGCGGCGTGGCCGCGCCTTCGGCCAACCGCTTCGGCCGGCTCTCACCGACCACCGCGGCACATGTGCGCGAGGAATTCGGCGACGCCGTGCCGATCGTGCTGGACGGCGGCGAATGCGAGATCGGGCTGGAAAGCACCATCGTCGATCTGTCGACCGAGACGCCGCGCATCCTCCGCCCCGGCAAGATCAGTCGCCCCGAGATCGAAGCCGTGATCGGCCCCGTCGCCGAGGGCAAGGACGGCGACAGCCCCCGCGCCTCCGGCACGCTGGCCT
>Ga0209278_1000637_pt1 | contig 25533 bp, 30 predicted proteins | sample JI81BgreenDNA_FD_187504 | JGI IMG/M metagenome (GOLD analysis project Ga0209278, IMG submission 187504) | Wastewater effluent complex algal communities from Wisconsin, to seasonally profile nutrient transformation and Carbon sequestration -... | ecosystem: Engineered > WWTP > Effluent > Algae...
TTATGAACACCGTTGTCATCTGTGGGTTGTTCATCTTTGGAACGATAATAGTTATCTTGTGAAATCAGGCAAATTTCATCACTATCAAAAGAATTGATTAGATTTTTGAGAAAAGATGTTTTGCCTGAAGCACTGCCTCCAGTAATACCTATGATAAAGGGTTTTTCCATTGGATAGATCGTGAATTGCTGTTGTCTAAATTCTTACAAAAGTGCAATTTTACAACAAATTCAGGTTCTTTTGTAAAAAATCAATAATTTTTTTTACAGCAATAGCTCTATGGCTTATTTTATTTTTCTCTTCAATATCCATTTCTGCAAAGGTTTTATCATAACCATTGGGCATAAAAACAGGATCATAGCCAAAACCCTTTTCACCTCTTTTTTCTGTTAAGATAGTTCCTTGTATTGTACCTTCAAATTGCCACTCTCCATGTTGGGTTGCTAAAGTAATACAAGTTCTAAATTGGGCATTACGATTCGTTTGGCTCTCTAAATTCTTCAATAATAATTCAATATTGCTATCATCATTTCTTGGAAGACCACCATAATACGCTGAATGAACACCTGGAGCACCATTTAGAGCTTCTACCTCCAAACCACTATCATCTGCGAAACAAGGTAAACCAAAATTTTGCCAAACATATTGAGCTTTTTCAGCAGAGTTTTCAGGAATGGTATCGTGTGTTTCAGGGAGTTCTTCCAAGCACCCTATTGATTCTAAACTCACCAATTCTACTGAGTTGCCTAATAAATTTTGTACTTCGTAAATTTTATTTTTGTTGTTGGTTGCAAAACAAATTTTCATAATTTTCTGATTAATCTATTTCCAAAGCTTCTAATATATCAGCAAGGTTTCCAAAATCTTTTAATCCAGATTTTTCTTCAATACTTCCCTGTAAACCAATGCCTTTGATTTGTGTATTGGTTAGCAAGTCCGTTACTAGTTCTTGATATAAATCCCCCTCAATCAATAGATTACATTTTTCTGAAAGGTTTTTGAGGGCTTTCAGCGTGTTATCCTCTGCATTGGCAAGCAGGAAATAATTAACCAAATGATTGTACTTTGTTGCTAATCTCTCTATTTGCTCAACACTTTCAGATCTAAAAATCAGACCAATAGGCAATTTATCTAATTCTTTTGCTTTTTCTGCTAATTCTTCCAATACATCTTCTCGTTCTATTTGCATCGCATGAATAGGATATTCTTGAAGAATTTCATTCATTTCTGCAAGGCTTGATGTTGAAAACTCTGCTATAAATTGTACACCAACAAGCCAGCTAATCATTTCGGTATAGCTCTGTGGATTGACAAAATCTACTTTATCTTTTTCTACCTGAAAACCAAGCATATCTACTCCCATGCCTGCACAATAGCGAGCGTCACTCAGACTACTGATATTTCCTACTTTTACAAAAGTTTTAAGTGCCATTTATGTATTATTTTGTTTATCTGTTGTCTGATCAATTATTTGTTCTTTATCTCCAATGATGAGTCTGTTACTTTTATCGTAGCTAAAATAGCTTGAAAACCAGCTAAAAAACACAAAAAATCTATTTCTAAAACCTACTAAAGCCATTAGGTGAACAAAAAGCCATGTTACCCATGCGAAAAAGCCCTGAAACTTCACAAATGTCAAATCTACCACAGCCTTGTTACGCCCAATGGTTGCCATGCTTCCTAAATCTTTGTATGTGAAAGGTTTAAGAGATGTATCTTTTTTGAATATTTTCTTTAAGTTTTTTGCCAAGTTTACAGCTTGTTGAATAGCTGGTTGGGCAACCATCGGATGCCCTTTAGGTGTTGCTTCAGTAGTTACAGCAGCTATATCTCCAATGGCAAAAATATTCTGATACCCCTCTACTTTATTGAAAGCATCTGTTTTGATACGTTTGTTGGGTAAAATTGCTTGTTCGTGTAAGCCCATCACAGGATTTCCTGCTACTCCTGCTGCCCAAAGTAGCGTCTGGCTGATTAGTTTTTCTCCATTACTGAGCGTTACGGTATAACCATCATAGCTTTTTACAGCAATACCTATATGTACTTTTACACCCATTTTTTGTAGATATTCCAATGCTTTTTTAGAAGATTCTTCGGACATAGAACCAAGCAGTCGTGGAGATGATTCCACCAAATGGATGTCCATTTCTACAATATTAAGTTCTTTGTAATCTATTGGAAAAACATGTTTTTTGAGCTCAGCCAATGCTCCTGCTACTTCTACACCTGTAGGTCCACCACCCACAATCACGTAATCCATCAGGCTATTGCGTTGCTCATCATCCGAAGTAAGTACAGCTTCTTCAAAGTTTCGGAGTACATGGTTTCGTAATTTGATAGCATCTTCAATGGTTTTGAGGGCAAAAGAGCGTTCTTCTATTTCTTTCATACCATAGTAGTTGGTAGTAGCTCCTGTGGCTATCACCAAATAATCATAAGAAATTTCGCCTACCGAAGTTTCAAGTGTATTGGTTTCGGTAATAATTTTTTGAACTTCAGCAAACCTGAAAATAAAGTTTTTCTGTTTGCCAAAAGCTTTTCGGAATGGATAAATAATAGAAGAAGTTTCTAGACCTGATGTAGCAACCTGATAAAGAAGTGGTTGAAATGTATGATGATTGTGTTTATCTAAAAGAACGACTTGGCAGTCTGCATTGGCAAGAGATTTTACCAACTGCAAGCCACCAAAACCACCACCTACAATCACTACACGAGGTTTGTCGGTTTTGGGAATCTGTGCTGATTTCATAAATACAAAATGAAGATATGAGCCGTAATTATACAAAAAATATCAGGAACATAATGTTTTTTTCGCAACAAGTCTTAAATTTGAGTCTAAAAAATACAAAAATCAGATTATAAAAAATTATGGGAAGAGCATTTGAATTCCGTAAAGGCAGAAAAATGAAGCGTTGGGGGCAAATGGCAAAAACTTTTACCAAATATGCCCGTGAAATAGCCATGGCTGTAAAAGCTGGAGGTGCAGAGCCAGAGTACAACTCTCGTTTGAGAGCTATTTTACAAAATGCCAAACAAGACAACGTTCCAAAAGACAATATTGAAAGAGCTATTAAAAAAGCTTCTTCAAAAGATCAAGAAGATTACAAAGAATTGGTTTATGAAGGCTATGCAGCTCATGGAATAGCTGTTGTGATAGAAACTGCCACAGATAACCCCACTCGTACAGTTGCTAATATTCGTAGTTACTTCAACAAGACTGGTGGGTCTTTGGGGACAACTGGTTCTTTAGATTTTTTATTTGAAAGACAATCTATTTTCCAAGTAACCAAAAAAGCAAATGTGGACTTGGAAGAGTTAGAATTGGAACTGATTGATTTTGGTTTAAATGAAATGGAAGCAGAAGAAGGAGATATTTTTATTTATGGTACATTTGAAGCCTTCGGAAAAATACAAAAATATCTTGAAGACAATGGCTATGAAATAAAAAGTGCTAAACTTGAACGCATTCCACATGAAGCCAAAGAACTTACTCCAGAACAAGAAGCTGATGTAGAAAAATTATTGGAAAAACTTGATGAGGATGAAGATGTGCAACAAGTATTCCACAATATGAAATAAAACAAATTTATTATATCTAATTTTCAAAGTTTTATGAAAAAAACAACCTTAATACTTGCCTTTTTTGCTTTATTTGCTTTGGCAAATCAGTGTAAAAAAAGTGCTGATTTATCAGCGATTACTGATAAAACATGGCTGCGTTCACAAGAAGAAGAAAAAAGCGATGGTGTTGAGGTCTATCGTCCTGAAAATTATAGCTTTCCGATGAGCAGAGGACCCAGACAAGGCTTTAAACTTTCTAAAAATGGGGAATTTACTCAGATGATAGCCCCTGCTGATGCTCCCATGCAATTAAAAGGCTCTTGGAAACAGTTGGATAAAACTAAAATTTCTATCAATTTAGAAAAGAATGATTTTATCACAACTACTTCTAGCACTTACGAATTGGTAGAGTATAACACCAAAATTGTTAAAATTAAAAAACAATAAAATTTTCAATCAGGACTTTGTTTCACCTTAAATTGTTCACTAAAACTTATGGATAGAAGAACAGAGACTCCCCCAGAAGAAAAGTCTGAGCTTTTTATCAATTATAAAAAGACTCAAGGTGCTTATCCTGGGTACTTTGAAGGTTTAGAATCGAATAAGCATCCAGAACTACGTGTTTTTTCTTATGATAGTGACACGTGTAAAGAGTTTATTTTCAAAAACTTACCTGATTTATTCAAATATTTAGATGAAAATCAGCATTTAAAGCATTGGATAGATATAGAAGGTATTGGAGATACTAATTTTTTCAAAGCTCTACAAACTCGATTTCATTTACATAATCTAGCCATTGAAGATACTGTTAGTGGGCATCAAAGACCAAAAGTTGAAACTTATGATGAGCATTTATTCATCATATCAAGGATGCTTTACTTTATGGGTGATGACAAGAAACTCATCAATGAACAAATTGCTTTTTTTGTTTTTGATAATATCTTGATTACTATTCAGGATGAGTACGAAGATTGTTTAGAGCCTGTACGAGAACGCCTCCGAAAAGGAAAGGGAACAATGCGTTCATCAGGTGTATTTTATCTCACTTATGCTCTTGTAGATGCTATTGTAGATAATTATTTTCCGATGGCAGAAGAAATCAATCAGCGTTTACACGATTTAGAATTTCAAATTATGAAAGATGTAAGTTCTGTCAATATTCAGGATATTATGCATCTAAAACGAGAAATTTTACAAATCAGAAAGGCTGCTTTAGCTGAAAGAGATAAAATCAGTGAACTGACTCGATGTGTTCATCCTCAAAAAGATGAAAAAGTAGATATTTATTTACGTGATACTTACGACCACTGTTTACAGATTTTAGAAATTTTAGAAGATGAAAAAGAAATTGCTTATAGTTTGGTAGAAGCTTATAATTCGAGCCTCAATAATAAAACCAATGAGGTAATGAAAGTTTTGACCATTATATCTGCTATTTTTATCCCTCTTACCTTTATTGTAGGGGTTTATGGGATGAACTTTGCTCAAGAGAATCATGATCATGGCTATTTGCCATTCAACATGCCTGAATTGTATCATCCGTATGGTTACATAGGTGTTTGGGCTGTTATGATAAGCATTGCTGTAGGTGGCTTTATCTTTTTCAAACGAAAAAAATGGTTATAACCTACTAAAAGAAAAAGCGTTGAAGTTACTTTCAACGCTTTTTCTTTTATATTTTTTAAATCTTCTTAGTTGATATTACGCATGAAAAACAGAATAACCTGAACAGCTATCAAGAAAATAGGACTTACCTGACTTTGTTCATCTGTATTTTCTGCTAATGAAAGTGTTGTAACTTTCGATTTCTTTTCAGTTCCTTTTTCTATAATTTTAGGATCTTTTATATTATTTTGATTATTCGATTTGTCTGTTTTTAAGTTTGGGACATTAACAGAACCTTTTTGTTTCAAAGATTTCTGTTGTACATCTTTGTCTTTCAATAATTTATTTGATTTTTTAGGAATACCTTCCTGTTCAAAAATCTCGTTTCCACTCATTACCAATGATTGCCCCCCCGTAGGCATTGTGGCTAACAAGCAGAATAAAACTACAAATATGAAGAGTTTAAAAAATCGCATCTGGCAAGCTCTTTAGGTGTTTTTAGTATAGACAATTGAAGTGGGGATTTGGTTGCATCAAAAATCTATTTTTTTTATAATATTTTTTAAATTTATTTTTCTATCGGCATAAAACTAAGAAAATCAGGCTATAAAAACAAATATTTTTTGATAATTATTTTTTAATCAAACTTTCTAAACATCTTTATGTTTAAAAAATATGGAAACCTACGATTACATCATTGCAGGAACAGGAGCAGCAGGCTTAAGTCTTGCCTTCTACTTTGCACAAAGCCCTTTAAAGAATAAGAAAGTCCTTTTAATTGACAAAAATGTCAAAAATCAGAATGATCGAACTTGGTGCTTTTGGCAAAATGGCATTTCCGATTTTGAAGAGATTCTTTACAAATCTTGGGAAAATATATATTTTCATAGCTCAGCTTTCACAGAAAAAATAAATATCAACCCCTATCATTACAAAATGATTCGTGGAATAGATTTTTACAATTTTGTTCAAAACTTCATCAAAGAAAACACCTCTTTTACATGGTTACAAGCTGAGATACAAAACTTTGATAACACAAAAACAAAGCCCATTCTCCAAGCAGGCAGTCAAAAATTTGAAGCTGAATATATTTTTGATGGTACTTGGCAGCCCTCTGAAAATCCTGAAAAAAAACAAGGCTATCATTATCTTTATCAACACTTTAAGGGTTGGTTTATAGAAACCATAAACCCTGTTTTTGATGCAGAAACCATGCATTACATGGATTTCAGAGTACCTCAAAAAGCAAGTGAAGTTCGTTTTGGGTATGTTTTACCTTTTAATTCAACCAAAGGATTGGTCGAATTCACTGTCTTTTCAGACAATTTGCTTACTCAAGAACAATATATCCAAGAACTTAAAAACTACCTTGAAAATATTTTAAACATTACTGATTATAACATTTATGATGAAGAGTTTGGAATTATTCCTATGTTTGATGAGCCTTTTCCTAAATCTAAGCATCCAAATATTATTCCTATTGGTACAAAAGCTGGTTGTGCCAAAGCCAGTACTGGTTTTACTTTTGATCGTATCCAACGCCACAGCAAACAGATTGTTAGAAATTTATTGAAGAATAAAAAAATTCTTCAAACACTCTGGGGTAAAAAATACCATTTGTACGATAGTGCCTTACTCAATGTGATTCATAAAAACAGGCTATCCAGTGAAGAGATTTTTGGAAGAATGTTTCAAAAACATCCAGTTCAACGAATTTTCAGGTTTTTGGATGAGGAATCTTCTATCAAAGAAGATATTCAAATCATGAATAGCATGCCTTGGCTACCTTTTATCAAAGCTATTGGGCAAAACATTTTGAGAAAATAATTTTTTATCTAAATTTGGAGAAAATTAATTCCTCACAATAATTTTATGAATAGCACCTCCAGTAAAACCCTTTTATCTCAAAGAGTTATTGATTTACATGAATCTCAAACTTTGGAAATGGCTGCCAAAGCTCGTGAATTAGAAGCAAAAGGCGTTGATGTAATTAAATTAAGTTTAGGAGAACCTGATTTTAATACTCCTGATCATATCAAAGCTGCTGCTAAAAAAGCCATTGATGATAATTTTTCTTTTTATACACCTGTTCCTGCTATTTTAGATCTTCGTAAAGCCATTGCTGAAAAGCTCAAAAGAGATAATCAGTTGGATATGAAAGCAGAGAATATTGTTGTTTCTACTGGAGCAAAACAAGCTCTTATCAATGCTATTTTGGCACTTGTAAACCCTGGTGATGAGGTAATTGTGTTTGCACCTTACTGGGTAAGTTATATTCCGATGATACAACTTGCAGAAGGAAAAGCTGTAATTGTAAATGGAAAAATTGAAAATGGCTTTAAAGTAAGCCCAGAAGACCTCAAAAAAGCTATTACACCTAAAACCAAAGCAGTTTTGTATTCTTCACCTTCCAACCCAACAGGTACAGTTTATACCAAAGAAGAATTAAAAGCCTTTGCTGACATCATTGCTCCTCACGAAAATATTTATATCATTGCTGATGAAATTTACGAATACATCACTTTTGAAGGCAATTATTGGAGTATTGGAGCTTTTGAAAACGTAAAAAATAGAACCATAACAGTCAATGGATTTTCTAAAGGTTATGCCATGACAGGCTGGAGAGTGGGTTATGTGGCTGCTCCCAAAGAAATTGCTGATGCTTGTAACAAAATACAAGGACAATTTACTTCTGCTACTTGTTCTATTGCCCAAAAAGCTGCTTTAGCTGCCATTACAGGTGGTACGGAGTCTATCCAAATTATGAAAGAAGCTTATTTGCGTAGAAGAAATTTAGTTTTGGAACTTATCAAAGAAATTCCTGCTATCAAAACTTATGTACCACAAGGTGCATTTTATTTATTCCCTGATGTAAGTGCCTATTTTGGAAAATCTGATGGAGAAACAACCATTAAAACTTCTAACGATTTGTGTATGTATTTACTCAATAAAGCTCATGTAGCATTGGTAGATGGAGAAGGTTTTGGAGCTCCTGAGTGTATTCGTATTTCTTTTGCAGCCTCAGACGAAAGCCTGAAAGAAGCAATCAGAAGAATCAAAGAAGCATTAGATAAATTAAAATAATTATATTTCAGTATTGTTTATTGATAATTACAACTTATTTTCACCAAAAATTTACAATTATGAGCGATAAACATAGCGATTCTCGCAAAGGACTAATGGTTAATTCAGCTTTGTTTGTAGGAGCTGACATTCTTTTGGCAACAAGTGCTTTTACAGCAACCAGTAGCCTTACAACAGGTATTGTCAGTTTACTGGTAGGTGCTGGAATTGGTGTGCCGTTTATGCTTAAAGCATGGAAATCTTTTTCCAACTTAGAATATGGAGAAACCATGAAAAATGGCATTATTTCGTGGATTGCTCCCGCAGGAGTAGCTCTTCTTAATTTTTTAATATAATATTTTGAAATTCAAAAATTACAAACCTTCAAGAAATCTTGAAGGTTTTAAAATGTTTTTTCACTTTTAATTTCAATCGTTCTATGCAATATGATGTAACCGTGATAGGCTCAGGACCAGGTGGTTATGTAGCTGCTATTCGTGCTGCTCAGCTTGGACTGAAAACAGCCATTATCGAAAAATACAATACATTAGGAGGTACTTGCCTCAATGTAGGGTGTATTCCTTCAAAAGCACTTTTAGATTCTTCCGAACACTATTATAATGCCACACATACTTTTGAACAACATGGTATCAAAGTAAAAGGAGTAGATGTAGATTTTGCTCAAATGATTAAGCGTAAGGGTGAAGTTGTAAAAATGACTTGTGATGGAGTGAAGTTTTTAATGGATAAAAACAAAATTACAGTTTATACAGGTGTGGGTTCTTTTGTAGATAAAAATACTATTAAAATTACCAAAGCAGATGGCACAACTGAACAAATTACAACTAAAAATGTGATTATTGCAACAGGTTCTAAGCCTTCTACCCTACCCACGATGCCAATCGACAAGAAAAGAGTGATTACATCAACGGAGGCTTTAACTCTTGAAAAACAGCCCAAATCTCTCATCGTAATTGGGGCTGGTGTAATCGGGGCTGAATTGGGTTCGGTGTATGCTCGTATTGGTACAAAAGTAACCATGATAGAATATGCAGCCTCTATGATTCCTACAATGGATGGTACAATGGGAAAAGAACTTTTCAAAGCTACCAAAAAACTGGGTATTGATTTCTACTTCAGCCATAAAGTAACATCAGTTGAAAATAAAGGAAAAGAAGTAGTTGTAAAAGCTGATAATGCAAAAGGTGAAAGTGTAGAGTTCAAAGCTGAATACTGCTTGATTTCCATTGGAAGAAAACCTTATACTGAAGGTTTAGGATTAGAAAATATTGGTCTGAAAGTAGATGAAAAAGGTAGAATTCCTGTAAATGACCACCTTGAAACACCCGTACAAGGAATTTATGCCATTGGAGATGTGATTAAAGGTGCTATGCTTGCTCATAAAGCAGAAGAAGAAGGTGTGATGGTTGCAGAATTTTTAGCAGGACAAAAGCCTCATATCAATTACCTTCTGATTCCAAATGTGGTTTATACTTGGCCCGAAGTGGCTGGTGTTGGCTACACAGAAGAAGAACTCAAGAAAAACGGAACACCCTACAAAGTAGGACAATTCCCTTACAGAGCTTTAGGAAGAGCCAGAGCCTCTATGGATATTGATGGTCTTGTAAAAGTACTTGCTCACAAAGATACTGATGAGATTTTAGGAATGCACATTATTGGTGCAAGAGCTGCCGATATGATTGCCGTAGGCGTAACAGCTATGGAGTTTAGAGCTTCTGCTGAAGACATTGCTCGTCAGAGCCATGCCCACCCTACATACATGGAAGCCGTTAAAGAAGCCTGCCTTGCAGCCACCGAAAACAGACCGATTCATATTTAAGAAAACTTCAAAAGGCGATTTAATAAATCGCCTTTTTTGTTGAAGAATTTATTAAAAATATTGGATATTTGAATAAATATTGTTTTATTTAATATCCTTATTTTTTCTATAAAATATTCATTTTATGAATAATGATATTCAAGATCTAACTCAAAAGTTAGAAGAAGCACAAAAACAACTTTCACACAAAGAGTTACTTTTTGATAATATTTTAGAGAGTACACTGGCAGGTTACTGGGATTGGCATATTCCTGATAATCAGGAATATTTAAGCCCTACATTCAAAAAAATGTTTGGTTATGAAGATGACGAAATGCCTAATGCTCCAGAATCGTGGCAAAAAATCATGTATCCTGAAGATTTAGATGCATTATTTGCACTTTATCAAAAACATGTTGAGTCAAAAGGAACTTACCCTTTTGATATAGAAGCTCGTTATTTTCATAAAGATGGTTCTACTGTTTGGGTATATTGCAGGGGAAAAGTAGTAGAATGGGACGAAAATGGCAATCCTTTGAGAATGGTAGGTAGTCACGTAGATATTACCAAATTAAAGAGAAGTGAAGAAATAGAAAAATATGCTCGTCAATTAGAGTTTAAAAATAAAGAATTAGAGCAATTTGCTTATGTAACTTCCCACGATTTACAAGAGCCTTTACGAACGATTAGTAGTTTTACCCATTTACTTGAAGAACAATACAAAGATCAGCTAGATGAGTCTGCTAATAAATATTTATTCTACTTATCTCAGGCTTCTAACCGAATGAGTACTTTGATTAAGGACTTGTTAGATTACTCTAGGATAGGTGTAAATAAAGAAAAAAGTATGGTAGATTGTAATGTTTTAATGAGATTGGTTCAAGAAGATTTTTTACCAAAAATTAATGAAATTGGTGCTACTCTTATTATAGAAAATCTTCCTGTTGTTCATGGCTATGAGATGGATTTGCGTTTGTTATTTCAAAATATTTTATCTAATGCTCTTAAGTTTAGAAAAAAAGAAGAGCCTCTTTCTATGAAGATTTCAGCTATACAAGAAGATAAATTTTGGAAATTTACTTTTCAAGATAATGGGATAGGCATTGCCTCCACTCAGAAAGAAAGAATATTTACTATTTTTCAAAGGCTCCATAACCAAAGTGACTATGAAGGTACAGGAATCGGTTTGGCTCATTGTAAGAAAATAGTAGATTTACATGGTGGAAAAATTTGGGTTCAATCTGAACTGAACACAGGCAGCATTTTTTATTTTACCATACCTATTTAAACTATTATGAACAAAAAGTTAAACTCAATTCTTTTAATAGATGATGATGAACCAACCAACTTTCTTCACGAGCTAGTTATAAAGAAGTCTAACTGTACAGAAAATTGTATTGTGATGCCTGGTGGTCAGAAAGCTCTTGATTATCTTCATACTAGTACAACTCCAAATCTCATTTTTTTAGATATCAACATGCCTGCCATGAATGGTTGGGAATTTTTGGAGGCTTTTAGAGATCTCAATATATCTCAAAAAGATAAAATAGTAATTGTTATGCTTACTACCTCACTCAACCCTGATGAGGAAGAGAAGTCAAAATTATTTAAAGAAGTTCAAGATTTTAAAAGAAAACCTCTTACAAATACAATGTTACAGGAAATTGTTGAAAAATATTTCCATGAATAAACCTTTTAAGATAAACAAAATATTATACAAAGGTGGTTATTGGTTGTAATAAACTTTATTGAGAATGGAAAATGCTACTGAAACTCTTATTCAATCTTGGAAAAAATGTCCTCAAGATATTCCATTTTGTTTACCCGAAGATAATCTAAAAAAAGAAAATTATTATGATTATCAAGGATTTAAAGGGTTGCTTTCTGAAATTGAAAAAGGAGAATTAGACAGAAAAAAGTTCCATGTGAGTCTTGTTCCTAAACCTTACATTGGGGATATTAAAAATGCAAAAATCTATATTTTAATGCTTAATCCTGGGTTCATTCAAATGGATATAAAGAGTGAAGAAATGGACAAAGATTTAAAGGAAGCCTTCATAAAAAATTTACACCAAGATTTTACAGGAGTAGAGTATCCTTTGGTATTTTTAGACCCTCGTTTTCAATATCATGGAGGTGGAATGTATTGGTTAAAACGATTAAAACCTTTAATTGAAAAACTACAAGAGAAAAATGATAATTACATTGAGAATTTAAAACTTTTGGCTAAAAATATTTGTATAGTTCAAACTGTTCCTTATCATTCAATAGAATTCGATAGTTCTATTAAAGACTTAAAAAGCACTACATTAATAACAAATACTATTAAAGAATTAACTCAAAAAAAGGATAAATTATTTATTGTGATAAGAGGAAAAGAGATTTGGAAGTTAGCCCTCTCAACTAATGTAAAAGAATGTTTAAATAGAGCTGCTAGTATTAAAAATCTTACTGAAGTTATTATTGATTGTTTAGTTCATTCTAAAATTTAGATACTCCTTTCTCCTTTATCTTTATTCTAATTGTCTTATTTTAATTTTTTGTCTTTTCCCTTAAAATCTATAAATTTGTTCCTGTTTTTTATTTAAACCTCAAATACTAAAAATATGGCTGTTCAGACAATGCAAGGACTTAATTTTCATCTGACTGAAGAACAATTAGAAGTACAAAAAGCAGCAAGAGAATTTGCTCAAAGAGAGCTTCTCCCTGGTGTGATAGAAAGAGACGATCAACAAAAATTCCCTTATGAACAAGTAAAGAAAATGGGAGAACTTGGTTTCATGGGGATGATGGTATCGCCTACCTACAATGGTGGTGGCATGGATACAATTTCGTATGTGCTTGCGATGGAAGAAATTTCTAAAGTTGATGCTTCTGCCTCTGTTTGTATGTCTGTAAACAACTCTTTGGTTTGCTGGGGTTTAGAGAAATTTGGTACAGAAGAACAAAAACAAAAATATTTAAAAAGACTTGCTTCTGGTGAAATTATTGGAGCATTTTGCCTTTCTGAGCCTGAAGCTGGTTCTGATGCAACTTCTCAGCGTACTACTGCCGAAGACAAAGGTGACTACTACCTTTTGAATGGTGTAAAAAACTGGATTACAAACGGTAACAGTGCTTCTGTATATTTAGTAATGTGCCAAACACACCCCGAAAAAGCCCACAAAGGTATCAACTGCCTAATCGTAGAAAAAGGTATGGAAGGCTTTGTGGTGGGTAAAAAAGAAGATAAAATGGGTATCAGAGGTTCTGACACACATAGCTTGATGTTTACAGATGTAAAAGTGCCTAAAGCAAACAGAATTGGTGAAGATGGTTTTGGATTCCGTTTTGCAATGGAAACTCTGAATGGTGGTCGTATTGGGATTGCTGCACAAGCTTTGGGTATTGCATCAGGGGCTTACGAACTTGCTCTTCAATATACAAAAGAACGCAAGGCTTTTGGTAAATTTTTACATGAGCATCAAGGCATTCAGTTTAAATTGGCTGAAATGTACACTAAAATTGAAGCCGCAAGATTGATGATTTATAAGGCTGCTTTCTTAAAAGATAACAAAGAAGATTTTTCTTTGGCGGCTGCTGCTGCTAAATTGTATGCTTCGGAAATTGCTCAAGAAGTAACTACTGAAGCTGTACAAATTCATGGTGGATATGGTTATGTAAAAGAATTCCATGTAGAACGTATGATGCGTGATGCAAAAATTACACAAATCTATGAAGGGACATCAGAAGTACAGAAAATAGTAATTGCTCGTAGTGTCTTGAAATAGTCCTATTGAAATACATTTTAAATATAAAAATCGGTATTAGATACTAAAATTATCTATACCGATTTTTGTTTTTCTAAAAAAATACAATTACATTTGAGCAACAAAAATATAATAAATCCAAGATTAAAGACGGTTATGGAAGATTATAATAAAATTATAGAGTCTTTAAATGTGAAGTTTCTCAAAGCTAAAAACTTCAAATTGCTCAATCCATTTTCTATCAGTAATTTTTATGACATAGAAAATACCCTTTTACTATTGCATGATGGCGATATTACTTTAAAATTAGGCGATGAAGAATTAAAGGCTCGTCCAGGCGATATTTTATTTGTACCTGCTGGCAAACAAACACACATTGTCTATGGACAAGGTGAAAATAATTTGCTCAATAACGAAAAATTTATCACCAACCGAGAAAAATATTTTCAAGCCAACCAAGACCCCAAACTTGTTGGGAATATCAAAAACTCGTTCAGCTATATTACCTTCAATGCAAAATTATTCGACTCTGTAAACTTTTTTACAAGTTTAAATATTCCTGCATTTGTAATTCGTCAGAACCCTACTGTTTCTCACCTGATTATCGAAGTGGTGTTGGAGTCTTTGGCTAATTCGTATGGCAAAGAACGTATTCAGAAAATAAAAACGGAGTTGATTGTAATAGAAGTAATGCGTTATGTACTTGAAAACAGCCTCTTTGTAGAACAATTGGCTACCAATAGTACATACTTCAAAGATCCACGTTTACTTGAGATATTCAGTTATATCAAGAAATATTTGGGTGGAGATTTGTCTAATAAAGTGCTTGCCAGTGTTGCCAATGTATCGGAAGATTATGTGGGACAATATTTTAAGTTTTTGACAGGTATCAACCCACAGGATTATATTGAGTATCAGCGTATGGAGAAAGCCGTAGATTTACTCAAAACCACCAAGAAAAGTGTACGAGAAATAGGTAAAGAAGTGGGTTATAAGGATACAGCTTATTTCTGTCGTCGTTTTAAAATGATGTTTGGCTTACCCGCAGGCAAAATGCGTAAGAGAGAAGCCATTGCAGAGGAATAAAAAGAAATATATGAAAGACTTAAAATTCTTTGATAAATGTATTAAATTAATGAAAAAACACAATCCTCAACTACAAGAGGATGGCTTTCATCTTTTATTACCACATGCTTCCTTGTATGTAGAAGAATTGATCCAAGTTTTTGAAAAGGAAACAGAGTTAGGTTTAAAGTGTTGGTTTTTAGAGCTTTTAGCAGCAACTAAATCATCCATAGCACTACCTTTATTTATTGAGAATGCATCTCTGTCTGATAAAAAACTTGTATCTTTAAAGGATTGGGCAATACATGGTCTAAAAAATTTGGATACAAAGGAATCTCGTTGTATATTGTTTGAGTTAGGTATTAATAAATAAAATGATGAAATCCATCTCCTTAATTGTTTCAGTCCTATTTTTTATATTTTCTCCTTCAGCTCAAGCCTGCTTGAATGGTGAAACAAAAATATTAAAGAATGGAGCTTTCATTTATGAAGATTATGAAGGCATGATACCTCATGGGCATCAGTTCGTTGGTATTTCTCAACTAGATGAGGTAAATCATGAGTTGGATAGTCTTTATAAAAAAACAAGAGATATAGATTATCTCTCAGATAAAGGTTATGTGCTAATTTTACAAGGCAAATATCAAGAAGCCATTAATTTATATTTAGAAATTGAAAAGATTAAACCCAATCGTTACTCTACTGCCTCCAATATTGGTACAGCTTATGAACTAATTGGTAATAATCAGAAAGCTTTAGAATGGATAAAAAAATCTGTTCAAATAGATAAAGAGTCTCATAATGGTTCGGAGTGGTTGCATGTTAAAATTTTAGAAGCAAAAATTAAAGGTAATGCTTATATTACAAGTTTATTTCTGATTAATACTGATTTTGGTTCTGGAGAAAGCCCAACAACAAAACTCTCTCCAAAAGAGCTTTTAGAATTACAAAAAGCTTTATATTACCAACTTAATGAGCGTATTTCTTTCATTAAAAAAGAAGATAAAATTATTGCGTTACTTATGTTTGATTTAGGCAATGTATTTTTTCTTATTAATAACGATGTTGAATCAACTGAAACACTTTATCAAAAAGCTAAAGGATATGGTTTTTCCAACTCATTTCTTGAAAAACGTTTGGCTTTTATACAGAGTAAAATAAAAAAACATGATGAAAGTACAGACAAAGATATTCCTACGATAGAGAAAAAAGAACCCGTAAAACAAAAGATTACAAAATCAAGCGAAAGTAATAATTTATACATTTACCTCTTAGGAGGAGTAATTCTTGCAGGTATTCTTTTTTTCCTTCTCAGAAACAAATTTAATAAAAAAGATTAAAACAGCATGTCCACTACCACTTTATATCGTCCTGTAAGCCAAAAGGAATTGGATTTGATTGCAACTTCGAATTGGAAAGCTTTTCCACCTCGACTGCCCGAACAGCCTATTTTTTATCCAGTTCTGAATTTGGAGTATGCTCGTAGAATTACCGTAGAATGGAACGTTCCTGCTTATGGCAAAAGTTATGTAACTAAATTTGAAGTAGATAGCACATATCTCTCAAAGTTTGAGGTACAAAATGTGGGTGGTGAGGGTATTGATGAGCTTTGGATTCCTGCTGAAGAGCTTCAAGAATTTAACAGTTATATCGTTGGTAAGATAGAAGTTGTTGAAACACACCAATAAAAAAGCTCTACTTTTCAGTAGAGCTTTTTTATTATTTTTTCCCTGTTTTTTGGGCTACACCATTATTTTGAATATTCACTTTATTGGTGTTTGTCTTCTGATTGGTATTTTTGTTATCAGTATTTTCTAATTTTTCAGTTGTCTGAATGAGGTTTTTTCTTCCTAAAATTGCTTCCAAAAATCTCATTTCCCCATCCGAATTAAATATTTTAAAAGGAAAATGTAAAAACTGAGCTTTAGAAATAACTAATACAAAGGCATCAGCAGTTTTAAAAGCTTCTTTAATCATTTCCCACTTAATGACCATCCCTTCTTGTTGAGTTTTCTTAATCAGAATTTGCTGACTTGTAATTTCATACATAAATTTCTCAAACATCACCTTGTTTTGTGGCATTTGAGGGATTCCTGTGTATTGTATCCACCAAAACAGATACCAACCCCAAGCTCCAATAGGGGCAAGTGTGTAAATCCACCAATTTTTATACCCCAACACATTAATTAGAACGTTGAGTAGTACGATACCTCCAAAAATAGCAGCAGGTAACCACCATTGTTTCTTGAACATATAACGCATTCCTAAGCGGCGATAGGTTTTTGTAGGAAGCTCGTATTTTTTAGTTTTTATGAGCATTTGTGTAAATTTTTTCGCAAATTTAGCAAGATTTTTGAACATCTCTATACATCTTTGTAAAATAATCTCACGCCACTTTTTTAACTTACATTTATGATAACTAATGAAATCTACCCCACTACAACTCTCGAACGTCCTGAAAAAGAGACTCTACTAAATCAAAAAGCCTGTGTTATTTGGCTGATGGGGCTTTCTGGAGCAGGAAAAAGCACCCTATCTCATCATTTGGCTCAAAGGTTACACCAAGAGGGGTTTTTAACTCAAAGCCTTGATGGTGACAATCTGAGAACAGGTTTAAACAATAATCTAGGTTTTTCAGAAGCCGATCGCCTTGAAAATATTCGAAGGGTAGCTGAAGTTGCAAAGCTCTTTTTAAATTGCGGGATTGTTGTCATTGCTTCATTTATTTGCCCTACTCAAGCCACACAAAATATGGTTAGAAATATTGTAGGAGCAGATTTTGTAGAAGTTTTTGTCAATTGTCCTTTAGAAGTCTGCGAAGCCAGAGATGTAAAAGGTTTGTATGCAAAAGCCCGAGCAGGCATTATCAAAGATTTTACGGGGATTGATAGCCCTTTTGAAGCCCCAAAATCACCTGAATTAATGATCAATACACATCTAAACAGTTTGGAAGAGTGTATCCACCAAATTTATCAGTTTGTTTTGCCTAAAATTAAAAAATCGTAGTGATTCTTTATTATGCAGTAGGCGGAGGCATGGGGCATTTGGCAAGAGCCTCTGCTGTATTAAATACTTTACAAATACCCAAAGAGGCTGTAAAAGTTCTTACAGCCTCCCCTTTTGCATCTTTGTATTTTCAGGATTTACCTATTTTACCTTTGCCTGCTCACCTGAACAACGATCCAGAGTTTTATGAAATTTGGCTCAAGCAACAATGTAAAAAATATAACTTTACTGAAATATGGGTAGATAGTTTCCCTTGTGGTATTTTGGGTGAATTGGGTTGTTTGTTAGATTTACCTTTAAAATGGACATATCTTGCCAGAATCTTACATTGGGATAATTATGCGGGTCTTATAAAATTCACACCTCCATTTCAAAAAATTATTCAGTTGGAAACACTAGAAACTTCTCATCAAGTTTTTTTAGACTCGCTCCAATGTTCTATCGAATTTATTAATTTAAAATACCCTGTTTATCAAGATTATACACAAAAAATATTTTCTCAAAATGATTGGCTAATTGTTCACTCTGAGCCACAAACAGAAGTGGAAGAATTGCTTGCATATGCCCAAGATCAAGCAAATTTGGAAGATGCCACACCTCGATTGTGTCTGATTAGTCCGATTAAAAAAATAGATTTAGATATTGATTTTCAGTATTTTGATTTATATCCCAGTTATCCATACTTCGAACAAGCAGGCAGAATTTTTACGGCTTGTGGTTTCAATTCTATGACACAAACCCTGCCATTTAGATCAAAACACCATTTTTTGCCCTTTGTACGTCGTTTTGACAATCAGTTTTTAAGAGCTACTCAGCAGAAAAAAAGTAAAGAAAGTTAGAAAAAATTGTATTTTTATGATAAAAATCTTACCTTTGCGGGAAATTTAAAATACTTTTAAAACTCGATCTTATGAAAGAACTATTGAAACACTTACCTGCCATCAAAGGTTTTATTGAGGAGCGTACAACTGCTTTTCAAGAAATTAGTGATAATGTTCTTAAAAACTTTTTGAAAGAAGCTTACAAACTCCCTTTCCTTTTTCCTGTAAGAATTATAGTGAGTGAAGATAAATTTGTAAATTTCCTTTTCGATATGAGAAAAGACCTTTTTGAAGGTAAAAAAATAGAAGTTACAGATACCCCTGAAGAAATTAAACAAGAAGTTTCTTCAAAAGAAGTTGAAGTAGAAACCAAAGAAAAAAAGCCTGTTGTTAAAAAAGAAGTTGTAAAAACAGATTCTACAAAAACAGCTAAAACTACTACAACCAAAACAAAATCGAATGTGGTTGCAAAAGACACAAAAACAACAACAGCCAATAAGAAAACTACTACTACTACAGCTAAAAAAACCAAGCCTGTTGCTAAAAAAGAGAAATTAGTATCTTAAATTTGAGTTTGTTTGGAGAAGTCTAACAAAAATATTTTCTATAAAATACGCATCAGCCTTCTATTGCTTGGAGGGCTGTTGGCGTTTTATTGGTTATATTTTTATTTTTTGAGTTTTTCTTTGGACGGTATTGATAAAGCCAATGCTCTCAAGCAAGAATTACCAGAACTGGTTACTCAAAAACGGTATAATGAATCTATCAAAAAGAATTTTTATCTTTTATATTTAGATTCTTCACAGAGGGACGATAATTATTGGAATTTGGCAAGTTCGTATTATTTATTAGCTCAAAACAAACAAGCCAAGCATTTTTATGATTCGTTGCTTAAATCGCCTTCTCTTTCTTATCAGGCGAAGGCTTGGCATCAACTGGGTAATTTAACTTATTTAGAATCAGCCGATTCTTTGGATAAAGCGTTGGAAGCCTATAAAAACTCTTTTTATATTGATGAAAATAATACAGAGCTTCGATATAATTATGAGTTACTCAAGAAATTAAATCAAAAAAATCAACCCCAAAAAACAAATCAGACCCAAAAAAAAGACAGCCGTAATCAGAATAATAATACCAATAAAAAGCCTGATGATTTGCCTAAACCAGAAGAGCCACAAAACGATTTTTTAGAAGCTATTTCTAATCAAGAACAAGAGCAAATCAAAAAATATCAACTCAAGAGATCAAAATCTGTCCGAAAAGATAAAAACCTACCAGATTGGTAGGTTTTAGTATTTTATTACCAGTTAAATTTTACAACTTGTGAGATTTCATTTGAGAGACTCAGAGCTACAGGGCAAGTATGAGCAGCATTTTCGAGCTTTTGTTTATATTTATCATCCAAATTGAGTTCTTTTGGAAAATTAAACTCTATATGAATTTCAGCTATTTTTCGTGGACTAGCAGACATTATTTTAGTAGTTTTCCAAGAAACTCCTTTTAAATCTACCCCATCTCGTTCAGCAACAATTCCCATAATAGTCATCATACAACTGCCCAAAGCAGCACAAACCAAATCGGAAGGTGAAAAAGCTTCTCCTTTTCCGTTGTTGTCCGTTGGAGCGTCTGTGATAATTGCATTCGATGAAGCCAAATGTGTAGCTTGCGTTCTTAAATTTCCCTGATAAATAGATTCTATTTGGTTAGCCATAAAGGTGGTTAAATTATTTATTGAGCCAATGATTTGCCTCTTCTACAGAACTAAAAACTTTATTTTCAAATGGAAAAGCCGTCTTTGAAGTTTTTTCAATATTCCAAAGCATTTTTTTGGGTAATACAACTGCCAATTTTCCTTGTTTTCCTAAACATTGCGAAAGACGAGGCAACCAGTCGTTCCATGCCCAAGAGGTATCCTCTTTTCTAAAAAAAGATTTTTTACTTTGATTAAAGATGATCTTTTGTGTACTTTTAAACGAAATAAAACTCAATGCTTCTTCCAAAGCTCTTTGATATGCTTCTCGGCAAGTATCAAAAGCTTCAAAATCTACTGTAAGACAAGCATTTTCGACACTATAGCCTATGCTGATAGTATCATCGTGAAATATAATTTCCAAACTGAAAAAGTTTAAACAAGTAGAAAAGATACGTTCATTGTGTAAGCGAAGTTGCAAAAAGTTTCCTTTAATTTCAAATTTCAAAGAAAAATTATTTTGATTGTGTCTAAACATATTTTATATATTTCTTATGATGGGCTAACAGACCCACTTGGTCAGTCCCAGATTCTTCCCTACCTGATAGGTTTAAATAAAGAGTATGGTTATACATTCAGTATTATCTCAGCAGAAAAAACTGAAAATTATCAAGCCAAAAATCAAATAATCCATCAATTACTAAATGGTATTGGTATTGATTGGCAACCCGTCTTTTATACAAAAAAACCTCCTGTACTTTCTACTCTTTGGGATTTACGAAAAATATGGAAAAAAGCCCTCAAGATTTACAAACAAACACCTTATGAGATAGTCCATGCTCGTAGTTATCTGAGTGCCTTAATAGCTCTTCGGTTGAAGAAAAAGCTCAAAACTAAGTTTATTTTTGATATGAGAGGTTTTTGGGCTGATGAACGTATTGATGGTGGTTTATGGAATTTAAAAAGCCCTCTCTACAACAAAATTTATCTTTATTTTAAGAAAAAAGAAAAAGAGTTTTTACAAAAAGCTAATTATACGATTTCTCTCACTCACAATGCAAAACAAGAAATACAGTCGTGGCAAGGTTTTGCCCAAACACCTATTCAAGTGATTCCTTGTTGTGTAGATTTAGAAGTGTTCAAGCCTTCCTCAAATACTGATTCCAAACCTAAAAATCTTACTATAAGCTATTTAGGTTCTATTGGAACATGGTATTTACTCAAAGAGATGTTATTATTTTATAAACTTCTTTTAAAAAAATATCCAGAAGCCATTTTTTCATTTATTACAGCCGAAAATCCAGAGCCTATTTTAACAGAAGCTAAAAATTTAGGTTTACCCTTAACACAAATCAAGATTCAAAAAGCAAATCGAAATGAAGTACCTGCAATGCTTGCAGAAAGTCATTTTTCCTTGTTCTTCATCAAAGATGCTTATTCTAAAAAAGCCTCTTCGGCTACCAAAATGGCAGAAATTTTGGCAATGGGCATTCCCATCATCACCAACGATATTGGCGATCATCAGTTTTTAGCATCCAAGTATCATTTTGGCTGTTTATTAAAGCGTTTAGATGAACTTTCTATGCAAAAAGCTATTTCCCAAATTCCTGATTTACTCAATATTCCATCAGAAAATTTAATTCAGATTGCTCAAGATTATTTTTCTTTGGAAAAAGGTATTGAAAATTATGCTCAGGTTTATCAAAAAATATGAGGTTCGCTTTAAAAATATCTTAAAATTTATTAACTTAATGAGGTAATTTTTTAACCTTATTGAGCATTATGAATAATCTATTTCGTAGTCTATGGATGATCATCAATTACAAAACACTGATTATCACTACACTTTCGGTTATTATCACTTATGTTTGTAAATATTTCAATTTTGTAGGCGATTTACCCATTACCCTCATTGGTACTGCCATTATTTTTCCTGTTGTTTTTTCTATCAATAGTGCTTACAAACGCAGAGAAGAGGCAATCATGTATTATGCCTCTTTCAAATCTAATCTTATTTCTTTGTTTTATGCAGGAAAAAATTGGGTTGATAGAGATTTTGAAGAATACAGAAAAAACATCAAAAATGTTTTACAAGACACCATGCAAAACGTTGTAGAGCTATTCTTGAAAGACCCCAGTGAACACAAGCAATGCGAAAGCAAAATCTATAAATGTTTTGATGAAATTTCTTTGTTTATACAAACACTTCGTAAAGCCAATATCAGCCCTGGTGAACTTTCCAGAATAGACCAGTATCTGACCAAGTCTGTGACTGATTTTGAAAAAATGAAACAGATTCTTTATTATCGTACGCCCAATTCCATGCGTACATATTCTATTTTCTTTTTGTATAGTTTTCCTATTTTATATGCTCCTTATTTTGCGTATCACCTCAAAGATGGTACACATCCACTCATTGGTTATGTATCAGCTATTTTATATAGTTTTGTGTTTGTAAGTTTGGTTAATATTCAAGAGCAGTTAGAAAACCCATTTGACCAAATAGGCGAAGACGATATTGTATTTGATGAACAAGAATTGCAACTTGTGTTAGATAGCGAAGCAAGAGATAGTGTAGAGAGTTTCAAAAAAATGCATAATATTTAGTAATATATTATTTTCTTTACATTCAAAACCTCAAAAACTTGCAAATTCATTGGAACTCTTGTAACTTGTTGAGCAAATATAAACTTTATTTATCGTTATGCCAAAACCTCACATTATTGCAGTTGTAAATCAGAAAGGAGGAACAGGAAAAACAACCACTACTGTTAATTTAGGACGTGCTATTGCCGAATTTGGTAAAAAGGTGTTGTTGATGGACTTAGATCCACAAGGGAGTCTTTCGTATTATTTAGGAGCTAATAGTAATGTTTGGAGCATTTCAGATGTAATTTTAGAAGATATTTCTTTTCATAATGCCCTGATACAGAGGGAAAATATGCATATTATCCCTGCTGATGTAACACTTGCAGATTTAGAACTTTCACTAGTAAATTATCAAGGACGAGAGCAAATTGTGAAGAAGATGATAGAACAACATGCCCAAGAATACGATTATATCTTGATAGATTGCTCACCTTCTCTTTCTATTCTTACGGTAAATGCTTTAGTGGCTGCTCACAGCATCATTATTCCTTTGCAAATGGAAGTTTTGAGTATGCATGGTTTGGAGCTTATCTTAGAAACCATTGAACAGGTGAAGAAAACGGTTAATCCTGAATTGCAAATTATGGGTATTCTGATTTTAATGTATAATATTCGTAGAAGAATTACCCAAGAAGTGCATAACCATATCAAAAAAACTTATAATTTTGTACCTATTTTTCAAACGCATATCCGAACGGATGTGAAGCTTGTAGAAGCTCCTTCATTCGGAAAAAGCGTATTTGAATATGCTCCACAGTCTAATGGTGCAGAAGATTATCTCAATTTAGCTAGAGAAATCATTGCAAAAGAGGCAAATACTAATTAGAATGTGATATTTTGTAGATTTGATAAGAAAATTTAAACTTCAATAATGGCGTTAGGGGAAAATATAAAGAGAGAACGGATGATACCCGTTCGGAATAAAATTGTTTATCAGAACTTAGAAGATGAGCTTCGTGAGCTAAAGCAAAAAGAGGAATACGAATATTCTGAATCTCCTTTCTTTAGCAACGATGATATTGCCATTTCCTTACAACAACTCAACTATTTTGAAGAAGAACATCATCAAAAAAATAATTTTATTCAAGAAGAAGATTTTGATATTGACCATATTTTACAAAGTACACAACTGGTTGCCGAAATCAGTGTAGATGAAAAAATAATAAAAGCTAATAGCCTTTTTTGCAAAGCTTTACACTTAGAAAACTTAGAAATTAGTTTTCGTTTTATCCGAGAATTTTTGTTGAAAGAAAAACTAACAGAATGGGTACAACATTGGGAAAAAGTACAAAAAGGTGAAATTGTTCAAGAGATTTTAGAGCTTCAACCCAAAAATACTGAAGATAAAGTAATTTTAGCTACAACACTCTATCCTATATTTCAACAAGGTATTTTACAAAAAGTAATGTGGATTGGTCAGGATATAACCAAAGCCATTTGTGCTTATAAAAGCAACACAACTATAGAGTTAGATATTGATAAAAATTTAAAATCAGCCAAAATTATTGTTAAAATATAATTTATCCACTTGTTAATTTTTAAGAAATTATGAGTTTTCGTGTACAATTTATATTGCTTGTAGCAACACTCTTTCTTTTAGTGATGGGTGATATTGTATATATAGCTCTTTATAAGGAAATTGATTTAGTACTTGAGTCTGCATTACTGGTTCTTACAGTTATCAATGTTGGTATTCTAGTTTATGTTGTTGATAAAAATGTTTTGAGGTCTTTTAAACAACTAGAGAGAGCTTCCAAAAGTGTTAGTGAAGGTGAATCTTTTGAAATTCCTGCACAGCCTATTGAAGAAACAGCTCCTATTTTCTACTATTTATCAGATATTTCGTCAGATCTGGAAGAAGCTACCAAATTTATCAAGAATATTGGTAATCGTAAATTTGACTTTAAATTTACCACTCTTAGCACCAGTGAAGGTTTAGGAAAAGCCTTGATAGAAATGAGTGAGCAGTTACAGAAAATCTCTAATGAAGAACAAAGTCGTAACTGGACTGTAACAGGGATTGCTAAATTTTCGGATTTGCTTCGAGACAATCAAAATTTGGAAATAAACGAATTAGCATATATTTTTATTCGAGAACTTACCAATTATATCAATGCCAATCAAGGTGCAGTTTATATTATAGATAGAGATGCCAAGCCTCCTGTTGTAGAAGCTGTTGCTGCTTATGCTTATTCCAGAAGGAAATTTTTAAAGAAAAGTTTTTATATCAATGAAGGTTTGGTAGGTCGTTGTATCTTAGATGATGATGTCATTTACATGGATGACATTCCTCAGAATTATATACACATTACCTCAGGATTAGGCGAATCTCTACCCAAAAGTATTTTACTTGCTCCTATTCGTGTCAATGAAGTAACTTATGGTGTTGTAGAGATGGCTTCTTTCAATTTTTTAGAACCCTATCAAGTTGAGTTTGTAAAAAATATTAGTGAAGACTTTGCTTCCAACGTGGCAAATGCTCAAATTAATATTAAAACCAAAGAT
>Ga0209278_1000639_pt1 | contig 25491 bp, 29 predicted proteins | sample JI81BgreenDNA_FD_187504 | JGI IMG/M metagenome (GOLD analysis project Ga0209278, IMG submission 187504) | Wastewater effluent complex algal communities from Wisconsin, to seasonally profile nutrient transformation and Carbon sequestration -... | ecosystem: Engineered > WWTP > Effluent > Algae...
CCATCCTGCTCAACGATATAGAACACGCTTTCCGGCGGGCCGGCGCCCAGCGTCTTTGGCAGCGCGCCCGGCAGATAGGCGCGAATGTCGCCGCCGGGGAAGATGTCGCCCAGGGTCACACCAAAGCGCGCGGCGACGCCGGCGAACACGAACGCCAGATATTCGGCATTCAGATCGATCAGCAGCGCTTCGTCATCAGGCAGACTGGCGGGGCGATAGTGGGTGGTCATTTCACCAGCCGGCGAATGAGGCTGCTGGTATCGTTGCGATTGCCTCCACAAGCCTGCACATCGGCATAGAATTGATCGACCAGTGCGCCCAGCGGCAGCGGCACGCCAAGTCGGCGGGCTTCGTCCAGCGCGAGGCCGAGATCCTTGCGCATCCAGTCCACCGCGAAGCCGAAATCGAACTGGCCGCACGTCATTGTTTTCGCGCGATTGTCCATCTGCCAGCTTTGCGCGGCGCCCTTGGAAATCACGTCCACCACCGCATCCATGTCCAGCCCGGCCTTCAGGCCCAGCGCCAGGCCTTCCGAAAGCCCCTGCAGCACGCCGGCGATGCACAATTGGTTGACCATCTTGGTGAGTTGGCCCGATCCGGCCGGCCCCATGTGGCCGATACGCTGGGCATAGGCGCTCATCACCGGCTCTGCCGCCGCGAATGCCGCACCGGAACCGCCCACCATGATGGTGAGCTTGCCATTTTCAGCCCCGGCCTGCCCGCCTGACACCGGGGCATCCACCACCAGCAGCCCCCGCGCGTCACCCGCGTCTGCCAGCCGGCGGGCGATGGCGGCCGAAACCGTGGTGTGATCGATGAACAGGCTGCCCGGTGCCATGGCGGCAAGGCAGCCATCGGGGCCAAGCGTCACCGCTTCCAGATCGGCATCGGCGCCGACGCAGGCGATCACCACGTCTGCACCTTGCGCCGCTGCGGCGGGGGTGGGCGCGGCGCGGCCACCGTGCGCGGCAACCCAGGCCGCGGCCTTTTCAGCCGTGCGATTGTAAACGGTGAGGCTGTGGCCAGCGGCGACGAGGTGGCGGGCCATCGGCGCACCCATCACGCCCAGCCCGAGATATGCGATGTTCTTGCCCATGGGCCGGCTCTACCGCCCGGCAGGCAGGCGCGCAATCAATCCGGCAGCCGCGGCGGCAGGAACAGCGAGACCACGTCGCGCGCCAGCCGGGCCGGGCGCATGGTGGCGACATCGATGCAGCACCAGGTGCTCTTCACTTCGGCGATCACCTGTTCGCCGCGCTTGAACATCGTGGTGAAGAAGGCGCGCGCGCCCTGCACGCCATCGGCCACCACGCTGGCCACCACGTCATCCTCCAGGAAGGCCGGCGCGCGATAGTTGATGTTGTGATTCAGCGCGACCCACAGGTGATTGGCCACGGCTTCGGGCGGGGCGGTGTTCTGCCAATAGGCCACCACCGCATCCTGCACCCAGCGCAGATAGACGGCGTTGTTCACATGGCCCATGTGATCAATGTCGGCCGGTGCCACTTCCACATCATGCCGGTACATACGCGCGCTCCCACCGTTCGATGGGCAGGTTGCCCCTGCTTGCTGCACTGCGTCAAGCCCGGCATCCCGCCCCCGCCCATCTGCGGCCCATCTGCGGCCCATCTGCGGCTGGCGCGCCCGCCCCTGCGGCGTTATGGAGCAGCCATGAACGCCGCCACACCCCTCTCGCAGGATCGCCTGCCGATCGCCCTTGCCGATGTGGAGGCTGCTGCCGCCGCCATTGCCGGCAGCGTGATCCGCACGCCCTGCCTGAAATCGGAAACGCTGAGCCAGCTGACCGGCGCGCAGGTGTGGCTGAAGTTCGAAAATCTGCAGTTCACCGCCGCCTACAAGGAACGCGGCGCGCTCAATCGCCTGCTGTCGCTGACGGCCGAGGAACGCGCGCGCGGCGTCATCGCGGCATCGGCCGGCAACCATGCGCAGGGGCTGGCCTATCACGCGCGCCGGCTGGGCATCCCGGCCACCATCGTGATGCCGCGCTTCACCCCGATCGTGAAGGTGCAGCAGACCGAAAGCCACGATGCCAACGTGGTGCTGTTCGGCGAGAAATATGATGATGCCAGCGCCCACGCGCTGGAACTGGCGGCAAAGAAGGGGCTGGTTTACGTCCACCCGTTCGATGATGCCAAGGTGATGGCCGGCCAGGGCACGGTGGGCCTGGAAATGCTCGCCGATGTGCCGGAACTGGACACGCTGGTGGTGCCGATCGGCGGCGGCGGGCTGATTTCCGGCATTTCGACGGTGGCCAAGGCGCATGCAAAGGCCACGGGCCGCGATATCAGCGTGATCGGCGTGCAGGCCGAGCTGTATCCTTCGATGTATGCCGCGATGAAGGGCCAATCGGCCGTGTGCGATGGCGACACGCTGGCCGAAGGCATTGCCGTGCGGCAGCCGGGCAGGCTGACGCAGGAGGTGGTGCGCGCGCTGGTCGATGATATCGTGCTGGTGGGTGAACGCGATCTGGAACGCGCTGTCTCCCTGCTGCTCTCCATCGAAAAGACCGTGGTGGAAGGCGCCGGCGCCGCTGGCCTTGCCGCGCTGCTGGCGCATCCGCGCCGCTTCAAGGGCGCCAAGGTGGGCCTGGTGCTGTGCGGCGGCAACATCGATACCCGCCTTTTGGCCAACGTGCTGCTGCGCGATCTGGCGCGTTCGGGCCGGCTGGCCCGCCTGCGCATCCGCCTGAAGGATCGTCCCGGCCAGTTGTTCGAAGTCGCCCGCATCTTCGATCAGCAGCAGGTGAACATCCTGGAAGTCTATCACCAGCGCGTGTTCACCAACCTGCCGGCCAAGGGCCTGATCACCGATATCGAGTGCGAGACGCGCGACCGCGACCATCTTGATCGGCTGGTGGAGGCGCTGCGGGCCGCCGGTTACGAGACACGGCTGGTCGAAGCGGACTGATCTGGCGCCCGCCGGCTGCAACAGCGGACTCGCCAGCACCGCAAGCCGGCGCTAGCATCGCCGTTACAGGGAAGACACTGCATCGGCGACGGGGTCGTGCCGGTGAACAATCCGGGCGAGGGTATCGGTGACCGACCAGAGCTATCGTTTTCCGCGCTTTTTCGTCACTGCGCCGTCGCCGTGCCCCTATCTGCCGGATCGCACCGAACGCAAGGTGTTCGCCGAACTGAAGGGCGACGAAGCGCAGACCATGGCCGAGGCGCTGGGCCGCATCGGCTTCCGGCGCAGCCAGAATGTTGTCTATCGCCCCAGCTGCGATGGCTGCCAGGCCTGCATTTCGGTGCGGGTGCCCACCGCCAGCTTCACCCCCAGCCGCAGCCAGAAGAAATTGCTGGCCCGCCACGGCGATCTTGAGGTGCACGCCTGCGAACCCTGGGCGACCGAGGAACAATGGGCCCTGATGCGCCGCTATCTGGCGACACGCCACCCCGGCGGCGGCATGGCGGCGATGGATGCCCATGATTTTGCCGACATGGTCGAACAATCGCCGATCGATACGGTGCTGGTGGAATATCGCGAGCCGGCGCGAGATGGCCAGATGGGCCGCCTCGTTGGCTGCTGCCTCACCGACAAGCAATCCGATGGCCTGTCGATGATCTACAGCTTCTATGATCCCGAACTCGTCGGCCGCGCCGGTTTGGGCAGCTTCATCATCCTGGATCACATCACCCGCGCCGCCCGCGCCGGCCTGCCCCATGTATACCTGGGCTATTGGATCCGGGATTGCGGCCGCATGGCCTACAAGCGCAATTATCGGCCGGTGGAAGCGCTGATCGGCGGCCAGTGGCGGCTGCTGGAGGATTGAGGCGTCACAGCCGCCAATCACAACCCGGCGCGGCGCACCAGATCGGCGGTGGATGGATCAAAGCCCAGATCGGCGCCGGCCAACATGGCCCCGGCCATTTCCTTGCCCAGCTCCACGCCCCACTGATCGAACGGGTTGATGCCCAGCAGCACGGCCGCCGTGAAGGTGCGATGTTCGTAAAAGGCGATCAGCGCGCCCAGCGTTTCGGCGTCCAGCCGGTCGAGCAGCAGCGTGGATGATGGCCGATTGCCGGGGAAAACCTTTGCCCGGGCCAACGCCGCATCCCCATCAGAAAGCGCCAGCGCCGCTTCGAAACTGCGGCCCTTCAGCAGCGCCGCGCCTTGCGCCAGCATGCTGGCCAGCAACTGGCGGTGATGGGTGGCGGGCAGGCCGTGGCCGGGTTGGCGCACGCCGATGAACTCCACCGGCCCCACCACCGTGCCCTGGTGCAGCAACTGGAACACCGCGTGCTGGGCATCGGTGCCGGTGCCGCCCCAGGTGATGGGCGCCGTCACCCCCGGCACCGGATCGCCATCGCGCGTCACCTGCTTGCCGTTCGATTCCATTTCCAGTTGCTGCAGATAGGCCGGCAGCAGCCGCAGCCGTTCATCATAGGCGAACACGGCGCGCGTGCCCTGCCCCTGCCCGTGCGCCGCCCACACATCGGCCAGCGCCGCCAGCACCGGCAGGTTGCGCGCCAGCGGGGCGTCCCGGAAATGCGAGTCCATCGCCGCAGCACCATCGCGCAACGCCTGCATCGCCTGCGGCCCGCAGCGCAGCGACAGGGGCAGGCCCACGGCAGACCACAGCGAATAGCGCCCGCCAACCGTGTCGGCGAAGGGCAGCACGGTGCCGGCGCCCCATGCCGCCGCCCGATCCGGCCGGGCGGTGATGGCGATGCTCTGCCGGCGGGCATCGGCAATGCCGGCGCCTTCCAGCCAGGCCAGCGCGGTTGCGGCATTGGTCATGGTTTCGACGGTGGTGAAGGTTTTGGAGACGATCACCAGCCGCGTGACCGCCGGATCGCAGGCCGCCATCGCCCGCGCCAGCGCCTCGCCATCGATGTTGCTGACGATGTGGACGGCGGGGCCGCCGCGATCCCGGCCCAGCGCGTCGACCAGCAGCGCCGGGCCCAGCGCCGAACCGCCGATGCCGATGTGGATGATGTGGCGGGTGCCATCGCGGCGCAACGCGTCCGCGCAGGCAGCGGCCTGGCCGGCGTCACTCGCCGCAGTCGCCACCAGCGCCGCATCGCCCGTGCCGCGTTCCGCCGCGTGGGTGGCGGCGCGCCCCTCGGACGGGTTGACGATATCGCCGGCAAGCAGCCGTGCCCGCCAGCCGGCCAGATCGGCGGCGTCTGCTGCCGCCAGCAGCGCATCAAGGCCCTTGAGCGGCAAGGCCAGCCGCGAGAAATCCGCATGGATGCCGCCAACCGAAAGGCTCAGCCGCGCCAGCCGATCAGGCTCGGCCGCGAACAGGCCGGCAATGTCCACCGGGGCGGCGGCAGCAGCGCGAACAGGGGCCAGAACATCCATGCGCGGTCTTTTCCGGCGGCGTGCCGCGGAAGTCCAGCCCCCCTGCAAGACAAGCGAAACACTTGACCGGAAACGCCCTTGCGCCCACGGCAAATCCGATGACCCGCAAACGCAAGACGGCGCCCGATCCGGGGCTGGATCAGGCTGATCGCCTGGCCCGGCTGGATGCATGGGCAAAGGATGTGCTGGGCCATGCATTTGCCGATCTCTTGCTGCTGGATCGCGCCCTCACCCACGGCAGCGCCAGCCGGGTGGCGGGCAGCAGTTACCAGCGTCTGGAATTCCTGGGCGATCGCGTGCTGGGCTGCGTGGTGGCCACCATGCTTTATGGCCGCCACGACGAACAGGAAGGCCGCCTGACGGCGCGGCTGCACGCCATGGTGGAAGGCCCGGCCAACGCCCGCGTGGCGCGCGGCTGGACGGTGGGGCCATTGATTGCAATGGAACCGGTGACCCGCGCCAAGGGCCTGGCCGACAGTGACAATGTGCTGGGCGATGTGGCCGAAGCGGTGGTGGCCGCCGTGTTCGTCGATGCCGGCTGGGAGGCGGCGCGCGCCATCGTGGAACGCCACTGGGGGCCGATGATGGCCGCCGAACAGCCGTTCCTGAACGATCCCAAGAGCGCCCTGCAGATCTGGGCGCTGAAACGCCGGCTGGGCATGCCAGCCTATCTGGTGGTGGGCCGCGAGGGGCCGGATCACGCGCCGCAGTTCACCGTTGAAGTGACGGTGCGCGGGCAGGAACCGGTGACAGGCGCGGGCAAATCCCGGCAGGAGGCGGAGAAAGCCGCCGCGACCGCGCTGCTGGCGCGGCTGGAGCAACAGACATGACACAGATTGCAGAAACCCGTTGCGGCAGCGTCGCCGTGGTTGGCGCCCCCAACGCCGGCAAGTCCACGCTGGTCAACGCGCTGGTGGGCCAGAAGGTCGCCATCGTCTCGCCCAAGGTGCAAACCACGCGGCAGCGGCTGGTGGGCATTGCCATCCACGAACAGGCGCAGCTGATCCTGGTCGACACGCCGGGCATCTTCCAGCCGCGCCGCCGGCTGGACCGGGCGATGGTGAAGGCCGCGTGGGACGGCGCCGGCGAGGCCGACGTGATCGCCCTGGTGGTGGATGCCAAGGCCGGCCTGAAGGGGGAGGTGCCGGCCATCATCGAAGGCCTGAAGAACCGCCGGGAAGCCAAGTTCCTCGTGCTCAACAAGGTGGACATCTGCGTGAAGGAACGCCTGCTGGCGCTGGCCGCGCAGATGAACGAACTTCTGCCCTTCGACGAGATTTTCTTCGTGTCGGCCACCACCGGCGATGGCGTCGCCGAACTGAAGGCGGCGCTGGCCGCCCGCCTGCCGCCTGGGCCTTGGCATTATCCGGAAGACCAGCTGACCGCCGCCACCACCCGCCTGATGGCCGCCGAACTGACGCGCGAACAGCTTTATCTGCAGCTTTCGGCCGAACTGCCCTATGCCGCCACCATCGAGACCGAAACCTGGGAGGAACGCCGCGACGGCAGCGTGGCCATCCGCCAGCAGATCATCATCGAACGCGACAGCCAGAAGGCCATCGTGCTGGGCAAGGGCGGCAGCCGCATCAAGACGATCGGCGAGGCGGCACGCACCGCCATCGCCGATCTGCTGGGCACCAAGGTGCACCTGTTCCTGCACGTGAAGGTGAAGCCCGATTGGGGCGAGGACCGCAGCCTGTACAGCGCGGTCGGGCTGGACTTCGTCGACTAGGTTTCAGGGTCGACTGGGCTTCAGGGTCGACTGGGCCATTTCGCAAGACGCGAAACGCCCGGTTGCGGGTGGGCGCAACCGGGCGTTCTCGTTGGCGCAGCCTGGGATCAGGCGGCGACGGTGAGACCTGAAGCCTTGCGGCGGCGCGCCACGGCACCGACGAGGCCGAAGCCGGCGATCAGCATCGCCCAGCTCGACGGTTCGGGGATGCCACCGGGATCGAAGCCACCATTGCCACCGCCTCCGGTCCCAAGACCGATACCGGAGCTGCCGAATTGGCTGCCGGTGATGGATTGATAGCGAACGATGAAATTGTCGAACGTCACCGAGAGGGGTGAGCTGCCGAAGGAGAGTTCGAACGTCTGGAACCCGGTCAGGTCATCCGCCACACCGCCGCCAGCACCGCCCTGGCAATTCGAACCGGACGTCACGCAGAAATCGATCCTGGTCTGACCGCCAATCTGCGGGAAGCCGGCATTCGTCACGAACGTACCGAAAGGACCGGCCAAGGCCTGACCACCCGTGATGGCGGGGCTACCGTCAAAACCGAAGCCGGTGATACGACCGCCAACCGGATCGGTGGACAGCGTGTTGTCCACGCGGGCCGCAAAGGTCCAGACATTGCCATTCACGCCAGTCAGCCGGAAAGTGATGGCGGACTCGAGCCCTGCTTGGTCCTGGCCTTCAACGATACCGTTGAAGTTATAGGTGAAATTCTTGTTGATATCAGCCGTCGTCACCGTGATCGGCGAGCTGACCAGTGGCACGGATGCGAATGCCGGCGCCGCCAGCATCATCGCAGATCCCGCCAAAGCGTAAATCAACTTGTTCATGTTCATTGCCCTCGCGTTAAGAACAAGTTTTCCTAACCGAGTCTTGCACATTTCACAATCGCAAACTTTACGTTAACCGGGTGATTAGGGGATTGTCCCTACAGCGCAACCGCAAGCCGCAGAACCGGCGGCACGGAAGCCGGGCCGAAGCGCGGTGGGGCAGGCCGCGCAAACAAGGACGCCCGGCTGCGACACCAACCGCAACCGGGCGCCCGGGAATGACCGTGATACCGATCAGGCCGCGACGGCAGCCCCTGCGCGCTTGCGGCGGCGCGCCACCGCACCAACAAGGCCAAAGCCGGCGATCAGCATCGCCCAGCTCGACGGTTCCGGGATGCCCTGGGGACCGCCATTGCCGTCAACCGTGATGCTTGTCATGCGGCCGACGCCCGAGCTCGGATTGCTCGGCAGCACCTGCCAGCGCACGAAGAAATTGCTGAACTGGATGGCCGTGGGCGCCTGGCCAAGGAAGGTGAGGTCGAACAGCGTGTCACCCGCCTGGCCCACGCGAATGCCATTGTTGCCGCCACCCGAACAATTGTTGGAGCCGACACCAATGCAGAATTCGACGTTGTTCAACCCACCGGTCATGTTGCCGCCGGTGCCGATGAAGTTGAAATCCCCCTTGTCGACGAACCGGACGCTGGCAAGATTGGGATCGGTATCGAACGAGAAGGCGCCGAGCCGCGCGCCCGTGGCCGCCGTGCCAACGGTGGACGTGTTGGCCACCTCTGCCAGCACGCGCCAGGTGCGATTGTCGTTCAGCAGGCCGACCAGCGTGAAGTTGATCGATGCCGTCACACCCGGGGTGACCACGGTGTTGCTGTTGCCTGGCCGTGCGTCATAGGTGACGGTCCAGTTGGCGCCGATGTTGGCCGGAACAGCGGGGATGACAACTGCGGCAGCAGCCGGCGCAGCCGCCGCCATCATGGTGAGCGCCGAGGCGCCAATCCGGCAAAGCGCCGCGTTGTTGAGACCGAGCATCGTGTACGCAACCGTGTTCATGTACATTACCTTTACGTGAATTTCACAATCTCCTATGTGATTCGCAGAGATTAAGCAAATGTTAGATTGTAATTAATATTGTGGATGTGCTGCGATTTTCGGCGCGAACGCTATGATGCGGGCATGATCCGCATCGAACCGGCGCTGGTGGTGGCGGCAATCGCGCATGGCGAACATGGCGTGGTGGCCCGTTTCCTCACCGAAGAACTGGGCCTGGTGGCCGCCTATGTGCCCGGCGGGCGCGGGCGGAAATTGCGCGCCATCCTGCAGCATGGGCAGGTGGTGGCGCTTGATCTTGTCGAGCGGCGGCCAGGCCAGCTGCGGCAGGCCGGCGTGCACCCGCTGGCCAGCAATCTGGCCATGATCCACGGCGCCGGCGCCATCGCCATGGTGGAGTATCTCGCCGCGCTGGCCGCCGCGACCTTGCCGGAAGATCAGCCCCACCCGCGCCTGTTCCCGCTGTTCGCCGCGCTGTTCGCCGCTGCCGGCGCCGGCAGCGATGCGCCCACCAAGGCCGCCGCGCTGGTGCGGCTGGAACTGGCGCTGCTGGCCGATCTGGGGCTGGGCCTTGATCTGGCCAGTTGTGCGGCCACCGGCGCAAGCGATGATCTGGCCTATGTCTCGCCAAAATCACGCCAGGCCGTGTCGCGCGGTGCCGGCCTGCCTTATGCCGCCAAGCTGTTGCCGTTGCCGGCCTTTCTGCTGGCAGGCGGCGGCGGCGATGCTGATGCACTGGCCGATGGCCTGAAGCTTTCCGGCTATTTCCTCGCCCGCAACCTGCTGGCCGGCAACCCGGCCGAGGCGCGCGTGTGGACGGCGCGCGAGCGCCTGTGCGGCCTGTTGCTTGCGTGAAGTCGGTGGCGCGGCTAACCCATCGCCATGGCCAGCCTGCCCCCCGACGAAGCGACCCCCACCACCATCCTTGATGCCCCGTTCGCGGCGGCGCTGGGCGATCGTTATCTGGTTTATGCGCTGTCCACCATCACGGCGCGGTCCCTGCCCGATCTGCGCGATGGCCTGAAGCCGGTGCACCGCCGCCTGTTGTGGGCGATGCGGCTGCTGCGGCTGAACCCGGATCAGGCCTACAAGAAATGCGCCCGCGTGGTGGGCGACGTGATCGGCAAATATCACCCGCACGGCGATGCATCGGTTTACGATGCGATGGTGCGCCTGGCGCAGGATTTCGCGCTGCGCGTGCCGCTGGTGGATGGCCAGGGCAATTTCGGCAACATCGATGGCGATAACGCGGCGGCCATGCGCTACACCGAAGCGCGGCTGACCGATGCCGCCATCCGCCTGATGGACGGGCTGGACGAGGAGAGCGTGCCGTTCCGCGCCACCTACAATGGCGAGGAGGAGGAGCCGGAGGTGTTCCCCGGCCTGTTCCCCAACCTGCTGGTGAACGGCGCCAGCGGCATCGCGGTGGGCATGGCGACCAGCATCCCGCCGCACAATCCGGTGGAGGTGGTGGACGCTGCCCTGCACCTGCTGGAACAGCCCGACGCCGATGAGGCTGCCGTGCTGCAATTCGTGACCGGCCCCGATTTTCCCACCGGCGGCGTGCTGGTGGAATCGCCGGCCAGCATCGCCGAATCCTATGCCACCGGGCGCGGATCGTTCCGGCTGCGCGCGCGCTGGGCCGTGGAGGATCAGGGCCGCGGCACCTGGACCATCGTGATTTCCGAAATTCCCTATCAGGTGCTCAAGGGCAAGCTGATCGAACAGCTCGCCGCCCTGATCACCGAGAAGAAGCTGCCGATCCTCGCCGACGTGGCCGACGAGAGTGACGAGCAATTGCGCATCGTGCTCACGCCCCGGTCGCGCAATGTCGAGGCCGACGTGCTGATGGAAAGCCTGTTCAAGCTGACCGATCTGGAAGTGCGCGTGCCCTTGAACATGAACGTGCTGGATCACGGCAGGCCCGGCGTGCTGGGCTTGAAGGCGGTGATCGCCAAGTGGCTGGCGCACCAGCGCGAGGTGCTGCTGGCCCGCAGCCGTTACCGGCTCGGCCGGATCGAGGCGCGGCTGGAGGTGCTGGGCGGGCTGCTGAAGGCCTATCTGAACCTCGATGAGGTGATCCGCATCATCCGCGAGGCCGATGATGCCAAGGCCGAATTGAAAGCCGCCTTCGATCTGACCGACGTGCAGGCCGAAGCCATCCTGAACATGCGGCTGCGCAGTTTGCGCAAGCTGGAAGAGATCGAGATCACCCGCGAGAACAAGGCGCTGACCGCCGAAGCCAGCGAATTGAAGGCGCTGATCGCCAGCCCGGAGAAGCAGACGGCGCGGCTGGCGGCCGATCTGGGCACATTGCGCACCGCCTATGGCCCCACCACCGCGCTGGGCCGGCGCCGCACCAGCATCGCGGCCGCGCCGCAGGTGCGCGACGTGCCGATCGAGGCGATGATCGAGAAGGAGCCGATCACCGTCATCTGTTCGGCCAAGGGCTGGATCCGCGCGATGAAGGGCCACAGCGACCTTTCAAGCGCCGAAGCCCTGAAGTTCAAGGAAGGCGACGGGCCGGCCTGGGCCTTCCATGCCCAGACCACCGATCGCCTGGTGCTGGCCGCCAGCGACGGGCGCTTCTACACGCTGATGCCCGATCGCCTGCCCGGCGGTCGCGGGCTGGGCGAACCGGTGCGGCTGATGATCGATCTGGCCGAAGGGACCGACATCGTCGCGCTGTTCGCGCACCGGCCTGATGGCCGGCTGCTGCTGGCCGCCAGCGATGGTCGCGGTTTCCAGGTGGATGCGGGCGAACTGCTGGCCGAAACCCGCAAGGGCCGCCAGGTGATGAGCCCGCGCACTGGCGCCACGCTGAAGGTGGTGCGCTGGATCGACGCGGCCGACGACATGGTCGCGGTGATCGGCGAGAACCGCAAGCTGCTGGTGTTCCCGATCACCGAACTGCCGCAGTTGCAGAAGGGCCAGGGCGTGGCGCTGCAGAAATACAAGGATGGCGGCATGGCCGATGCCCGCACCTTCGTGATGGCCGATGGCCTCACCTGGCCGATGGGCGGCGGTTCCGGGCGCATGCGCACCGAAAGCGATCTCACCTTCTGGAAGGGCGCACGCGCCAGCGCCGGGCGGATGCCGCCCACCGGCTTCCCGCGCGACAATCGGTTCACCCCCTGAACCCTCGCCAGCCGTGCCCGAAGCCGCTACAAGGCGCGCATGACAGGCATGGCTGGTATCATTCTCATCGGCGTTCTCAACGTTCTGATGTTCATCTGGTTCGGCTACCAGTTCAGCCAGGACAAGGCGAACGTGTGGAAGAAGCGACCGCGCGGTGATGCGGCGCCTGCCCCGGCGCCCCCGGCCGACGAAGCGAAGGACTGATCGCCATGGATGCCACCATCATCCTGATTCTCGCCTCGCTTGCGGTCGCCGGCTTCGTCATGCTGTCGGACACCAAGAAGAACGACAATTTCGCCGAGCTTGAACGCAAGGCGCGCGAAGAGGCCGACAAGAAGGGTTGAGACCGCGGCTTGCGCGCCGCCTTCGATTGATATAATGATGATATCATCATTCAATCGGGGGAATGCGCATGACCACAGGTGAACCAAAGACGGCCAGCCGGGAAGTGCCCGGCGCCAGCGACAATGGCCTGATCATGCTGCTGGTGGCACTGCTGCTGCTGGCGGCGGCGGCGTGGAGTTTCTTCACAGCCCTGGGCAGCGACTGGGTGACCGGCGTGTTCCTTGGCATCGGGCTGGGCTTTGCCTCGCTGTTCGTGCTGGCCGGCTTGTACAGCCTGCAGCCCAACGAGGCGGCGGCCATTACCCTGTTCGGTGATTACCGCGGCACCGATCGCACGCCGGGCCTGCGCTGGACCTGGCCGTGGATGGGCAAGAAGAAGATTTCATGCCGTGCCAACAACCTGATTTCGCAGCAGATCAAGGTGAACGACCTGCGCGGCAATCCGATCGAGATCGCGGCCCAGCTGGTGTGGCGCGTCACCGATACGGCGCAGGCGCTGTTCGATGTCGATGATTATCGCGCCTTCGTGGCCGCGCAGGTGGAAGTGGCGGTGCGCACCATCGGCGCGCGTTACCCCTATGACGATTTCGAGCACAAGGAAGTGACGCTGCGTGGTGACCATGATCGCGTGTCGGGCGAATTGCGCACCGAACTGATCGAACGGCTGGCCGTGGCCGGCATCACGGTGGATGAATGCGGCTTCACCCACCTCGCCTATGCGCCCGAAATCGCTGGCGCCATGCTGCGCCGCCAGCAGGCCGCCGCCGTGGTGGCGGCACGCGAAACGCTGGTCGCCGGCGCGGTGGGCATGGTGGAAATGGCGCTGGCCCAGCTGTCGGAAAAGCAGGTGGTGGAGCTGGACGACGAGCGCAAGGCCGCGATGGTGTCCAACCTGATGGTGGTGCTGTGCGGCGAACGCGAAACCCAGCCGATCGTGAACGCCGGCAGCCTTTATTGATGGGCTGATGGCGGCAAAGAAGGCCTATCCGTTGCGGCTCGACCCGGCGCTGTATGCGGCACTCGAACACGCCGCCGCCAGCGACCTGCGCAGCCTGAATGCCGAGATCGAGGTGCTGCTGCGCGAGGCGCTGGCGCGGCGCGGGGTGAAGGTGCCGATCACCCCGCCGCCAAAACGCGGCCGGCCACCGGGTCAGGCAGAGGACTGATCTGCCGCAGCGTCCAGCAACGCGGCAACCCGGGCCGGATCGTCCGGAAAGCCGGCCGCAACCCAGGCGCGCTCGAAGGCGCCCAGCCGCCGCGCCACCTCGGGCCCTGCTGCCACCCCGCGGGCAATGATGTCCTTGCCCGATGCCGGCAGTTTCGGGCGCTGCCAGCCGATCAGGGGCCGGGCGGCATCAGCGTCGCCGGCGATCAGCAACCGGTCGATCACCGCTTCGGCGCCTTCGGAATAAGCATCAGGCCAGTGCGGCGCCGCGCCAGCGGGCTGCACGGCCGCCGTTATGCGCGCGCGCTGTGGATTGGAAAGCTTCAGCCGCGCGCCAACCTCGTTTGCGATGCGCGTGTCGGCGGGCAGCAGGCTGGCCAGCCGCCGTTCCCATGCCGGCGCCACACCTGCTGCCGCCTCGGCAGCGATGGTGCGGGCCAGCACGGGCAGGCGCAGCGCATCCAGTTCCGGCAGCACGGGCCGGAAGATGCCGGCATCCAGCATCAGCGCCAGCGTTGCCGCCGGATCGGGCAGTCCCAGCAGCAGGCGCAATTCCATGGCGATGCGTTCGCGCGACAGCGCCATCAGATCGTTGGCGCGGGCCGTGCAGGCGGCCAACCCGTCGGCATCGATCACGGCGGCAAAGCGCGCCGAAAAGCGGAAGAAGCGCAGGATGCGCAAGTGATCCTCGGCAATGCGTTGCAGCGGATCACCGATGAAGCGCACGCGGCGGGCCGCCAGATCATCGAGACCGCTCCAGAAATCCTCCACCATGCCGCCGGGCAGATCGGCATAGAGCGCGTTGATGGTGAAGTCGCGGCGGGCGGCATCTTCCCGCCAATCGTCGGTGAAGGCCACCTCGGCATGGCGGCCAAAGCTTTGCACATCGCGGCGCAGGGTGGTGACTTCGGCCACGAGATTTGGGCCCACCGCCGTCACCGTGCCATGCGCCAGGCCGGTCGGCACCGCTTTCAGCCCGGCGGCCGCCAGCCTCTGCATGACAGCCTGTGGTGTCAGCCGCGTGGCGAGATCGATATCGGCACCGCTCAGCCCCAACAGGCCATCGCGCACGGCGCCGCCCACCAGCCGGGTGGTGCCGTCGGATGCGTCGAGAGCCGCCAGCAGCGCCTGGCCCGCCGGCAGCGCCACCCAATCGGGGGTTGGCAGCTTCATGTCATGGTCTCCAGCCGGCGCGACAGGGCAACGATCATGCCGGCGGTCGCACCCCAGATCACGTGGCGATCGTGCCGGATGGTCCAGTAATGGCGCAACTGCCCCTGCCATTGTGCCGATTCGCGCAGATGGTTTGCCGGGTCGAGCACATGGGCCAGCGGCACGTGGAACAGTTCGTCCACCTCGCCCGGATCGGGCCGCAGCGTCAGGCCGGGGGGCACCACACCCACCACCGGCGTCACCAGAAAGCCGGTGCCGGTGCGATAGGGATCCAGCGTGCCCAGCACCTCCACTGTCGGCGGCGGCAAGGCGACTTCCTCGTGCGCCTCACGCAGCGCGGTGGCCACCGGGCCGGTATCGCCATCATCCTGCCGGCCACCGGGAAAGGCCACCTGCCCGGCGTGGCGCTTCAGGTGCGCGGTGCGGCGGGTGAACAGCAATTGCGGCTCGCGCTCATCGGAAATGGCCATCAGGACGGCGGCGGGCATCAACCGATCAGCCGGCGGCGGGGCATCACGCATCAGATCCCAGTCGCCATGCGGCTGCGGCGTGAAGGGCTGCCCCAGCAGGCTGCGAACGCGGTGCAGCGGCATCAGTCGGGCTTCACGAACGGGAAGAAGGCGCCGCCGCTCCACAGGCCGGGCGGATCCCGGCCCTCGGCCAGCGCCAGATCGGCAAGACGATAGAAAGTGGCGCGATTGACCAGCGCCATCAGCCCACCGCGCACGTGCAGATAGGGGCGCGGGGTGCCATCCGCAGCCACCCGCACGTCCAGCCCATGATCGGGCCCGCAGGCCACCGCATCATCGGTGTTGAGGCGGAAGACGATCTGACGATCACGCCCCTGCCCCACCGAATCGGCATCGACTGCGATGAACGGCGCGTCCTCCACGTCGATGTCCAGCTTTTCCACCGGCGTGACCAGCACGTGGCTGCCATCAGGCTCGCGCCGCAGGATGGTGGAAAACAGCCTCACCAGCTCCTTGCGGCCAATCGGCGAACCGGCGTGGAACCAGGTGCCGTCGGCAGCAATGCGCATGTCGCTGTGCCCGCAATGCTGCGGATGCCAGTTTTCCACCGGCAAGCGCTTGCCGGCCTTCGACAGGGCCAGAAGCTCGGCAAACCGGTCAGCCGGGGCGTTTGCAGGCGATTCGGTGTTCACAGCGCCCTAGATAGGGCAGCCGCGCGCCGGGGCAACCGTGGTTGCGCCATCGACGCTCAGGCCACCTTGGCGGCGCTGCTGTCCGCTTCCACCCAGGCGATGCGCGGCAGGCCGGTGGCCGGCCCGCGCAGCAGCAGACGCGCATGATCCACCGGGCCGGGCAGCTGCCATTGCCGGGTGGCGGCCGCCGTGAAGCCGAATCGGCCATAGAAGGGAGCATCGCCGATCAGCAGCACGGGCGGACTGTCCGCCGCGTCCAGCGCGGCCAGGCTGGCGCGCACAAGCTGCGAACCAATGCCCTCGCCCTCCCGATCCGCAGCGACAGCCACCGGGCCCAGCAGGATCATCGGCAGGCGCGCGCCGGCCACGCTGCGCAGGCTGATCGGCCAGCACTGGAGACTGCCCACCAGGGTATCACCGTCCATGGCAACGAAGCTGGAACCGGGCAGCGGCGTCGCACCTTCGCGCAGGCGATAGGCGGTGCGATTGTGGCGCGCGGGGCCAAAGCGCTGATCAAGCAGCGCCTCGATGGCGGGCAGGTGGCCCGGTTGAAGGGGAAGAACGTCGATCAAGGGATGAGTTTCCGCTGCTGGAAGTGAACGCGAACCGGGCACTGCGCGGGCTGTGCGCGCAGTGTCAGATTCGTCGAACGAGGTGCAGCGAATGCGTCATGCCCGACGTCATATCAGCAGGGTGATGACGATTCAATGAACGCCGCAGGCGCTGGGTAAATGAACGCCGCAGGCGCTGGGTAAATGAACGCCGCAGGCGGCTCAGTGCAGGCGGCGATCCAGCCCGGCGATGGCCTCGTCGGTCAGACGGGTCATCAGGTCCTTGTCCGCCTTGGCGGCGATGATCGCGGCGGCGGCCTTGGTCACCTGCGCGGCAACCTCGGCCTTCAGTTCGGCGGCGGCTGCGCGCTCGGCAGCGGCGATGCGGCTTTCGGCAGCAGCGGTGCGGCGGGCGATGGCCTCGCTCGCCGCGGTCTCGCTGGCCTTCACCAGAGCATCTGCCTCGGCTTCGGCCTGCGCACGAATGGCGGCGGCTTCGGCTTCGGCAGCCGCGGTCTTCGCCTTGGCATCGGCCAGCAGGGCTTCGGCCTCGGCGCGCAGCGAGGCAGCCTCATCCAGCTGCTTCTTCACGCCGGCAATCCGCTCATCCAGCGCCTTGGCGATCAGCGACGGCGCCTTGAAGACCACCACGGCGAGCACAATGAAAATGGCAACGCCGGTATAGACCCACTGTTCGGCACCAAGGCCGAGCAGCGTTTCCTCGTGATGCGCCTCACCGTTGGCAACGGTTTCGGCGGTCAAGCTTTCATCTGCCATGATCGCCTCCTCAAGCCTTCAGGGCCTTGGCCACATCGGCCGGGGTGACACTGATGCCGGCCAGCTTGCCGACGGCTTCAGCCGTCAAGTCGGCAACCGTGCTGGCCAGCCCCTCGCGGGCGGTGGCGCGCGCGGTGTCCAGCCTGGCAGCCGCCGCTTCGGCGTCGGCTTCCAGGCGGGCGTTCAGTTCCTTCAGCCGGACATCTGCCGCCTTGGCAGCCGCCTCGCGGGCGGCGTTCACCTTGGCCTGGGCAGCGCCCTGGGCGTCCTTCATCGCCGCTTCGTGGGCGGTGCGGATGCCGTCGGCGGCGCCCTTGGCCTGTTCGGCCCGATCAAGATCGCCGGCCACCTGGGTTTCGCGCGCGTCCATCACCTTGCCCACCTTGGGCAGGGTGGGGCGGACCACGACGAAATACAGCACGGCGAAGATGACGCCGAACCAGAACAGCTGGGACGCGAAATTGGCGGTATCGAACTGAGGCACGGCAGAATTCCCGGCGTTATCGGTTGATCAGGCGGGCGCCAGCGTGTTGCCGGCGCCCGAACCCGAAGATCAGCCGAAGGCCAGCGCCAGCGCGACGACGGCGGCGATCAGGCCCAGCGCTTCGGTCACGGCGAAGCCGAAGATCAGGCGGGCGCCCAACTTGTCGGCAGCGGCCGGGTTGCGCAGGGCACCCTGCAGGAACATCCCGAAGATGATGCCGACGCCGATAGCGGCGAAACCGGCACCCATGGCGGCCAGACCGGCACCGATCAGCTTGTAAGCAGCGACTTCCATTGTTCGTCCTTTGCGTGTGGAAAGAGGTTGGGGTTACTCAGTGAAGATTGACGGCGTCGTTCAGATAGATGCTGGCCAGCAGCGCGAACACATAGGCCTGCACGACGGCGATCAGCAGTTCCAGCGCGGTGAGCGCCACGTTGACGCCCAGCGGGATCAGGCCCAGGCCCACGTTCACGGCGCCCAGCGACACCACGAAGCCGCCGAACACCTTCATCAGCACGTGACCGGCAGTCATGTTGGCGAACAAGCGGATGGCCAGCGTGAACGGGCGCGACAGGAACGACAGGAACTCGATCAGGGCCACCAGCGGCGCCACGAACAGCGGCGTGCCTTCGGGCAGGAACAGCGAGAAGAAATGCAGGCCGTGGCGGGCGAAGCCGACAATCACCACCAGCGTGAACACGATCATCGCCAGCCCGAAGGTGACGGCGATGTGGCTGGTGGGCGTGAAGCTGTGCACGAACGGCACCATGCCCAGGAGGTTGCAGGCCAGCACGAAGATGAACACCGCGAAGATCAGCGGCGCATAACGCAGGCCATCCTTGCCGACATTCTCGCGCAGCATGTCGCGGATGAAATCATAGAGAAGCTCGACGGCAGCCTGCATGCGGCCCGGCACCAGCGCCGGCCGGGCGGTGCCGATGAACAGGAAGGCGGAAATGCAGATCAGCGCGATCAGCATCCACAGCGACGAGTTGCTGAAGGCCAGATCAAACCCACCGGCCTCGAACGGCACGACGGTTTCGATCTTGAACTGGTCCATCGGATTGGCCACGGCCGTCTATTCCCCGTCGATCTGTTCAGCGTCTGACGCGTCAGCGTCCAATCTCTTCTGCCGGCGCAGCGACTGGTAGAGACCGGTCGCAAACCCCAGCATCAACATTAGGATCAGGCCCCAGGGTCCGGTGCCCAGCTGCCGGTCGATGAACCAGCCGATGAAGCCGCCGGCCAGCATGGCCCCGATGAATTCGGAAGCCACCTGCCAACCCGCGTTCTCGCCCTGCTTGGCGCCATCCTTGCGGCCGGATTCGGCGGCCCGGGCCGCAGCGATGCGGCGCGCGAGACTGTCCTCGTCGGCTTTGCGGTCGGCCAAGGCGAAAACCCCTGTCGTCCCACCCTGTTTGCGTCCGACCTGTTGAGGTCGAGCCACCAGCCGGGTGCGGCAGATGGCCCCGCCGGCCGAGGCCTGCGAGACTTGGCGCGCGTCCTAGAGGCGCAGGGTGCGGGTGTCAACCATTGTGCAGTGCGGCGAGGGCGATGAAATTTCACCATTGTCGCTATTGACTCTGCAAATCATTCGCATTTACCAACTGCCGCCATGATCCAGATCAAATCCCTCCGCATTCGCCGCAACATCATCCGCACCGGTTTTGCTGCAGGCGCCGCCCGTCCTTTCAACCTTGCTGCCGCCAGCACCCTGGCGCTGCTGGCCGGCCTGGCCACACCGGCGCATGCCGCCGATGCCGTTTCGGCCGACGCCGTTGCCGATGCTGCTGCCGCCGGCGGCGATGCCGTGATCACCGTCACCGCCACCCGCACGCCCACCGATGTGGCCGACGTGCCGGCCACGGTGAGCGTGATCACCGCCGAGCAGATCCAGGACAATCTGATGGAGGACATCAAGGATCTGGTGCGCTTCGAACCCGGAATCGACGTGCGCAGCCAGCCCAGCCGCCCCGGCGCGGCCCTTGCCGGCTCCGGGCGGGACGGCAACAGCGGCTTCACGGTGCGCGGCCTGTCCGGCAACCGCGTGCTGATCCAGCAGGATCTCATCCGACTGCCCGATGCCTTTGCCTTTGGCGGCCAGACTGCCGGTCGCGGTGATTATGCCGATATCGAACTGCTGAAATCGGTGGAGTTCCTGCGCGGGCCGACGGCGGCGCTCTATGGCTCCGATGGTGTGGCCGGCGCTGTCAGCTTCACCACGCGTGATCCGGAAGACGTCATCAAGGCAGGCAACAGCATCGGCGCCCGCGCGCGTCTGGGTTACAGCGGCGCAGATGATGGCTGGGCCAAATCCCTCATGCTGGCCGGCCGCACCGGTGCCCTGTCCGCTCTGATTGCCTACAGCCGGCGCGACAATGGCCCGGCCCGCAATTTCGGCACCAATGCATCCGAAAACGCCACCCGCACCGTCCCCAACCCGCTGGAAGCCAACAGTGATTCGCTGCTCGGCAAGCTGGTGCTGGATGCCGGCGGCGGCCACAAGCTGCGGCTGACCGGCGAGTTGATGCGCAGCGAGACCATGTCCGATGTGCTCACCGGCCGCACGCCGCTGCCGCCGTCCGGCATCCTGCCGGCCACGGCCGTGATCGATCTTGATCTGCAGGATGATCTGTCGCGCGACCGCATCAGCCTTGACTGGCGCTACAGCGGTTCCGGGCTGGTGGACGATGCCTTCCTGATCGTCTTCCGGCAGACCAGCCGCAACCGCCAGCAAAGCTTCGAGGATCGCAACACCGCACCCGATCGCATCCGCGACAACCAGTTCAACAACCGCGTGACCGGCATCAACGGCCAGCTGGGCCTGAAATTCGCCACTGGCGCGGTGAAGCACCGGGTGCTGGTGGGCGGTGATTTTTCCCGCACCCGGCAAAGCGGCCTGCGCGATGGCACGGTGCCGCCGGTTGGCGAAACCTTCCCCACCAAGGCCTTCCCTGACACCGATTATGATCAGGGCGGCATCTTCATTCAGGACAGCATCGACATCGCCGATGGCCGCCTGCTGCTCTACCCGTCGTTGCGCCTCGATCATTATCGGCTCGCCGCCACGGATGATCCGCTGTTCCCCATTCAGGCGGTCAATTCGTCGGGCCAGCGCCTGTCGCCCAAGCTGGGCTTCGTGGGCTGGATCACCCCGGCGTTCGGGCTGTTCGGCAGCTATGCCGAAGGTTTCCGCAGCCCGACGCCAAGCCAGGTCAACAACGGCTTCATCAATCCGGTCGCCGGCTATGTCTCGCTTGGCAATCCCGATCTGCGCCCCGAAACCAGCCGTTCATGGGAGGGCGGCCTGCGCCTGCGCGAGGCGAAGCTTGGCGGCGTGACCCTGAATGGCCAGATCAACGGCTTTACCGCCCGCTATCGGGATTTCATCGATCAGCTGCAGGTCTCGGGCGCATTCCGCCCGGACAATCCCGCCGTGTTCCAGTTCATCAACTTTGCCAGCGTCAATATAGAAGGCATCGAGGCCAGGCTGGACGCGGCGCTGGGCAGCGGCTTTGGCGTCAACCTGGCGGCGGCCTGGGCGCGGGGCACCTCCACCGGCGCCCGGCCCGGCCAGACGGCGGTGGAAACGCCGCTGTCCCCGATCAGCCCGTTCAACCTTGTGGCCGGCCTGAACTGGCGCGGGCTGGATGGTCGGCTGTTCGTGCAGGCCATCGCCACGCACAGCGCCGGCAAGCAGCAGAACGAGATTGCCGAGGCCTGCACGCCGAACTGCTTTGCCAGCCCGGGTTTCACCATCCTCGATCTCACGGCAGCGTTCAGCATCAACGATCATGCACAGGCCCGCATCGGCATCTTCAACGTGACCAACCGCAAATACTGGTGGTGGAACGATGTGCGCGGGCTGGCCGGCAATTCACCGATTGCCGATGCCTTCACCATGCCCGGTCGCAACGTCAGCGCCAGTGTGATCCTGCGCTATTGAGCCGCCGCCTGATTTCTGGAAATGCTATTGCAACTGATTCGCTATAGCGTAAGGATGAAGACCATGAGCCAGACTGCTGTTGCCCAAACCGCCCGCCCCCTGCGCCCGATCGAGGCGGCCGCTGCCCTTGGCCTGTCCGAAGGCGAATGGCTCACCCGCCATGCGCCCGCCGAACTGGGCGTGCGCCTCACCCGGCTGGCGGCACCAGCGGCCGACATATTGAAGGCGCTCACGCCGCTGGGCACGGTGATGGCCCTCACCCGCAACCCGGCCTGCGTCCATGAAAAGGACGGGGTCTATGACAAGATCGACATCAACCCGGGCATGGGCCTGGTGGTGAACCACGAGATCGATCTGCGGCTCTTCATGCGCCATTGGGAGAGCGCCTACGCGGTGGAAACGCCCCAGAAGGATGGCAGCGTCCGCCACTCGCTGCAGTTCTTCGACAGGCATGGCACGGCCATCCACAAGATCTTCGCCCGCCCCGTCACCAACATGGACGCCTGGCGCGAACTGGTGGCCCGCTTTGCCGGCGAATTCGAAACCGTGTCCGCAGAGCCCCGCCCACTGCCGCCATCCGTGCGCCCCGACGCAGAGATCGACGTGGCGGCCCTGCGCGAAGGCTGGTCACAGCTGAAGGATGTGCATGATTTCTTCGGCCTGCTGCGCAAGCTGAAGGCACACCGTCAGCAGGCGCTGCGCCTGGCCGGTGCGCCCTATGCCCGCGCCATTGCCACCGATGCCATCCGCGCCCTGCTGGAAGATTGCGCCGCCCGCGAAATCCCCATCATGTGCTTCGTGGGCAACGAGGCGATCATCCAGATCCACAGCGGCCCGATCCACAATGTGAAGGTGATGGGCCCGTGGCTGAACGTGCTGGACAAGGGCTTCAACCTGCACCTGCGCGAAGACATGATCGCGGCCGCCTATGCGGTGTGGAAGCCGCAGAGCGACGCCGCCGTGCATTCGATCGAGCTGTTTGCCGATGATGGCAGCCTGATCGCCCAGTTCTTTGGCGAGCGCAAACCCGGCCGCCCGGAAATTCCGGCCTGGGCGCAGGCCGTGCAGGCCATCGCGGGCCTTGGCCCGGCCCTGTGATGCTCACCCGCCGTCTCCTCATCGGCAGCGGCCTCGCCCTGGCCGCTGCGCCCGCCTTGGCGCAACCTGCTCGGCGGGTGGTGGCGCTGGGGTCTGACGTGGCCGAAGCCCTGTTCGCCATTGGCGCCGGCAAGCTGGTGGTGGCGACCGACGATACCGCCACCTTCCCCGCCGCCGCCGGCAAACTGCCCAAGCTGGGCTATCTGCGCAGCCTGGCGCCCGAACCCATCCTGGCCGCCCGCCCCGGCCTGATCATCGCCGCCGATGGCGCCGGGCCGGATGCCGTGCTGCGCCAGGTGGAGGGTGCCGGCGTGAAGATCGTGCGCCTGCCGGCCGGATATGCGCCGGCCGATGTGGCGAACCGCATCCGCCTGATCGGCAGCGCCGTTGGCGCGGCACCGGCCGCCGAACGTCTGGCCCGCGATGTGCTGGCCCGCCTGGCGCAGCCGCTGCCGGCCGGCTGGGCCACCCCGCGCTGCCTGCTGGTGCTGGCGCAGGCGCCGGGCCGCATCCTTGCCGCCGGCCAGAACAGCGCCGGAGACAGTTTCATCCGCCTTGCCGGTGGCCGCAACATCTTCACCGCCGATGGTTACAAGCCGCTCTCGGCCGAAGCCGCCATTGCCGGCGCGCCGGCGATCATCATCGTGCCATCCCACGTGGTCGGTATCGCTGGCGGGCTTGATCGGCTCAAGGCCGATCCGGTGTTCGCCGGCACGCCGGCCGGCCGTGCCGGGCGTTTCCACGTGGTTGACAGCCAGGCCGCGCTGGGCTTCGGGCCGCGCCTGCCCGATGCCGTGGCCGCCGCCCGCAAGGCACTGGCGCCATTGGCGGCCGCACGGGCGGCCTGATGGCCAGCCTTGCCGCCTCGCTCCCACGCCAGCCGGCCTTGTCCCGGCCAGCCGCACTGGCGCTGGCGCTGGGCGTGCTGCTGCTGCTGTCGATCATGGCCAATCTGCGCCTTGGCGCGGTGGCGATCAGCAGCGCTGATGTGCTGGCGGTGCTGGGTGGCGCAACGCCAGCCGATCCATCCGCCGAACTGGTGCTGATGGGCATTCGCGGCCCGCGCCTGGTGGCGGCGATGGCGGTGGGCGCGGCGCTGGCACTGGCCGGGGCGGCCATGCAGGCACTGTTCCGCAACCCGCTGGCCGAACCGGGCCTGCTGGGTGTGTCCACCGGCGCGGCGCTGGGCGCGGCCGGCTGGCTGGTGGCGGGCGGCTCGGTAGCTGCACTGGTGCCGGCCGTGCTGCTGCCGTTCGGCCTGCCGCTGATGGGCTTTCTGGGCGCGGTGGCGGCCATCGTGCTGGTGCTGGCGCTGGGCGCGCGCAGCCGCGGGCCGGAAGCCACGCTGCTGATGCTGCTGATCGGCATCGGCGTGAATGCGATGGGTGGCGCGTTGATCGGCATGGCCAGTTATGTCGCCACCGATACCGAACTGCGCGCGCTCAGCACCTGGATGATGGGCTCGCTGGCGCAGGTGGAACAGGCAGTGCTGGTGCCGGCGCTGCTGCTGCTGAGCCTGGCCGCGGCCGGCATCGCCACAACCGCACGTTCACTCGATCTCCTCGCCCTGGGCGAAGCGCCGGCGCAACACCTCGGCCTTGACACCGATCGCTTGCGCCGCCTGCTGGGGCTGATGGTGGCATTGATCGTGGGCGCAGCCGTCGCGCTTTCGGGCATCATCGGTTTTGTTGGCCTGATCGTGCCGCACATCGTCCGGCTGATCGCCGGGCCAGGCCACCGGGCCTTGCTGCCGCTGGTGGCACTGGGTGGCGCGGTGCTGCTGTCGCTGGCTGATCTGGCCGCACGACTGGTGGCGCTGCCAGCCGAGGTGCCGGTCGGCATCGTGATGGCGCTGGTGGGCGCACCGGCCTTCCTGGCGCTGCTGCTGGGCCGCGTGCGCGGAGGGCTGCAATGAGCCTGGCGCTCGATGATGTGCGCATCGCGCGCGGCCCGCGCACACTGGTGGAAGGCCTGAACGCTGCCCCCCCGGCGGGCAGCCTCACGCTGATTGCCGGGCCCAACGGCGTCGGCAAATCCACGCTGCTCGATGCGCTGGCCGGCGATGCCGCACCGGCAGGCGGGCAAATCCTGCTGCAAGGCCAGCCCGTGCATCGCCTGCCGCTGGCACAGCGGGCCCGCTGCCGGGCCTTCCTGCCGCAGCGCGTAGGCATTGCCTTTGCCTTCCCGGTGATCGATGTGGTGGCGATGGGCCTCGCCCCCTTCGGCCTCTCCCCCACCAGCGGCCCCGGCAAGGCCATCGTGGAGGCTGCGATGGCCGATGCCGATGTCGCGCGCTTTGCCGCGCGCCCGGCCACGCAGCTTTCCGGCGGCGAACAGCAGCGCGTGCACATCGCCCGCACGCTGGCACAGGTGGAAGCGGCCTTGGCCAGCGGCATCAGGCACCCGCTGCTGCTGCTCGATGAACCGCTCACCGGGCTGGATTATGCCCACCAGTTCGCCCTGATGCGCCGCTTTGCCCGCGCGGCCGGCGATGGCGCCAGCGTGTTCGTGTCGCTGCACGATCTGGTGCTGGGCGCGCCCCATGCCGATTGGCTGCTGCTGCTGGCACCCGGCCAGCCGCCGCGCTTTGCCGCCCCGGCCGCCCTCTTGCAGCCGGAGATCATCGCCGCCGCCTTCGCGCTCAGCCCGTGCGAAGCCGCGCGCGTGCTGGCCGCCACGGGCGAGATGACAAGCCGGCCCACAACCGCCATTGCTGCGGAATGACCGCCACGCTCCTCCTGCTCGCCGCCGCCATCG
>Ga0209278_1000640_pt1 | contig 25481 bp, 16 predicted proteins | sample JI81BgreenDNA_FD_187504 | JGI IMG/M metagenome (GOLD analysis project Ga0209278, IMG submission 187504) | Wastewater effluent complex algal communities from Wisconsin, to seasonally profile nutrient transformation and Carbon sequestration -... | ecosystem: Engineered > WWTP > Effluent > Algae...
GCGAGCTGCACGCGGGCGAAGTGGGCTACCTGGCCGCCTCGATCAAAGCCGTGGGCGATGCCCGGGTGGGCGACACGATCACCCTGGTCAGCAAGCCCGCCACGGAGGCCTGGCCCGGCTACACGGAAGCCAAGCCGATGGTGTTCTGTGGGCTGTTCCCGACGGATTCGGATCAGTTTGGGGAATTGCGGGAGGCGCTCGATCGCCTGCGCCTGAACGATGCTGCCCTCAGCTACGAGCCAGAAACCTCCAGCGCCATGGGCTTTGGTTTCCGTTGCGGCTTCCTGGGCCTGCTGCACATGGAAATTGTCCAAGAGCGGCTGGAGCGGGAATACAATCTCGATCTGATCGCCACCGCGCCGTCCGTGGTCTATCGCGTCACCAAAATTGATGGCAGCGTGGTGCTAATCGACAATCCCAGCGAGTTGCCGGATCCGCAATATCGCGAAAAGATCGAAGAACCCTACGTGAAGGTGGAAATGATCACCCCCGAAAATTTTGTGGGGACGCTGATGGAGCTGGCCCAGACGCGGCGGGGGGTGTTCGTGGATATGCGCTACCTGACCCAGGGGCGGACGACGCTGGTGTATGAGTTGCCGCTGGCGGAGGTGGTGACGGACTTTTTTGACCAAATGAAGTCCCGATCGCGCGGCTATGCCAGCATGGAATATTCGCTGATTGGCTACCGCGAGAATCCGCTGGTGCGGCTGGATGTGTTGATCAACGGCGATCCGGTGGATTCCCTCTCGGCGATCGTCCACCGCGACAAGGCCTACTACGTGGGTCGCGCGTTGGTGGAAAAGCTGAAGGAACTGATTCCGCGCCACCAGTTCAAAGTGCCGATTCAAGCGACGATCGGCTCGCGCGTCGTGGCCAGCGAAGCGATTCCCGCCCTGCGCAAGGACGTGTTGGCCAAGTGCTACGGCGGTGACATTTCCCGCAAGAAAAAGTTGCTGAAGAAGCAAGCCGCCGGTAAAAAACGAATGAAGGCGATCGGTACGGTCGATGTGCCCCAGTCCGCCTTTATGGCCGTGCTGAAGATCGATCGAGAATAAAGGGTGTATGGGGTCGCTGGGTCGGGTGGTCTGCGTCCGGAGTCGAATCCCCGGGGGGTGTAAGGGGTAAGGAATGTCCTCCGTGGTTCGATCGCCAAGTCCGAAACAGCGAGGCGGCGACGGGCCGAACTACAATAGGTCATCAAACGCCGTAAAGGTCGCCCTTTGCGGTGATCGATGTTTCCCTCTTCGCGGTTGCTTTCTTCTATCCTTAGAGCACCGAAACAATCGATCGTCCTACGTCCGTTGGAATTTCACCCTTTACGATCTTGCGCTAGGGCGCTATGGCCGGCACTTTGCTCCCACACCGGATGTTTCTCCAATTGATCGAGCCATCCTGGCCCCATCCCCCTCAATCCCCCGGGATGGCGGGCCGTTCGATCGGGTTTGGGAGTCAGCCCGCATGATCAACAAGCCCACCGTCCTCGTGATTGACGATGAAGCGGATATTCTCGATCTGCTTTATCGCACCCTGCATCGAGAATTTCAGGTGTTGCGGGCCAACAACGGCCCCGAAGCGCTGGATATCTTGGCCCGTGATCCGAACGTGGCGGTGATTATTTCGGATCAGCGGATGCCGCTGATGAGCGGGACAGAATTTTTGAGTTTGACGGCCGAGCAATATCCCGATGTGATGCGGATTATTGTGACCGGCTACACGGATGTGGATGACCTGGTGGAGGCGATCAACTCCGGCAAGGTCTTTAAGTATGTAACCAAGCCTTGGGACGATGAGGATCTGAAGGCTTCGGTGCGCAAGGCCGTTGAAACCCACAATGTGCTGAAGTCGCGTACCTGGGAATTGCGCCAGGCCCTGCGGCGGGAGTCGCTACTGAATGAGGTGGCGACGACGGTGCGGAGTGTGCTGGACTCGCGCACGATGCTGCAAACGATCGTGGAGGCGGTGGGCCAGGCGCTGCAATCGAGCTGCTGTTTGTTGCGACCGGTGGAAGATACCCACTTGGCGAATGAGCAGTTTGTCTATTGGTCGAGCGATCCGGCGGATGCGAGCCAACAGCCGATCGAGGCGCTGTTTAGCGATTTGATGGAAACCGTGTGGCTGGTGGAGGCGGCAACCTCGGTGGATGATGTGGCCACGGATGAGCGGTTGCAACGGTCGGAACCCGAGTGGCAGGAGCGGCTAGCGGCGTTTGGGCGGTTGGGGATTCGATCGACGGCGATCGTGCCGATGGTCTATCGCGGGGAAGCCACGGCGGTGATGGCGCTGCACCGCTGCGGGGAGGCCCATCCCTGGAGCGATGAGGATTTGCAGTTGGCGGTGGCGGTGGCGGATCAGGCGGTGTTGGCCCTGGCGCAAGCGCGGGCCTACGAGCGGGTGCGGGCCTTGGCCGATCGGGAGGCGCTGGTGAACTCGATCGCCACGGCCATTCGATCGAGCCTGGAACCAAAAACGATTTTTGCGACGATCACGCAGCAATTGCGCCAGGCCCTGAAGTCCGACGGGTGCGCCCTGTCCCTGTGGACGAAGGACGATGAATATGTCCAATGCGTGGGCTTTGATGAAGCGCCGCCGCCGGGAGTCGAGATCCATGATCAATCCTGGAATCCCCAGCAGGTGGATCCGGTGGCGGCGGCCCGGCGGGTGGAACCCTTGCCCCGCTCGATCGCCCCGATTGTCAGTAACCCGGTGTTGCAACAACTGATCGACACCCAACAGCCGATCGCAATCGATGACCTCAGCCAAAGCAGCTTCTCGGCCAGCCTGCCCCTGAAGCAACAGGCCCGGGCCCTGCTGGTGGTGCCCCTGTTGTCGGAAGGCAACATCATTGGTAGTATTTCCCTGCGCCAAAGTGGCCCGCGCCCGTGGCAGCGATCGGAAATCAAGCTGGTGCAGGCGGTGGCCGTGCAGGCGGCGATCGCGGTGCAACAGGCGCGGCTCTACCAAACCACCCGCCAACAGGCCGAGCAGTTGCTGGCGCTCGATCGCCAAAAAAACGAATTTTTCCAAAACATTTCCCACGAGTTCCGCACACCCCTGACCCTGATGATCGGCCCCCTGGAGGCGGCCGTGAATCAGCAACAGGGCTTGCCCTACGAACAGGCCGATGTGGCCCTGCGCAACTCCCGCCGGCTGTTGCGACTGGTGAATCAGTTGCTCGATCTCCAGCGCGTGGATGCGGGGCGGATGCAACCCACCTTCCGACCCTGCGATCTGGCGGACTTTACGGGCTACATTTTGGAGTCCTTCCGGCCCTACTGCGATCGCAAGGGCATCGCCCTGATCGCCAATTTGCAAACCTGTCCCGACACCTACCTGGACACGGAACGCTTTGACAAGGTGCTCTATAACCTGCTGTCAAACGCCATGAAGTTCACCCCCCGAGGCGGTGAAATTACCGTGACGGTGCAGGCGACGGGCCATCACTACCTGCTGCAAGTGAGCGACACGGGCATCGGCATTCGCAACGACCAAGTGCCCCATTTGTTTGAGCGGTTCCGCCAGGCCGAAGGCTCCGTCAGCCGGGGCTATGAGGGGACGGGCTTGGGGTTGGCGCTGGTGAAGGAGTTGGTGGAACTCCATGGCGGCCGGGTGACGGTGGAGTCGGAGTATGGCCGGGGCACGACCTTTTCGGTCTGGCTCGATCGGGGTTGTACCCATTTGCCGCCTGATCGGACGATCGAGCAACCCGTGGCGATCGAGAGTAGCCGCGCCGCCGTTGAGCTAGCGGACTTGGCTGCTGAGCTGTTGGAGCACGATGCCGGGATTCGGGTGGATGAGTCGCTCTTGGATCTGAATGCGGCGGCGGTGGGCGATCGGCCCCTCGTTTTGGTGGTCGATGACAACCCGGATTTGCGCAGCTACGTCAGCGGGATTTTGCGCCGCAACGATTACGCGGTGGTCGTCGCTCGCAATGGCACGGAAGGCATTGCCGTTGCCCAAAGCCATCATCCCAGCCTGATTCTGACGGACTTGATGATGCCCGGCGTGTCGGGGTTGGACTTGATTCGCCTCGTGCGCCAAAATGCCGAGCTGCAGGGCACGCCGATCATTTTGCTGACCGCCAAGGCCGATGCAGACACCCGCGTGGAAGGGGTAGAAATCGGGGCGGATGCCTATCTCGCGAAACCCTTTGACGATCGGGAGTTGTTGGCGGAAGTCCACAACCTGATTGCCCTCAAGGCCAACGAGCGCAAGGTTTCGGAACTGAATGCCTATCTCACGGAGTCGGTGTTGCGGCGGTTCCTGCCGGGATCCTTGGTGGCCAAGGCCGCGACCGGGGAGCTGATGTTGGACTTGCAGCCAGAACCTCGGCTGATTACGGTGCTGTTCAGCGACATTGTGGGCTTTACGCAGCTCTCGAACACGGTGCGATCGCGCAAGGTGGCGGAACTGCTAAATGAATATTTATCCGCCATGACCCAAATTGCCTTTGACAACGGCGGCACGATCGACAAGTTTATGGGCGACGCGATTTTGGTGCTGTTTGGTGCGCCCGAGGAAGCCACGCCCAATCAGCAAGTGCAACGGGCCGTCCGCACCGCGCGGCAGATGACGGAGCGGCTCGATCGCCTCAATCAGGTCTGGAGTGAGCAGGGCATTCCGTCCGTGCGATTCCGCTGCGGCATTCACCAGGGCACGGCAGTGGTGGGGATGTTTGGCAGCGCCGAGCGATCGGACTACACGGCGATCGGCCCTTGCGTGAACATCGCCTCGCGCATTCAGCAAGCGGCGCGACCGGGAACAGTGCTGGTGTCGGCGGCCGTGGCGGATTATTTGGACGAAAACGATATCGAAAAGGTGGGTCCCCTGGAACTGAAGGGGGTGGATGAAACCGTTTTGACCTTCTCGGTCAGTCTGACGCGAGAAGTGAGGTAATGGTGCTGATCGAGCGTCTGGCCAACGGGCGATCGACCTAAGGGGGTCAGCCGATGGGGAATGGTGCGGCTGATGGCACGGTTAATGGCGCAGTTAATCAGGGGGGCAAGCCTCATAGCGGCCAATGCCCTAAGCGACCGATCGCCCGTTAGCCAAGTCTCGAATCAGCGATACTTTCGTTTGCAGATATCCGTTGAGTTCTGCGCGATCGCCCCGATCAATACTCGGGCATCCCGCCGCTAACCGATCGGCTAAATAGCTAACCAAGCTGTCATCATCGAGAGACAAGAGCGTACTGCTTTGAATCGACTCGACGACTGACCACAACTGCCGCATAAGCAGGGGTTTCATAACCAACCCTCCTTAAGGTTTTCTTCATTTTTTATAAGATAACCGGCTTGGTGCCCCGTGGCAGGGAATGATACAAGACGATAGCTAGTGCGAGTGTTCATGCAATAAATCGATTCATAGCGTTACACTCCACAAGGTCTCGTCATAATCATAAGATTAGCCTCCGGTACTCTAAACAGCTTTGTTTACTTGGATTGGCGTTGATTTGAGGCGGAATTAATTCTGAGCGTGCCCACCTGAAACGCAACACTTGTCGTTAATAATCAAAAATTAATAATCTTAATGGACAGGGATTTGTTCAGACTGTTGTCCTTGTCCATATTCGACTGAGGGCTGGCCGCGGGGCGATCGCGCCTATTGTGCTCGTCGGAGTTTGACCATAAAAAAGCCATCCATGTTCCAACGTTGGGGCCAGACTTCGAGCCAGCCCAGCTCGGTGGCCAGGTCGGCCAAGGGGGAGTCGGGCGCGGGTGGTTCGATCGACCAGTGCGGGTGTTTTTCCAAAAAGGGGCGGACGATCGCCCCGTTCTCCGGCTCATGCACCGTGCAGGTGGCATAGACCACCACGCCGCCGGGCCGCACCCATTGATCGGCCCGATCGAGCAAATTGCGCTGAATTTGCACCAACTGGGCCACGGTTTCCGGGGTTTGTCGCCAGCGGGCATCGGCTCGCCGGTGCAGGGTTCCCAGGCCCGAGCAGGGCACATCGAGCAAGAGTCGATCGCACTGGGTGGGCACGGCTTCCAGTCCCGCTGGAATGCCGAGGCGCTGGCGTTGGCGATCGCGCTTGCGGGCGGGGGTGCTGGGGTCTGCCTGGCCGCCGGTGCTGTCGGCTTCGACAATCTGAACCGAGTGCAGCCCCAACCGGCGCACGGTGTCTTTGACTTTCCGCAGGCGGGAGGCCACGCGATCGAGCGCCCAGATCTGCCCCTGGTCTTGCATCAGGGCGGCAATGTGGGCGGTTTTGCCCCCCGGAGCCGCACAGGCATCAATCACCGTTTCGCCCGGTTGCGGATCCAGCAACAGGGCCACAAGCTGGGCGCTGGCATCTTGCACCGTCCACCACCCTTCGGTATAGCCGGGGAGGGTGGCAATCCAAGGGCGGCCGTTGGGGTCTGGGGTGGAGTCGAGGCCGGCAAATTCGATCGCGTCGAGGTCGTCCAGGTGGCCGCGATGGGCCGCCAGCCGCAGGGCGTTGGGCACGCGATCGATCCGCTCGGCCATTACGCCCGCCGCCGCAAAGGCCGCTTCCACCGTGGCCAGATCCGTGCGCAGGGTGTTAATTCGCAGGTCGATCGTCGGTGGTCGATCGAGCCACTGACAGAGGCTTTCGGTTTCGTCGTAGCCCAGGCGATCGAACCAAGATTGCACGATCCAATCGGGATAGCTGTAGGTTTGCGCCAAATATTCCACGGGGGAGTTGGCGCGGACGGCCGATCGTGGGTCTGGGCCGGTCGATCGTTGGCGCAAATAGGCGCGCAGCAAACCGTTAATAAACCCGCTGAGGCCCTGGAGACCGCAGAACTTCGCCAATTCCACCGTGGTGTCCACGGCGGCGGAGTCCGGCACCCGATCGAGATAAATCAATTGATAGAGACCCAGCCGCAACAGGATCAACACGGCGGGCGGTTGCTCGCGGGCGGGGCGGGTGGCCAGCCGATCGATCCACCCATCCAACACCCGCAGTTGCCGCGTGCAGCCATAGACCAACTCCGTCACCAGCCGGCGATCGCGCCCGTCCAAATCCGGGTGCTGGCGAATCGCCCGATCGAGCGCCGCCTCGGCATAGGCCCCCGACTCGATCGCCCCCAGGGCCACCAGCGCCGCATGGCGAGCCACCAGAGCGTGATTTTTCGGAAGCAGCGTGCCTTGCGTAGCCATGGGAAAGCCAGAGAAATGGAGCGAGGGGGAAGTCGAAGGGGTTTGGAGCGAAACGCCGGGAGTCAAACCGTGGGGGCCAAGAATACAGGCGAACCGGGCCCGGCCCGATCCGCCTTCAGTAGTCTAGGGGGAATGGTCGCTGTCGATCGCACCGATCGATCAGCTTGCGCCCACTTGGGGGCGATCGGTCACGGTGTCTAGGGGCGGCACGGCGATCGCGGCACTGCCGGCCAGATCGGCCGTGTCATGGGGACTCAGGCAGGCCCGATCGAGCACCGGTTGCTGGCAAGCCACCATGGTTTTGACGTGCTCCATTTCGTCGTCGCGGATCGCCACAAACACATCGTAGAGATTGTCAATTTTGGGGCGACGGCTGGCGGGCACTTGGGCCGTTTGGAATTCATCAAACAGATACAGATCGCCATCGCGGTAGTAGCGCTGGGCAATTTCTGGCGCGGGCTGGGCTTTGAGGTCGCTTTCGGCTTCGGTCAAAAACTTGTTGTAGGACGCATAGGCATGTTCCTCAACCATTTCCATGAAGTGGTAGGCCGATCGGGGAGAGACCAAATACACGCCGACAATGATCCAGTAGTAGAGCAGGGCGGCGGATTTGGCGATTAGCCGATCGCTCCACACCGCGTTCCCTCCCAGGGATTCCATAATCAGCAGGTGGTGCAGCTCGTTCCAGGATTCGGCAAAGTGCACCTTCAGCCAGTCGGCTTTGCGCCACAGGCCCAGGGTTTCGTAGAGGTGGAGCACGGACATATACGCAAAGTACGGAACGCGGGCTACGGTTTCCAACACGTAGAACCGGGGATAGGGCCGATCTTTGTAGAGAACGTTAATCACCCAAACGAGAACGCCGACTAAGAGACGAATCATGTTGCTGCTCTCCCGAAAATTGTGATGGGGGCTTGGTTGGGGCCAAGGCTCCCAAGCTGCTTTGATCCTAGCGAGGGGCGGGCGGGCTGGCGGGGCCGGGGCGTGGGTTTTCGGTGGGGATCACGTTGTGGGCCGATCGAGGAGGGGCAGAACGGTTGAAGCCTCGACCGATCGCCCATTGCTAAAGAAATGCCGAAAAAATGGCCATGGACGGCAGAAGGGTTACGGATTGATCGCCGAATGTTGCAGTCTGTGTGGGATCCACCCGGTTGGTTAAGCAATGCACGGGTCTGTAACGGTGGGGGCTGGTGGGTGGACGCTCCGGGGGCCGGTAAGCTGTTAGTTGCTCGATCGATCCCTGGGGCCAAGGCGGGGCGATCGGGTGGCGTGAGATTTTTGACAATAGTTGTGGCAAATTTGGCAAATTAGGGCAGCCGTGGACGATATGCAGGCGGGCAAAGGCACTTTGAATTTGAAGCGGTTGGTGTTGATTGTGCTGACGGCGTTGGCGCTGTCGGTGTCGGGATTGTCGCTGGTGGGGAGCTTCACCCAAACGCAGATCCAAAATCGCCTGGAGCTGTATCAAACCAATCTGATGCTGCGGGCGACGGGAGAACTGGATCGATCGCCCGATCGCGCCCTTGTGGCCTCGGTGGAGGATGACCCGATCGCCCTGTTGCGCCAACAATTGCTGGGCGATCGCACCTTTGAGGAAGCCCGCAAGCAATACGAAACCTTTCGGGACAAGGCGGCGGCCAGTGCCGATCGGCTGTTGCGGGATTTGACGACTCCGGCTGATGCGGCCGAGGCGACTAAGGCGGCCGAGACCGGTGCGCCCCCGGCGGCATTCGACCAGGCAGCGCAGCAAATTCGGGAACTGGCGGCGGTGGATTTGCGCCTGGGCATTTTGCAAGCGCGGCTGGGCGATCGGGCGGCGGCGGCCAAGACCTGGGAGCGGTTGGGCCTGCCCGATCGACCCGCGCCCGAGTCGATCGATCCCCGCAGCTTCATCCGCGATTTCGACCCGATTCGCGCCGATCTTGCCCTGCTCTGGAGCGAAAAACCCGCGATCGAGGGGCAGCGCGCCGCCGAAATTGAAGACAACACCCGCCAATTCCTGGGCGGTTGGTTCCGCAATGCCAGCCTGGCCCGGCTCTACCGCCTGCAACAGCGCAATGCCGAGCTGGATTTGTTGGCCGCCGACACCAGCCTGCGGGGTGAAGCCACCTTGCTGAAACTGGCCGCTGCCAATGCCCTGCCGGCCCTCGGGTTGCTGTTGGGGATCATTGGGCTGGTGTTTTTGGTGGTGCAGCGGGTTTTGAAAGGATCGGACGCTCTGTTGGCGATGAACCCGGTGCAGTGGGTTGTGCCCTGGGGGGGCGAAACGATTTGGGAAGTGTTTGTGTTTGGCTTTTTTGCGATCGGGCAAATTGTCGTGCCGCTGATTAGCTCGATCGGGCTGCAACTGGCGGGCCTGCAACCGGCCGCCTTTACGGGCGGAACCCAGGCGGGAATTATTCTGTTGCGCTATGGGCTGATGGCCGCGGGCAGTGTGGCCGTGTTGCGGTGGTCGGTTCAGCGCTTTTTGCCGTTGCCGGCCGGCTGGTTTCAATTTAATTGGCGCAGTTGGCGTTGGCTGGCCTGGGGCGTGGGGGGCTATTGTGTCGCCCTGCCGATCGTGATTGTGGTGTCGCTGATTAATCAGCAAATTTGGCAAGGACAGGGCGGCAGCAACCCGATTTTGTCGATCGTCCTGGAAAATCGCGACCCCGTGGCGATCGGCTGCTTTTTTCTGACGGCTTCCGTGGCGGCTCCCCTGTTTGAGGAAACGCTCTTTCGGGGCTTTTTGCTGCCGTCCCTCACGCGCTATATGCCCACCTGGGGAGCGATCGGCCTCAGCAGTCTGTTGTTTGCCCTGGCCCACCTGAGTCTGTCGGAAATCTTGCCCCTAATGGCGTTGGGGATGATTTTGGGCGGGGTCTATGCCCGATCGCGCAATTTGCTGTCCTCGATTTTGCTGCACGGCCTGTGGAACAGTGGCACGCTCGTTAGCCTGCTGCTGTTGTCGGGTCGTTAGGCCGGGGGCGATCGTCTGAGGCGATCGATTTTGGTGTGGGTAGACACTGTCCCTCCGTCGGTTGATTAGCCCACGGGCCAACGGCCATTCATTAAAAATTCATTCAATCGGGCGGCCGCTGGAAACTCCAGTGCTAGCTTGTGGCCCAACCCTTGCACCATCAACCATTTAGGCGATCTCAGGCATTTTGCGCCGGAGGGATGCCGATCGGTTCTGGGCGCTTCGTTGCGCTGGTTTTCGATCGTTGGTGGGCAAGGGTGTTGGTTTCATCGCTGTGGAGTTCATCACCATGCAGAATCCCGAGTGGTCGTCCTTGGGCGATCGTGATTACACCGTTAATAGCAGTCAGTGGATCAGTCGTGGCTGGGAAATGTTTAAACCAGATGCCGGCCCATTCATCGGCTTTGTACTCGTTGTCTTTTTGATTAATATTGCACTTTCCTTAATTCCAATTGTGGGACAAGTGGCAAGTTCCGTGATCGGCCCCATTTTGAATGCCGGATTTTTCATCTATGGCTTCAAAATTTTACGCGAACAATCTCGCACCTTTAGCGATTTCTTTGAGGGATTTAACCAGTTTGGTGATCTCTTTTTGTTTGCGCTGGTTTCGGGTTTGATTTCCTCATTGCCCATCTTGCCTGGGGCGATCGTGGTTGGGATTGGCGCGGCCATGTCTGAAAACAGTGGCGAACCGTCACCCCTCGCATTGATTGGCGGCTTGTTGATTTTGATTGGGCTGGCTCCTTCCATTTACTTGGGCATTGGCTATTCGATGGGAATGCCGCTAATCATCGATCGCCGGGTGCAATTTTGGCCGGCAATGGAGATGAGTTTCAAGGTTGTGAAAAAACATTGGTGGGGCGTTTTTGGATTTTCACTGCTCCTGGGCTTGTTGAATTTTGCGGGCGCTTTACTGTGCTTTGTGGGCTTGTTGGCCACAGTGCCGATGTCGATGTGTGCGATCGCCTATGCCTATTCCGAAATCTTTGGATTGGCTCCAAAGGTCAGTATTTCCGATGCGGCCTAGGGTCGTTTAATAAACCATCATTTCTGGTTTGATCGCCTCGGCGGTGATCTCCAGATCCTTAATTAGTCTGATGGCTAATCTAAGAAAATGAATTTTGTAGGGGTTTGGTCGATCGCCAAGCCCCTACAATTTTGTTGGCGATCATTTGATTGACGATTGATACCGTTGCACCAAAAAAGGGGTTGCTGATGTCTGGGGCTGGGCTGTCTGCACCCACGGGTGAATTGCTTTATACCTATACCGATCCGGTGCGGGGGCGGTTGCTCAAGCGCTACAAACGGTTTTTTGCGGATGTGGAATTGGAGTCGGGCGAGGTGGTGACGGCGCACTGTCCGAATACGGGGCCGATGAGTGGCGTGTGCGAGCTGGGTGCGCCGGTGTTGCTGTCCCACAACCCCAGCCCGAAGCGAAAGCTGGCCTACACCTGGGAGGCGATCGAGCTGGTGGGCAGTGCGGGCCGGCCGGTGTGGGTGGGTGTGAACACGAATTTGCCGAACCGGGTGGTGAAGGAACTGCTGAACCGGCGGCTGATTTCGGAACTCGGCGGCTATGACACGGTGCGATCGGAAGTGAAGTATGGAACCGATAGCCGTGTGGATTTTTTGCTGGAGGGCACGGAGTCCGGCAAGCCGATCTATGTGGAAGTGAAAAACACCACTTGGACTGATGGCACGCTGGCGAAATTTCCCGACACGGTGACGGAACGCGGCCAAAAACACCTGCGGGAAATGACGGCGCTGCTGCCCGACGCGGCGGCGGTAATGCTCTATTTCATCAATCGGGAAGACTGCGATCTCTTTGCACCGGGGGACGATCGCGACCCCACCTACGGCCAACTGCTGCGCCGGGCGATCGACCAGGGTATGGCGGTGTTGCCCTGCCGGTTTGCCGTCTCCCCGATCGGCCTGCGTTTCTTGGGCTTGGCCACCTGCGATTTTGTCTAGCACCGCGATTCCCGCTCGGTTTTGCCCAGGGTTGTTGCGGGATTGTTGCGGGATTGTTGCGGGATTGGGATCAATCATCAGTCGATCGATCCCACAGCAATAGCGGCCGGCATTGCCTAGCAATACCGACCGCTACAACCATCATTGGGCTTTAATCAGCGTGCCTTAAATCAACGCCGTTTCTAGGCCTGATCCGCGATCGCCCGCGAGCGGCGACGTTGGGCGATCGCCCCGCCCGCAACGGCCGCCAAACCCAACAGGCTCATCGGCTCAGGCACAGCCTTGCTGTCGTATTCGTAATCCACACGAATCGCCCCTTTCGCCAGCGTGCTCACGCCACTGGTTAGGTTGCCCGGCCCGCTGATGCCGAAGGATCCAAACGCCGAGAAGAGATAGTCGATCGAGCCAGCCCCGATAAAAGCCTGCAGCGCCGTCGCATCCGTGATCGTTTTGGACGCTTGATATTGACCGTTCAGTCCCGTAGCAAACTTGCCACCCGATGTGCCGCCAAAATCAAAGCCGCCATCGTATGTCGTGACTGTGAAATTGTTGGAACCCAACAGCGGAATATCAAAGATCGACGTGCCGCCTTCCGCCGACTTGAGACCCAAATCCGCCGCAAAATTGAAACTCAGATTGCGGCCCGCTGCCCCGGCATTGCCCGTATGTTCGTAGTAGGCCTTTTGCCAGAGGCCCGCATCAAACGTCAATTTGACAGACTTGAGTGTGCCTAAGCTGGCGTTAAATTTTTGTACGGATAAAACACTGTCTTCAATATCCGTAAAGCCATACAAACCACTACGAACTTCAGTATCCGTCAAGCCACCCGTAAAGGCATCGATCGTGTCGAGGGTGGCGGCGGTGCTGTTGCTTGGCTCATAGGCATCCGAATAGCTAATGCTCGCAGCCAGGGCAGGCGCAGTAGTTGCGATCGCGCTAGCGGCAACGGTTGCAAAGGCAAAACCAGGGACAAACCAGGATTTCATAGTTCCACTCAGCTCAGGGCATGAGAACTTAGGTTGGTAGCGAGGTTTGGTCGCGAGGCATTGCGCATCGCTCATCGCTTTGATTCAAAAATCACTTGATGTTTTTAAATTAGCCTCAAGATTAAGGCAGATCAATACTTGAATTTAAAGATTCAGTAAAGATTAGTCATCTGGCATTGAAATTAAAGATTCTGTAAAGCAAAAACGATGAGTCCAATTTTGTGATTCCAGTAGAGCCATCGCCCAATTATTGACCGCCCAATTATTGACCGCCCAATGTCACTCAACATCAGCCAGGATCAGCAAATCTTGCCCAATATTAAGCAAAATTAAGCACCCGTCCTTGGGCGATCGGTTGCAGCCCGTGATTGAAGATTGGTTCTAAATTTTGGACGTTGTGGGCATCAAAAAGTAACTATTACTAATAGCATCCGATCCCCATAGCATCCAAATAACCACTAGTCATGACGGCTATTCAACCCCTAGCCATTCATAACAAATCTAGCCAACATCCGATCGCTATCCAATCCCAGCCCAGCCCTATAAAAAGCCTCGCTTTCCACTAGGCATAATCGTCATCCAATTGGTTTTAGCAACGGCCAATTGATCTTCATCAATCTTTGCGCCGGTTAAATTAGCCCCGCAGAAATTAGCCCCGGCCAAATTTGCATTGGTGAAATTGGCATAACTCAAATCCGCCTTCCGAAAGTCAGCTTTCGCCACATTGGCCGTGTGGAAATAAGCCCGAATCAGTTGTGCGCCGCGTAGATTCGCTTCTAGCAAACTGGCCTTAGAAAAATTAGCTTCTGTTAAATTTGACCCTTGCAGATTGGTCTTATCCAGCTTTGACTCTCGAAAAATACAGCCCGACAAATTGATATTTGGCAGCTCGCCCCGGCTGATGTTGTGGGCTGCAAAGTCTCGCCGGCCTTTTGCATAGTAGGTTTGCACTTCGTTGCCCTTGAGCCAGGGCATCGGCCCGCCAGCTTTTGCCTTATTGCCACCACTGACACGACCACTACCTCCCGAAATGTTTGATAGTGAGCCACCGGTACTGAGTCCGCCGGTCATTTCAGGGCGACTGCGCCGCGATCGAATGGATTGGGCGAGGCGAGAGGTGTTATTGGAAATGGGCGCGCCACCAAAGTTGTGCCCTCCCATCGACGGCCGGGTTGGCTCGTTGCTGACGGGGGAGGCCATGCTTTGGGCCAGATCTTCCATGTAGGGTTCCAGATCTAGGGCCCTGAGGATGTCTTCCGATCGCTGGTAGCGATTTTTCACCGCAATTTCCAGCATCTTTTTCAGCACGTTGGCCAAGTGGGCGCTGATGTGGACGTACTTTTGCCACATCATTTCGCCGGTCGTGGGGTGGTAGTCCAAATCCTTGGGCGATCGCCCCGTCAGCAAATAAATACAAGTGGCCCCAAGCGCGTAGATATCGCTGGCATAGACCGGCCGCAACGAAAGCTGTTCCGGTGGCGCATAGCCCGGTGTGCCTACCGATACGGCCGTCAGGGCTGTTTGGTCTGACGAAGGGCCCGTTTGCACCTGATCCTTCACGGCTCCAAAGTCGATGAGCACCAAGCGTTTATCCTGCTCGCGCCGAATCAGGTTATCGGGCTTGATGTCTCGGTGAATCACCTTGTTGGAGTGGACATACTGCAAAATCGGCAGGGCTTCGCTCAAAAACTGGCGCACGGCGGCTTCGCTGTAGGGGCCATTTTTCTTGACTTCACCCTTGAGGGTCAGCCCATCGACAAATTCTTGAACGAGGTAGAACTCTTTGTCTCGCTCAAAGAAGTTCAAAAGCTGGGGAATTTGGGGGTGGTTGCCAATTTTGCCGAGGGTTTTGGCTTCTCGCTGAAAGAGGTTCCGCGCCATTTCAAAGGCATGGGGAGCGGTGGCGGCGGGGCGCAATTGTTTGATGACGCACTTGGGGTCGCCGGGGAGTGATATATCTTCTGCGACGAAGGTTGCGCCAAATCCTCCCTGGCCAAGGGCACGGAGGATGCGATAGCGCTCGCTCAGTAACAGCGATGTGCCGCAGGTCTGACAGCGATCAGCGTCATCGGGATTTTCGGGGTGGGGGCAGGCGGGGTTCAGGCAATAGCTCATCCGGCATCACCAAGGGTTGCAGAGTCGATCCGGTCACGGGGTCGATGCGTTGCAAGCCCGAGCAGCATCTTTCATTTCTACGATACCAAAGGTGCTCGTTACTGCATGGGGCTAGACGATCAAAATAATGGTCACTTTGGTTGCCCAGTGACACGGATAGGAGATATGTCTTGGCTTGCGATCGATTTGATCGAAGCCGTTGATGCAAGGTGTTTGCTCGATCGGTGGTGGTGTTCGTAGTCCGTAGAATTACGGGGAGTATAAGTCGCAGATGTTACATCAATAGTCGGCGGTGGCCCGGATTGGGCCCATGTCTTAGATTGCTCCACCTAATTATTCGATTTATTGGATCGAGTACTGCTATGGAGCCATGATTCCGGATCATGATTTCCCTAAATCAGTAGAGGATCAACCCAGAACGCTAAGATAGGCCCTTGGCAATCGAGACCCCAACTCCCTTGGGCAGCTCTACGTCGGCAGTGCTCGATCGATCTTTACTCGGTCTTTACTTTAGATCTAGCAGCGATCGAGCCGTCTTTCCGGGCCCTACCTAGACCTTGCATCCCTGACGATGACTGTGATGCTGATTTTGTCTTCTCTAGCCTACTGTGCTGTTAGGCAAGACGGCAGATCGTTGCGCAACGCGGTGGGAGCTGCGCTGGCGGCGGTGGCGATTTCCCTCAAGCAAACTCCATTATTGTTGATCGACAGACTCGATTCATGCGTATCTCTCTCAACTGGCTGCGTGAACTGGTTCCTTTTAATGTGACGGCGGAGCAGTTAGCCGAAACGCTCACACTGTCAGGCTTTGAGGTGGAATCTATTGAGGATCTCCGGGCGCTGGCGGATGGGGTGGTGGTGGGCAAGGTGCTCGATCGCCAGCAGCACCCGAATGCCGATCGGTTGAGCGTCTGCACGGTGGATGTGGGGGGTGAGGAACCCCTGACGATCGTCTGTGGAGCCAAGAACGTGGCCACCGGCCAAACGATCGCCGTGGCGACGGTCGGAACCTATCTGCCGGCGGTGGATCTGAAGCTGAAGCCGACGAAGCTGCGCGGTGTGCCGTCGGCGGGGATGATCTGTTCCCTCAGTGAGTTGGGCTTGGCGAAGGAGTCCGAGGGAATTCATGTGTTTGCGGAGGGCGAGGCCCTGGCAGCGGGAACCGATGTGCGGCCGCTGCTGGGCTTGGATGATGTGATTTTGGATGTGACTTCGACGGCGAACCGGGCCGATGCCCTGAGCATGGTGGGGATTGCGCGGGAGGTGGCGGCGCTGGTGGGCAGTGCGGTGACGCTGCCGCCGACGACGGCGGCCTTGCCCGATCGCCTGGGAACGGGGGTGACGGTGCAGGTGAGTGAGTCGAAGGCTTGCCCGACCTATATCGGCACGGCGATCGAGGGCGTGACGATCGGCCCGTCGCCGGAATGGTTGCAGCGGCGTTTGCAGTCGGCCGGGGTGCGGCCGATTAGCAACGTGGTGGATGTGACCAACCTGGTGATGCTGGAGTGGGGCCAGCCGTTGCACGCCTTCGATCGCGATCGCCTGCAAGGGGTCTGTGGTTCGCCGGAGTTGGCGATCGGGGTGCGCTACGGCAAACCCGGTGAAACCCTGAAAACCCTGGACGCTCAGGAGCGATCGCTCTCGGCCCAGGCGCTGTTGATTACGGGGAACGATCGGCCGATCGCCCTGGCCGGCGTGATGGGCGGTGAGTCCACGGAAGTCCACGCGGGAACCACGAATTTGTTACTAGAGGCGGCGCTGTTTGAACCGGCGGCCGTGCGCCGATCGGCCCGATCGGTCGGCATCCGCACCGAAGCCTCCACCCGCTACGAACGCGGCACCAACCAAGTGGAATTCGGCCTAGCGCTCCAACGGGCGATCGACCTGATCTTGCAACTGGCCGGCGGAACCGTCGTGGCCCGCGACACCGCCGACGCGCGCCCGCCCCTGGAAACCTTCAGCCGCACCGTGCACCTGCGGCTCGATCGGCTGCACCAGCTCCTCGGGCCCCTGCAACCCCCCGACGGCGAAAAAATCGACGAAACCAGCGACCTGCGCGACTTTGTGCCCGGCGCGGCCGTCGAACAAATCCTCACCGTCCTCGGCTGCCAACTGCGCGTCACCGCCCCCGGCACCCCCGAAGGCACCGGGCGCGAGTGGGATGTGGTCGTGCCGCCCTACCGCTACCGCGATCTGGAGCGCGAAATCGACCTGATCGAAGAAGTGGCGCGCCTGTTTGGCTACAACCGCTTCTCCAGCACCCTGCCGCCCAAGAGCGAATTCGGCTGCTTGCCGCCGGATATTGCCCTGTTGCGTCAGATTCGGGAAGTGTTCCGGGCCGAAGGACTGACGGAACTGATGCACTACTCCCTGTGCAAACCGTCGGGCGGCCGACAAGTGACGATCGCCAACCCGCTCTACGCGGAATACGCGGCCCTGCGGACGGAGCTGATTTCCGGGCTGGTGGATGCCTACCAATACAACCTGGAGCAGGGCAATGGCCCGCTGAATGGCTTTGAGGTGGGGCGCGTGTTCTGGTCGGAAGAAGACGGCTTGTTTGAGGCGGACAAGGTGGGTGGCATCCTGGGGGGCGATGCGCGCCGGGGCCGCTGGACGATCGGTGGCAAGGAGTCGCCCCTCACCTGGTACGAGGCGAAGGGCTTGCTGGAAGCCGTGTTCGATCGCCTGGGTTTGCCGGTGGAATACCAGTCCGATCGGGCTGATGCTCGCCTGCACCCGGGCCGCACCGCCTCCCTCTGGCTCCGGGGCAATCGTCTCGGTACGTTTGGACAACTGCACCCGGAAGTCTGCCAAACGCGCGACCTGCCCAACGAGGTCTACGTGTTTGAGCTGGATCTCGAAACGATCTACAAGGTGGCGATCGACGATGCGCCGCCCCAACCGAAGTTCACCCCCTACGCCACCCTGCCCGCCAGCAGCCGTGACCTGGCCTTCTTTGCGCCCACCAAAGTGACCGTGGCGGAACTGGAACGGACGATCACCAAGGCCGGCCGGCCCCTGCTGTCGGCGGTCGAACTGTTCGATGAATATCGGGGCGATCGCGTACCCGAGGGCCAGCGGAGTTTGGCCTTCCGGCTGCTCTACCGCAGTCCCGATCGCACCCTGACCGATGAGGACGTGGAACCGCTGCACCAAAAAGTCCGCGACGCAATTACCGAAAAGTTCGGCGCGACCCTCCGCAGCTAGCCCGATCGCCCGGGTTCGATCGCCCGGGTTCGATCGCCCAAACTCCATCAAAAACCCCCAGGAACCGCATCGAGTTCTTGGGGGCTTTGTTTTTGCTGGATCATCCGATCGGCGGTGATGACCCACCGGCAATCACGCGCCTAGCCCAGAATGATGCTGCTCGACACATCGCCACTGACATTCAACAAACGGGCGATCGTCTGGATGCCCGACCCCGTATTGAACTGCACCAATGTTTCAGCCCCCGACGGCGTAAGCACAAAACTCCCCGTCTCAGGCTCCACCGAAAAGATTCGCACTCGCGTAATTGCAAAGCCAGTGCTGCTGACCACCAACTTATCGACGGCGGGATTGAAATCCGTAATCACATCACCGCCTTCCGCTGGCGTATTGAAATAAAACGCATCGCTATCGGCCCCGCCGATCAGGGTGTCCGCCCCCGCTCCACCCACGAGCGTATCGGCCCCATTGCCCCCGTCCAGCACGTCTACGCCCCCAGCACCGAGCAGGGAATCCCCACCACCCAAGCCGGTTACGGTGTCATTGCCCTCTAGGGCGTTGATCGTGTCGTTTTCCAGCGTGCCTTGAATGATGTCATTGCCAGCGGAGGGTGTTGTGGAGCCACTGGGTGTGCCGCTGCCACCGGGGGGAGTATCCGTGCCGCTGCCGCCGTTTACGGTGTCGCTGCCGACGTTAGCGTTTTTGAAGGTGATTTGGCTGGTGTTTTTGACTACGGCGATCAACCGTTGGCTGTTGTTTTCAATGACCGCAAGGAACGTGTCAGCGGCGTTTAGACCAGTACCGGGAACCACTTGCACCTTGGCCGCCACATCGCCTTCAAACCCAATCAAATCCTGGGAAAAGTCGTAGTCCGTCAGGATGTCGATGCCCCCCTGTTGGCCCGACAGGATGAAGGTGTCGGCTCCTGCGCCGCCGAGCAGGGTGTTGCTGCCTTGGTTGCCGTAGAGGGTGTCGTTGCCGGTTTCGCCTTGGATAAAATCATCCCCGGATCCGCCAAAGATTACGTCTTCGTTGTCGCCGCCGCTGATGCTGTCGGCATCGCCGTTGCCGTTGATCGTGTCGCTGCCTTCGCCACCGTTGATCACGTCATTATCTTTGCCGCCAAAGATCAGATCGCCGCCGCTGTCGCCGTTGAGGTCGTCGTTGCCATCGCCGCCGCTGATGGTGTCGGTTTCACGTCCGCCAAAGATGATGTCGTCGCCCCGGCTACCATCGATCGCGTCGTTCCCCTGGCTGCCGTAGATCAAATCATTGCCCTGGCCACCAAAAATGATGTCGTTGCCCAGGTCGCCGAACAGAATGTCGTTGCCTTCGTTGCCCTGGAGCAGGTCATCGCCTTGGCCACCGTAGAGGGTGTCGCCGCCCACATCGCCAAAGAGAGTGTCATTGCCTTGGCTGCCTCGCATCACGTCGGGATCTTGGCCACCAAAGAGCACATCGTTGCCGTCATTGCCGTCCAGGAAGTCGCTGTCTTCGTTGCCGTAGAGGGTGTCGTTGCCTTGGCCGCCAAAAAGCTGGTCGTTGCCAAAGCCGCCTTGCAGAAAGTCGTTGCCACCGTTGCCGTTGAGGATGTCGCTGTCGCGTCCCCCTTGGATTGCGTCCCCGCCGCCCAGGCCGTTGAGGGTGTCGTTGCCTTCGTTGCCAAACAGTTGGTCGTTTTCGTTGGTTCCGTTAATTAGGTTGGGGAGGTTGTTACCGTTAATGATGGCCATGGAGCGCTCCGAGGTGGGCTACAGTCCTGATTTTGGGATGGGAGGGGGGATGTTGACATCAGGTGCGAATCGATGATGGTCGATTGCTTCTGGGAATGTCAAACCCGGTCACACGGTGGCAAACCATCCAGGTCAAATGCTGGAGTGGGTTTTGGATGGGTGGTGAGCGGATGGGGAGACAGGGGCTGGGTGGGCGATCGAGCGTTGCGAAACCGGGTTGTTACCATGGGTGAGGGCAAATTGTGGGTGCGATCGCCCCTGATGGGTGGGGGGGTTCGTGGTAGTGCAGCGTATCAGGCAGCGTATAAAACAGAGGTTTTGGGTTCATGAGTCAATCGTTGAGAGCAGCGGCGGCGAGTCCGATTAAGTTTGGAACCGATGGTTGGCGCGGCGTGATTGCGGCGGACTTTACGATCGAACGGGTGGCGCGGGTGGCTCCGCTGGCGGCCCAGGCGTTGGAGGCGGAGTTTGGCGCATCGACGGGCAGCCGCACGGTGCTGGTGGGCTACGATCGCCGCTTCATGGCGGAGGACTTCGCGCGGGTGGCGGCGGAAGCGGTGCAGGCGGCGGGCTACAGGGTCAAACTGTCGGACTGCTACGCGCCCACGCCGGTATTTAGTTGGATTGCCCACCATGAGCAGGCCCTGGGGGCGATCGTGCTGACGGCCAGCCACAATCCCGGCCGTTATTTGGGTCTAAAGGTGAAAGGGGCCTTTGGCGGATCCGTGTCGCCGGATGTGACCCAAACCATTGAGACGATGCTGGCGGCGGGAACGTTTCCGGCGGAGGTGGAAAACCCAGAGCCGATCGAGGCGTTTAACCCCTGGGACAGCGGCTATTGCGAGCGGTTGCGAGAATTTGTGGACATCGGGGCGATCCGCGAGGCAATTACCAGCGGCCGGCTGACGGTGTTTGTGGATGCGATGCATGGTGCGTCGGCGGGCGGCCTGAGCAAGGTGCTGGATGTGCCGGTGCAGGAGCTGAACACGAATCGGGATCCGTTGTTTGAGGGGGGTGCGCCGGAGCCGCTGCCGAAATATACAACCGGCTCGATCGCCCGAATTCGGGAGCATCAACAGGCCCACCCTGAGCAGTTGGTGGTGGGGCTGGTGTTTGACGGGGACTGCGATCGGATTGCGGCGATCGACGGCTCCGGCGAGTTTCTCACCTCCCAAATTCTGATTCCGATTTTGATTCAGCACTTGGCCGTGACGCGTGGCCAAACCGGCGAAGTGGTCAAGACCGTCAGCGGTTCTGACCTGATGCCCAAGGTGGCGGCCCTGTACGATTTGCCGGTCTATGAAACCGCCGTGGGCTACAAATACATCGCCGATCGAATGTTGAGCGTGCCGGTGCTGATTGGCGGCGAAGAGTCCGGCGGCGTGGGCTATGGCAGCCACATTCCCGAGCGGGATGCGCTGCTATCGGCGCTCTACGTGCTGGAGGCGGTGGTCAAGTCGGGCCAAAGCCTGGGCCAGCTCTACGGGGCCTTGCAAGAAAAGACGCAGTTTTTCAATGCCTACGATCGGATTGACCTGGCCCTGGCCAGCATGGCGGCGCGCGATCGGGTCTTGAGCCAATTGCAAACCCATCCGCCCACGGAGGTGGCCGGCCAAGCCGTCACCGGTTGCCAAACCACCGATGGCTATAAGTTCCGCCTGGCCGAGGGCGATTGGCTGATGATTCGGTTCAGCGGCACGGAGCCGGTGTTGCGGATCTATTGTGAAGCGGTGACGGCCGATCGGGTGCAACAAATTCTCGAATGGGCGCGCGGTTGGGCCGAAGCCGCCGCCTAGACCCGTAAGATCGCTGGGGGCGGGCGATCGATCGCCCGCCTCCCAACATTAGCGATCGCGATCGAGGGCGCAACCATGCCGCGTTTAATTGTGGCCACGGGCAATCCGGGCAAACTACAAGAATTACAGGCCTATTTGGAGAACACGGGCTGGGAGCTGGCCCTGAAGCCGCCGGAATTGGAGATCGAAGAAACCGGCGAAACCTTTCTCGACAATGCGCGCCTGAAGGCAACCCAAGTGGCGATCGCGACCGGTGAATGGGCGATCGCCGATGATTCCGGCTTGGCGGTCGATGCGCTGGACGGTGCGCCGGGTCTCTATTCCGCCCGCTACGGGGCCACCGATGCCGATCGGATTCAGCGCGTGCTCACCGGTTTAGCCGACAAGACCGATCGGGCCGCCCAATTCATCTGCGCCCTGGTCATCGTGCGGCCCGATGGCACGGTGGCCGCCGAAGCCGAGGGCATTTGTCCCGGCGAAATCACCCACGAGCCGCGCGGCGAAAACGGTTTTGGCTACGACCCGATTTTTTTCGTACCAGAATTGGGGCTGACCTATGCGGAAATGTCCGCCGCCCAGAAGCACGAGCTGAGTCACCGGGGCCGGGCGATCGGCCTGTTGCGGCCCCAATTGGCCACCCTGATCCAATCCTCAGTCCTGGGGTGACGCGGGGGCGATCGATCAGTAGACCTCCTGCACAAATCAGCTAGGAGCATTCATCCTTAAAACCCCTTTTCTCAAGATGAGCCGATAAACAATCATTTTGTAGGTTGGGTTGAGGCACGAAACCCAACAACAGCAAGGCTTGTGCCGATCAAGTTGGGTTTCGCAAAGCTCAACCCAACCTACTAGCGTGACATCCTTAAAGCGCTGGGGAGTCAAATTTCAAAATCCATATGGGTCAAGAGTTTGGTGATTTTAAAACCCAACGAATTAAGACAGCCATGCTACTACTAGCTGACCATTGATGAGCTGAGATTTAATCAGCATATTCACAATATCGGGACAAGAAATCTTCCCGCATCCAGCCGATCGCGCCGCTACTGGGGAAACCAACCCGAAACCAAGTATTACCTTGATTGTCGGGAGCTGTATCGACTTCAGGCGGCCCGGATTCCGTAAGCAAATAAACCAAATCGCCCGCTAGACCATAACCCCGGCTTGGGTAATTTGTACCTGGGCCTGCTCTCAAAGTAATCTGAGCATTAGGATCGTTGGCCACCAACATGGCTGAACAGTGTGATTGTTGATTGCCAAAGGGGCGCTGGGCATGGCTAGGTTGGGCCACAATTATTGATAGCAAAGCGCTACTAATAGCCATTGCTGTGAATGTTGCGAGTGATTTCATGGAATGTTTTCCTATTTGACTGCTTGCACTGTTTCAAATCCCTAAGGGCATTTTCCTAAGGACATTTGCTGATGAGATCAGGACGAGCTTGGTCAAACGCATCCCAGTACTGACGAAACGCGACTTGCGATGCTTCGCGGGCTTCGACCAGCCGATCGGGCGATCGCCCATACTGTTGGATATAGGCTTTGGCGGCTTCGGCCCCGCGCAAGCGTGATTCAGCCCCGGCCATGCCGCAAGGCTGCAAAATTGGATCGGTCAGGGCTGCGGCAGCGGTTAAGGCACGGCGGTAATTGACGATCGCCGTATCAAAATCCCCGCGTTCTTCGGCTTGGTAAGCAATGCTATGGAGTCGATCGATCGCTGGGCCGTAGGGTGTGACTCCTTGAGCCTGGGTGATCTCTGGACTGAGGAGACTGATCGCGCTGATCGTGGTGGCTTGAATAATTGAGAACCGTTGAAGGAGCATGAAACCTGCTTTCAAGTGCGATGCTTCAATTGTAGTTCTTCTGTATTTATTTTGTTATGATATCTCACTTCGCGATGCACTCGGGAAATTCGGTTTCTAGGGCCAAAAAGGCCGGGCAGGGGGCCTTGGCTGTGAGATTTTCCGGCTTGTTCCAGGTGTAGGGCGCTTGCTGTTCCGCCGCCAGCCAGAGCAGCCGTTTGGCGCGGGTGATGGCGACGTAGAGCAGGCGATATTCTTCGGCGACTTTCAGCCAGCGGGCTTGGTGGGTGGCGATCGCGATCGGGGGGAGTTGCGGGACTCCGTGGACGCGATCGCGAATTTGCGCCCGCAGGCAGTCGGCCAGGCTGAATGTGCCCAAAAACTCCATCTGTAGGGGGATGCGCGTTTCGCCGCTGAAATAGTCCGCGTGCAAAAAGGGCAAAAACACCGCGTCCCAGTCGAGGCCCTTGGCTTTGTGAGCGGTGATGATCGTCAGTTGGCCGGCGCGGGTGTAAGGCGATTCGGGCGACTCCGCCGCGTCCACGGGGGCGAAGGTTTCGTTGCTGACGATTTCGAGCAGGTTGCCGAGGGTGGTTTCAAGGCGTTGGTCGCCCCGATCGCGCTGGGCCAGGGTTTCGATCAGTTTGTCGGTGGTGGCCAGCTCGGCCCGATCGTACCCCAGGGTCATGGCCAAAAAGGAAAACAGCGCGTAGTGGGGCAAGTTCATGCGCGCCGCCAAAATGCCGACACAGATGCGACGGGCTTGGCGGACGGGTTCCGCCTGGGCGGGGTCGAGGGGGCCAGGGTAGAGGAACTGCTCGGGGGTGGCGGCGAGGCTGTCCAGGTTTTGGCTGGGGATCCGCTGCCGATCGACCAGCACGCGCAACAGGGCCTTCAGGTTTTGGGGCGAGTGGGGCCGATCGAGAAATTGCAGCAAAATCAGCATTTCGCCCGGGACGTGGGATTGGCGATCGCTCGCGCCCACTTCGTAGAGGTTCAGTTGGTCGCCAAACCGATCGCCCAGGGCCTTGGCCACAAACCGCCCCTGGTCATTGGTGCGCACCAACACCGCCAAGCTGAGGCCGGGATCGGTGGCCCACAGGTCGATCGCCCGCTGGCCAATCTGGGTGATCGAGGCGTGAATATCCGCCGGCCGCGCCAGTTCCAGCCCCAGACCCAGGGGCGCGGGGTTGGCGTTCGGTTGGGGGTCGTCCTCGCCGGCCGGTTGGATTCGTTGCAGCTCAAAGGGCGGCAGGGCCGATCGCGCGCCAATTTGCTGCGTTAACCGGGGAAATTCCCGATCGTTCGTCCACTGCACCAGCACATTCGCGGCTTCGAGGATGATCGGGCTGCTGCGCCCCGATCGATCCATTTGGGCAAAGCGCCCCTGCGATCGACAGGCTTCGCAAAACCGCCGAAAAAACGATGGATCGGCGGGCGTAAAGGAGGAGTTAATCGCTTGGTTGGGGTCGCCCACGCGCACCAAATTCACCGCGCCGGTGGCCGGGTCGATCGCCAACTGCTCCAGCAGCCGTGCTTGCAACGGCGAGGAATCCTGGGCTTCGTCCTCAAACACCGCGAAAATGCGCGATCGCCATAGCTTTGCCGCCTCTGGATCGTCCAAAACGCGCAGGGCCGCCAAAATCATGTCGTCGTAGTCGATCGCGTTGCGCTTGTGCAGTTGCGCTTCGTAGGATTCGTACAGCCCCGCTGCGATTTCCAGGCCGGGGTAGCGATCGTCCGCCAACTCGGGCGATCGACCCAAGAGGCGCAACTCCGCCGCCGTCAGCCCG
>Ga0209278_1000641_pt1 | contig 25366 bp, 24 predicted proteins | sample JI81BgreenDNA_FD_187504 | JGI IMG/M metagenome (GOLD analysis project Ga0209278, IMG submission 187504) | Wastewater effluent complex algal communities from Wisconsin, to seasonally profile nutrient transformation and Carbon sequestration -... | ecosystem: Engineered > WWTP > Effluent > Algae...
GGCTGCATTTGCACGGTGGCCGGCTTATTCCCACCGCCGATGGGCGTAGCCCCGCCCTAAGCCTGATCCGCACGGAGGATGCCGCATGAACCCTCTCACCGCAGCATCGGTCACGCCCATGGCTGGCAGCACCCTTACCGCCACGATCGAAACGATGCGCCAGCGCTTGCAATCCATCGGTCTGGTACCGCATGGCGCACCCACGCCCGCAACGCACGCGTTACTCCCCATGCTGGAAGCGCTGGGCTGGCGTGGCGATGCGACCGAGCTTGCGGAATTACTAGCGGTGCATCCGAAGCACCTCACATGGGCAGATCTTTTGAACCTGCTGCGTGCGCTGGGCTATAGCTGTGAGCAGCGCACGGGCACCCTGCGCGATATTCAGCCGATCGAACTGCCTTGCCTGTTTATTCCACAGCAGGCGGATGCACCTGCCTTTATCCTGCTGGAACAAAGCGGGGCGGGCTTCATGGCGCGCAACCTTGCGGATAATAGTATTGGTGCGCTGTCGCGCCATGCACAGTCCGGCAGCATCAGTGTGCTACATCGGCTGGAGCCGGAAAATAACGCCGGCACAGCGCGCGCTGGCCAGTGGTTCCGGGGCGCAGTGCAGGCGTTTCGCACGCAATTTCGTGATGGGCTGTTGCTGGGCCTGTTCATCAGCATCGTTGCGCTGTCGGTGCCGTTGTTTACCATGCTGGTCTATGACCGCGTGATTGGTGGGCAAGACCCCGCCACGTTGTGGCTGTTGTTGATCGGTGTCGGCGTCGCCTTGCTGGCGGAAGGGGTGTTTCGCTGGCTGCGGGGCATTAGCCTGTCGTGGTTTGGTGTGCGCATGAATCACCTGATCGCGGTGAGCATGTTTCAGCGGCTGTTTGCACTCGATCCGCTGGCCATCGAACGCGCACCGATCGCAGCACAAATGGTACGCGCCAAAGCAATGGAAGCGGTGCGCGACTTCCTCACCGGGCAGAGTTTTATTCTGTTCGTCGAATTTCCGTTCCTGCCGGTACTGCTCTTGGCGCTGGCATTCTTCGCGCCGGCGATGGCGCTTGCCTGCCTGCTTTGTGCAGTGGTGCTGGCGGCCGCCCTGGCCACGCAATTGCGGGTGATTCGCCGCCTGTCGCAGCGTTCCGCCCGCGCCATGGCTGAACGCCAGCGCGATGCGCTGGAGCTGTTCACCAAAACCCAAACCCTGCGGCTGCATGGCCTGACGGATGCGCTCTATGAACGTTTTGCCCGCAGCAATCAGCGCGCGATGCAGGCCGCCAGCGCCGTGAGCTGGCGCATGCAGGTGGTGGAGCATGCGGTGCTGGCCATTTCCATGATCGGTGGGCTATGCGCGCTGGTACTCGGCGTGCAGGCGGTGTGGGCCGAAGCCCTTAGCCCCGGTGGACTCATCGCGGCGATGATTATTGTCTGGCGCATTGTGATGCCGCTGCAGCAGCTTGCTGCCATCGCCCCGCGGCTGGAGCAGGTGAGTGGGGCCATTCAACAGCTGGAGCAATTGCTGGCGCTTGCGCCCGAACGCAGCGATGCGCGGCTCACCGCCACCGCCCACGTGCCGCGCGGGCAGATCGAGCTGATCAACCTTGCCATGCGTTACCCCCGCCAGCCCGATGCGGTGTTTACCGGCCTGTCGCTGGCGGTGAAGCCCGGCGAGGTGGTCGCGATCGCGGGGGGCAATGGCTCGGGCAAATCCAGCGTGTTGAAATTGCTCAACGGCATGTATGCGCAGGCAGCCGGGTCCATTCGGCTGGATGGGATCGATATTCGCCAGATCGATCCGCTGAGCCTGCGCCGTGGCATTACCTATATTTCACAGGCACCCGCCTTATTCAGCGCCACGGTGCGCGAGAATCTGACCCTCGCGGCCCCCTTCGCCAGCGACGACGACATCACCCGCGCGCTGGATGCCGCCGATGCGCTGGACGATGTGATGCAACTGCCGATGGGGCTTTCGACCATGCTCGGCGAGCAGGGCCAGCAATTGCCGCCTGCGCTGGCGTGCAAACTGAACCTTGCCCGCGCCTATGTGGCACCACGCCCGCTGATTTTATGCGACGAGCTGCCTTACGCCGTGCTGACCAGCCATGCGGGCACGCGTTTTAAGGCGCAGCTGGAGGCCTTGCGCGGTCGCCATACCATTCTGCTGGTGGCGCATACGAGCGATCTGGTGCGCATGGCGGACCGTGCCATTTACCTGCAACCGAACCGCCGCCCGGTGATCGGCAGCGCCCACGATATTCTACCCCTGATGTTGGAGCAAACGCATGGCCATATCGGATAATCCCCGCTGGATGGAAGCACTCGGCCGCGCGCCGGGCTTAAGCGAAATGCAACCCATGCGCATCACGCGCATCAGCCTGCTGGTGCTTAGCATGGCGGTGTTTGTGCTGTTGCTGTGGGCGGGGCTGACGCGCGTGCAGGTCGTCAGCCGCAGCTATGGGCAGGTGATGCCCAGTGGCTATGTGCAGGTGGTGCAGCATCTGGAAGGCGGCATGGTCGAGCAGATCCATGTACGCGAGGGCGACCGCGTGAAGCAGGGCGATGTACTGCTACGCCTGCATGATGGCGCTACCCGCAGCGAGCGTAATCAGTTGTTGCAGCAGCAGCGGGCATTACTGATGGAGCGCGAGCGCGTGGCGGCGTATCTGGAAAATCGCCGCCCCGATTTTAGTAATCTGCGCGGCGTGGATGCACAGGATCTCGCTGAGCAGAACCGGGCTTATGAAAGCAGCCAGCGCGCCAAAAATGAAGAAGCACAGGTGATCGAAGCGCAGATCGCGCAGCGGCGTGAAAGTTTGCAAGCCCTGCACATGCGTAGCAGCGCGCTGGGCAAAAACATCGCCCTTGCGAATGAAAGCCTCGGCATCAAGCAGAAGCTCTATGAAAAAGGCTATTACAGCCGCCTGAACTATTTGGATAAGCAGGAGCAGGTGAACAGCATGCGCGGTGAGCAGGCGGCGCTATCGCAGGAGATTCAGCGTACCCGCAGCGAGATCGGCGAATATGAGCGGCGCCTTGCTTCGCTTGGGGCCAGCTCGCGCGAGCGTTCCTATGATACACTCACGCGGCTGAATAACGAAATCGCCAAGAACGACGAAGCCCTTGGCAGCTACGATGCGCGCATGGACCGGTTGCAGGTGCGCGCGCCAGTGGATGGGATCGTGAAGGGCGTGGAAGTGAACACGGTGGGCGGCATTGTGGCTTCCGGCCAGAAGCTGATGGAGATCGTCCCTACCAACGATACGTTGAACGTGGAGGCGCGCATTCGCCCGAGCGATGTGGGGCAAATGCGCCCAGGCTTACCGGTGACAGTGAAGGTGCACGCATTCGATTACACGCGCTATGGCGGCATTGAGGGCACGCTGCGCACCATTTCAGCCACCACCTTCGTCGATGAATCCAACCGCACCTATTACCGAGGCACGGTCGAGCTGGCGAAAGACCATGCGGGTACCGACCCCACCACCAACCAGCTGGTGCCAGGCATGACGGTGGATGCCGAAATCATCAGCGGCGAACGGTCGTTGCTTTCCTACCTGCTTAAACCAGTGCGCCATGCCGCCGACACTGCTTTCACGGAGCGTTGAGATGACCCAAGCCGCCTATGCCCAACCGCTGGCGCCCGCCAGTAAGACCGCCGGTACCTTGCTGGTGGTGGATGATGACCGCACGATGGTGATGATGCTGGAAGTGCAGCTCAAACGCCAAGGGTTTGAAGTGATCCTTGCCTATGGCGGAGAGGAGGGGCTGCGCCTCGCCAAACTGCACGCCGCACGGTTGGATGCGATCATTCTGGATCGTATGATGCCCGATCTGGACGGGTTGCAGGTAGTGCGCCAACTGAAGCAGGATGGCGCGCTCAAGCGCGTACCGGTGATCATGCAAACCGGCTCGGACAGCCCGGAACAGGTGCGCGAAGGCATTGATGCGGGCGTGTTCTATTACCTCGCCAAGCCGGTGCAGGAATCGGTGCTGCAATCGGTGGTGGCAGCGGCCTTGCGCGAGCGCGCGCAGGTGCGTGCCCTCACGCAGCAGGAATCGAAACAGCATGTGTCTTTCTCGCTGATCGACACTTGCCGTTTTCGCCTGCGTACGCTCGAGGAGGCGGAATCGCTGGCGATTTTCCTCGCCAATGCCTTCCCCGATCCGGCGCGCAGCGTCACCGGCCTTGCGGAGCTGCTGATCAACGCCATTGAGCATGGCAATCTTGGCATCGGCTACGAGGAGAAAACGCGCTTGATCGAAAGCGGCCAGTGGCGCACCGAAATTGCGCGGCGCCTGCAATTGCCTGCCTACGCCGAAAAACGCGTGGAAGTGCTGATGCAGCTGAAGGCTGAAGGCGTATTCGTGCAGATCACCGACGAGGGCGAAGGGTTCGATTGGAAATCGTTCCTGATGATCGACCCTTCGCGCACAATGGATAATCACGGCCGGGGTATTGCCCAAGCGAATGCCCAGAGCTTCGATGCACTGCGCTACAATGCGCGCGGCAACCAAGTACTGGCGGTGGCCTACTTCGCCAAAGAACAAACCCAGACATTGGAGTGGTAACTATGCCATATACCTCGTCCTCGGCCACCGCACCGCGGCCCAATCTTCACCTTACGGCGCGCTACGTGGTGGCATTGGTGATCATCGCGATTTTGCTGGTAACGGGCATGGTCATGCGCGAGCTGCACCATCGCCGACACAGCGAATTACACGCCGATGGTGAAATTATCAGTCGGCAGCTGCGCATTGTGAATCGCACCATCCTGATGGCAGAGGGGTTGGCGAGCATCTCGAACCCAGATGATCGGCTTGGTCTGTATCGGCAATATCAACTCACGGTGCAGGAGATGGGAAGTTATGTGGACCAGATGGATCAGAAAGCGGCGTTACGCCCAGCGCGCCAATACCTCACCCATTACATCCATGCCGCCCAGCGCCTCGCGGCTGTTCCATATCATGCATTCACGGCCGATCGTATCGAATATCAGGAATTCATGCGCATCGCGAAAGGCGCTGAATACACACAAGCTCAAACCGTTCTTAGCGAATATAAAGCAAAAGAAGAAGCGTCCCTGCGGCAGGTAATGTTCATGGAGCGAAGTATTCTCGGCTTCGCTTTGCTTACCTTGCTACTGGAGGGGTTGTTTATTTTTCGGCCCATGGTGAAAGCCGTGCATCGCGCACAGGAGCATTTGCTGGCGCTGAACCGTATGAAATCCGAATTTCTGGCGAATATGAGCCACGAGATCCGCACGCCGATCAATGCGATCTTCGGCATGGGCGAGCTGCTCACGCAGTCAGAACTGACGCCCAAGCAGCGCGGTCAGGTAGATACGCTCATGAACGCGGCGGATGGGTTGCTCACCATTATCGACGATCTGCTGGATTTCTCGAAGCTGGAAGCCGGGCGTATCGAGATCGAGCAGGTGCCATTCGATATGCATTCCGCTGCTGAAGATGTGGCCGAGCTGCTGGCCACCAAAGCGCGCGAGAAGCGGCTGGAGGTGATCGTGCGCTACATGCCGGGCACACCGCAATTCGTTATTGGTGATCCGGGCCGTGTACGGCAGGTACTCATGAATCTGGTTAGCAATGCGATTAAATTCACGGAGCATGGCTATGTGTTGATCACCGTGGAGAAAGCCGAGGAGACCGACCTGCTGAAAGTGACGGTCGAGGATACTGGGATCGGTATCGCTGCAAGCAAGCTTGGCAATATCTTCGATAAGTTCGCGCAGGTCGATGGCTCCAGTACTCGCCGTTACGGGGGAACTGGGCTAGGCCTCTCCATTTGTTATGAATTGACGCGGTTAATGGGCGGCAATATCGGCGTCGCCAGTACCGAGGGACGGGGGTCGAGCTTCTGGTTCACCGTGCGGCTGAAAAAAACTGACCGTGTAGGAAAATTTGAACCCAGCCATGGGGTGCTCACCCATCGTCGTGTGCTGGTAGTTGATGATATCGAAGCAAATCGCGCGCTGTTACTCGATAGCCTGAACAGGGCAAGCATGCAGGTGGTGGCGGTACCCGGCGGTAAAGAAGCGATACGCGAGCTGCGCCGTGCCCATGAGGCCGGGCAGCCCTACGATCTTGCCGTGGTCGATTACCTGATGCCCGAGATGAACGGTGATACGCTGGTGCGCGCCATACGCAACGATGACGCCATTCAGCAAACGCCGATCATTATTCTCTCCTCGGCCGAGGAAAAAGGCTTCATTAAAACCTTCGCCACCATGAAAGTGGCGGCGTATCTAAGCAAGCCCGCACGCCGCAACCAATTGCTGGATGTGATCGCCATGGTGCTTGAGGCGCAGGCGCGGGGCCAAAATTTCGACATGCTCACCGTGCATGCCACCGAGGCCATGCGCGCTAAGGCCATTTTCGATCAGGATAAGCCACTCTCGGGCATTCGCATTCTGCTCACCGAAGATAACCGCATCAACCGCGAATTCACCACCGAAATGCTGGCGACCATGGGGTGCACGGTGGACCATGCCGAAAACGGTAAGATCGCGGTCGAGAAATGCACACAAAATCGCTACGATATTATTCTCATGGATTGCCAAATGCCGGTCATGGATGGGTTCGAGGCCGCGCAAACCCTACAGGCCATGCGTAGCCGTGGCGAAATGAAGGAAACACCGGTAATCGCACTCACCGCCAACGCCATGGAGGGGGACCGCGAGCGCTGCCTGCGCGCTGGCATGCATGATTACCTAACCAAACCGGTGCGCCGTGCTAACCTTGAATCCATGCTTGTGCGCTGGCTGGAAAATCTTGGTGAGCAGCATGCGTCGTTACTCCCAGCTCCACCCGTCGCACCCATTGCATCCGCAGTGGCACCGGTTCCGGTGCAGCTTGCCGTATCGCAACCCACCCCGCGCGTCGTGCCACTGGGGATCGATCCGCAGGCGATGGAGGAAACCCGCCAGTTGGTGGGCGATAAATTCGGGCTTATTGCGGGCTATTTCTTAGAGGACGCCACGCGCTACATGCAGGACATTGAGCGTGCCGCTGGTGGTGATGGCGGCGTAAACTACGTGGCTGCGGCGCACACGCTTAAATCCTCGGCGAAGCAATTCGGGCTGCTTACGTTGTCAGACATCGCCCGCCGCATCGAGGAAATTGGTCGCAGCCCAGAAGGTCCGCAGCAGGGCCTTGCCGCCATCGCGGCGCTGGTGGAGCCGATGCGCCGTGCTTTCACCGATGCCCACGCCTACCTTACCCTGGAGAAAACCGCATGAGTCTCGCGTATTTTGATGCTGGCTCTGCCAACGTGTTGCTGGTGGAAGATAACCGCGTGCACCGCGAGGTGGCCTGCGCCGCCCTCGAGAAATATGGGTTCCGCGTGACACAGGCCCGTGACGGCGAGGAGGCGCTGGTGCGGTTGGATCAGCAGAATTACGCGCTGGTATTGATGGATATTGAAATGCCATGGATGAATGGCATTCACGCCGCCCAGCGCATACGGGAAATGAAGCGCGCAGGGCGGCTGGAAGATATTCCGGTGATTGCGCTCACTGCCGACCATTCCGAGGAAACGTACGACCGCTGCATGGCTGCGGGCATGCGTGAGGTGATCCCAAAACATATCTGGAAGCCGAAATGGGAGCATCTGATCATCGAAAAACTGCAAAAATGGCTGGCCTAATCCACAGTCTGGGGGCATGCTGCGGCGGATTCTTGCCGGGGCAGTATGGACAGCGCAGCACTCTTTAACGTGTTTATTTTTCTTGCGGCTGCCTGCCTGGTGGTGCCGCTGGCAAGCCGTTTCCAACTTGGTTCGGTGCTGGGGTATCTGATCGCCGGCATCGCCATTGGGCCTGCCATATTCGGGTTCATTGGTAATGCGGCGGAAGTCATGCATTTTGCCGAATTCGGCGTGATCATGATGCTGTTTCTCATCGGCATGGAGCTTGAGCCCCCCACGCTTTGGCGTATGCGGCGCAGCATTCTCGGTCTTGGCGGGTTGCAATTGCTGCTCACCACCGCGGCGTTCGTGGCGGCGGGCATTGCCTTCGGCTATGATTGGCGCCTCAGTCTTGCGGTGGCGATGGCGCTCTCGCTTTCTTCAACGGCGCTGGTGCTGCAAATGCTGACCGAACGCAACCTGATGCAAACCGAGCAGGGTGAAGCGTCGTTTTCGGTGCTGTTGTTTCAGGATATCGCCGTGATTCCCATGCTGATTATCCTGCCTTGGCTGGCGGCAGGTCAGCCGCAAGGAGCGATAGAGCTTGCCAGCCACAACACCAGCATGTTGGCTGAGTTGCCGGGTTGGGGCCGCCCCTTGGTCGTTCTGGCTGCCATCGGGGCCATGGTGGCGCTTGGCCGCTATGGTTCGCGCCACCTGTTCCGATTCGTCGCGCGTACCCAATTGCGCGAGGTCTTCACCGCCACGGCGCTGGCGCTAGTGGTGGGCATTACACTGCTCATGCAGCTTCTGGGGGTGTCGCCGGCGCTGGGGGCATTTGTGGCGGGCGTAGTGCTGGCCAACTCGGAATATAAACACACACTGGAGACCGATCTTGCGCCCTTCAAGGGGCTCTTGCTGGGGCTGTTCTTTATTTCGGTGGGCATGGGAATGGATTTTGGCCTGCTCGCGACAGAGCCGCTGAAATTACTCGGGTTGGTGGCACTGCTGGTTGCTGTGAAAGCAGCGATTTTGTGGTTGCTTGGCCGTGCCTTTGGCATGGCCAATATGCAGGCGACGGGGTTCGCACTTGCCCTTGCCCAAGGCGGAGAGTTCGCTTTTGTGCTGTTCCAATTTGCCGGTACGTTAGGTCTGGTGAATGCCAACCAATCGGCTACGCTAACCCTTGCGGTGGCGCTCTCCATTGCCGTGACGCCAGTGCTGATGGCCGCCTATGGGCGCTTTATTGTACCACGTTTCATGAGCCTGTTGCCCGAGCCTTCGTACGATACGATCCATGAGCAACACCCGGTGATTCTCGCTGGCTATGGGCGCTTTGGCCAGATCGTTGGCCGCTTCATGCGTGGCCAAGGCGTCGAGATGACCGTGCTGGAGAAAGACCCCGAGCAAATTGAGCTGCTACGCAAATTTGGTTTTAGTGGTTTCTATGGGGATGCAACACGGCTCGATCTGCTGCAAAGCGCGGGGGCAGGGCGTGCGCGCATGCTGATCATCGCGGTCGATACGGTTGAGGATTCGCTCGCCATCGTGCGGCTTGCGCGGCAGCATTTTCCGCAGCTCCACATTTTGGCACGCGCCCGCAATCGCCGCCATGCATCGGAGTTGCACAAGCTTGGGGTGGAATATTTTAAGCGCGAGCTGTTCGATTCATCGCTCTCGCTGGCGCAGCATGCCATGGTCATGCTGGGGCATGATGCATCCGCCATGCGCATTCGCGCCCGCCAGTTCCGCAAACATGATGAAACCATGATGGTGCAGTCCTTCGTACATTACGACGATGAATCCGCGCTGGTGAGTTTTGCCCGCCAATCGCTCGCGGAAATGGAGCGCATTCTGCAAAGCGATATTACCGCCGAAGTGGCGGCGCGCAAAGCGGCACGAAAGAAAGATTAGTGGTGCTCGCGGCCGGAATTGGCTTCGCCTTCTCTCGGCCTGTTGGCCTCGCGCTGAACGTCGTTCGATTCCGCAGTAAGATCATTTCCATTTTCCGGGGCGCTGTTGCGCTTATCCCGGAAAATGAAAATGGTGCTCGCGGCCGGAATCGAACCGGCACGCCTATACAGGCAACAGATTTTAAGTCTGGCGCGTCTACCAATTCCGCCACGCGAGCATGCGAATGTTGTGGTAACGCCCTTAGCAGAAAAATGCAAATGCTGGCGGCGAGGCTGTGCGCAGAAAGTGTGTCAGACGATGCGCGGTGGCAGAATCTCGCCACCCAGTGAGCCGATCAGCGCTGTCAGTTCCGCTTCGATCTGTGCATTTAATGCCGCATCCGTCGAGCGGATGACCAGCGTGGTCGAAAGCTCGCCCTGCTTGAAGGTGGGGTAGCTGCCAATATCAGCAGCTGGGTGGGCATTGGCCAGCGCGGTCAGCCCATCGGCAATCGTGCCCTCGGGCAAATTGGTGGTCACGGATACCGATAGCACCGGATCGCCACCGACGATGCCTGGCAGCACATGATCCAGCATCGCCTGCATGATGCGCGGCACACCCGCCATCACATGCACATTGCCGATGATGAAGCCCGGCGCGGTGCTCACCGGGTTGGGGATGAGGGTGGCGCCCTCGGGCACATCCGCCATTTTCAGGCGGGCTTCGTTCAGCATCTCGGCGCTGTAATGGCTGCGCAGCAGGCGCTCGGCCTCGGGGTGGCGGTGCAGCTTCACGCCGAACGCGCGGGCGATGTATTCTGCCGTGATGTCGTCATGCGTGGGGCCGATGCCGCCGGTGGTGAACACATAATCATGTGCGGCGCGCAGCGCATTCACGGTGGCGATGATGGTTTCGCCCACGTCAGGAATCACGCGCACTTCGCGCAGCTGCACCCCGGCCTCGTTCAGCTTGGTGGCGATATGCGGAATGTTCTTATCATGCGTGCGGCCCGAGAGGATCTCGTTGCCGATGATAATCAGGGCTGCGGTGACGGTCGTACTCATGCATGGCAACATAGGCCCGCCACGGCACGCTTGCAAGCACCTGCGCAATCTGGCAGTGATACTGCTATGTACGATGATGTTCATGATGAAGATAATGACGCGATGGGCGATGGCCGAAGCATAAAATTGCACAGTGCCGAGGATTTTGCCGCCATGCGAAAAGCGGGGGCGCTCGCATCCCGGATTCTGGATGATATGGTCGGCTTCGTGCAGCCCGGCATGAGCACGCAGGAAATCAACGATGTGTGCCACGCGAAAATTCTGGAAGCCGGTGCGGTGCCAGCCCCACTTGGCTATCGCGGGTTTCCCAAATCCATCTGCACCAGCGTGAACCATGTGGTGTGCCACGGCATCCCGGGCCCACAGAAATTGAACAACGGCGACATCGTGAACATCGACGTGACCGTCATTGTGGATGGCTGGCATGGCGACACCAGCCGCACCTATTGGGTGGGCGAGCCGAAAGTGGCGGCCAAGCGCCTCACGCAAGTGACCTACGACGCGATGATGCGCGGCATCGAGGTGATTCGCCCCGGCGCTACGACGGGCGATATCGGCCACGCCATTCAAAGCTACGTGGAAGCACAGGGCTATTCGGTAGTACGCGAATATTGCGGGCATGGGCTTGGCAAAGTCTTCCATGATGCGCCGAACATCCTGCATTTTGGTAAACCCGGAACCGGCGTGCGGCTGGAGGAGGGGATGTTCTTCACCGTCGAGCCGATGGTGAATATCGGTAAGCCCTCCACGATTCTGAATAAGCATGATGGCTGGACGGTAACCACGCGCGACAAATCGCTCAGTGCGCAGTTCGAACATTCGCTGGGTGTCACCGCCAATGGGTTCGAGCTGTTCACCGCCTCACCCAAAGGGCTGAACTGCCCACCCTTTAGCGCCTAAGATGCAGATCCTCATCACCGGTGCGTCCTCGGGCCTTGGGGCGGCACTGGCGCGGGAATATGCTGCTCCTGAAATCACGCTGCATTTGCTTGGGCGCGACAGTGCCCGGTTGCAGGAAGTGGCGAATGATTGCCGTGCGAAGGGGGCGACGGTGCGCACCGCACGCATCGACGTGACCGACCGCGATGCCATGCACGCCTATATCGAAAAAGCAGATGATGCGACGCCGCTGGATCTGGTGATTGCCAATGCCGGCATCAGTGCCGGCACGGGCGGCACGCAGGAACCGATGGAGCAGGTGGAACGTATTTTTGCCGTGAATCTGCATGGGGTGCTGAACACGATTCAGCCGATCGCGCCGCGCATGCAGGCGCGCGGCCAAGGGCATATCGCCATCATGAGTTCGCTGGCAGGCATTTTGCCCTTGCCAAGTTGTCCCGCTTACAGCGCGAGCAAAGCCGCCATACGTTATTATGGCGATGCACTGCGCGGTGTGCTCAAGAAACATGATGTGGCGGTGAGTGTGATTTGCCCCGGCTATATTCACACCCCCATGACGGCGGTGAATGACTTTCCCATGCCGCTGGTGATGGATGCAGGGCGTGCCGCGCGCATCATTCGCTGTGGATTACGCCGTAAAAAGGCGCGTATTGCCTTTCCGCGTGCCCTCTACCTGCCGTTGCGTCTGCTGGCGCTGCTGCCGCAAGCGATGCTTGATCCGCTGTTCGCGCGATTGCCTTCAAAGCCGCAGAAAAACTAGCATTTTTAAGGTTTTTTGTGGCGCATTTCTGCGGGTAATCCGCCGCGTACCAAGGTGTAAATCAAAAATGCAACTAAAAAGATTTGTGAAAAACTGCGCTTTTCCGCCATTTTTTGCACTTTTTATGTTTACAGCAATTTTGATTAGTGCTTATGGTCATCGCGCTGGTGACAAGGCAAACCCTAGTCAAAAAGCGATTCATGGTGACGTAACCTTTTGGTTGGTCACCTCGTGAAACGCGAATTAGGAATCTGTCGCTGGGCACGTCGTCTTTTAACCGTCCTAACCGTTTAAGGAGTTCTCCATGAACAAGAACGAACTGATCGCTGAGATCGCTGACAAAACCGAACTGACCAAAGCCAAAGCAGCAGAAGCTGTGGATGCATTCATCGAAGTAATCTCGAAGTCGCTCAGCAAAGGCAAAGAAGTTCGCCTCGTGGGCTTCGGTACCTTCACCTCGGTAAAGCGTAAAGCCACCGAAGGCCGTAACCCCCGCACCGGCGCTGTGATCAAGATCGCAGCTTCGGTACAGCCGAAATTCAAGCCCGGCAAAGCCCTGAAAGACCAAGTGAACAAGCGCAAGGCGTAAGCCTCGCTTGATCGGGTGCATGGCGGATTGGCCTGCACCGGGTCGAACGAAATAACGGCGTCATTGCGAATAGCGGTGGCGCCGTTTTTTGTTATTCGTACGAGGAGTATTCATGGAACTACATCGTCATACGGTTCAGATTCGTTCAGTCGATCTGTCGGATGCGGCTTTCTACATTGCATTGGCAAATCACCCGTCAGTCAGCGAGAAGGTCAACCACCCACAGCCCTACACGCAGGCCGATTTTGACGCGATGCTGGAACGCGCGCGTACAACGAACAGTTTTGCATGGGTGATCATGGCGGATACTCACCCATGTGGTGTTGTGACGCTAGCACAATTAAAGCATCCGCACCAATATCAGGGCGGATATTGGATGCAGCCGGAATTCACCGGACGTGGTATCGCGACCGCTGCTTGGAATATTGCAGTGAAGTATGTGCAGGAAACGTGCGGTGCCTTACGTGTTCAAGCGCTAGTGGAGCCAGAAAACCATGCCTCGGTCCGTGTGCTTGAAAAAGCCGGATTTGTGCATGAGGGACTGCTTCGTAAATATTACCCCTCTCGCTATCGTGGGCTATTGGATGTCCATATGTACGCGTGTGTTTTTTCATCGTAATAATTCCGCTTGCATGGTCGTATGTTTGTGTCTATAGCCACCACTCCCAACGCGGTGGCGGTGACAGCCATCCACGTGACGGGCGATTAGCTCAGTTGGTTAGAGCATCTCGTTTACACCGAGAGGGTCCGCGGTTCGAGTCCGTGATCGCCCACCATCCTTTGCCTTTTCGGGCTTCGGTTGGAAGACGCCTAAAAATACCCCGTGCGGGGGTGTAGCTCAGCTGGTTAGAGCGCCTGCCTGTCACGCAGGAGGCCGCGGGTTCGAGTCCCGTCACTCCCGCCACTTTACAGCAGGGGCACGCATGCCCCTGCTGTAAAGTGCCTAAGTCAGGTACGAGAACCCGCCGGGTTTGACGCGACGCTTGGTGAGCACAGCGAACCTAGCAAGCGCGCGCAGCAACGTTGTTGCGAGCATGTCCCGTCACTCCCGCCACTTTCTGTAAGGATATGCCATGCGCCCTGCCTTGCAGCTGCATCCTTGGGATCTTTCCATCATCAAGCTGGATACCCCCCATTTTGACTCCATCGGTGCAAGCGCCTTTGTAGCCATATCGATTACGCCAGACGAATGCTCCGCGGTGTGTGAAACAGCCCGTGTGCCAGAGCATGTGACGGATCGGCATGACGGGTGGAAATGCATCAGCGTGGTGGGGCCGCTTGATTTTTCCCTAACCGGTATCCTCGCTGGCATTTCGCGTGTGCTGGCGGAAGAGAAAATCAGTATCTTTGCGGTCTCCACGTTTGATACGGATTACGTGCTGGTGCCTGCCGATCGTGTGGCCGCGGCTACCCAAGCTTTGGTGGCGGATGGCTACCGTTTCGTCGTCTATGAAGGCAATGAATGATCGTTAGTTTGTGTATCCGCGCTTTCATGTGCGGATGCCGCATACCAAGGATTCTGTACGCCACGAAGATCGTGATGCGTAATAGCTGCCACGGTTTGTGAACGGTAGGCCGCAACGTGGTCGGTAGCCTCGCTATTCGCTGTAACGGGCGTCTCAAGATGTTCGCGCGTGTTCAGGCCTTCTTCGGCCGCCTCATTGGTTGCCTTCACAATCATCTGTAAGGCAATGCTGCAGATCTGTTGCTCCGCTACGGGATCATTGCCGGGAAACCGCTCCATCAACGCCATGGAGGCTTCTTTTAGACGATCTTTTAAATGGGCATCCAGCGTGGCTTTGAAGCTGGCGCTCTGCGCATAGATGCTGCCACTGCTGCTTACAAAAATATTCACGTCGTCGTCGTCACGTACGCCGTTATTGTTCGTATCCACCCAGATATCGAGATAATCGGGGCCTTTGGTAAGTTCAACGGCATGATTCTGGTGCGCGGTCATAAAGGGTCCTGCAAGCTGGGTGACTCCATTCCAACGTAGCCCAAAGCAATTAATTTTTTCTTAAAGTGATGCGCCGGTTCGATGCCCGCTCACATGTCCAGATGTGACATGTAAAGCCTTCCAACATGACGTTTTATTCACATTGGCCGTTTGGGGTGAAAAAACCCTCGCGCGTCACGCGGAAGCTGTTATAAGCGGCGCAACAAAACCAAGAAATTGAGAGTCACGGAAGTTATGGAAACGGTCGTTGCGTCGTATTTTCCCGTGCTGGTGTTCCTGGTGATTGCCGTTGGGCTTTCGCTGGTGATGGTGCTGGCGCCATTCCTGCTGGCGAAGCTGAAGCCGGACGCTGAGAAACTCAGCCCTTACGAGTGCGGGTTCGAGCCGTTCGATGATGCGCGCGGCCAGTTCGATGTGCGGTTTTACCTTGTCGCCATTCTGTTTATCATTTTCGACCTTGAAGTGGCCTTCCTGTTCCCATGGGCCGTCAGCCTGAAGGATATTGGTCATTTCGGTTTCTGGAGCATGATGTTCTTCCTCGGTATTCTCACCGTCGGGTTCATTTATGAGTGGAAAAAAGGCGCGTTGGATTGGGAGTAATGCATGAGCCAGCTAATCACCACCCCGCAAAGTAATCTTGCCCCCGTCGCCCCCGGCGCCGATCAGGACGCGTTGCTGGGTCGCGTGCTTCAGGAATTTGACGATAAAGGCTTTGTCGTTGCCAACCTCGATAAGCTGGTGAACTGGGCGCGCACCGGCAGCCTCTGGCCCATGACCTTCGGCCTTGCCTGTTGCGCTGTGGAGATGATGCAGGCCGCCGCCCCGCGTTACGACATGGACCGTTTTGGCGTCTTGTTCCGCCCCAGCCCCCGTCAGTCCGACGTGATGATCGTGGCCGGTACGCTCTGCAATAAAATGGCCCCCGCATTACGTAAGGTTTACGACCAAATGGCCGAGCCGCGTTGGGTAATCTCCATGGGCAGCTGCGCTAATGGCGGCGGCTACTACCATTACAGCTACAGCGTGGTGCGTGGCTGTGATCGCATCGTGCCAGTCGATGTTTATGTGCCGGGCTGCCCGCCCACGGCCGAGGCATTGATCTACGGCATTCTGCAGCTGCAGAAAAAAATCCGTCGTACCAGCACCATCCGGAGGGCGTAAGACCATGCCACGTACCTTGCCCGAGCTTGGCGAATATATCCAAGGCACCATTTCGGATCGTGTGCTATCGCAGCATATGGCGGGTGATGAACTGGTGCTTATCACCGATGCGCCGCATGTGGTCGAGCTGCTGACGTTCCTGCGCGACGACGAGCATAGCCGCTTCACGCAGCTGATTGACATCACGGCGGTGGATTATCCTGGCCGCGCCAAGCGGTTCGAGGTGGTCTACCATCTGCTGTCGATGAGCAAAAACCGCCGTATCCGTGTAAAAGTGCCAGTGGGCGAGGGGGTGGCCGTGCCCAGCGCCGTGCCGGTGTTCCCCGCAGCAGGCTGGTGCGAGCGCGAAGTGTGGGACATGTACGGTATCGTGTTTGAAGGTAACCCGGATTTGCGCCGTATCCTCACCGATTACGGCTTCGATGGTCACCCGCTGCGCAAGGATTTCCCGCTGACGGGGTATGTTGAGCTGCGCTACGACGAAGACGAAAAGCGCGTGGTCTATGAGCCGGTGAAGCTGGCGCAAGCCTATCGCAGCTTCGATTTCCTCAGCCCGTGGGAAGGCCCGAATTACAACGCACCCGTGCTGCCGGGCGACGAGAAAGCCAAGGCATAATGGGGGCAGTGTTGCAACAATCTGCGCAAGCGACATGGAGCGTGCAAGCTGCCACCGAGGCTGATTGGCCCGGCATCTGGGCGATCTTTCATGATGTCGTGCAGGGCGGCGACACTTATTCCTACGCGGCCGATACGGCTGAGGACGAAGCCAAGAATTTGTGGATGGGCGCAGGCAAATACGGCACTGGCGCGCAGGCCTTCGTGGTGAAAGAGGCGGGCATGGTGATTGGCACCTATTCGCTGCGCCGCAATCATTATGGGCATGGCGCGCATGTGGCCAACGCGGGCTATATGGTGCATCGCGACCATCGCGGCAAAGGCGTGGCGCGTGCGCTGTGCAAGCATTCGCTGGAAGAAGCTAAGCGGCAGGGCTGCCTTTCCATGCAGTTCAACTACGTGGTCAGCACCAACACCCGCGCCGTGGAATTATGGCAGAGCATGGGCTTTACCATCATCGGCGTCAGCCCCAAATCCTACCGCCACGCCACGCTTGGCTATGTCGATATTTATATTATGCACCGTTTTCTGGATGGAGTTGCCGCATGAGCAACCAAGTCGATATTAAAAACCTCACGCTGAATTTCGGGCCGCAGCACCCTGCGGCGCACGGCGTGCTTCGCCTCATCCTCGAGATGGATGGCGAGGTGGTCGAGCGTGCCGACCCGCATGTGGGCCTGCTGCACCGTGGCACCGAAAAACTGATCGAGCACAAAACCTACCTGCAGGCTGTGCCGTATTTCGATCGGTTGGATTACGTCTCGCCCATGTGCCAGGAACATGCCTATGCGCTGGCGGTGGAGAAGCTGCTGGGCTGCGAGATTCCGCCCCGCGCAAAATGGATCCGCACCTTGTTTTCCGAACTGACGCGGCTTGCCAACCACACGCTGAACGTCTCGACCTGGATCATGGATGCCGGGGCGACCACGCCCGTGCTTTGGTTCTTCGAGGAGCGCGAGAAAATTCTGGAATTCTACGAGCGCGCGTCAGGGGCGCGTTTCCATTCCGCCTATTTCCGCCCGGGCGGCGTGCATCAGGATATTCCTGCCGGCATGGAAGACGATATCGCCGTGTTCTGCGACCAGTTCGAGCGCACGCTGAACGACGTGGATACGCTGGTAACGGGCAACCGCATCTGGAAGCAGCGTACGGTGGATATTGGCGTGGTGACGGCCGAGCAGGCGCAAGCCTGGGGCTTCACGGGGCCCATGCTGCGTGGCTCTGGCGTGGCGTGGGACTTGCGCAAAGCCCAGCCCTACGAGATGTATGACCAGGTGGAATTCGACATTCCCGTCGGCAAAAACGGCGATTGCTACGACCGCTACATGGTGCGCATGGAAGAGATGCGCCAGTCGCTGCGCATCATCCGCCAATGCTTGCAGAAAATGCCCAAAGGCGAGGTGGTCACCGGCGATCCGAAGATCGCGCCGCCACGCCGTGGCCTGATGAAGCATTCGATGGAAGCGCTCATCAACCACTTCAAGCTATTCACCGAGGGCTACCACGTGCCCGCCGGTGAAACCTACGCCGCTGTGGAAGCGCCGAAGGGCGAATTCGGTGTATTTCTGGTGAGCGACGGCACGAACAAACCCTACAAATGCCATATCCGTGCGCCGGGCTTCGCGCATATGCAAGGGCTGGACTTCATGAGTCGCGGTCACATGCTGGCGGATGTGTCGGCCATCATCGGCACGCTGGACGTGGTATTCGGAGAGATCGACAGGTAAGTTATGGCAGGCATGAGCGTACAAACCAAATTCGAGCAACCGGCGGAGTTTTCCTTCACGCCCGAAAATCTCGAAAAAGCCAAATGGCACATGGCGAAATACCCGGCGGGTCGTCAGCAATCGGCGGTCATGCCGCTGCTGTGGCTGGCACAAAAGCAGCATAGCAACTGGATTCCCGAAGCTGCCATGCGCCTGATCGCGCAGATGCTGGAGATGCCCTATATCCGCGTGGTGGAGGTCGCCAGCTTCTACACGCAATACAACCTCGCGCCCGTGGGCCGCTACCATCTGCAATGCTGCACCACCACACCGTGCTGGCTGCGTGGATCGGACGAGGTGCTGCGCGCCGTGAAGGATGTGGCGGGCATTCGCCCCGGTGAAACTTCGGCCGATGGCATGTTCACCGTGACGGAAGTGGAATGCCTTGGCGCCTGCGCCAACGCGCCCATGATGGAGATGAACGCGCATGACGGCACCGACGTGTATTACGAGGATCTGAGCTACGAAAATACGCGTGAACTGCTGCTGAAGCTGAAGCGCAATGAAAAACCTGTGGTGGGCAGCCAGACTGGCCGCTGCACCTCAGAACCCGTGGGTGGCCTGACCAGCCTGAAGGAGACTGCGTAATGCTCGCCGATAAGGACCGCATTTTTACCAACCTCTACAGCCTGCAGGACAGCTCGCTGAAAGGCGCGCAAGCGCGTGGCGATTGGAGCACCACCAAAGAAATCCTCTCTTGGGGTCGCGATAAGATTATCGAGGAAGTCAAGGCATCCGGCCTGCGTGGGCGCGGCGGCGCGGGCTTCTCGACCGGCATGAAATGGAGTTTCATGCCCAAGCAGAGCGACGGTCGCCCAAGCTACCTTGTGGTGAACGCCGATGAGTCCGAGCCCGGCACCTGCAAAGACCGCGAGATCATGCGCGGCGACCCGCATAAGCTACTCGAAGGCTGCCTGATCGCGGGCTTCGCGATTGGGGCAGTAGCGGCCTACATCTACATCCGCGGCGAATACCGCCACGAATACGACCATCTCCAGAACGCGATTGATGAAGCCTATGCGGCGGGCCTGATCGGCAAGAACGCCTGCAAATCCGGCTATGATTTCGATATCTACATCCATCGCGGCGCAGGGGCCTATATTTGCGGCGAGGAAACCGCGCTGATCGAATCGCTCGAAGGCAAAAAAGGCCAGCCGCGCCTGAAGCCTCCGTTCCCCGCGGGCGCGGGTGTGTGGGGTTGCCCCACCACCGTGAATAACGTCGAATCCATCGCCGTTGTGCCCACCATTCTGCGCCGTGGCGCCAGCTGGTTCGCGGGCATTGGCCGCCCTAACAATTGCGGCACAAAAGTCTTCTGCATCTCGGGCCATGTGAACAATCCCTGCAACGTGGAAGAGGCGATGAGCATTCCGTTGCGCGAGCTGATCGAGAAACATGCCGGCGGCGTGCGCGGCGGGTGGGATAATCTGCTGGCGGTGATTCCGGGCGGCTCCTCTGTGCCGCTGATCCCGAAAGACATCTGCGATACCGTGCTGATGGATTTTGACGCGCTGAAAGAAGTCAAATCCGGCCTTGGTACCGCCGCCGTCATCGTGATGGATAAATCGACCGACATCGTCAAAGCCATCGCGCGCCTGTCGCGCTTCTACCAGCATGAAAGCTGTGGCCAATGCACCCCCTGCCGCGAGGGCACTGGGTGGCTCTGGCGCATGATGGAGCGCATGGTGGTGGGCAACGCTGCCCGCGAAGACATTGACCATATGCTGGATGTGGCAAGCCGCATCGAAGGCCACACGATCTGCGCGCTAGGCGACGCGGCCGCATGGCCGGTGCAGGGCCTTGTGCGTCATTTCCGTGGCGAGATCGAGCGCCGGATTGATGAATTCTCACGGAAGGCTGCGTAGGGAACGTCATGGCTGATACTAAGCAACAGCCTAAGCCTGCCCCCGCGCCGGTAAAGCCGGAGGCGAAGCCTGCCCCGGTGCGACCCGGTGCGCTCGCCTATATTGAGGGGATGGACGGACAAGTGGAGCTGCGTGCCGACCGCCTGAAAATCACCCGTAAGGGGTTGTTCAATATTTTGGCGTATGGATTCAATGCGCAGCGCGAGATTCCGCTCGGCGCGATCACCGAGGTGGTCTTCAAGGAACCGGGGCTGCTGAACCCCGGCTACATCGAATTCGTGGTGGCAGGGCGCAGCACGGTGGAAACCGGGCGCATCAACCACAACGCCGTGAAATTCCAAAAACAGAAACAGGCCCAGTTCGAGGCGCTCAAAGAGAAGGTCTTTGCGCTCGTCGAGCAGGCCAACCGACAGAAGGCTTGAGTTATGCCGACATTAAAACTTGATGGCCGCGAGGTCGAATTCACTCCCGGCGAAAGCGTGATCCAGGTCTGCGACCGCGAGGGCGTGGAAATACCACGTTTTTGCTACCATGACCGGCTGAAAATTGCGGGCAATTGCCGCATGTGCTTGGTGGAAGTGAAGCCTGGGCCGCCGAAGCCGCAAGCCAGCTGCGCGCTGCCTGCTGCGGCCAACATGGAAGTGATGACCAACACCCCGATGGTGAAAAAAGCCCGCGAAGGGGTGATGGAGTTTCTGCTCATCAACCACCCGCTGGATTGCCCCATTTGCGATCAGGCGGGCGAGTGCGACCTGCAGGATCAGGCGCTGAATTACGGTAGCGGTACGAGCCGCTACGAGGACCATAAGCGCGCCGTGGAACCAAAATTCATGGGGCCGCTGATCAAGACCGAGATGAACCGCTGCATCCATTGCACCCGCTGCGTGCGCTTCGCCGATGAAGTGGCCGGCGTGCCGGAGCTGGGCGCAGTGGGCCGTGGCAACCACATGGAAATCACCACGCTGGATAAGCCCCTGCATTCTGAGCTTTCGGGCAATGTGGTGGATCTGTGCCCCGTGGGCGCGCTCACCAGCAAGCCTTATGCGTTCCTTGCCCGCCCGTGGGAGCTGCGCAAAACCGAATCCATCGACGTGTTCGATGCAGTGGGTAGCAACATCCGCGTGGATAGCCGCGGCGAGGCAGTGCTGCGCGTGCTGCCGCGCCTGAACGACGACGTGAACGAAGAATGGCTGGCCGACAAATCGCGCCACGCGTGCGACGCGCTGCGCGTGCAGCGGCTGGATCGGCCATATGTACGTAAACATGGCAAGCTGGTCGAAGCCAGCTGGGACGAGGCGTTGGGCGCCATTGCCGCCAACATGCAATCGCTGAAAGGCGAGCAGATGGCCGCCATCGTTGGTAACCTAGTGGACGTGGAAGCCACGCAGGCACTGAAGGACCTGATGCTGAGCGTGGGCTCGCCGAACCTTGAGTGCCGCCAAGATGGTGCGAAGATCGACCCATCCGATCGCTCCAGCTACATCATGAATACCGGTATTGCGGCGCTGGAGCAGGCCGACGTGGTGCTGATGATCGGCACGAACCCGCGCCACGAAGCACCGCTGGTGAACACCCGCCTGCGCAAGGCCTATCTGGCGCATGGCGCGCAGATGTTCAATGTGGGTCAAGCATTCGACCTGACCTTCCCGGTCACGCAATTGGGCGAAAACCCGCAGGTGCTGAGCGAGATCGCTGCAGGGAACCACACCTTGGCGCAAGCCCTGAAAAATGCCAAAAACCCCGTGATTCTTCTTGGGGCAGGGGCACTTGCCCGGGGCGACGGGGCAGCTATTCTGGCCGCTGCGCGCGCCATTGCCAGCACCTGCAACGTGGTGCGTTCGGATTGGAACGGCTTTAACATGCTGCATTACGCGGCCGGTCGCGTCGGTGCGTTGGATGTCGGCTTTGTGCCACAGGCCGGTGGGCTGGATATGGCCGGGATCGTAGAGGCGATCAGCCAGAAACATATCAAGTTTGCCTACCTGCTGGGCGTCGATGAGATCGACATGTCCTATTTCGGCGATGCGTTCGTGGTCTATCAAGGCCATCATGGCGATATCGGTGCCCACCGCGCCGATGTGGTGCTTCCCGGCGCGGCCTACACCGAAAAAGATGCGCTGTATGTGAACACCGAGGGCCGCGTGCAAGAAGCGCGCCGCGCCGTGTTTGCACCCGGTCAGGCGAAGGTGGATTGGGAAATTATCGCCGCACTCGCCGCTATGCTGGGCAAAAAGCTGCCGTATGCGTCGCAGGCAGAACTGCGCGCCGCACTTGCCGCCAAATGCGCGCCGTTCGCCTATATTGGCGAGCGCACCGAAGCGGCGTGGAACAGCGCGCCGGTGAAGCCGCTCAGTATGAAGGCGGAAGCCTTTGACTACCCCGTGCGCAACTACTACATGAGTGACCCGATCAGCCGTGCGTCTGCCACCATGGCAGCCTGCGTAGCGGCAATGGGCCACGCCCCTGAGAAGAAGGCAGCCTGATGATGCAAGAATTCCTCTCCAGTCCGCTTTGGCTTGATGTGCTGCTACCCACCCTTACTGTGGCGGGCCGTATTCTACTGGTCTCTGTGCCACTGATGATCGGCATGGCCATGCTCACCTACATGGAGCGTAAGGTCATCGCTTCCATGCAGCTGCGCCGTGGCCCGAACGTGACCGGCCCGTTCGGCCTGCTGCAACCCTTCGCGGATGGGCTGAAGCTTTTCTTCAAAGAAACCATCATTCCCACCAAATCCAACAAGGTGATGTTCATTCTCGCCCCGATGATCACCTTTGCGCTGGCCCTGTTGGGCTGGGCAGTGGTGCCCATTTCGCGTGAGTTCGTCATCGCCAACCTCAATGTGGGCGTGCTGTATATCTTCGCGATCTCGTCGCTTGGGGTGTATGGCATCATCATCGCCGGCTGGGCCAGTAACTCGAAATACGCGTTCCTTGGTGCCATCCGCTCCAGCGCCCAAATGGTGAGCTACGAAGTGTCCATCGGTCTGGTCATCGTCTGCGTGTTGCTGATGGTCGGCTCGCTCAATCTCGGCGATATTGTGCAGGCCCAGTCGGGTGGATTCACCAACTGGTATATCTGCTCGGGCCTGTTCCCCATGTTCGTGGTGTTCTTCATCTCGGGCCTGGCGGAAACCAACCGCCTGCCGTTTGACTTGCCCGAAGCCGAAGGCGAGCTGGTAGCGGGCTACAACGTGGAATATTCCTCGATGACCTTCGCGCTGTTCTTCCTCGGCGAATACATGAACATGATCCTGATCTCCGCGATGACGGTGATCTTTTTCCTTGGTGGTTGGCAACCGCCGACGGACGCGGCCTGGCTTGCCGGCGTGCCCACGGGCATCTGGTTCATGCTGAAAATCGTCGTGCTGCTTTACGTGTTCCTGTGGGTGCGTGCGACCTTCCCGCGTTATCGCTACGATCAGCTGATGCGGCTGGGCTGGAAAATCTTCCTGCCGCTGTCGCTGCTGTGGGTGGTGGGGACCGCAGGCTATCTGGTGTTCACCGACACGGTGCCAACACCGCCTGCACCCGTCACGGCGGCAGCAGAGGCCAAGCCGTCTGGGCGCAGCGTGACCCTTACCCGCGATGGCACGCTGATCATTCGCCAGCCGCGCGTGAATGGTGGCGCGGCGGAATTGCAACTCACGCCCGAGGATGCAGATTACGAAACGCTGCTGAACGCTTACGCACCCTTGACCAAGGGGCAAACCAAGACCATACCGCTGGCGCCAGTGAAGGTGCGCCATGCGGCGAAGGAGAAAGACCATGACTAGCATTCGTTATGTGATGCGCTCATTTTTGCTGTGGGAGCTGCTCTCGGGCATGATGCTCACGCTGAAATATGCCTTCACGCGCAAGCCCGCTACGCTGAACTACCCCTACGAGAAAGGTGCCCTCAGCCCACGCTTCCGTGGTGAACATGCATTGCGCCGCTACGCCAACGGCGAAGAGCGCTGCATTGCCTGCAAACTCTGCGAGGCGATCTGCCCAGCGCAGGCCATTACCATCGAGGCCGAAGCGCGCGACGATGGTTCGCGCCGCACCACGCGCTATGACATCGACATGACCAAATGCATCTATTGCGGTTTCTGCCAGGAAGCCTGCCCGGTGGATGCGATCGTCGAAGGCCCGAATTTTGAATTCGCCGCCGAAACGCGCGAGGAACTTTTCTACGATAAAGGCAAATTGCTGGCCAACGGCGAACGCTGGGAAGCCGCCATCGCTGCCAACCTTGAAGCCGACGCGGAATACAGGTAAGCCCTCGCCATGATGATCGATATCCCCTCCATTCTGTTCTATGTGTTCGCCGGTGTGCTTATGGCTTCGGCCATCAGCGTGATCTCGGCGAAGAACCCGGTGCATTCGGTGTTCTTCCTCATTCTTGCGTTCTTCAATGCCGCTGGCCTGTTCGTGCTGCTAGGGGCGGAATACATCGCCATGACGCTGGTGATTGTGTATGTGGGCGCGGTGGCGGTGTTGTTCCTGTTCGTGGTGATGATGCTGAACATCAATTTCGAGAAGTTCCGCGCAGGCTTCATTCGTTATTTGCCGTTTGGGGTGTTCTTCGCGGTGTTCCTGTTCATTGAACTCGGGGCACTGCTCTACCAATCGTTGCTGACGCCAGCGCCGGTCGCTGCGGCCAGCGTTGCGATTCCCGATCTGGCGCAGATCACCAATGCACGCGCGATTGGTCAGGTGCTCTACACCCGCTACATGCTGCTGTTCGAACTGGCCGGGCTGGTGCTGCTGGTGGCCATGGTGGGGGCGATCGTGCTTACGCTGCGCCACCGTGTGGGCGTGAAGCGCCAGAAAATCGCCATGCAGAACGCGCGCACCAAGAAAGAATCGGTCATGGTGGTGAAAGTGGAATCTGGCGCCGGGGTGGAGATCTAGTATGGAACAGGCACTTTTCGGCTCCATCACCATTGGGCATTTCGTGTTACTGGCGGCGCTGCTGTTCGTCACTGGCATTTGCGGTATTTTCTTAAACCGCAAAAACATCATCACCATCCTCATGAGCATCGAGCTGATGTTGCTATCGGTGAATATCAATTTTGTAGCGTTCTCGGTGCAGCTGGGGGATCTGGCAGGCCAGGTGTTCACCATGCTGGTGCTCACCGTGGCGGCGGCTGAGGCCGCGATCGGCCTTGCGATTCTTGTGGTG
>Ga0209278_1000642_pt1 | contig 25364 bp, 21 predicted proteins | sample JI81BgreenDNA_FD_187504 | JGI IMG/M metagenome (GOLD analysis project Ga0209278, IMG submission 187504) | Wastewater effluent complex algal communities from Wisconsin, to seasonally profile nutrient transformation and Carbon sequestration -... | ecosystem: Engineered > WWTP > Effluent > Algae...
GGCGATCTCATGGCCGTGCATGAGTGGCAAACGCATGGGCTTTCCAACGGTATGCAATCGACCAGCGATCGTGGCTTGCAGGTGTTTGTCAGCTGCGCGGGCGACCCGTTCTTCGAAGGCGAGCAAAAAACCTACACCACCGATGGGTTCCCGGCACTGGCACGCATGATGGTGATTGCCGCGCAGGAGCTGGGGCATTTCGCCGATCTCATCCGCAGCAACGGGCAGATCATCGGCCGATACTCCATGCAGCACAGCGCGCGCGCCAAGCGCCGGGCCGATTTGCAGCATCTGGCCACACTGACCGCCGCGCTGGGCCGCCGCTCTTTCCAGCGCTTGTTGCGCGCCGAACAGGCCCTCGCTTTCTACGATAAACGCAACAAATTCAGCCCCGTATGGGCCTTCTGGCAGGCGGCGCGGCTGGTCGCCTTGGTGGGCTTCCTGCTGGCGGGTTGGCCCGCAGCTTTTCCGCGCGCGGTGCGCTGCCTTCCGCCTGCGCGGCGAGCGCATAACCTACTGCAATTTCATATGGATATGCAGTTCAACCTCAGCCCGCAGGCCGATGCGTATCGCCGGGCCACGCCCGAGGAGGAGGAGATGGTCGCCTGCATCGAAGCCGTGGCGCGCGTACCGCAACAGGTCATGAAATGGGGGCATGCGGCGGTGGCCGCCTGCTGGCCGCAGCTTTACCGGCTCTATTACGGCACGGTGGTGCCCGGGTGCGTGGCCGCCATTCGCCAGCCTGCACTCAGCATTAAAACCAATCTATTTCATACGGTTATCGTAGCGGTGCGGCGCACCCTTCGCCCCCGGCCGGATTTCTACCCCGAACGCCCCAAAAAACGCTGATTTTCTGCGGTATTGTCATCAAACCGTCACGCAAAAACGGTAAGATGAGGAAATAGAAATAACAAAGGCATGCAACAACCGTGAGCACCGGCGCAAACAATCCGGAAAATGAGGAGCTGGACGAGAACGGCCAACCGCGCCGTAAAAAAAGTTCTGGCTTCAATCCGCTCGACTATTTGCCTAGCTTAGGATTCGGCACCATCCTTACCCTTGCCGTTATTTTCATCGGTGGCTATTTCCTCGCCAAATCCGATTGGGGCAAAGAACTCCTGAATAATCTGGTGGGCAACCTCTCGCCAGAATGGCAAGCGAAAATCGGTGGATTCCTGCAGATGATCGGCATCGACGGTGTGGCGGGCAGCGCCATGTATGACTACGCCGAAAGCATGACCGCCGAACAGGCGCGCGAACAAATGGATGGCAAGGTACCGGCAGAAATCGCCAACATCCTCGCCGCCGATGATGCCACCTGGAAGCGCGTGGTGGGCCATTTGCGCGAAGCGGGCGCGAACATGCTCGATCCCATCAGCGAGCGCAGCATCTTCCAGCTGATGACGCGCGAGCCGAAAATGGTGCAACAAATGCTGCGCGCCATGCCGCGCGACGGTGGCAATGCCGAAGGCCGCGAGAAAATCATGACCGCCGTGCGCAGCATGGTTGGTAACCCCCAAATGCTCAGCACGCTGCTTTCGACCGAACACCGCGCCAACACCTTCGCCGCGCTGGAAGCGGTCAGCCCCATTCCGTTCCAGCCGGGGCGCCTGCAACGCTTCATCGAAACCACGGGCCTGAAGGACGGCCAGCCCACCGCACAGCTTACCAGCCTGATGAACGCGATGCTGGGTAACGACCAGGCCGCCATGACGCAAGCGGGCGTCGATTTCCTGAAAGCCAGTTCGGCGAAAGATATTCACCAGCTCTTCCAAGGCGTGAACCCCAATACTGTGCCGGAAGGCATGCTGCGTGATATGGTCATCGCCGCCAAGCATGAGGGCAACCTGCAAGCGCTGATGACCCTGACCAACACGCTGGGGCAAGAGAAGATGACGCAGCTGAGCACCGCCCTCAATGGCGGTGATGTCGGGAATGCGCTGCGCACCATTCAGGCCGATCCGGCCATGCTGAACGCGCTGACCACCTTTGCACGTAGCAGCGAGATCAGCCAACTGCCTGCCGCATGGCGCGGGGCGGTCGAATTACTTCGCGCTGGCCCGCAAGCGGTGCAAACGGTCAGTGCCTTGGGCGTTGAGACGGTGCAGGCATGGCAGCAAGCCGTCACCGGCGGCAACCCCAACCTGCCAGCCGACCAGATGGCCAGCAACTTCGTGCTGACCGCCCTCAACCCCGATGCGCGCGCCAGCCTGACGCAAAATAATGGCCTGGCGCATATTGGTCGGTTCGCACAGGCACAGGCGAAAGAAACGACGGGCGATGAACGCCGCCTGTATACATTCCTCGGCACCACCGCCACGCGCGACGGCAAAGAGCGCTTCGTGAATATTGGCGCAATGCATGTGCTGACTAAAGCCGTGGGGGAGAACCCGGATAATTTCAGCACGCCGGAACGCACTGCCGCGACCACCAAAGTGGTGGATGGGCTGGTCCGCTACGTGGTGAGTGGGCAAGCCTCCGCATTAAAGGATGTAACGGCAAAGGATTTTGCGCAGTTCTTTGGCAGCCCAACCAATATGGGTGCATTCCGTAGTTTCTTGAATAAAATCGATACGCGCGCCCTTGAACCCGGGCATCAGAAGCTGATCGCCACCCTGAAAACCCACTGGGGCGGACCGAACGATGGCATCGCTGAAGTGCTGGGCGATAAGGAAACCGCAACATTATTCCTCGATATGCTGAAGAACCCCACCGCCATGCAGGCCGCCATGCAGGCAGCCAATAGCAGCGGCCTGCTGGCCGATGTTGGCAAAGCCATTTGGTGGAGCAGTTGGAACCCCTGGGGCGCCACCGACAAAATGAGCGAGAACCGCGACCATCTCGAGGCCGTGGCCGCCGCCTTGAAACACGCAGGCGTGGGCGCTGCCCCAGCGAATGCAGGCCATGCTACCCCCGGCAGCGCTGGAACGCGCCAGCGCCACTAAGGCGTACTGACGCGTGCATGCATCCCTTTTCATTCTCTGGCGATCGCATGGTGTGTGCCGAGTCGTGATGCATGGCGAGTGCATCGTAAATAGTGGGAATGCCAACCACCACCTCCCCTAATTGTCATGCCGGGCATGTCCTAGCATCCGCCGTGCCACATCATCGAAGCGCGGATGATAAAACTGCCGACTGGCTCAGCATTGTTTTGAGCTCACCGCTTTCGCTGCGCGCACGGCCGGCACAAGGCTGGGCTGACATGGAAGTAATGCGTGGCAGGTGATGGGTGAGATAGGTTGAAACCAAGGCATGACCTCACCAGCGGTAGACGTTTTATAGCATATAAAAAAACGGCGGGGAAAATTTCCCCGCCGTTTTGGTCGTCCTGCGCGCGATGATTAATCGCACAGCCCAAACCCAATTGCCCCAGCAACCGGGCGCGTACCCGGAGGGCAGAAATCCGGGCTATCCGGCAGGAAGGGGATATCTTTGTCACCACCCGTGGGGACAAGCGCCGCCGTAAAGACCTTCGCCCAGCTACGCCACGATATGCCCGGCTTCGCTGTCAGCGTGTCGATGGTGGATTTGATACCGGCCATCACGTCCTCGTAGCTACCGCCGCGCAGCGACAGAAGCTCGTCAACCTGTGCTGCAGGTAGCCCGGCGGTGATCGCACGTACCTTCCCAGCCATCTCTTCACGCGAGCCAGAGGTTAGCGCGGCAGCCACAATCTGCTCCTGCGCATCTTGCGACAGGATCGGCTTACCCGTGCCCGCATTGACCGTGGTGCTGGTAACACCAAAGCCAGCGAGCGTGGATTTCAGCGCCTCATCGCTGCTCGCACCAGCCACAGCGGCGTTGAGTGCCGTGAGTTGTGCTGCATTCAGTGCCGGTGTGCCATTGCTGCCCGCGGTGATGCTCTGTAGGCCTTCGGCAAGCTCAGCCTCGGATTTGGCCGATGCTTTGAGTGCCACGATTTGTGCTTGCTGCTCGTCCGAGAGCAGCGGCGCCGTAGTCGTGGTACGCGTCACCACTGGCGTGCTGACGTTGGCCACCACTTCGCGAATCTTCGCAGCTTTCTCCTCCGGCGTACCAGTACCTGCATTAATGGCCTGCAGGCTTGCCAGCGTTTCATTGCTAAGGGTGAAAGCTGGACCTGCCTTTTCCTGCTCAGCTGCAATGGCTTGCAACTGCGTAGTAAAGGCGGTGGAGACGGCGTTGTCCTTCGCCATCAGGCCAGCCAGACGTCCCGCCGCGGCAAAACGTGCACCGTCATGCTTACGGTCAGGTGCGCTAAAATACCCATCCAGATCTGCCTGGGCGGCGGCTTCGGCGGCCGCCAGTGCTTCAGGGTTACCCGCTGCCTGATGATAGGCTTTCACGTGATGCTTCATCATATCTGCATAGCGGTTGGCATCGCCGGTCCCTTTATCCACCGTGTTCAGGTAGGTTTGCAGGTTGCGCAGCGCGCCAGCATCCAGCGACCCGCTGGCTACGGTGCTCAGCACGGTCATGCTGAAGGCGGTGGGCTGGGTAGCCGCCGCCAGTTCTACCACGGCACGGTTGGTGTCGCCCTGGCCAACACGACCGGGGTTGTTCGACGCCAATAATACACCGGCCTGTGCTGCCGGACCAGCCGCCGCGCGGATCGCGTCGGTATTCAGCACCGTGGCAGCGATGTCAGGCTTCGCCTCACCACCAGTTACTTTCACTGACGTGCCAGCTTTAAGCGCTGCATCAAGAGCATCCGCATCGACCGTGCGGACATCCTTACCCGCTTTCACGCGTTGCTCGGTACCAATTTCTACGGCTGCCGAAAGTTGCTCGGTGGCATTGGCTTGCGCGATCATGGTGTCGAGCGCCGCCGTACCAATGCGTGCCTGCACGCGCTGGTACGCCTCACTTGGCGTCCCTTTGCCGCTATATTCGGCCAGGCGCGGGTTAAGGCTGGTGATCAGGCTTGCTGCCGCATAGCCTTTGCCATTCGCATCGGCTTCCAGCGAGCGGTCAATGATGCTGCTGAAAGCGGCACGAATTTCCGCACGCTCCGCATCCGTTCCATTCAGCCAACGCTCACGCACGGCTTGCGGGAAACCGTCGGCCACGCCGCGGTTCTGGTTGCGGTTGCCGCCGGGCTGCTCCTGCCCGATCAGCGAGGCCACAAACCCAATCGGTGCGTTCAGCACGCTGTTGCCTTTGTAATCGATCGAATCGCGATGTGCTTCGCCACCCAGTTGCGCGGCCGTATTCTCGACGTACCGGTCGGCGCTCTTATCGCCTTTGAAGGCCAGCAATTCTGCACGGCTACCACCCTTGCGCGAAGCATGGAACAAGGGGTCGGTCCATTTCTGCAGGGCCGTGGCCGTGCCAGCCGTTGGGTTCTGTGCAGTCACCACATGGGTGATCACATCATCCAGCAGGGCCTGATCATTGCGAATGGTGGTCAGTGCTTCGCGGCGCGAAGCCACCACCGCATCGGCAGTCTGGCGTTTGCGGTCAAACGCAATACCAGTACCGACCTGAATCTCGGTGGCATGCGGTACGCGGGTTGCTTCCGCGGCCACTTCCGCCGCATAGCGTTGGCCTTCGCCGTTGGCCACCTGTGTGCGCCACTCTTCTTTGGTCACGCCTTCAGGGCGTTCGCCACCATCGCGACCATAGCCACGCTGAATAAATTTCAGCTCGGCACGTTCCGTCGCCAGCTCGGTCAGTGGATTGTAAAGCTTGGCCACGCCTGCATCGCCGCCAATGCTGGCATGCAAGGCTTTGGGGTTGCCATATTGCGCGATGCGCGACTCATACGTGGCACGAAGTGCGGCTTGCTCCTCGGCCGGAAGGGCCTTGAAACCTTCGCTCTCAAATACCTTGCGCGAGGCGTTCTGCACCACCGAAATATCCGTGTAGGCAAGGCCACGCGGGCTTACCGACCAGATCACCGGGTTCAGGGCCAGGCGCTCGTTCATCTCCAGCAGCGCTTTGGCGTCCGCCGCGGTAGCAGTGCCTGCTTCACCCTTGAAGAAGCGGTCGCCCACGCGCTCATATTGCGTCATCAGGCCCTCGTACTGCGTCAGCACGGTCACAGCTTCGGCCGAGGCATTCCATTTACCGATGACGTTGCGGGCCGTGTCATAATCCGTGAAGAGGCCAGCATGGTAGGGGTTATTGCGGCGGGCGAGCGAAATCAGCGCGCCACCCATGACCGTCTCAATAACGCGACCATCACCATTGACCGTGGAGCCAAGATTCTCCTCGGGCTTTTGGTTGTAACGTTTGTTGGGTACCAGGTTGCCATTCGCGTCACGCAGATAGGTATTTTCTGGCGCATAGGTCAGTTCATTTTTGCGGGCACGGCCAAAGAATTGTTGGCCTTGCTGCCCCTCGCGAAGCGCACCCGTGCTGTCATCCTTCCTGCGCAGCTTGGTGGCCTGGCCTTCCATCTCGTCCGGCACGATGGCGCCATTGCGCAGTTTGCCGGCATTCTCTTTACCGGTGGCGGCGACATCGCGCGGCGGTTCACCGAAGAAGTAATTGTAACGCTGCACGGCGTAGCCAAGATCCACCGCGCCCGACGGAGCAGGCACAAACTGCGCCAGTGGCGTGGCTTCGGTTTGGGGCTCAAGCGTGACTTGCTCTGGGGGCGTAACGATCTGCACCGCCTGTACGGGCTTCGGCTTGCGCTCCGGCGGGCAATCGTAATGCAGTTCAGGGTTCACCGGGTTACCGGCAGGAAGTACCAGCGTTTGACCCGCACGGATCACAGCATCCTGAATGTTATCGCCTGTGCAGGCCACCCCATTACGGGTACGCAGACGGTTCGCCAGCACGATCTCGCGCTGAATTTGGTTCAGCGAACGGCGATCTTCCGGGTTCGCTTCTTTCCATGCTTCCGCAATGCCACTGACGGTATCATAGAACTTAATGCCAGCGCCGTATTCGCTTTGCTCGTCTGTTGTACCGCCGCGCACGATGTGGGTGTTTGCTTGAGGCATGGTAGGCTCCTTATTGCTGCCGTGTATTTAAATTTGTGATTCACTTATAAAGTAGGGTTTAGCAGGAAAGTGTGACAGTTGCGTTAAGATTCTTTTAAGGGATGGTTAATACGACTCATCGGCACACCCCATCACTACCCTTTTGTATTTCAATACATTTTTCTCGTGCAATGGCGATGAACGCCTCATCAATCGGCACATCCGTCGTTTTAATATTATGCTTAGCAGCCAACGTGGCCGCCGCCAGCACTGCCGCCGTCAGTTCATGACTTTCCAATCCGTTACCATCCAGATCCAATCGGCTTTGCACAGCGACATCACGCTGCAGATCGGGTGAAAGCGCACGCACCGCATTCATCACATGCCCACCTTCGCGCGCGTCGGTCAGGGTCAGCGCAGCACGAATTGCCAGTTCGCCGCAGCCTTTATGTTTGATCAACGCGACGAGATTATCCGTGCGACGTAGGATTTCCTCCGCACTCAGCGGTGCAGGCTCAGTAGCGGTTGGTGGCGCGGGCGTATCCTGCGTCATGGTAAAACTCCTTTACTCATGTCGACACTACGCCATTATTGTTAAACTTTTATGAAGTACGGAGCGCCTTCGCGGTGCAATCGGACAAGGGGCTGATTTCTCTAGACTTTTGCAGCAAATAAATCCGCGCCTGGCTCGTCGCGGTAGGCGCTCATGGCAAAATCCAGCCGGTCGGCCATCGTCCAGCTACTGATATCGCCTTTGGCATCCACCTTCTCAGTGCGGCTGAGCAACCCCCGCCGGTTGGCGATCTGGATGGCGATGCCGGGGCGCGCATTGGCTTCCAGCACCATCGGGCCTTTGTGCTTATCCAGCACAATATCCACGCCCACATAGCCCAGCTTGGTGATGTCATAGAATTTCGAGGCCATCTCCAGCAAAAACGGCCATTGCGGAATGGTGCGACCCGCCAGCGGCTTCAGCGTTTCGGGGTGCTCGTTCACGAAGCTGCTGCCCTGCACGCCATACATCGTCACGCCGTCCTGCATGCGCACGCCCACGCCGATGCCGCCCTTATGCAGGTTGGCCTTCCCGTCGGACCGGCGGGTGGGCAAGCGCAGCATGGCCATGATCGGCACGCCTTTATACACGATGATGCGGATATCCGGCACACCCTGATAGGTGATCTCATTAAATACCGGGTCGAACTGCACCGCGTATTCGATGATGGCACGGTCGGCCCGCCCGCTCATGGAATACATACCGCCCAGCACGTTGGTCATGTGGTATTGCATGTCGCCGGCGCTGACCAGTTCACCATTGGCTTTCTGGAAGCTGGTGCCGATCACGTTCTGGATCACCATGATCCCCTCGCCGCCCGAGCCGCGGCACGGCTTGACCACGAAATTCTTGTGCGGCGCCGCGATCTCGGCCACCTGCCCGGCCTGGTTGATGAACTCGATGACGCCGTACAGCTCCGGCACCTGAATGCCCGCGTCCAGCGCCAGCTTCTTGGTCAACAGCTTGTCATCCACCAGCGGGTAATTGCGACGGCGATTATTCGGCGCGATAAAATCGCGGTTGCGGGCATTGATGCCCATGATCTTGTAGCGGGAGAGCCCCTCGCGCATGTCACGCAGCAGCATGGGCTACTCCGCCGCTGGAGGGGTGGGCCGCTTCAACGCCTCGCGGGCTTCCAGCTCGCGCAGCGAACGCTGCAGCTGGCGGAAGCGCACATACTCGGTCAGCTTATAGTGGTTGTAGCGGCCCAGTAGCATGGCCAGCGCCAGCACCACCAGCAGCAGTTCCGGGAAGGCAAACACGAGATGGCCCAACGTTTCGTTGTTCATGGCAAAGAACGCCAGCACCGCTGCGAACAGGCTGGAGAAGCCCACTTTCAGCGCCTCGCGCGAGCCATATTCTTCCCACATCAGCGTCATGCGTTCGATGGTCATGGTGAGGATCACGATCGGGAACAGCGAGATCGACAAGCCCACCACCAGTCCGACCTGATGGGTCAGCATGGCCAGCAGGCCCAGCACGATCACCACCACGGTGAGTACCGCCGTCAGCCGCGGCACGAGCAGCAGCTTCAGCTGGTCGAAATAGTTACGGATGACCAGACCAAGCCCCACCACCAGCATGAATAGCAGCAGCCCAGCAATCAATCCGGTTTCGCGGAACGCAAGTGCCACCAGCACCGGCATGAAGGTACCAAAGGTTTTCACGCCCACGACCTGACGGAGGAAGGCAATCATCAGCCCCCCCACCGGGATCATCAGTAATACCTTGAATAAAATCTGGGTATCGAGCGGCAGGTTATAGAACGAAAGGGTTAGGAAAGCATTGCCACCCTGGCCGGATTTCCAGATCGCGCGGGTCAGTGCGTCGTTGGTGTTCTGGCGCACCGAAACATAGCTCTCTACCTTGGCTTTGCCAGCTTCCAGCACATGCAGGGGCTTGTTCCCATACCACCAGACGATGTATTTATCCTGCAGACCGAAGGTATATTTCTCGGGGTCGATGGCCTGCCATTTGCCATTGATGAACACCTCCAGCCAATCCACAAACTGGCCTTTGCGTTGGTCGCGCGTCAGCTGCAACCCATGCGCAATGCGCGTGGGGATCTCGGCCGCCTCGATCAGCAATACGGCAATGTCAGTCGCATGCATGCGCGTATCCACCGTATCGCGAATCAGTTGGATCCGATCATCCTCGGCGTTGCGGGCAAGCTTGTAGATCTCGCGCACGAAAGTTTTTGGGCTGGCCGATTTCTCGCGCGCTTCTTCAATCAGCGCATCCACCGCCACGTAGATCGGCTGCTCTTTCTGCCCCTCTTCTACCGGGGGGCGACTCGCCTTGCTGTAGGGTGAATCGGGCAGATCCGGTGCCATGATCTCCACCGCCGTGGGCGAATCCAACTCATAGACAATGGCGCGATAGAAAATCGTTTCCTGATTATCGATCCGCCGCTTACTGAACATGGCGACCCGGTTATCGCCCTGCTGCTTTTCGATCTCATAGCCGAAATTGCGTGCCACGATATTCTCGTCCACCAGCACAAATCGGTCGGAGGCATGGGGTAGCTGCATCGAGAACAGCAGCGGCTTGTCACCCTTGCGCCATTTCTCGGTCGAAGAAAGATCGACCCGCGCTTCCACGTACCAGCTATTATAGGTCGTGTTCGGCGAAAGTGGGAATTCCAGCACCAAATGCTTATAAAGCATGGTCAGCAAGCCGATGAGGGCTAGTATCGCTGCGAGAACCCAGACCTGGGAGGAACGCATGAGAACATCCAATCGCTAAAAGAAAATGCTAGGGCCGTTATTCGGTGCAGGTCGGCTTTGATAGCTGCTTCGCACCGGAATCCACCATCAGCTCGGCATGCGCCATCATATTCCGCCCCACCAACACGGGATAGACGAAGCCTTCGCGATTCGCAAGGTTCACTTCTTCCTCGACCATGCGGCCTGCGATGCAGAAACGCATCTCGATCACCGGACGGCGAATGAACCCACCGCCTTTCTTCTTAATGCGCACATAACGGCGAATTTCGCGCTCGAAGGTTTTGCTGCCGCCCTTTTCCAGCGACACGGAGAACACCACCGTTTCGCCGGTTTTCTTGCTGGTTTTCTCGCCCGTTTTACGAATATCGATGATCTCTGCATCGATCGAGCTGGTCTTGGCGCCGGTATCCAGCTTAGCTTTTACCACCGTGCCGACATCGGCAATGGCGATTTCCTCAACCCAGCCCACGCGCTTGGGCGCCTTCGCCTGCGCTGCCGCCGCGGCAACCGCGACACTCAGCAATACCGCCATGGAATACGCACGATATGTCATGAAACTTGAAGCCTTATCCTTGTGTTAAAGGGCGAAAACCCAAGCGCAGGGCTTTATTCATTTCATGGCGCGGGGTCAATCATTTTCCGGGGCACTCCCTGCATCCGCTGGCCGGGCAGCGCGTTGCCCTGCTGGTGGCCGATGCACGATTTTGTAAAAGTGCAGTTGCAATTCCCGCGCGGGGTGGTTAACAAGTGCCCGGCAAATGTACCGGGTGCGCTGCTGTAGCTCAGTGGTAGAGCACGTCATTGGTAATGACGGGGTCGGAAGTTCGATTCTTCTCAGCAGCACCAGCCTTCCCGCCGCGTTGCGCGGTTGTAGACCCACCCCGCCAGTACGTCTTGCGTAGTTTTTGCGTAGTTAATCCCATGGTATCAACCGTCTGGCGCAGCTGGGCAGCATCCGTTTTCAGGTAGTGTTTCATGGTGGTTTGGGCGCTGGTATGCCCCATCAAATCAGCAATCGTCTTCTCGTGTACGCCTTGTTTGTACAGATGCGTACCGAAAGTATGGCGCAGGGTGTAGCGCGAAACGCCTTGAAGGCCCGCACGCTTACAGGTGCGTTCAAATGCCTTCTTGGTGCAGCCAGCCGACTGGCCACCATATTCCAGCACATACTCGCTATCCGCCTGCCCATTTAGCTCAATGAGCAATGCATACACTTGATCGTTCATAGGCACGGGATTTGCCCGTTTGTTGGTCTGGCGTTTGCCAGTGCGCTCGAAGTGCAGGATGCGTTCCTCGAAGTCCACCTGATCCCAACGTAGCGTTTCAATCGCGCCGGGGCGTTGGCCTGTATTTAGCGCCAGTATAATGAAGGCGTGAACATGCGGGGTAACGCAGGCATCCAGCAACCGCTCGATTTCTTCTGCGGACAATACCCGATCACGGGGTTGCGGTGTGGGTGGCAATTTTACTTTCGGCACATGCGTTAAACGCCCTTCGGCGTGCGCATGGTTCAGAGCAGCTATAAGATAAGCAAGTTCACGCCTTGTAGTCCCATCGCTGCGATTGGCAGAGCGCGCCTCACGGATATATCCATCAATCGTTCCCTTAGTAATATGGGCAATGGTGCGTGTGCCAAAGAATGCCTCAAAACGCTTTTGATGCCGCTTCGCATTATCAGCAGTGGCAAGAAATTGTGCATGCTCATGGAAATAATCCTGCAAGGCGTGCACAATTAGCATGTCCTCCGGCGGGCGCTGCGTAGGGCGGTTGCGCTCTAACGTGAAACTAGCGAGGGCTAGGTTGGCCTCGTGGTCTTGCGTGCCAATTCTATACCCCGTCGAGCGGCGTTTGCCTCGGCCATCCTCGAAGTATTGGATATACCAATAAGGGGATTTGAGTTTTCCTGATTTGGTTCGCAGTTTGATAAGTTCTGGCTTGCCGCGCATGTGTTGCTCTCTTTTTGTTGGATGTATTCTTCTAGGTATTCAGGACGGTAGAACCATCTATTGCCTTGCCGTAGTCCCCTGATCTGCCCGCGCCGCCGTGCATTGCGCAAAGTATTAACCTCAATGCGAAGCATTTGAGCGGCCTCTGGTTCGGTGTAGATGGTGAATTGCACGACACTTCCCCCTAGACCTTAAAAACATCTTTGGCAGGAGCTTTGATGCCGCGCTCTTTTTCAAGCGCAACGAAATGGGCATTGGCTTTTTTAATGAAGTCCACACGAGGCCCGATTTTGCCGTCGGGTACAGAGCTACCTAAGAACTTTTCAATGTCCTCGCCTGAGGAATAGGCGAATTCCTCGGCTTCTTCTTTCGTAATGCGCCGTTTTTTCTCTTCGACCGGGAGAGATTCTTCAAATTGAGCCAAGCCCAATTTTAGAACACCGATGATCACCTCAGTGCGGTTTTTTCCCGGAAACATTTCCTCGATTGCTGCTAGCCGTGCTGCAATATGCACAGGGAAACGATAAGAAAATGTCTTCTTAGCAAGGTCCGTGTCCTTGTAGGGAACTTCTTCAGAACTCCATTGTTCGTACAGGTTGGGCTTACTCATGGCTTGCTCGTGTATAGTGATAATATCAATGTATATTACAATATTATCTAGGCGTCAAATCGTTTTTTCCCAACTTTGGTACTAAGGTGCAGTATCACTAGCTTCTGCACCTTGCCGCGCCAGTGCTCAGGCGCTGCGGCTGCGCCGCTGCGTAGAACCGCCCGCGCTTCGCGCTGGCGCGGCAGAGGGGGCTTTCTTGGAGGTACGGTCTATCTCCCAGAGTACTTTGAAAAATCCAATCAATCGATTGGCTGCAGCGGTTGCTTCTTCTTGGCTGAGTGGCTGATCGTAAAGATCGCTAATTTTCTTTTCCAGTGGAGTCATGCTGCGAGTCCCTTCTTTTTAAATAAGGCGGCCATCTGTTCTAAGGAAGGCTTTGCAGTGGATTGGAAACGATAAACATCATATCCGCCTGCACGAAGTAGCCCATCTCGCCAACGGTCGCGTTCCTCATTGTGTGTTGAATCGTCAAGTTCAATGACAGCGACAACTTGCAGTGTATCACGGGTGCAGACAACGAAGTCGGCGCGTTTTTGTGAGAACTTCCGAAACACCCGCAGGCTTTCATCTGGCGGCAAAGTTTTGACTGGCTGAATAAGTGCGCTGAAAGCAACTTGAGTGAAAACGTGATATTGCGGCAGGGCTTGCAATAACTGTGGGAAGAACTCGCGTTCGTTATCCGTAAGCAATGGCTTGCGAGTGACAAGGCTAAGAAACGGTACTTTCCGTGACCTTGTGCCAGTAGTCTCAGCAGGCCCTGCCACATGATCTTCTTGTGCTGCCTCGCGGCTTTCCGCTTCGTATTCTTGGATGATGCGTCGCTGCCTAGCAATCCAGAATGCGGCTCCTACTGCTACGATGAAAAATGCCACTGCTGCGGCAAGCAAGTAGAGAGAAAATTGTAGCATACCTATCCCCGTCTGGTGATCGGGGAGTTTACAAACCTATCTTCTGGAAAGGTCGTGCATGTCTTTAGGCTTTCGCCCTGAACATACACATGCGCCTCCCCGACCATGTGGTGGGGAGTGCGTTTGACGGTGCACAAAACCGCCAGAAGATAAGGGGTTGTAAAGCCCCGACGCAGCTATCGCCGCGATAACGGTATACTGATAGGCAAGCGCCAGCGGCGCAAGCAGAAAGTCCTCATTGCCGGAGGGCTAGTCCTTTGCATGGCATGCAAAGGAAGCGGGAGCATACAATGACGGGGGCCGATCAAGGGCACCCCCAAAAAACAGGATTATTGGTTTCGTGCTGTTGCCAGTTTTTTGGGCGGAACCCCCGCCCTTGACGGAAATATAAATAAGCTTATGGTTTTTAATTCTCAAGAAAGAAGAGGATTGCTTACATGACTGTGAATGAGCCGGAAGTTTCTCCCAAAACAGTACAACAATCTCAAATCAAAGCCGAGGCTTCAGCAACAGCAGCAGAGGCCGCGAAAGCTAGAGCACCCTTGCAAGATTTGCTGCAGCAACCATTTATGCAATCCGCAATTAAGCATTCTACGTTTCGGAAGGGCTTAGTAAATTGGATAAATAAGGTTTTTAGAACGAGTTTCTATGCATCAGATATTGATCTGCTCAAGCGACTAGTTGCTGAAGATAATAATAAATAAAAGTTTACATGAAGCTGTCTATTCAGCTACCCAAATAGCGTTAAAACACTCTAGATATTGATTTATAAAGATAACTTCTTGGTCGAGAGCCTCTGGCAGCTCTTGTTCTAAAGCACTTAAGCCCAATTAGGTAAATACCTTGCATATCTTGTAGAAGTGCTATGAGAGTCATCGGCCTTAATAAGGTCAGCTTCTTTAGCGGCAGCAATAATCAATGAAGCAGTAGCAACTTTAGATTCCGTAAGACCAAAGCGCTTTCGTAGTGATTGGTTAGACATTCTTTCATTATTCACATAGAGTAAGCAGCAATGCTGGTAACAAGCGCGGATTCTATCGCTTTTACTCATGTCCTCAAAATCTTTATGTGCAAACATAATAGCGATAGTACGTAAATCGGTAGTTCTGAAATCGGGTGCCGGTAGCTGGTATGCCTCTGCCGCATGTACAACCTTGTCAACGCCACTTCCTTTTTCTTCGCAGATACCGAGTCGGCGCATAACGTCTGCTAGACGTTCATTTCTAGAGATGGCACTATCAATAAAACGTTCGACACGAATAGGTGGAAGGCCGGGGTTGGAAATCTCTATTCTGTCTTCAAACATCTCAATCATTACAGATGTTCCAGCGGCATTAAAATCTTGATGAACAAGCGCGTTGGCAATTAACTCTCGTAACGCCTGTTTGGGGAACATCTTTACTTCTTCCCGTACAGTTTGCTCGACAACAGTATTTTGGGGAGCGGCAGAATGCACGAAATCTACCAGTGCAGTAAATCCAACAGCATATCCACGATTGCCGGGTTTATCTTCGCGTGTTTTTATGCGACTGGTACCCTCGTAAATGACTAAGCGAGGTGCCTTTCTAGCAAGTTCAAGCGAGAATGCATCCAGTTTCTTGGCAAGAAGAATTGCCGCTAGATTGCTAATAGTCCAGCCACCAACTTTTTTTGTGATGAGGCTTTCGGTTTTAAGTTTTTCTAAAACACCGTCTCGGGAAGTTGGATACGGAATTTTTAACAGATCGAAGTAACTTTGTGTATCCAGCAAGGCGACTACTTCATCGGCACTAACATTAGTTTTCGCTGGTAAAGAAAGCCAGTCTGCTTTGCCTTCTTCAAAAATACGACGCAGCATATCTTGCGTCATCGGCACTAAACTTTCCCCAGAACGCATCAGATGGGCGCCTTCAAATTCTATAGTTTGGCCTTGAGGACGAGAGGGAACGTGAAAAACTAGAACTCGGCCATCGGGATGTGCCAATTCATAAATCTCTGTACGGATATGAAGAGTTTCAACGATGCGTGATTTAATTCGATTAATATCCGTACCGGAAGGAAAGGCTTGAGTGCCAACTACTGTACGTGGTGGCTTATCTGAAACTCCTAATACAAGACATCCACCGCCTTCATTTGATAATGCGGCACAATAACGAAGGAGCTTGTTAACATCATACTGATTTTTAGCTTCTTTGAATTCAAGATGCTCAGTTTCAGTAGGCGTTGTTAGCCAATGATGGAGTTCTGTAAGAGTAATCATAGCGTCTGTATACTCCGAGCAAATATCTCAGTAAATACTTCAGCCTAAATAAAATTAGGGCATTGAATTACTCTAGCTTCCAGTGCATGCCGAAGTGACACCTCACGCTCAGTAGCAGTTGTAGGCTTAATTGCTATATCTACTCCCCAAGCCATTAATTCTCTACGGTGGCGGTAGTATGTGTTTTTAGAAAGTTTACTACGCAAGTCTTCTCCTCTTTCCCATAAAACATAGGTACAGCGTAGGCTGTTAGGCAGGCCATCCAGAGTTTCGGTGGTTAGGTTGAAATTATCGGATAGAGTAATCTTCCCAAGATACTTTTGGAAGATCTCTAGTGCACTGGCATTGCTGAATGCAGCAGCCGTATATATGCCTTCTTTCCTAAGCTCTGCGCCACGGAGTGTTAATTCTATTCGTAGTTTATTTTGCGCCCATGAGATGAGCTTCTCGCAATATGGTAGTAGTGGTGACAAAGTATGCGCGGGAACAAGAATTTCTTGGCCTTTGGCGTATGCTTTAAGTGTCCAACGACGCGAGTGCTTGCCCCAATAAATGGTATCACCTCTTTGAAGGCCAGCGGATTTGTGCCGGGAGCGTGAGGAAATGGCGGCTGCTCGTATCCATGCTAGCACATCAGCTAGAGTACGTAGCTCATACATGGCGGTCAGATCAACCCGCGAGATTGTGTAGTTGCCTGAGCGAATCACCTGCCAGTCTTGTTCCGAAGGGGTAATGTCCAGTTTCCCGAATACAATCTCTAATGTAGAGGTCATTAGTGCCACTATATCAGTTGAGCCAAATAGGTTGTGACCCTGTAAAAATTTGACGGGATTACCTGAAAATTGAATCGTGCTGCTATCAAGTGTACGAAGTGAAACCTTACTACTATAGGAGCCTTCCACGGGAAGATGCTTATATGTTTCAAATTCCTTCTGTCCCTCCTTATCGTAAGAAACCACCTTCCCGCCGAATATGGGTTCAGAGTGGCAAACGGGGATTTTTGCTGTGACCCAATCGACCATCATGGGCGCAACTTGCGTTGTTTTTGTTGCGCAGTTTTGCGCAGTTTTGGACGAAATAGCGCAAAAACGGATGATAAGACGCTAGGTAAACTGCGGGTTAGCGCGTTCCACAGGGCGTTGGTAATGACGGGGTCGGAAGTTCGATTCTTCTCAGCAGCACCATTTCAAGCAAAACCATGCCAGTGGCATGGTTTTGTGCAGAAATCATGGGAATCTTGGATTTTCCAAGTGCCGCCAGCGGCACGCAGGAAAAGCCGTAGACGGACATGCCAATGCACCGCCATCCCCCAAAGCGATATTTCCTTAAATGACCTAATAGTACGGTATAGGTACGGGTTTGTGATCCGAAACTATTAATTCACTGGATAAATCCTGCTTATTGAATATACTAGAATTATGAAAAACGGGTTCTCTTTAGTCGAGCTCTCCATCGTACTCGTGATCCTTGGCTTGCTTACCGGCGGTATACTCGGCGGACAGGCGCTCATCCGCGCGGCGGAGCTGCGGTCGGTCAGTGCGGATTTTTCACGCTATCAGACAGCAGTGATGACCTTTCGCGATAAGTACTTTGCGTTTCCCGGAGATATGGCGAATGCAACGGCCTTTTGGGGAACCGACAGCAGCGGCTGCCCAAACGGCGGGGGCAGTATAGGAACATGTAATGGCGATGGCGATACAACGATTGATGAGGCGACTAATGAGTCTTTTCGATTCTGGCAGCATCTGGCGCTTGGGGGGCTGATTGAAGGCGCGTACAGCGGGATAGCAGGTGCTGGGAGCCCATATCACACGATCCCAAGACTCAATTCGCCCGCCACGCGGATAAGCAACGCAGGGATTTTCATAAGGGCACTGCCATCGCAATCGGGAAATACGCAGTGGTACGATGGGAACTACCCCAATCACTTGATGTATGGGGGAGTTACAACGAGTACGGTACCATCAATCCCGATTTTTAGCCCCTCCGAAGCATGGAATATCGATGTAAAGGCCGATGATGGATTGCCGGGACAGGGCCGATTAATGGTTTTTAGTACGAATGGGTGGAATAACGCCGGGGGTACATTGGCCCGCTGCACACTTTCGACATCAAGTGCGGACCGGGGCGCCGGATATGCGTTAGGTCAGGATTCCAGCCAATGCACCTTCATATACTTCGTAGGGATTTAAGGTGCATTCTTATCTTTTTCCCACTGCTAATGAAAGGTACGCTTGCATATACCTGACAGGGGGCTAACAATTAGCGTCATGCAATACCTCGCGTAAGGACGTTATGATGGTACCTCTCGTTTACGCATTATCCGTATTGCTTGGCATGCTAGCCGGTGCGGGTCTGCCCCTCCTCGGCTTTTTCATCTTGTTCGTCTTTTCCTACATCACCGGCCAAATGAATGGTATCGAAAGCCTATGGTTTATCGTGCTGCTTGTCATATTGCCGCTCTCCGTGATTGGGGGCGCGATATATGGCTTTTGGCTTGCTTGGCATGATGCATCGCTTGGGCTTCGCTTTTTCACGCAGGGCCCGGGTTCAAAGCTGCTATGGACCTTATGCGGGGTGGTCATCGGACTGGGCATGCTGGTGGGCGTGCTGGCATGCATCGAACCGATGATGAAGGCGTTCAACATCTCTTTTGATCGCGAGAGAACCCCCGACGTCACACAGTATTATTTGGATTCCCTTGGTGCTGCTGAAAATACGAGAGTACCATATTCACAAGAAGAAGAGCGCCTGTTTAAAGAACTCCACGAATTATATACGGATGCTCTCCAGTCGCCGAAGGAGGCGGATGCAATAATCAATGATTATCGCCAAGCCTTCCAGCATCTAAGCCAGAAAGAGCGGACTAAAATACTGCTGACAACCATTGCAGATTTGAAACCAGAGGCAGCGGACGCGCAAAAAGACTAACCGAATGCGCTGCAATCACGTTTCACGCGGCGCCCAACAAAAGCCTTACCGCCGATAGGCGTCGAGGTTGCTAGCCATCACATCATGCATCAGCTGCACCACTTGCGGCGCGTAGGAATGAATCTCGAATAGTTTGTCGCAGCCCTGAATGAGCGCCGCGCTTAGGCCCGCGCGGTATTCCTTGTCCTGCGCCACTTTCAGCGCGAGCCGCACGTAATCCGCCGCGTCGCGCGCGATGGGTGCGTCGGCCACGCCCATGACTTCGTAGTAGGAATAGATGCAGCGCCCGCGCGCATACTCGCCCGGCCAGGTGACCATGGGCGCACCCAGCGCAAACGCATAATGCGCGGTGCTGCCGCCGCCGAAATAGATCGTATCGAGCAGCACATCCGACGCGACGAGAATGGATTGGAAGCGGTCCGCCGGTTGCCAGGGCAGGAAGATCACCCGCGCCGGATCGCACACCGAGGTGATACGCGCCTGCAGCAATTGCGTGGCCGATTCCATGTGGAAATCGTTGAACAGCACCAGCGTGCCTTCCGGGTCGGCGGCGAGGATATCGGCCAGCAGCCGGTCGTAATCCGGGTGGAATTTCTGGATCGCCATGGGGCAGACATACAGCCGGCGACCCTCGGGAAGGCCCAGCTCGGCGCGGCTTAAAAAATGCTCGGTGAATTTCGGTCGGGTGAGAATGGTGTTCACCCCATCTACGCATAACAGGCGTTCGGTGTAGTTGCGCTCGGCGTGCGGCGGCTCGTAGCTGCGCGAGGCGATCACGTAATCGATCGTGTCGATGCCAGTCGTCTCCGGGTGGCCGCCAAGGCAGATCTGGTGCGGCGCAAGGCGCATCAGTGCCATGTGGTAGCTGCTCGGCTCCATGCCGATATCGGGGTAGATAATGATATCGAGCGCCGCCTCGGCCACCATGCTGTGGCCCGTTTTCACGCTCGCTGGCATGGGCACGATGCGCACGCCCGCATCGGCCAGTTCCTGAATGCCCTCGTCATGGATGGCGGAGAGATTGTACAGGCTGACGGAGAATTCCGGCTGTGCTGCGAGATGCTTCACCACCCCCCGGTAGCAGTTGCCCACCGAATGACGGTGCATGTAGCGCGAAATCACGCCGATGCGCAGCGGCCCCGGCGCACGCACTGCGCCCGGTTTGCAATGCGGCGCGACATAGTTCAATTCGGGACAGAGTTTGCGCATCATGGTGCAATAATCCTGCAGCAATTGACGGTTATCCGCGTTGTGAAACGCCAGATAGAAAAGCGAGAAATTGGTGAGCTGGTGCAACGGCAAGGTGGGTTTCTCGCGCGTGAATTGCGCAATGCTTTGCGCCAGTTTTTCGCGCACCTGCACAATATGTTCCGCCGATTGGCACACGCGCGGCAGGTACATCTCCAGCATGAAGCGATTCACGGCCGGAAAGCGCTTCGCCCCGTTGAAGCGCAGGTAGGCCGCATCCGCCTCGTCGAACTGGTCGTTGGCCTTCAGCGCCATGCAATACAGATGCTGCAATTCCACGTCGTTTGCGAAACGCTCCAGCGCGCTGGCAAGGTACGGCACGGCGGCATGTACCAGATTAAAATGCATCAGCATGCTGGCGTATTTACTGTGGGTGCGCGCATCGTTCGGGGCGAATTGCGTGGTCTCCTGCGCGTGCTGCAAGGCGCCTTGCGCATTGCCTTGCGCGCGCAGCACATCGCACAATAGCAGCCGCGCATCCATCTGTTTGGGGTCGGCAAACATGGCGCGGCGATAGAAATTCGCGGCCTGCGCGTAATCGCCGATCGCATGGAAGATCAGCCCAAGATGGTGCAGCGCATCGCCATGGTTGGGGTTGATGGCCAAGATCTGCTGGCACAGGTCGAACGCTTCCTGCGTGCGCTGTTTCTTCAGCGCCATCTCGGCGCGTTTCATCATCTGGCGCACCGAGGGTGCGGCTGCCATCGCCTGCTGCATGACCTAGCCCCGGCTTAGGATCTCATCCAGCACCTGTGCGGTGATGCTGAGATGCTCGGGCGGAATATCCGCATAGAACGGCAGGCCAATCACGCTGCGGCCCAGCCGCTCGGTCACCGGCAAGGCGGTGCGCGGAAAGCGCGCATAGGCCGGTTGCACATGGCAGCCTTTGTCCCACCATTGGCGGGCCTTGATGCCGCGCACCTGCATTTGCGAGATCACCGCATCGACGTTCTCACGCAGCAGCCGCACGTTGCAGGTGGTGCTCACCGCGTCTTCCGGGAACCAGGGCGCAATACCGTGCTTGGCCACCAGTGGGGCCAGCGCTTCCTGGCAACGCTGCGTGGTGGCAAGCCACATCTGGCGGCGCTGCGGCCAGATATCCATGGCGGCCAACCCTACCGCCGCCGAATATTCGCTCATTTTCGCGTTCACACCCGGAATGGAGATATGCCGCGTATAATAGCCGAAATTGGTCTGCTCCTGCACATGGCGCAGCAGGCCCGTATCTTTCGAGACAATCACCGCCCCCTCGCCCACGCCGATGATCTTGGTGGCATGCATGCTGAATACCACGGGCGTGCGGCCAAAGCGCGCGGTGCGGAAACTGTCGATGCAGGAGGCCGCATCGATCACCACGGGCACAGACGTTTCAGCCGTAAATGCATCCCACGCGGCGATGTCCACCGTTTTGCCGAAGGGTGCCACCACCAGCACCGCCCCCACCACGCCATTCACCCGTGCGATCTCACGCTTGGCGATCTCAGGCGTGAGCGCCCAGCTTTGCTCGTCCACATCCACGAAATAGGGGATCATCTCCGCGCCGATGGCGGAGGCCGGGGTCGCCACAAAGGTCCAGCTCGGCACAAGGCAGAACGCATCGCGCGGCAGGTTCATGGCGCGCAGCACGCTCACCAGCCCGGCGGTGGCGTTGGTGGCGGTCACGGTATATTCAGCGTTGATGGAGAAATGCTCTGCCAGGCGGCCACGCAATTCACGCTCCAGCGGCCCGAAATTGCTGTACCAGCGCGCCGCGTCGATACGCTTCAGGTAAGGCAGAATATGCTCCGCCTCCGGCAGTAGCGGGCGCATCACGTCGATGGTGGCGGCAGGCATGGTCACAGGCAATTCCTTCAGCAAAGCAGCCATGGGGTATCCTTTCATGGATTAGCACTCGCCCATGGATTAGCAAGCTTCATGCCATTGCTGGGGAAAAGGTCATAGAAGGCTTAGAGTGGTTTCTCCAGTCGGCACATCGCTGCTTCTTGCCCCGCCAGCCGGAAGCCATGCTGCGCATAAAGCGCATACGCGGCGCGGTTATCCACCGACACCCGCAACGCGAGGGTTTCAAACCCTTTTGCCTGTGCGGCGGCCACACAATATTGCAGCAATCGGGTGGCAAGGCCTTGGCGGGCGAAGGCCGGCAGCACACTAATATTCTCCAACACCGCAACCGGGGCGGCAGCAAGATCCAGCGCCGCCATCGCGACAAGCACCTCGCCATGCCAGAATTCAAACCGAACGGCGCACCCATGCAGCTGTGCTGCGTACTGCTCCAAAGAAACACGGCGGCTTAGCACGGGCACATAGAACGCATCGCAGCTGCGCAAATGCGCTAATATCTGCGCGACACTGGCGCGATTCTCGGTGTGGAAAAGCTGTGCATTCATCCCGGCCATCCTAAGCAAAGCTTAGCATAATTTGGCGGCTATTCCAACGTGTAATGCTGCTGCACAAGCGCTTGGGTGGCCTCGCGCCCGTTGAACATCAGCACGTCAAGGATCGAAAGCCACGGCACAAACGGCGCACCAAACTGAGCATATTCCAGCGGTTTGGGCCTGAGGAATTCGAGGCTGATGCCTCGCTGCGCAAACCGCCCCCGGTCATACAGCGCCATGCCGCCCACCCCGTTGATGTAGCGCGTGGCCCCCATCGCTTCGCACAAGGCCAGCACTTTTTCCTCACCCCGCAACCCGTGATCGATCGGCACGTGCGACGAAATAGTGATGGGCGTGGTAATGGAAAGATGCGCCGCCACTTCGCGAATGGCATGGTGCAGGAAGTGAAACAGATTGCGTTCCGCACAGCCCATGATGCGCTGCAACAATGGCCATGTTTCAGCGTAATGCGGGGCCTTGGCATACGCCCCCTGCCAGCTTCGCAGCAGGTCATCGGGCGCAAAATCCGCCGCCAGTTCGCGCTGCACCACATCCAACGTATCCGAGGCACTGGCCAGCGGCAATGTGAACATCACGTCGGCGCCGTTGCGCAGCATGCGGTTGCGGTTGATCCAGCCTTTTTTGGTGTATTGGATGTTGTCGTACAGCACGAACGCATCGGCAGCGGCGAGCAATTGAAAATAACCGATATACGGCAGGAAATAGGGCTGCATGATGGCAAGGGTGCGCATGCATGCAAGCCTAGCGTTGTGCGGCATAGGGCTCAAGCATTGTTGATACGGGGTTTGCTCAGGCGCAGAAATTATGCTAGCCTGCGGCCAAATGAGCGCGCATGGCGAACATAAAAAGCAGAAAAAACTGGCCCAGCGGCTATTCAACCGCAAACGTCAGGAAATCAATCTGCAGGACGACGCGCTGGCGCGCGGCCGCGACCTTGAGAAAGAGCGCGAAGAAGAACTGTTTGCCAGCCGTGCCAATGCCAGCAGCAAAGCAGCATTGGCCAAGCGGCAGGAAGCCAACCCCGCCTGGAGCGCGCGCATGCAGATGATTCGCGACAAAAACACCGGTCGCGAACGCATGGCAAAGGAACGCTGGAACCGCTTCGCGGGTACCGAATCCGGCGGTGGCCGCGGCTTGTAGATTCGCCCCCGTTATCCCCACATATCCAGCAATCCGTTGCTTTTTCCGGCGTAGCCATTAGTGCTGGTGCTGCAGCACGAAGGAGCACCGCATGGGCATTATGCCAGATCATTGGATTCGCGAGCAGGCCAAGGCCGGCATGATCGAACCGTTTGTTGAGAATCTCACCCGCGAAGGCGTGATTTCTTATGGTTTGTCCAGCTATGGCTACGATGCGCGCGTGGCCGATGAATTCAAGATCTTCACCAATGTCGACTCTGCCGTGGTGGATCCGAAAAACTTCACCACCAACAGTTTTGTCGATCGCAAGACCGATGTCTGCATCATTCCGCCCAACAGCTTTGCACTGGCGCGCACGGTGGAATATTTCCGCATCCCGCGCGATACGCTTGTGATCTGCCTTGGCAAAAGCACCTATGCGCGCTGCGGCATCATCGTGAACGTGACGCCGCTGGAGCCGGAATGGGAAGGCCATGTGACGCTGGAATTCTCGAACACCACGCCGCTGCCTGCAAAGATTTATGCGAACGAAGGCGCCTGCCAGTTCCTGTTCCTGAAAGGCGATAGCCTGTGCGAAACCAGCTATGGCGACCGCAAGGGTAAATATATGGGCCAAACGGGCGTGACACTGCCGCGCGTTGAGCCGAAGAAAAGCGCATAAATGGATCGTCTGCGCATCGTTGGTGGCAAGCCACTGCATGGCCAGATCGTCATTGGCGGTGCGAAAAATGCTGCCCTGCCGCTGCTGTGCGCGGCACTACTGACGCCTGAGAAAGTGACGCTGGATAACGTCCCCTATCTGGCGGATGTGACCACGATGGCCAAGCTGCTGGTGCAGCATGGGGCATCGCTCAGCTTACGAGACACCTCGCCGGGCACGCTGTTCGGCCAGGATTTTCCCGGTCATTACAGCCGCGAAATTACCCTGCACACGCCCACGATCAGCAACATCATCGCGCCGTATGATCTGGTACGCACCATGCGCGCCAGCATTCTGGTGCTGGGGCCGCTGCTGGCGCGCGAAGGCCGCGCCAAAATCTCGCTGCCCGGCGGCTGCGCCATTGGCGCACGGCCGGTGGATATGCATCTGGCCGCGATGGAAGCACTTGGTGCCAGCATCACGCTGGAGGAAGGCTACGTCATCGCCGAAGCCCCGAAAGGCGGGTTGGTGGGCGCTGAGATCGTGTTTGATAAAGTCTCCGTTGGCGCCACCGAAAATGCCGTGATGGCGGCCACACTGGCGCGCGGTACCACGGTGATCCGGAATGCCGCCCGCGAGCCGGAAATTGGCGATCTGTGCCACATGCTTACCAGCATGGGCGCGGATATCTCTGGCATCGATTCCGACACGCTGACCATTCGTGGGGTTGCGGCACTCTCCGGCACCAGTTACCGCGTGATTGCAGATCGCATCGAAACCGGCACGTATCTGTGCGCCGTAGCGCTGGCCGGTGGCGAACTGGAATTGCTGGATGCACGCGCCGATACGTTGGACGCCACCATCACGGCGCTGCGCCAGATTGGGCTGAGCATCGAGGTTCGCGAGCATTCGATTTATGCGCGGCGAGATGCAGCGACGCTGAAGCCACTCCATCTCGTGACGGAGCCGCACCCCGCTTTCCCCACCGACATGCAGGCCCAGCTGATGACAGTGCTCACGCAGGCTGAGGGTACCAGCAGCATCCGCGAGACCATCTTTGAAAACCGCTTCATGCATGTGCCCGAGTTAGCGCGCATGGGGGCGAATATCAGCATC
>Ga0209278_1000644_pt1 | contig 25293 bp, 22 predicted proteins | sample JI81BgreenDNA_FD_187504 | JGI IMG/M metagenome (GOLD analysis project Ga0209278, IMG submission 187504) | Wastewater effluent complex algal communities from Wisconsin, to seasonally profile nutrient transformation and Carbon sequestration -... | ecosystem: Engineered > WWTP > Effluent > Algae...
GCCGGCAAGCGCCGCGAACGGATCGAGCGGGCCGCCCTCCGCCAGCGCGCGTTCCCACAGGCGGCGGCGATCGGTGGGGGTGGGGTGGCGGGCAGCCACCGCGTCGCGGGCCGCCAGGATGGCGCGCGCCAATGGCCCGAGGCTGGCGGGAAGCAGCGCTTCGAGGCGGGTGCGCAAGGCGCGGGCGAGGCTGGCGGAGGCGCCGGCGGTGGAGATGGCGACGACGACGGGCGAGCGATCGATGATGGCGCCCATCAGAAAGTCGGACATCGCCGGCTTGTCGACCACGTTGACCAGCAGGCCGCGGGCACGCAACCGGGTGGCGGCGGCCTGGGCTTCAGCGTCATGCTCGATGGCGACAAAGGCAAGGACGGCTTCGGCAGCATGTTCGCCCACCAGTTCGCCGCCGGCGGCGCGGACGAGGCGGGCCTTGGCCTCGGCGGGCTCACCGTCACCGACAAGGATGACGGCGCGGCCGGTGAGATTCACGAAGATCGGCAGTTGTTGCATGGCGCGCCTGTGCCCTGCGCTTCAGGCCGGCGCAAGCTGGTGCGGATCGGCGACGCGGGTGAGGCGCGCCAGCAGCGCAAGGCCGCCGGGGATGGCAGAGAGCCCGGCCATGGCGGCGAGGCGTCCCAAAGGGTGACGTGCGACGGCCAGCGCGGCCATGGCGAGGCGGACAGGACGCCGGGTGCGGGTGAGGAGCGCTTGGCTGTACGCCGCCGCACTGGCGCCTTGCGCCAGCATGGCCGCCGCCAGCCGTCCGGATTCGAGTGCGATGGCCATGCCGTCACCGCAGAAACTGGGGATGACAGCGGCCTGATCGCCCAGCCGCCACAGGCCGTCATCGCTCGGCCTGGCGAGGTGGCCGTAGGGCACACGGCTGATGGCGAGCGGGCGGCGCAGCAGCGGTTCCGCGCTGGCCAACGCGGCAAGAGCCGGTTCCCTGATCAGCCGGGCCAGCAGGGCAGGCCAGCTGCCAAGTTCGCGATAGTGCGCGCCGTCGACCAGCAGACACAAGTTGAGCCGCCCGCCCTCCACCGGTTGCAGCCCGGCATAGCCACCATCGAAGAAGGTGACGGCCACGGTCCCGGCAAGGCGGCGGGACAGGGCTGGGTCACGGAAATACATCTTGAAGCCGATCTCGTCCGGCCCATCGGGGCGCGGGTGCCCACGCACATCATGCTTGCCGGTGGCGAGCAGCAGGGCCGTGGCGGCGATGTCGCCTACGGTCGTCTGCGCCGCGCCGTCTCCCAGGCCGCGCACGCTCACCCCGCGCTGCACGGCGACACCGATGGCGGCAGCACGGTCGAGCATGGCTTCGTCCAGCACGCGGCGGGACAGGCTGAGCGCCGGGAAGGGCAAGGCAGCGGCAGCCTGGCGGTGGCCGGCGTTGATCTCGACACGGGTGATGGGCACGGCGCCCAGGCGGCGCGCGTCCACCCCCAGCCCGGCCAGCGCGGCCACGGCTTCACCGCTCAGGAATTCGCCGCAGATCTTGTCATGCGGGCCGGTTTCGCGCTCCAGCAGCAGCGGCGCATGGCCCGCGCGGGCCAGATCGATGCCCGCCGCCGCGCCGGCAAGGCCGCCACCAATGATCAGCGGGGGCATGATTCCACCGTCCAGCGGAAGGGGAAGTGCCAGCGCAGTTCGGCCTGCACCCCAGCTGCCATCAGCACGGTTTCCCAATCCGCGCGGGTGAAGGCGCGGCGCACGGACAGCGCGCCATCATGGGCCACAATCGGATGCCAGCGCAGCAGAAGCGCAAGGGTGCGGAAGCCGGCCCAGGCCAGCCAGTGCCGGTGCAGATCGTTGATCAGCCAGCCGACACGGGCCGTCCTGTCCATCCACTGGATGAAGGCGACCAATTCTTCATCGCGCATATGGTGGGCCACCAACGAGGAGATGATGAAATCCGGCTGCCAGTCCAGCGCCTCGGCGCGGCCAGTGTGGAATATGATCCCCAATGCTGGATCGGTGGCCGCGGCGGCGATCGGCGCGGAACGCGGGTTGAGATCGATGCCGGAAAGGTCGGCATGCAGCCCGCGCCCCTGCAGCCAGCGGGCGATGGCGCGCAACATGTCACCATGGCCGAAGCCGACATCGAGCAGGGTGAACCCAACGCGGCTGGGCAATTGCCGGCGCAGCCACGATATGGTGGGCCAGCGTGCCAGCGTGATCGTGTTGACGCGGGCCAGATCGCCAATGACGGCGGCATAGGTGGCGGGATCAAGCCCATCGGCGTCCATCACCTCTGGCAGATCGGCGCGCTGGGAAAAATCCAGCCGCGCGCGCGGCCAATCAGCCGGGACAGAACTTCCGTTCACGCACCCACCGTTTCAAAGCGGAAGCTTTCCGCCGCCAGGCCCGGCCCGAAGGCAACGGCAAAGCCCGGCACACCCCTGGGCACGCTGGTGCCAATGCCGGCCATGATGCGCTGCAAAACGAACATGATGGTGGCGCTGCTCATGTTGCCGCATTCGCGCAGCACCTCGCGGGACCAGTTCAATGCGCCCTGCCCGATGCCCAGCCCGGTTTCCACCGCATCCAATATGGCGCGGCCGCCGCCGTGCACCGCCCACACGCCATAATCATCCGGGCTGCGGCCGTGCAGCAGATCGGCGCCGGCCGGGCCGGCCAGTGCCTGTTGCAGGATCGCCGGCACGCGCCCCGAAAGCACCATGTCGAACCCCTGATCGCCCACACCCCAGGTGATGGCATCAGCGGAATCGGCAATCGTGGCGGCGCGGAAATCGGTGAGCGCGATGCCGGTGGGATCAGCCGTCACCAGCGCCGCTGCACAGCCATCGCCGAACAACAGCATGGCCAGCAGCGATTCCAGCTCGCCGGTTTCCTGAAAATGCAGGCTGCACAATTCCAGATTGACCACCAGCACCCGCGCCGATGGATCGGAACGGACGAAATGATGCGCGAGCCGCAGCGAATTGACCGCCGCATAACAGCCCATGAAGCCCACATGCGTGCGCTCCACGTCGGGATTGAGGCCGAGACGCTGCACCAAAATCTGATCGATACCCGGCGCCGTCATGCCGGTGCAGCTGGCGACCACAAGATGCGTGATGCCCTGCAGTTCCGCGGCTGACAGACCCAGCCCGGCGATGGCCTGTTCGGCGAGGCCTGGCGCAGTGGCGGCGAAACGCGCCATGCGCTTGGCGGTGGAGGGGAACGCACCGGGACGGTAGAAGCCTTCGGCGTCTGCCGTAAAACCGTTCGGATCCTTAACCGGCGTGAAAAAGCTCCAGCGGTGATCGATGGCGCTGCGGCCAACCAGGCGCTTGAAGATCAACTGGTCGCGCCGATCCTTGATCAGGCCGCCAACGAAATCCACGAACGCTTCGTGCACGTCGTTGGGCGGCAGCGCGGTGCCGATGCGGTTGATATGCGCGATTGCGGGGGCAGGCATCGCGGAAATTCCTTTTGGGTTGAAGGGCGACAGTGCGCCGGTTGTGCAGGGCTTGCAACAGCACGCACTGCGGCCGATGGATGCGCCATGAACTCATCAGGCATCAGCGCGGTTCCCGGCATACACGTGGGCCATGCCCATTGCGATGTGGCGCGCACCGGCGTCACCCTGATCATTCCGCACGAACCCGCCGTGATGGCGGTGGAGGTGCGCGGCGGTGGGCCGGGCACGCGGGAGACCGATGCGCTCAATCCCATCAACCTGGTCGAACGCGCCCATGGGCTGGCGCTGGCTGGCGGTTCGGTGTTCGGGCTGGCGGCCGGCGATGAGCTGGCGCTGCTGCTCAGCGCGGCCGACAAGGGTCTGCCGATGGGTGATGGCCTGCCGCCGGTGCCGGTGGTGCCGGCGGCAATCCTGTTCGACATCACCAACGGCGGCGACAAGGCGTGGGGCATGGAACCGCCCTATCGCCGGCTGACGCGCGAGGCCTTTGCCGCTGCCGGCCAGCCCGGCAGTGATGGCCACGGGCCGATCGGTGCCGGGTTCGGCGCGCGGGCCGGCAGCCGGGCGGGCGGTATCGGCAGCCTCTCGCGGGTGCTGAACGATGGTCACGTGGTCGGCGCGCTGATCGCCGCCAACAGTTTTGGTGAGATTTATGCCGATGCACCGCCCAGTGACGGCCCGGTGGAAATGCCCAAACTGGCCAAACACCGCCGTTTCGGACGGGACAACACGATCATCGGCGCGGTCGCCACCAATGCGCCGCTCACCCGTGCGCAGGCCTTGCGGGTGGCGATGATGGCACAAGGCGGGCTGACACGGGCGGTGCGGCCGATCCACACGCCGTTCGATGGCGATTGCCTCTTCGCCATTTCCACCGCGGCCCCTGGCCTGACCCTGGTGGACGACGTGCAGCTGATCGAGATCGGCACCGTGGCCGCCGATCTGGTCGCCGCTGCCGTGCGCCAGGCGGTCGGGCTGTAGAGTGTTCTCCGATCAAGGTGGACACCGTCATCGCCCTGCGGGCGACCCCTTTGGGGCGGGGCGATTTTGGTCCAGGGCTGCGTCGCTCGTCGGTTGCGATGCGAAGGGCATCGCGTCCTCCTCGCTCCTTGCCCTGGACCAAAATCACCGCCGTGCCGATGACCCACCTTGATCGGAGAACACTCTATTGAGCCTGTAACGCCGCGATGCGGTTGGCCAGAGCGTTGAGGCGTGGCACCAGCGTGACCGCCTCAGCCGGCACGTCACGCAGGGCTTCGGCGAGCGCCGCGCGGCGATAATCGGCACCAGCCAACGGTGCCAACGCGGCACCCAGGGCTGATTCGGCCGCTTCCACTTTCAGGGCCGCAGCCGAATCGGCGGCGCTGCCGGCAGCAGCCGCGCGCGCAGTATCACGGGCGGCGCGAGCCGGGGCGGCGGCGGCCTCCACCTTCGCCACCACCACTTCCAGCGCAGCAAGCTCGGCTTCGGCGGCGGCCGGCGTTGGCGGCGGCGTGGGTGCCGGCATGTCGGGCGCGGCCGGGGCCACGGCTTCAGCCGGCGGGGCGCATGACGCATCGCCGCGCGGGCAGCGGCCGGCACCCGGCACGTTGCGCGGCACCATCGGCGAGATTTCACCGGGACGCGGGTTAAGGCTGGGCCAATCACTGGTTCGGCCGGCACAGCCCGCGAGCAACAGGGCGAGAACAAGAGGCAAAACCGGACGCTGCATGATTTATCGCCTAAAGCGACAAGGAAGTGGTTGCAATGCCCGGCGCGCATGGCTATCAGGCCGGCCTTCACGGTGTGCGCCCGTAGCTCAGCTGGATAGAGCATCAGACTACGAATCTGAGGGTCGGACGTTCGAATCGTTCCGGGCGCACCAATTTCCCCTTTCAAACCACAATCACCGGGCCATCCAGCCCGGTTTTTCTGTGGCTGATTGCGCCGCGCCGCAGCCGCGCGCGGCACATGCCGCCAGCCCGCTGCGGATGGCGCAACCGACTGAGCGAAATCATTATTTGGGAAAATGGTGGACGCGGCAGGGATTGAACCTGCGACCCCTGCGATGTCAACACAGTGCTCTACCACTGAGCTACGCGTCCACGGGAAGGCGCCTGTTAGTGGCATCGGCCCAGCTTGGCAAGTGCCTTGGCACGTCCTGCGGGGGCCACGCCGCGTCATTTGTCACCTTGGCAGCGGTCCACCCGCGTGCTTGGAGCATGCGAGATGATGTTTCGCGCCTCTGCCGCTGGCCAGCCGGCCGTCTTCCCGTGGGGGCACCTGTCGGGCGATGCCGATGGCCGCTGGCCGCTGCTGCTCACCTCGCCACACAGTGGCCGGCATTATCCGCCGGCGCTGCTGGCGGGGTCGCGCCTGTCGCTGGCGCAACTGCGGCGGGCGGAAGATGCGTTTGTCGATGCGCTGCTGGATGGCATTGCCGGGGTGCCGGTGCTGGCCGCCAGCCATGCCCGCAGCTGGCTCGATCTCAACCGCCGGCCCGATGAACTGGATCCGGCGATGTTCGATGCGGCGCTGGCGGTGCCGGTGGCCGCTACGGAGCGCGTGATGGCTGGGCTGGGCGTGATCCCGCGCCTCGCCGGCCATGGGCTCGATATCTATGCCCGCGCGCTGCCGGCGGCCGAAGCCGCGGCGCGACTGGCCAGCCTGCATGCACCCTGGCACGATCAAGTGGGCCACATCCTGGCCGCCGCCCGCGCGCAACACGGCGCAGCGCTGCTGATCGATTGCCATTCAATGCCATCGCCCACCGGGGCACGGCCGCCGCAGATCGTGCTGGGCGATTGCCACGGCCGCAGCGCCGATCCCGCCATCATGCAGGCGATCGAGGATCATTTCCGCAACGCTGGTTGGCGGGTGGCGCGAAACGCGCCCTATGCCGGCGGCCACACAACGCGCCATCATGGCCAGCCCGGCACCGGCATCCATGCCGTGCAGATCGAGATTGATCGCGCGCTCTACCTGGATGGCCACAAGCTGGTGCTGCATGCCGGCGCCACCAAGGTGCGCAGCGTGATGACCGCGCTGGTGCAGCGGCTGGTGGCCGATTGGCCGCAACTGGCTGGCCCGTCACCCTGGGCCGAGGCCGCCGAGTAGACACGAAAAGGCCGCGCTGGTGGGGGCAACCAGCGCGGCCAGATCAGAACCTTCATCCAGGTTCGGAAGGTGGCAGGCCCAAGGAAAATTGGGGCCACGGGCGGCCACCGAAAGGGGGGGGAACGGTGCCGCCGTACACTTGATTTGGGGTCGCTCCGGCGGCTTTCAAGAGCCGCCGGAACGATTTTCTCGCCCGCCGCCCCTTCCCATCTGGACTGAACCGCTCATGCCGAGCTTGTCGAGGCACGGACAGACAGTGGCGCGTGCCTCGACAAGCTCGGCATGAGCGGGTTTGGTCTGCAACCGAGGCGGTATGCCGCTTTAGAAGGCGACGCGCAGCGACACCCGGATATCGCGGCCGAACAGCGGCGCCACGTCCTTCAGGAAGCTGGCGTGGCGGCGGGCTTCGACATCGAAGATGTTGTTTGCCTGCACCATCAGTGTGGTCGGCGCATCAACACCGAACGGCTTCCACGACAGGCTGGCGTTGACCAGACTGAAGGCAGCCGTGCGGGTTTCAAAGCTGGCCGTGCGATCCTGCGCCGTCACATGTTCGATTTCCACGCGACCGCCAACCACGCCGCCGGTCGCTTCGATGCCGCCGATCATGCGCAGCGGCGGGATGCGCGGCACGGCGCCACCGCCCGACAATATGGTGGCACGGGTGTAATCGAGCAGGCCGGTGACATCGATGCGAGTCGCACCCAGTTGCGCCACCTTCACGCCGGCTTCCACTTCCACGCCCCAGAAATTGGCATTGGCCTGATTATACTGGAACACCGGCAGCTCATCTTCTTCCAGCCCGGTGGGATCGAGGAAGATATAATTGTCGAAGTGATTGACGAAGGCCGACAATTCCAGCCGCCAGCCTTCGCCGCGGCCACGCAGCACGGCTTCGGCACCAAGCTGGCGTTCCTTGCGGAAATCCGGATTGCCGATTTCAAATGCGCGCGTGGCGGCGTGGGCGCCGTTGGCAAACAATTCCTCGGCCGAAGGCGCACGTTCGGTGCGCGCCCCGCTCAGGGCCAGGCGGAACCCGCTGCCCAGATCGACCGAGCCACCAACGGAGAACGACAGGCTGTTGAACGTACGTTCGCGACCGATTTCAGCCGATTTCACATTGGCATGTTCATAGCGCGCGCCGCCTTCCAGCCGCACCGCGCCCAGATCGAATTCCTGCAGGGTGAACAGGCCAAACTGACGGGTTTCGTTGGCCGGGATATAGGCTTCCTCGCCCACGGCGCGGAAATTGCGGCTGAAATATTGCACGCCGCTGGCGCCCTGCCAGCCATCCTTTTCGGCCTGCACCAGCTCAAGCCGGGCTTCCCAGCTCTTGTTGAAGAAGCTGGTGCCGATCTCGCCATTGTCCTCGATCTCGTCGTGGCGGTAATCGGCCCAGCCGCCGCGCACACGCAGCTCCTTGAAAGCACCACCCAGCGGCACCGCACCGCGCACGTCAACGCGGGTCTGGCGCATGTCGAGCGTGATGTCCTCGTGGGCGTGTTCTTCCTCGCCCTCGTGCTCTTCGCCCTCATGCTCGCCTTCATGCTCGTCATGGCCGATCTCGAGGCTGTTGGGGATGCCATAACGATTCTGCAGGTGGCTCACCGCCACGCCGAAATTGGCGCCGTTCTCGCCGATCCAGGCAAGGCTACCGGCAACATCCCAGGTGCGGGCGGCCGTGTTCTCCAGCCGGCCGCGCTTCTGCGCCTCTTCGGCCACTTCGCCGCCTTCCTCGGCGGCTTCCTTGCGCAGGCCTTCGGCGAAAACAAAGCCGCCAGTGCGATAATTGTCGGATTCAAAGAAGCTGCCATCCACATGTGCGACGAAGCCGCCGCCCAGCGGCATGTTGAGCGCGGCGGCAATGTTGCGTTCACGCGCGGCGGTGCCGATGCCGGCGTTGGCATCAACATGCGGGCCGTCCGGCACTTCGCGCGGGATGCGAAGGTCGCGCATGTTGACGACGCCGCCGATGGCGCCCGAACCGAACAGCAGCGCCGCCGGGCCGCGCAGAATCTCGATGCGATCGGCCAGCAGCGGGTTGGCGGCAACGGCATGATCGACCGAGGTGTTGGAAACGTCGAAGCTGCCGATGCCATCAGTAAGCACGCGCACGCGTTCGGCATCAAGGCCGCGCAAAATCGGCCGCGAGGCGTTGGGGCCGAAGAAGGTGGCCGACACGCCCGGCTGGCGCGCCAGGGTTTCACCGATGGTGGAGCGCAGCTGCGCCTGCAGCGCATCGCCCTGCAGCACGGTGACGGCGGTGGCCACCAGCTTGCGATCGCGGGCATAGGGCGCGCTGACGATGATTTCGGGATCGCTGCTGCCGTGCTGTTGATCCTGCGGCGCGGCCTCTTCGGCCAGCACAGGAGCAGCGGACAGGAGCAAAAGGGCGGCAAGCGACAAGCGGGAGGTCATGGGATCACCTTCTGATTTTCGGACAGGCGGTGGCGATATGATGATACGATGTATCACGTCAAGCGTGTTTACCGCTTTGTCATTGGCCAAGGTTAGCGAAACCGTTCACAATCAAGGTGTTGTCAAAGGTGGGGACAATCGTTGCCGGGCGTTCCGGCCGTTTCTCTGAAAGGCCAGCAAATGAGCTGCCACATCCACCTCGATCATTCTCATGTCCACGGCCCTGGCTGTGGCCACACTGCTGTCCACCACGATGGTCATGTGGATTATCTGCATGACGGCCATCTTCACCATGTTCACGGCGATCATGTTGATGAACATGTGATCGCAGTGTCTGCCGCCAATCCCGATGGTTGCGCGACCAAACTGGCCTGTGGCCACGTGCATGGGCCGGATTGCGGCCACGAAGCCGTGCCGCATGGCGATCATGTCGATTATCTCGTCGATGGCCGGCTGCACCATGTTCACGCCGGACACTGCGACGATCATGGCGCCATCGCCGTCAACTGAACACACATGAAAAAGGGGGCGATGGCAAAAGCCACCGCCCCCTTTTTTCAGCGCTGCTGCTGGCTCAGGCCGCCTTGGCAGACGTCGCAGCGAACTGGCGTTCGAACAGCGGGCTGATCAGCGACAGGCTGAACAGATGGGCATAGATCAGGCCCATCAGGCCCGATTGCACCATCTTGCGGGCCTGATCGCCGCGCAGGTTCTGCAGCTTCTGCTCATCCACCATGCGGAAACCGCGATACACCGCCGGCTGGGCCAGGCCATCGCGCTGGATGGTGACTTCGCCGTCCATCAGCAGATCAAGCTTGGCCAGTTCTTCCATGAACCCACGCGTGCGCATCACGGCCTGTTCGAACTGTTCGCAGAACTGCAGGATGGCCTTGGTGGTTTCGGTCGGATCGGTGCCGGCAAACAGCTTTTCGCCTTCGTTGTCGACCACGATGCCCGCCGTGTCGTCAAAGCACAGCGACAGTTCCTGGGCTTCCGGGGTCAGCCGGGCCAGCATGAACGGGTAACGGCGCACGAAGGCGGGCACATAGGCATTGGCTTCCCACTGGTCATCAGCGCCCAGATAGAGATTCTCGCCTTCCTGCAGGCCAACCAGCGCCAACGGAGCGGGATTGTCGCCCACGCCGAACACGATCGGATAGTTGCGCTGCACCAGCGGGAATTCATCCACGGTCACCGGGATGGCATGGGTGCCGCGGGTGAAGCCCAGATCGCCGCGCGGCTTCAGGCCATGGTTGGGGTGCAGCTGCGACGACAGCGGCGCCAGGCCGTTGTAGAACAGGGGAAGCTGGTTGGCAGGAGGCTGGCTGGCCATGGGATTATCTGCGCTTTCGTGACTGGAGTGAAGAATTGGTGCGCTTTCCTAAAGCGCAGATGAACATCGTGCAAGGCTGTGCTGCGGCAGCGCGACGCATCAATAGACTTTGCCGGGATTCATGATCCCGAGCGGATCCAGCGCCTGTTTCACCGCCCGCATCGCCGCCAACCGCGCCGGATCGCCCAGCCGGGCCAGATCATCGCGCTTCATCACGCCGATGCCATGTTCGGCCGAGATCGATCCGCCGGCGGCCGCCACCATTTCGTGCACGCGCGCCGTGATCGCCGCCCGGTGATCGGCAATCCAGGCGGCTGCGCCGTCGCCCGCCGGCGCGCGCACGTTGAAATGCAGATTGCCATCGCCCAGGTGACCAAAGGCCAGCACCCGGCCGCCGGGAAATTCCACCTCGATCGCGGCCGACGCCATTTCGGCGAAATCCGCCATCGCCGAAACCGGAACGGCGATATCATGGTGCACGGCCGGGCCATCCATGCGTTCGGCCAGCGGCAGTTCCTCGCGGCGGCGCCACAGGGCAGCGGCCTGCGTTTCGGATTGGGCGATCACGGCATCATCGGCGTCAGCCAGCCCTTGCGCCATCACATCGTCCAGCGGTTGCGGCCCGGCCAGTTCCACCAGGCAGGCCCAGGCGTGGCGCCCGGCCAGCGGAGAACCAAGCCCCAGATGGGTGGCCACCAGATCGACACCATCGGCCGGAATCAGTTCGAAACTTTCCACCTGCCCGCCGCTCAGCTGGCGCAGCCGAGCCAGCAGAGCCAGCGCCCGTTGCGGCCGGTCCACCCCGGCCCAGGCAACAGCCCTGTATGCTGGTGCCGGCACCAGTTTCAGCGCCACAGCCGTGATGAAGCCCAACGTGCCTTCAGCACCGATCAGCAGCTGCTTGATGTCCAGCCCGGTATTGTCCTTGGCCAGGCCCTGAAGCTGGTGCAGCACGCTGCCATCCGGCAACACCGCTTCCAGCCCCGCCACCAGCGCCCGCATGGTACCGTGGCGCAGCACCTGCACGCCGCCCGCATTGGTGGAGGCGAGCCCGCCCACTGTCGCGGAACCCTTGGCCCCCAGTGACAGCGGGAAGGCCAGGCCTTGTTCAGCAGCGGCAGCGTGGACATCGGCCAGGATGACCCCGGCTTCGGCCACCAGCAATTGCCCGGCAACATCAAGCTGCCGGATGCGATTCATGCGCGCGCAGCTAACCAGCACCGCCGAGCCGTCAGCCGGCGGGATGCCGCCGCCCACCAGCCCGGTGTTGCCACCCTGCGGCACCAGGGCAACGCGATGCGCGGCCGCCGCCCGCACGATGGCCTGCAGCGTGGGAACATCGCGCGGCATCAGCATAAGTGGTGTTGCGCCCTGATAGCGCCCGCGCCAATCAATCAGCCGTGAGCCGATGAGATCTTCATCCTCGGTCCAATCACTGCCGGCCGCTGCCTTCAGGGCAGCCAGTGCGGCAGCAGACGGCGGCGGGGGGATCACGAGATCGGTCATGCACCTTCCCTACCGGTTTTGCAGGCACAGCTGAACCCAAAGGTTGCAGCCCATATTCAGCCCCCCTATTCAGATATGGTTCAAGCGGTGGCGGGCAATCACCCGCCATTACGGGCGGTTGGGGGCAGCCACCCGGTTGTGCAAATCTGCACAGCTGCGGCAGCAACAGGGGAACAATCAGGATTGTCGGCATTTCGGTCTGGCGTGATGGCAAGCGTGACTGCGCTGATGCTGCTGGCTGGCCCGGCCATGGCGCAAAACCGCCGCTCGCCGCCGCCGGCCGTGGCGCCGCCACCGGCACCGCAAAGCTTTGATGGCCAGGCCTGGCGGCGCGTGCCGGTGCGGCCAGGCGGTGACCGGGTGGAAGACGGGACGCTGGCGCGGCCCACCCCGCCACGCGCCGGGCGCAACCGCTGCATCTCCACCACTGGAATCGCCGGTGCTCAACTGTACGGCGATAGCGCAATCGAACTGACCATGCGCGGCGGCCGGCGCTGGCGGTTGCACCTGGCGCAGGAATGTCCGGGACTCAGTTTCTACCAGGGCTTCTACTATCAACAGAAACAGACGGGCCAGCTATGCGCCGGCCGCGATGCCATCGGCGCCCGTTCCGGCGGGGAATGCGCCATTGCCGCTATTGTGCCAGTGGCGCCGCCGGCCCGAAAGGCCCGCCGCCGCCGCTGAAACCTTGCCTTTGTGTCATCAAACTGTTGCATGACAGACACAGGCACAGCACCACACGCTGACAGCACCGGCCAAACCCCGTGCCGCACTGGACAAAATCCTTGTCGCCTGTCCAAACTGATGATTGCAGCATGGCAGTCACACGGGCGTCATGCACCGGCACAGGATCAGGCCATCAGAGCCAGCAACAAGATCCGGCCTTTTGGGTTTTTGGGGAGGACGTCATATGAAGATTGCACTTGGAATCCGTGCCGGCCTGGTGGCCAGCGCATCGCTCATCGGCCTGGCCGCGCTGCCGGCCTTCGCACAGACCGCGCAGGCCGATGAAGACACCGGCATCGCCGAAATCGTCGTGACCGCACAGCGCACGGCGCAAAGCCTGCAGGACGTGCCGATCGCGGTGACCGCCTTTGACGCCGGCGCCCTGCAGCGCCAGCAGATCAACAACCCGCTCGATATCCAGCTCACCCTGCCCAACGTCACCTTCACCAAGGGCAACTTCACCGGTTCCAGCTTCACCATCCGCGGCATCGGCGATCTGTGCGTCGGCGTGACCTGCGACAGCGCCACCGCCATTCACGCCGAAGGCATGCCGCTGTTCGCCACCCGCCTGTTCGAAGCCGAATTCTTCGATCTGGAGCGCGTTGAAGTGCTGCGCGGCCCGCAGGGCACGCTGTTCGGCCGCAACGCCACCGGCGGCGTCGTCAACTTCGTCAACGCCAAGCCGCGGATGGATGCGATCCATGCCGCCGGCGAAATCGAATATGGCAATTTCGATTCGCTGCGCCTGAAGGGCATGTTCAACCTGCCCATCACCGACAATCTGGCCATCCGCGTTGCCGGCACCTATCTGAAGCGCGACGGATTCAGCACCAACGTCTTCAACAACACCCGCATCGATGGCCGCGATCTCTACGCCATCCGCGGCAGCATCCGCTGGGAACCGACGGAAAACACCACCGTCGATGCGATGGCCTATTATTTCCGCGAAAAGGATGATCGCAATCGCAACCAGAAGCAGCAGTGCCAGACCGACCCGACCGGCGTGCTGGGTTGCCTGCCCGGCCGTCTCGACAATGGCTTCATCAACGCCAATTCCACCTTTGTCGGCACGCTGGCCAGCCGCGAATTCCTGACCACCCAGGGCGGCGCCGCTTTCGGTGCACTGGGCCTCGGCAGCCTGTATGGCACGGATCCCTACAACTACGCCGGCCACACCAACCCGACCGACGTGCGCGACATCCGCACCGATTACACGCCCAGCTATTTCGCCGAAGAAGAACAGTACATGCTGCGCATTCAGCATGACTTCGGCAGCATCAAGGCGCAGGTTACGGGCATGTACCAGCGCAACGCGGTGGACAGCTCGGTCGACTATAACCAGAGCGTGTTCAACCCGGCGGTTGCCAACAATGCGCTGGCCACCGCCCGCGCCTTCTCGGCCGCCATTCCGGGCCTGACCAATGTTGTGAACGCCATCAGCAACGGCGGCCAGTTCTGCACCTCGTTGTCGGAAGAATCCGGCCTTGGTGCCTACGGCGGCCAGCGCTTCTGCTCCGCCACCCCGCAGGATTTCGACCGTTCCAACCAGATCGTGCGCGCCAAGACCCTGGAAGCCATCGTCAGCTCCCAGTTCGACGGCAAGTTCAACTTCCTGGTTGGCGGTATCTATGTTGATACCGTGCTGCCGGAAAACAGCTATTACGTGAACAGCTGGGGCATCGATTATGTGGCTGGCGTGCTGGGCGCCCCGAGCGGCGGCTATCTCGGCACCCCGTTCTTCCGCAACCACAGCGCGCGCTTTACGCTGAGAAGCTATGGCATCTTCGGTGAAGCCTATTTCAACTTCACCGACAGTCTGAAGCTGACTGCAGGTCTGCGCTATAACAACGACGAGAAGTACGTGCGGGCTCGCAATACGCTTGCCAGCTTCTTCGTGCCATTCGGCACGACAGGCAACGCCTTCAATTCGCCGGCCGCCGCCGGGTTCGACGGCGATCCCAATCGCGCCGGCATCCAGCCGTTCTCGGTTCGCAGCGTCAGCTTCTCTGAAGTCACCGGCCGCGCCGTGCTCGACTGGAAGGTGACAGAAGACAATCTGATCTATGCGTCATACTCGCGTGGCTACAAATCGGGCGGCATCAACCCGCCTATCCCGCCGATCTTCTCCGTGCCGGACACGTTCACGCCGGAATTCGTGGATGCCTTTGAAATCGGCTCCAAGAACAGCTTCCTCGATGGCAAGCTGCGCGCCAACATCACCGCCTTCTACTACAAGTACAAGGACTTGCAGCTGAGCCGCATCACGGCCCGCACCTCGGTGAACGACAACGTGGATGCAAATGTCTACGGGATCGAAGGCGAGTTCATCCTGTCGCCCACCCGGAACCTGCTGGTCAACCTGAACGCGTCGTACCTCTACACCAAGGTGGCCAGCGACAAGTTCCTCTCCAACCCGCGCGATCCGTCGGGCGGCCGCAGCGATGCCGTGATCATCAAGGACATTTCCAACGGCTCCAACTGCGCCGTGGTCCCGACCACCGCCGGCAATGCCGCTGGTGCCAACGGCTTCGTGGGTCAGGCCAACGCGCTGATCAACGCCGGCGCCATTCCGGGCCTGCAGGCCGGCGCCGGCCTGCGCGCACCGAGCGCCTTCCCGACCGACAGCGGCCTGAACGGTGCCACCGGTGCATTCTCGTTCTGCGGCGTGCTGCAGGCGCTGGCACCCACAGTGGGTGCGGCCTTCGGCGGGGTGCAGATGCTGCCGGAAGGCGTGCTGACCAACCTGCGCGGCAATCAGCTGCCGCAGGCGCCCACCTACAAGTTCTCGGCGGGTGTGCAGTATACCTTCCCGATCGGCGACAGCATGAACCTCATCCCGCGCGTCGATCTGGCCCATACCGGCGAAAGCTTCGGCAACATCTTCAACGGTTCCATCAACCGTGTGCCGAGCTTCACCGTGATCAACGCCCAGATCCAGTTCAACGGCCCGGATGACAAATTCTATGTCCGCGGCTTCGTGCAGAACCTGACCAACAACAGCGCCGTCACCGGCCTGTACGTCACCGACCAGTCGTCGGGCCTGTTCACCAACATCTTCACGCTGGAACCGCGGCGTTATGGTGTGGCGGCAGGTTTCCGCTTCTGATCTGACCGGCAACGGTTAACCCGGACGGGGTGGCTGGCAACAGCCACCCCGTTTGGTTTTGGGCCGAAGGGGAAGCGGCCCTCTGCCCCAAGCCTCTACCATTGACTTTTGCCGTCCTGCCCCGCATGGCACCCCTGAATAAATCCGGGCGATAACTCGTCCCCATTCACAGGAACACGATGAGCTTTTCCGACCTGGGCCTTTCAGATGCCCTGCTGCAGGCCGTTGCAGACAGCGGCTATGACACGCCCACGCCGATTCAGCGCCAGGCCATCCCGTCGGTGCTGATGGGCAAGGACATCATCGCCATCGCCCAGACCGGTACCGGCAAGACCGCCAGCTTCGTGCTGCCGATGATCGACATATTGGCCGAAGGCCGCAGCCGCGCCCTGATGCCGCGCAGCCTGATCCTGGAACCGACCCGCGAGCTGGCCCAGCAGGTTGCCGAGAATTTTGACAAGTACGGCAAGAACCACAAGCTGACGATGGCGCTGCTGATCGGCGGCGTTTCGATGGGGGATCAGCTGGCGGCACTGGAAAAGGGCGTCGATGTGCTCATCGCCACGCCGGGCCGCCTGATGGACCTGATGAACCGCGGCAAGATCTTGATGTCGGGCTGCGCCATGCTGGTCATCGACGAAGCCGATCGCATGCTCGACATGGGTTTCATCCCGGATATCGAAACCATCTGTTCCAAGCTGCCGAAATCGCGGCAGACGCTGCTGTTTTCCGCCACCATGCCGCCGCCGATCAAGAAGCTGGCCGACCAGTTCATGGCAAGCCCGAAGAGCATCGAGGTGGCGCGCGCCGCCAGCACCAACACCAACATCACCCAGTGGGTGGTGGAAACATCGAACCGGGACAAGAAGGATCTGGTGCGCTCGATCCTCGCCCAGGACGATGTGAAGACTGCCATCATCTTCTGCAACAAGAAGACGATGGTGCGCGATCTGGCCGAGGTGCTGAAGCGCGCGCGCATGCCGGTGGGCCAGATCCACGGCGACATGGAGCAAAGCGACCGCATCCGCGAGCTTGATCGCTTCAAGCAGGGCGACATCACCATCCTCGTCGCTTCCGATGTCGCCGCGCGCGGTCTGGACGTGCCGGGCGTTTCGCACGTGATCAATTTCGACATGCCGTGGCACCCGGATGATTATGTGCACCGCATCGGGCGTACCGGCCGCGCAGGCCGCACCGGCATCGCCATCAGCTTTGCGACACCGGAAGACGCCGAAAATCTGGCCAATATCGAAAAGCTGACCCGGCAGAAGATCGCCCGCTGGAAGGGTGATGCCGCCGCCGTGCAGGTCGCCGTGCCAGCAGCAGCCGAAGCCGCCGACACCATCGAAGCGCCCGCCGAAGAGCGCGGCGGTGATCGAAATGGTGATCGCCGGCGCGCCCGCAAGCCGCGCCGCGAACGGGCTGATGATGTGGCCCCGGTGGCTGCTGCGCCGATAGCTGCGCCTGACGCAGAGGCAGCACCACAATCGGATCGTCGCCGCCGCGACGAGCGCGCCCCGCGCGATGCAAGGCCGCCCCGCGACGCCCGGCCAACCGGCGAAGCCCGGGCACCCCGCGAAGCCCGCCCGCCCCGCGAGGCCCGCCCACCCCGCGCCGAGCGCACCCCGCTGGGTGAAAAGCCCCGTACCGTGCGTACGGCTGCCGCCGGCGATCCGCTTGCCAGCTATCGCGCCATTGCGCTCGCCCCGCCGCCGCGCCGCAACGGCGAAGACGACGGTGAACGCTTCACCGGCTTCGGCCCGGAAGGCGTGCCCGGTTTCCTGTCGCGACCAATCCGCACCGACGGCTGATCGCAGCAAAAGGCGCCTCTGGCGCCGTCAGAAGGCCCCACCGGCTTCCTGCCACTGCTCCACTTCCCAGGCCATGCGCGCTGGCGGGCCAAGCACGGCGCTGACCGGGCGGCGCAGCGCCGGGCCGGCCGGGGCATCGGCCAGGCCCAGCCGGAATGCAAAACTCGGCCGCCAGGCCTGATCGTCGAGCAGGGCATCGGCGGCGCGGGCGAAGCGCGGCGCGGCGCGCAGCTGGGCTTCACGGTCGATCATTTCGGGCAACTGGTTCAGCGGCTGCGCGACCAGGCCCGCCGCCGTCGCATTCAGATGCAGCCGCTGCCAGGCACTTCCAACCAGCAGGGCCGAGCGGCGATCATGCGGCTGCGGGGTGAGGATCAGGCCAAACAGCGAAGCGGTGGGCAGATGCACATCGCGGGTGGAGGCCAGCCAATATTTGCCCTCATCCGCCGCCGTTTGCGCGGGCAGCATGGCCCCGGCGGTCGCCAGCCAGGGGGAGACGCCGGAGGTGGCCAGCGTCAACCCATCCATATGGCGTTCGGCGTCGCTGCGTTCGTGGCGGAACCAGCGGTGGCTGTCGGCCATCATGGCAGCATCGCTGGTGATGGCCACCGTGGCCTCATCGGTGAGGGCGGCAAAGCGTTTGCCCAGCGGACTCGATGCCGCAAAAAGCGCGATCTTCACCCCGGCAAAGGCCGGGAAGGCGAGCACAGCCGCCAGCTTTGCCTCGCTCACCGGCCCGCCACGCCAGACACCGCGATGGGTGTGACGCCGCGCGATGAAGGGCAGCAGCGGGTGCGGGGCCGGGCCACTGCCATCGGGGCCAAGGAAGACACGGGCAACATGGGCCAGGTTCTGCGGATCGGGCAGCAGCTTCACCTTTGCCGCTCGTCCCAACGCGGTGGAGGCCAGCGCCATGTTGTGGATGGCCCCGCCCAGCCCGGCCAGCCGTTCGCGGCCAAACGGATCCATGGTGCCCAGATTGCGGCCGGGCACTTCAAAGATATCGACGCCGAAACGGCCAATGGCAAACCGCCACGGCTGGGTGTTGTGCGGGCTGGACGCCAGCACCCCGGCACCCACCAGCTTCAACGGCCCGGCCTGGCGCTGGCTGGCCCAATCATCCCAGGCTGCCAGCGCCGGATGATCCCCGCCCAGCAGGCCCTGTTGCCAGGCGCGGCCGGCCAGCCCGGCAACAGCAAGGCCACCGGCGCCGATCAGCACCTGGCGCCGCGCGATCATTCGGCCGGAACGGCGGCAGGCGGCGGCGATGCTGGCGGTGCGCTTTCGGCCTGCCACTGCGCCCGCAAGGCATCGGCGGTTTCACCCGAAAGCGCGCCCGGCGGGCCGAAGGCGGCCACAAAGGCGGTTTTCAGGCTGCGGGCGCGGGCCACATCGCGGACAATCCCCACCCATTCGTGACAAGCGACCCAGAAGGGATTGAAGGTGCCCAGGTTGCGGATGATGCCATAGCGCGGCGGTTCATCGGCGCGTTCGGCTTCGAAGGTGCCGAACATCTTGTCCCACACGATGAACACGCCGGCATAATTGCGATCGAGATAGCGCGGATTGGTGCCGTGGTGAACGCGGTGGTGCGACGGCGTGTTCATCACCGCTTCGAACCAACGCGGCATCTTCCCGATCACCTCGGTGTGGATCCAGAATTGATAGATCAGGTTGAGCCCGCCGCAAAAGGCCACCAGCTCCAACGGGAAACCGATGAAGAACAGCGGCAGCTTGATGATGAAGGTGAGGCCGAACAGCCCGGTCCACGTCTGCCGCAGCGCGGTGGAAAGGTTATAATGCTGCGACGAGTGGTGGATGACATGCGCCGCCCAGGCCCAGCGGATGCGGTGGCCGGCGCGGTGAATCCAGTAATAGGCCAGATCATCCACCACAAAGCACAGTGCAAAGCTCCACCATGTTACCGGAATGTCGAAAAGGCGATGCTGCCACAGCCACAGCGCGATGCCCGTCACACTGCCGGCCAGCAGCGCCCCACTGATGGTGTTGCCCAGACCCATGGCCAGGCTGGTGCCGGTGTCGCGCCAATCATAATCGCCGCGCCAGCCCATGCGCACCGCCACCAGTTCGATGATGATGCTGATCACGAACACCGGGATGGCGATGGCCACGGGATCGGTGCGGAGGATGGCTTCCCAGTTCACAATCGGTTCGCCCAACTGAGCGCCGCGGCTTCGCCCAGATCAAGGCTGGTTTCCGGGAACATCGCTTCATCGGGGCGCACGCGCAGCAGGCCGCCGGCCCGCGCGACGATGGGGGCCTGCAGTGGCCGCACCACGAACCTGTCCCCCAGTGGCCGTACCAGCGCGACGCGGCCATCGCGCGCCGCCACCAGCGCGCCGCTGCCATCGCGGCTGACTGCGGTTTCAGCCGCTCGGAAACCCGGCAGCGCCTCGGCCACCAGCCGCGCCGCCAGCGCTGCATCTTCAATCTGCGGCCGGCGCGCAAAGCCCAGCAAACGCGCCAGCACGACCAGGGCCACCACCCCCAGAACCGAAAAGGCCAGCAGGCCCATCCGGTCCATCAGCGCGGCGCCAATTGCTTCAGCAAGGGCAGCAGCCCGGCAACATTGTAGCCACCCTCACCGGCCGCCGCGATGATTTCGGCTGGCTTTGCGCCCTGTTTGGCCGCCGCCAGCGCCCACAGATTGCAACTGCGCGTGCCGGAACGGCAGAAGGCCAGCACAGGGCCGTGGTTCAAGGCGGCCACCATCGCTTCGACCTGATCAAGATTGAAGCCGGTGTGATCGATGGGAATGGCGACATAGTCCAGCCCCGCCGCGTGCGCCGCCGTTTCGATATCCGCGCCCGGCGGCTGATCCAGGCTTTCGCCGTCGGGTCGGTTGTTGACGATGGTGCGGAACCCTTGCGCGGCGGCAAGCGCCACATCTTCGGGAGCGATTTGCGGCGCGACGGACACGCTTTCGGTGATGCGGATGAACATGAAACCAAGGTTAGGCCCAGTACCGGCGCGGCTCAATAGGGGATGAACTCAGGGTCCCCCGGCACGGCCGGGAAATTCCCGGCGCGCCAGTCGCTGACCGCCTGCGCGATACGGGCGGAATCGTGGGAAACGAAGTTCCACTCGAGGTGGCGCGGTTCGGGATAAGGTGCGCCACCCAGCAGCATCAGCAGGCTGTCGGCGGTGGCCAGCAGTTCCCCGTCCCCATCGTCCATCACCGCCAGCGTGCCGCGCGCGACGGACTCGCCATCCACCTGCACCGCGCCGGAAACAAGATAAACACCACGCTCACCCCACTGCGCCGGCAGCGCCAGCCGTGTGCCGGCCTTGATCCGCACTTCGGCATAGATGATCGGGTGCGGGAACGTCACTGGCGAGGTGAGGCCCCACAGGCTGCCGGCGATCACCACCGCTTCCACACCGTCGGCGCTGTGGCGCTGCATGGCGGCGGCCGGATAATGATCGAAGGCCGGTGCGCATTCCTCATGGCTCACCGGCAGCGCCACCCAGGCCTGGATACCGTGCATGAAATGGCCTGCTTCGCGCTGGGCCGGCGGCGTGCGTTCACTGTGGACGATCCCGCGCCCGGCGGTCATCCAGTTGACTGCGCCGGGGTGGATATCGATCTGCGTGCCCAGGCTGTCGGCATGGCCCAGAGCGCCGGCAAACAGCCAGGTGATGGTGGCCAGCCCGATGTGCGGGTGCGGACGCACATCGATGCCGCCGCCGGGCGCGAAATCGGCCGGGCCCATTTCATCGAAGAACACGAATGGCCCCAGGCTGCGCCGGCCGGGAAAGGGCAGCACCCGCGCCACCGAAAAGCCGCCAAGATCACGGCTGCGGCCGGGGATGGTTTCGGCGATGGGCATGGCTTTTCTCCGTTTCAGCGCGGCCGGCTGTTGGCGGCGAGGAAGGCAACCAGATCGGCCTCGCTGCACGAACCGTCGGCCACGCCCAGCACCATCGCCGTGGCATCGGTTTCGCGCGTGTCGAGATAATGGCCGTTCAGGCGCAGCGTGACGAACATGGTGAACCAGGCGGCGCGCTTGTTGCCATCCACGAACGGAGGGCGATTCTTGCACAGCGAGTGGCCGATGGCGGCGGCCACCTGGAACAGGGTCACGTCATCACCCCCATAGGCAATCAACTGCTCGGCGCGCGCCAATGCCGCTTCCACGCCGCCGGGATCGCGCACGCCGTGCGCGCCACCAAAGCGGTCGATGGACTGGCGATGCAGATCAAGCAGCGCCTGCAGCGGCGGCAGAACAATCTCCGTCATGATGGCTTACTTCGCCAGATCGGCCATGGTCTGCGGGTAGCGGTCGAAACATTCGAGCCCGGCCGCCATTGCTTCGGAATAGGCATTATCGGCCTTGACGATGCGCAGGCCGCCGTGGCCATCGTCGTGCAGTTCGACGCTATCGCCCTTCTCCACGCCCAGCCGGGCGAGCAGTTCCTTGGGCAAGATGATGCCGGCGCTGTTGCCGATGGCGGTGATCTTCAGCTGGTGCATGGCGGATTCCACTCGTTGTATAACGCGCGTTATAACAGAGCCTGCCTTCGCCGCCTAGCTGAATCCGGCAGGGCCCGCCTGATTCAGACAGGTGGCCGCACGCTCATCCCAAGGGCATGCTGGCCACAAAGGGAGAGATGACATGCAGAATCTGGCCGGCAAGGTCGCCTTTGTCACGGGCGCGGCATCGGGCATCGGGCTGGGTATCGCCGAAGCGCTGGCGCAGGCCGGGGTGAAGGTGATGATGGCCGATATCGAGCAGGATGCGCTTGACCGCGAAGTGGCGCGGCTGGCGGCGACCAATGCCGATGTGGCCGGCGTGCGCGCCGATGTGTCGTTGAAGGCCGAACTGCAGCGCGCCGCCGATGCCACCATCGAACGCTTCGGCAAGGTGCACATCCTCGTCAACAATGCCGGCGTGGGCGGCGGCGGCACCTATGGCGAATGGACGGATGCCAGCTGGGACTGGGTGATCGGCGTCAATCTGATGAGCGTGGTGTGGGGCATCGAGATCTTCGGCCCACTGATGGAAAAGCATGGCGAAGGCGGCCAGATCGTCTCCACCGCGTCGATGGCCGGGCTCGTGGCCGCCGTGGCGCCGGGCTACAATGTCACCAAATATGGCGTGGTCGCGCTGTCGGAAGGGCTGCGGCCCACGCTGGCCACGAAAGGCATTGGCGTGTCGGTGCTGTGCCCCGGCTTCATCCGCACCCGCATCATGGAATCAGCCCGCGCCATTCCCGAGCGCTTGGCGGGCCAGATCGCCCTGCCTGATCCCACGGCACTGCCGAACGAATTTGCGGTGATGGCAGCGCAAGCCATCCAGAACGGCATCGATCCGCTGTATGTGGGCGAACTGGTGGTAGAAGGTATCGAGGGCGACTGGCCCTATATCTTCACCGACAACAATTTCGAAAGCGGCGTGGACCTGCGCTTTGCCGCGATCAAGGCCGGGTTTGACAAGATCAGGGGGCGCACGCCGCGCCACTGACCCTGTTCAGGCAGCGGCGATGGTCGTGCGATGCAGCAGCCTCGCGTGGCCCTGGTAACCGCCGGTGGCCGCGTGCAGCACAGATCGATTGTCCCACATCACAAGCATGTTTGGCTGCCAGCGGTGGCGATACTGGAACTGTTCCTGCCCCTGCCAGTGATAGAGTTCCACCAGCAGCGGCAGCGCCTCTTCCTCGGCCATGCCTTCAAAACCGATGATATAGCCCAGGCAGCCGAACAGGCCTTCGCGGCCGGTTTCGGGATGGCGGCGAATGAAGGGGTGCTGCTGTGTCGCCCGCGCCGTTTCCGAAGGGCGGATGTCCATGCTGCGGCCTTTATCGCCCGCACCATAGAAACCTTCGGGGGCATAGGCTTTCTGCGCCGAATGAATGGCGATCAGCCCCTCGATCCGCGCCCGCAACTCGGCCGGCATCGCGTCCAGCGCCAGATGCTGGTTGGCGAACAGCGTGTCACCACCGGTGGGCGGGATGGTGATGCCATAAAGGCAGGTGCCGGCGGGCGGGCGGGCCTGAAAGCTCCAATCCGTGTGCCAGGTTTCGGCAAAGATCGGCGCGGCTTCATCGGCCGCCCGCGCCACCGCGATGATGTGCTGGCGGCCAGCGATGGGCGCAATGAACGGATCGTCGCCAAAGCCGCCCATGGCGATGGTGAAACGTTCCAGATCATCATCTGAAAGGCGCTGATCGGGAAAGGCCAGCACAAGATGCTGCAGCCAGGCGGTGCGAATGGCCGCAACATCGTCGGGCGCCAGCGGGCCAGCAAGGTCCACCCCCGTCACCACCGCACCACAGGCTTGTCCCGTTGGCTCGATCTGCATCATCCCCTCCCCGCCTTTGCCTCATGCTGGCAGGGCGGGTGGCGTCAGGTCAATGGCCGCCGCCAATTGCGCCGGTGATCTTCACCTTGGGGATCAGCCACACCAGCGCGGCGGCAAAGAAGAACAGCAGTGCCGTGCTGGCATAGATATGCAGATTGGCCAGCGTCGCCGCTTGCACCTCCAGCAGCCGATCGATGCTGGCGCGCGCCTGCTCCATGGAAAGGCCGGCGCCCTGCAGTTTGGCCATGGCGGCATCAACGCCGTTCATGCCTTCGGCCATGGCGGCGCGCACCTGGCGCGAATCCGTGTCCCACTGGCTGGTGGCGATAGCGGTGCCGATCGCCCCGCACAACACGCGGCAGAAATTCTGGATGCCGGCGGCCGACACGCTTTCTTCCGGCTTCACGCTGGCCATGGCCAGGCTGGTGAGGCCGATGAAGAAGAACGGCATGCCAAGGCCAGTCAGCAGGTGCGGCAACACCAGATCGAGATAGCTGCTGTCGGTTGACCAGCTGGTGCGCCACGCCGCCATCACGCCCAGCCAGATCACCCCACCGGTGACCGTGATGCGCGGATCAACGCGGGTGAGCAGCAAGCCGGCCACGGGTGCCACCAGCACCGAAAACACCCCGATCCACGCCACCGTGTAACCAGCCTGCGTCGCCGAATAGCCGAACACCGATTGCAGCCACAGCGGGGTGAGCACCACCACGGCAAAGAAACTGCCAAAACCGATGCTGATTACCGAGGTCGCGGCCGCAAAGCCGCGGTGACGGAAGATCTTCAGATCCACGATCGGATGATCATCGGTGAGTTCCCAGATCACGAACACCGCAATGGCAATCGCCGATACGATGGCGAGCCCGATAATCTCGCGCGAGGCGAACCAGTCCTGTTCCCGGCCGGTGTCGAGCATGATCTGAAAAGCGCCAACGCCAATCACCAGCAACACGAAACCGATGATGTCGATCGGCTGGCGCTGCAGCGGGGTTTCAAACACGCGCAGGCGCTGGAACACTACAAACAGGCAGATCGCCACCACCGGCAGATTGATGAAGAAGATCCAGTGCCAGCTGACATTGTCGGAAATCAGCCCGCCCAGGATCGGTCCCAATATGGGCGCGGCCATGGTGGTCGCCGCCCACAGGCCGATCGCGGCGCCCTGCTTTTCCTTGGGAAAGATCTGCTGCAGGATCGCTTGGCTCAACGGCATGATCGGCCCGCCGGCAAAGCCCTGCGCGATGCGGAACAGCACCAGCGACTCCAGATTTTGCGACAGGCCGCACAGCAGCGAGAACAGGCCAAAGCCGAACAGCGAGATGCTGAACCAGCGCACCACGCCAAAGCGCAGCGCCAGCCAGCCAGCCAGCGGCACCGAAATGGCTTCGGCCACCGAATAGCTGGTCACCACCCAGGTGCCTTGCGATGGCGCCACCGCCAGGCTGCCGGCGATGGCCGGGATGGAGACATTGGCGATGGTGATATCCAGCACCACCACGAAATTGGCCAGCGCCAGCGCCAGCGCCGTCAACCACAGGCGCGCGCCG
>Ga0209278_1000645_pt1 | contig 25286 bp, 19 predicted proteins | sample JI81BgreenDNA_FD_187504 | JGI IMG/M metagenome (GOLD analysis project Ga0209278, IMG submission 187504) | Wastewater effluent complex algal communities from Wisconsin, to seasonally profile nutrient transformation and Carbon sequestration -... | ecosystem: Engineered > WWTP > Effluent > Algae...
GCGCGCCGCATGCTCGACTGGTGCGTGGCCATCCAGTTCCCCGAAGGCGGGTTCATGGGCGGCAAGATCGACGCCACGCCGCGGGTGCCCGTCACGTTCAACACCGGCCAGATCCTCATCGGCCTGGCCGCCGGCGTGCACACCTACGGCGACGCCTACCGCGACGCCGCCCTGCGCGCCGGTGCGTGGTTGCGCGACTCGCTCGACGCCGACGGCTGCTGGCGCCGCCACCCCACGCCCTTTGCCGCACCGGGCGAAAAGGCCTACGAAACCCACGTCTCATGGGGCCTGTTCGAGGCCGAGCGCGTGCTGCCCGGCCACGGCTTCGGCGAAGCCGGGTTGCGCCAGGTGGCGTGGGCGCTCAGCAAGCAGCAGCCCAACGGCTGGTTTGCGTCGAACTGCCTCACCGACCCGCAGGCCCCGCTCACCCACACCATCGGCTACGTGCTGCGCGGCGTGGTGGAAGGCTGGCGCCTGAGCCAGCGCCCCGATCTGCTGCAGGCCGCCTGCCGCACCGCCGACGGCCTGCTGCCCGCGGTAGGCGCAGAAGGCCGCCTGCCCGGCCAGCTCGACGCGCAGTTCAAGCCCGCGGCCGACTACGTGTGCCTCACGGGAAGCGTGCAGATCGCGCACAGCCTGATCCTGCTGCACCAGGCCACGGGCAATACCGGCTACCTGGCCGCGGCGCGCCGGCTCAACGCCTACGTGCGGCGCAGCGTGCGGCTCGACGGCCCCGAAAACCAGCGCGGCGGCGTCAAGGGCTCGTTCCCGGTGGACGGCGACTACGGCCGCTGGGAGTACCTGAACTGGGCCGCCAAGTTCTGCATCGACGCCCAACTCGCCGAGGCCGACCTCGATGGCCAACGGCCTGCTTGACCCCCTGAAGCAGCGCGTCAAGGCGCTGCTCAAGCGCCTGCGCAGCCAGCGCCGCGCGGCCGAGCTGGAGCGCACGGCGCCGCACGCCACGCGCGAACGCATCTCGCACGACCTGCGCCAGCTGGGCATTGCCGAAGGCGACGTGATCTTCCTGCACAGCTCGCTCAAGAGCCTGGGCTTCGTGCAGGGCGGCCCGCAGGCCGTGATCGACGCCCTGCGCGACGCCGTGGGCGCCACGGGCACGCTGCTGCTGCCCACCTACTGGATCCCCGGCGGCACGCTGCTGGCCACCTGCGAACTGCCGGGTTATGTGTTCGACCCGCGTGAACACGACACGCACATGGGCGCCCTGCCCGCCATGTTCCTGCAGCAGCCGGGCGTGGAGCGCAGCGTGCACCCCACGCACTCGTGCGCCGCCCTGGGGCCGCTGGCCCGCCACCTGGTGGCCGACCACCACCGGGCGCCCTCGGTGTTTGGCGAGGGCTCGCCCTGGCAGCGCTTTGCCGAGCTGCCGCAGGGCAAGGTGCTGGGCCTGGGCATCAGCATGGGGCCCGTCACCTTCTACCACCGGCTCGAAGACGAGATGGGCGAGCGCTTCCCCGTGCCCATCTGGCTGCCGCGCACCTACGACATGCCCTGCCGCGACCACGACGGCCGCGACTGCACGGTGCCCGTGCGGCCCTTCGACCCCGAAGTCACGCCGCGCCGCATCGACCAGAAGACCCGCGGCGACCTGCGCGACTGGTTTGCCGACGAGTTCCGCCGCGCGGGCCTGCGCACCGAAGGCCGCGTGGCCGAGGCCGAGGCCTGGTTCATCCGCGGCCCGGCCTTCCTGGCGCACCTGCGCCAGCTGGCGGCGCAGGGCATCACCATCTACAGCACGCCCGAAGAGCTGGCCGCGGTGCGGCGATGACGGGGCTGAAGGGCCGCGTGGTGTCGGGCCTGCGCTGGCAGGCCGCGGCCAAGCTGGGCAGCCAGCTCATCAGCTGGGGCGCCACGCTGGTGGTGATGCGCCTGCTGGCGCCGGCCGACTACGGCCTGATGGCCATGACCATGATCCTGGTCGGCCTCACCTCGCTGGTGGCCGAGATGGGCCTGGGCGCGGCGCTGGTGCGCAGCCCCGAGGTGACGGTGGCGCAGCAGCGCGCCGTGTTCGGCCTGGCGCTGCTGGTGAACACCGGCCTGTACCTGGCCCTGCTGGCGCTGGCGCCTCTGAGCGTGGCCCTGTTCTCCGAGCCCAAGCTCTGGGCGCTGACGGCGGCGATGGGCCTGCAGCTGCCGCTGGCGGCGCTGTGCGTGGTGCCCGAGTCGATGGCGCGGCGCGAGCTGCGGTTCAAGCAGCTGTCGGTGGTGGAGATCGTGCAGCAGGTGGGCGCGGCGGCCACGACGCTGGCCTGCGCCTGGGCGGGGCTGGGGGTGTGGGCGCTGGTGGCCGGGCACCTGGCGGCCACACTCATCAAGACGCTGCTGCTGCTGCGCTTTGGCACCGTGATGCCGCGCTTTGCGCTGCGCGGGCAGCGCGAGCTGGCCACCTTTGGCGGTGCGCTCACCGCCAACCGGCTGGTGTGGTTTGCGTACACCCAGGCCGATGTCTTCATCGCTGGCAAGCTGCTGGGGCCGCAGCTCACGGGCGCCTACGCCGCGGCCGTGAACCTGGCCAACATGCCCATGCAGAAGCTCATGGGCATCTCCAACCAGGTGGCGTACTCGGCGTTTTCGCGCCTGCAAGGCGATCCAAAGGCCCTGGCGCAAGGGGTACTCGGCTCCCTGCGCATCACCGCCACCATCGGCATCGGGCTGCTGTGGGGCGTGGGCGCCACGGCGCCCGACCTGATCCCGCTGCTGCTGGGCCCGCAATGGCAGCTGGCCGTGGTGCCGCTGCAGCTGGTGGCCGCGGTCGTGCCGCTGCGCCTGGTGCAGACCACGCTGTCCACCGCCACCATCGCCGCGGGCCACGTGGGCACCGACCTGCGCAACAACCTCGTGGGCCTGGCGGTGCTGGCGCCGGCGTTCGCGACCGGGGCCACCTGGGGCGGCGTCAACGGGCTGGCGCTGGCCTGGTTGCTGGGCTTCCCGCTGGTGTTTGCGATGGCCGTCAAGCGCATCACCGGCAAGCTGGGGCTGGGGCTGCGCCAGGTGCTGCGCCAGCTGCTGGAGCCCGTGGCGGCCGGTGCGGCGATGTGGGGCTCGATCGAGTTCGTCTCGCGCATGCTCACCGGGCTGGTGCCGGGGCCGCTGTCGCTGGCCGTGCAGGTGGCCGTGGGCGGGCTGGTCTACGTCGCGGTGGTCGCGCTGATCGACCGGCCCACGCTGCGCGAGCTCAGGTCGTTCGTGCAGCGCAGCCCAGCCTGACAACGCTGGCCGGCGGCGCGGCTCAGCGCCCGGCGGCCTCGGCCAGCAACTGGACAAAGGCCTCGCTGCGCCCCCGGCGCGACGCACGCCGTACGGCGTCTTCCGCGGCCCTCGGGGCCGTGCCCGCGCGCACCGCATCCACGAACTCGGGCAGCACCCGCGCGATGTCGGCTGCGTCGTCCAGCCTCGCCAGCGTGGTGAGGCCGGCCTCGCGCAACACGCCCGCGGTGTCGCCCGCGGGGTCGGCCAGGCACAGCACGGGCCGGCGGGCGCGCAGGTACTCGTAGGTCTTGGCCGGGATCTGCTCGTTGCAGCCTGCGCTCTGCATCACCAGCAGCGCGTCGGCACGGCGCATCTCCTGCAGCGCCTCGGCGTAGCCGATGGGGGGCAGGGTCTCGATGAGGTCGGCCACGCCGTGCTGCGCGGCCAGGCGCTGCAGCAGGCCCTCGTGGGCCGCCGCCCGGAAGCGCACGCAGAACGAGTCGGACGCCAGCCGCCCGGCGCGGCGCAAGTCCCCCAGGGCTTGCAGCAGCGGGCCGGGGTCGCGCTCTTCGGGGTAGACGATGCCACTGTGCAGCAGGGTGAACCGGCCCGGCTGCAGGGGCGGCGTGGCGGGCTCGGCCCGCTCGGCGGCCTGGAAGCTCTCTTCGTCGAAGCCGTTTTCGAGCACCCGGATGTCGGCCGCCCGATCGGGGTAGCGGCGCCGGTACTCGCGTGCGGCGCCGGGCGTGGTGAACACGCTCAGGCGCGCGTGAGCAAGCGTCTGGCGCTCCAGGCGGTCAAAGGCGGACCAGAGCACAGGGTCCGATGGGTAGCCGTCCTGCGCCATGGGGTCGCGGAAGTCGGCCACCCAGGGCAGGCCCGTGCGCCGCTGCAGAGCGGCCCCGATGACATGGGCCGTTGGCACCGGAAAGGTGGACCAGATCACCTCGGGCCGGAACTCTCGCACCAGCTGCAGGCCTTGCCGGACGCCGTCGAACCGCCAGCTCATCCAGCGGTCCGGCCGGGCCATGACTCCCACGTAGCGGCCCTTGAAGGACAGGTGGCGTGCCGTGTCGAGCGCAAAGGCCCGACGCACCACGGTGTCGGGCGGCACCTCGGCCAGCAGATCGGCGGCCGTACGCTCGTAGGCGCGTGGATGCGCCGTCAGCACCAGGGGCTGCCAACCTAACGAAGGCAGGTGCTGCACGAAACGCAGCGTACGCTGGATACCGCTGCTGCCCGCCAGCGGCGGGAAGTGGTAGGCCACCATGAGCACACGGCGCAGGGGCTGGCTCAAGGGCGGGCTCCAGGAGGGACGGTCGACGCAGCAGCAGCCGGCGCCGAGGCGGCGGGTTCGGTGGCAGCCCCCACGACGGGATCACGCCAGCGGCCTGCGGCCTGCAATTGGCCCTTGAGAGGCTCCCCGGCACCGCCCTTCGCGATCAGGCGATGGGCCAGTTCGAGCGCCTTCTCATGGTCCTGCATGGCCAAGTACAGCAAACCGGCGTTCTGCAGGGTCAGCGGACTGTCGGCGGCCCGCGACTCCACGTCCTGCAACTGCAGGCGCGCATCGTCAAGGCGCTTCTGCACGATCAGGAACCGCACATAGATCATGCGTGCCACCGCGTCGTCGGGCTTGAACCGCAAGGCGCGTTCGAAGTAGCACTCCACCGGCAATGGAAGAAAGGGGATGTGGATCATCCCCAGCGTGATGCTGCGCCGAAGCACGGCCGCAAGCGCGCGGTGGTGGTTAGGGAACTTGCGCAGTGTGTAGTCGAGGTCCGGCTCGACCCGCGCGCCGGTCTTGCCACGAATCAAGGCCTCCACCTCGGGGGTGAAGTGCGCGTTTTCGACGACGGGGAGGAAGAACTTGTCGGTTCGGTAGTCGTACGGGCCAAACGCACCACGTTCGTAGATCGCGCCGCAAACCCTCGGGTTGACCTGGGCATCGGCACTCGTCGGAGTCAGCCCCAATGCAAGAACCGCCTGGAGAATCAAGCAGAGTGGGAGGTGGGTGCTCATCGTTCTCAAGCTTTGGTCTTGCTCAGGGCGGCCGAGCACGCGACTTCGTCGGCAAGCCACGTCACCGTGGCGCAAGCCAAACGCTCCATCGCGCCCCAGTCCGAGAAGGTGTGGTCCGCTCCGGGCACATCGACACGCCTCACGCGCGGGCTGGCCACTGCCTGGGCCCAGGCTGCGTCTACGCCAAGCAACTCGTCGAACTCGCGCGCCGTCAGGTCGTTGCCGCTCTGCACCAGCAGCACAGGCCCGCGCAGACCCAGCAGACCCAGCAGCATCCGCTGAACGTAGGGCCGACCGTCTGGCGTCCGTGCTCGCTGAACGTTGTCGCGCAGGTCCTGCAGGGCGCCCCGTCCAACGCCGCCCCCGACCAGCTTTTGCCAGAACGAGGGTTGCAGCAGGCGCTGCAAGTAGTAGTGGCGAAGGTTTGTACGGGCAAGCAGGGCTTCGCTCCGCACCCAGGGATTCACCATGCAAAGCCCGTTGACGGCGCGCGCATGGCGCTGCTGCAAGTAAAGCAGCGCCGACGAGGCACCATCGCACAACCCCCACAGAACCACTCTCTCTACCTGGGGCGTGAGGCGCCGCAACTCACCAAGGGCCGCGTCGATGTCGTCAGCCTGATCCTCGAAGCCGACCGGCTCACCCGTGCTGTCGCCCATGCCGCGCACGTCGAAGCGCAAGGCCACGTGCCCGGCCGTGGCCAGGGCGCGGGCCAGTTCCACGAACATGCGGTGGGCGCCTGCGCGGTACTGCGGCCCGCCCACCACGATGAGCACGCCCAGCGCGCCGGGCTGCACGCCCGTGGCGGGCTCGCTCAACACCCCCACGAGCGTCTCGCCCTCGCAGGCAAAGCAGGTGGGTGTCTCGCGCCAGGCCCGGGCCATCACGCAGCCTCCGCCAGGGCCTGGTCGGTGGCGTCCCACAGCGCGGGGGCGTCCTCGATCTCGGTGACCTGCCAGAACATCGGGCCAGCCACGACACGGGCCTGCACCACCACGCCGCGCTGCCGCCATTGTTCGATGAGCCGCTGCGAGGCGGGCGCGGGCTCGGCTCCATCGGCACCCACCTCCAGCCACACCACGCGCAGGCCCGGCGCGGGCTCGCGCAGCGTCGCGGCTTCAAGCCCGTCGATGAGCGGGGCACGCACGCTGTAGCCGGCCACGGACACGGCGTCGCCCGCCTGGAGCGACTGCCGCAGCGCGTCCATGGCGCCCTTGGCCTGGCCGCCCAACATGTCGGCCGCCAGGCGCAGGCGCAGGAACTGTTGCGCCGCGAGCTTGCCCGAGGTCTGGGGTTGCCACAGCAGCAACCCGGTGCAGCCACCTTCGGCCGCCACCTCGGCCGCCAGCAAGCAGCCCGCGCGCAAGCCCCACAGCCACAGAGGTCCGGCCCCCTGCTCGCGCAGCCAGGCCAGGCCGGCGCGTACGTCGGCCAGCCAGGCGCTCCAGGCCATGTCCGCGGTGCCACCGTCGCTGTCGCCACAGCCCAGGCGATCGACGATCAGCACCTGCCAGCCTGCACGCGCCAGGCGCTGCGCCTGGCGCGCGGCCATGCGGCGCGACTTGTTCATTTCTTCGGCCAAGGGGTGCACGTAGAGCATGCGCCCCTTCAGCGCCGCACCGGCCGGCGGCTCGTGCACGATGGCAAAGCGCTGCCCCGCCCAGGGCGCGGGTGCGGGCAGCCCCAGGGCGCGCATCGGCGCGGCAGGGGCCGCTGCGGGCGGTGCCATGGCGCTCAGCCGTCGAGCCGCTCGGACACCATGCGCACGAGCGAACCCACGGTGGCGAAGTCGTCGCCGTCGATGTCGTCACCGATGACCACACCCAGCCGCTCTTCGAGCGTGGTGATCACCGCCACCACGGCCATGGAATCGAGCTCGGCCACCGCACCGAGCAAAGGGGTGTCGAGCTCGAACGACGCACTGCGGCCGTTCAGGCTCAGAACCTCGTCGAGCACACGCAGCACTTCACCTCGCACATCCATGGACAGCATTCCCGGTTCGAAAAGCGGCAGATTCTAGGCACCGCCCACCTGCCGGGGCGAGGCAACACTTGGCGTGTTCGGGGAGCTTGGCCCGCTAGCGGGCCCCGCGGGCGGCCTGAGCCTGCATCCAGCCCAGTGCCACGAGCAGCCGGCGCAAGGCGGCGCGCCATGCAGGCAGTTGGCGCTCAGTCACGAAGGAGATCACCCAGCATGACAGGAGCACCAGTGCGAGAAATCCCAAGGACACTGCAACTGACTTGGTTTCTGGCGAAAGAGCCTTACCTGCTAGCGAGGTAAAGGGCCAGTGGAAGAGGTACAGGGTGAACGAAAAGCCGGCCAGCTTGGCCCACAGGGCGCGACTACTCTCGAAAAACGAGCGAATGGATATGGGGAGACTGGCGTACACAGCGAGGTGGGCCCCCAGCGCAAGCGCAATGACGTAGTCAGTCACCAAACGTTGTGCCCCTTCAAGCCGCCAGAAGCCAGGAACGCGGTTGTGGAACCAGCTCTTGATGAACTGGTCCAGGTCGCTCCACTGGATCGCACAAACCACAAGGAACGAACCGATCCAAATGCCGAGCGCCATGGTCGGCGACACATTCAGCTGACGGTCCGGGTTAGAGGCTAGCCACGCACCGAAGAGCCAGATCGGAAACAGCACCAGGATAGCCGGCCCCGCGATCGCTGCGGCGATGGCGAAGATTGGCCAGCGCCAGCGTCCGCGCCCAAAAAACGCGATACCAAACAGGACGTAGTACCAAACCTCGTAACAGAGCGACCAATACGGCGCATTCAACGTAATGTCTGTCGGCGAGCTCCAGGACTCGTTAAGAAACAGCAGGCTGCCACCTACATCGGCCCAACTGAAGGGTCGCCAACTCGGCTCTATCGCGGCGAGCGCAGGCCAGTACCATTTCAAGGCCAGAGAGATCGCGACGCAGAACAACAACGCTGGGATGGTGACCGAATAGATGCGGGAAGCCCGCGCAATGAAGTACTCGGCAGCGGTGCCCTGCCGGGCGACCGTGCTCGCGTACACGATGTAGCCCGACATCACGAAGAACACGACCACGGCCTCATGGCTGAGGTACGCGATGGGAATCCAGCCCAGGGCGAAGCCGTCTCGAACCATGTGCCCGAGCAGCACGGTGAGCGCCGCTCCGAACCGCAGGAAGTCGAGGTACGACGAAAACGAGGGCGTGAGCTTCATGACGGCCGAAACCTGAGGTAAGCCGATCGTAGGCGGCGCGCCACAGGTTTCTTGGCCACGCCGCGCGTGGATCAGCCGCCAGGCTTGAACAAATACACGTCCTGGTTGGTGGCGTTGACCAGCACGAAGACCTTGCGGTTGCTGCTGTACCGCCAGCGCCCGTAGGTGCCGTTGTTCTGCTGGGCACCGGGTGCATCACCACTGCCAGCAACCACGCTCCAGGCCCGGGTCTGCGGATCGAACACGTGCACGTTGGCGCCGCCGCCCCAGACGTAGAAGCGGTCCAGCCCGTCCGCGTAAACAAAACCAGGCCGGGTACCGAGGCCCTTCGGCATGCCAACCACGCCCGACAACTGTGTGTAGGCCGGCCGGGCGCGCAGGCTTGCCTCGGAATTCAGATCGAACCGGCGCAGCGCGTAGTCCTCGGTGCCCACGGGGAAGAGCACGTAGAGGTGGCGCCGCAGGCGATCGATGTCAGTGCCGCCGCCAGCCTCGTAGTTGATGTTCCCGTACTCGGTCCAGCGGTCTGCAGTGGGGTCGTAGCGCAGGATATTGGCGTTGCCGTCGGTCACGTACCACCACTGGCCTTGCGCGTCCACGTCGGCCTGGCCACGGCCCGTGGCCTTCCTGGGGCGTTCGGCAATCAGTTCCCAGCGGCGGGCCACCGGGTCGAAGCAGTACGCCACGTAGCTGTCCATCTGCGAACTCGGGAAGGTGTCCCCCCCCAGGTAGCAGTAGCGGTCACGCAGGTGGTCGTAGAGGAACTTGCCGTACGTGTGGGCCGATCGTGGCTGCTGGAAGTCCAGCTGCGAAAGCACGGGGTCGGAGAAGCAGTCCTCCGGCCTGACATAGCCGGTGCTGGTGAGCGGAAATCCCGGCGGCAAGACGATCTCACCCTTGGGATAGAACCCGCAGGTCTCGAAGCGCTTGTCGGTCCAGCCTGGCCCCGGGGTATCGCCTGTGACGCCAACGGGCATCTCATTCAGGCGCGACCAACGCATGGTTGCGAGGTCGAACGAGAAGATGTTGTTGTAGAAAGAATCGCTATGGCCGCCGCCGTAGACCAGCATGCGGTCGCGCCGGCTGTCAAAAGCGCCTCCGCTCCAGGCGATCACGATGCTCGGGCAGTAGTAGCTCTGGTAGGGCAAGGGGCACACGTCACCCATCTGCGTGCCCGGCAGCCGCTTCCACGAGTTGGGCGGCATGCTGGCAATGACGGCGTCGACCGCCTGGTCCAGCCGGCGGGGCGGCACGAAGGACGCCACCACGGTTCGTGCCTGCTCCACGCGGACCGTGCAAGTGGTCGACAGCCCGCTGCAGGCTCCGCCCCAGCCGTCGAACTCGCTGCCGGCTGCGGGGCTCGCCCGGAGAGTGACGGTCTGGCCGAAGTTCACCGTCTCCGAGCAGTCGGAGCCACAGTCGATCGCCACGTCGACACCGGCCACGCGGCCGCTGCCGACTCCCACGAGCTGCACGCCCAACGCCACCGGTGGGGGCGGGGGCGGCGGGGGAGCCGGCGGCGGGGGCGGCGACGGTGGGGGTGGCACTGGGGCTGGCGCCGCCGACGGCGGGCTGGGCACAGCGCTGGCGGAAGAAGTGTCGGTGTCGCTGGAACCGCCGCCACAGCCCGCAAGAGCCAGTAGACAGGCCAGGACATGCAGTCCGGTCACGAGATGACGGCTGCTGCGTTGGTCAGGGGCTTGCTCACGCATGGGATGCTCGGTCTCGGGTTCTAGATGGCTGGCTTGGTGCCCCAGACGGGGTTGGCGTGCATGTCGGCGACGAACCTCGACCAGTTGGGATCCCTTTCCATGCGCGCATAGGCTGCATCGGCACCATCCGCACCGTGCTCGACGGCATAGCACAGGCCCGGGAACAGGTTCCCCCAGTAGCTGGTCGCGGTCGGGAAATACGAGCCCCGCAGGCGGTCGCTGGCCGTGGCGATGTTTTCCTGCTTCATGGTGGCGCGGTAGATCTCGCCCCAATTCGCGTACCACGGCCCCGTGCCCCCCAGGAAGTCCGGGTTGTCCGTGGGCGTCGCGGCCAGTTCGTACGGGGCTGCGTCGCAGTAGTTGTATTCGGTAGAGACGCCCGGCCGCCCGAATCGACCCACGATGGAACGCGCCTTCCATCGAAAGAACTCCAGCAGCTTGGCCTGCTTGCCACTGGCGAGGTTCATCTGCATGGCCGCCTGGTAACCGAAGACGGCGGTCATGAAGTCCTCCATCCAGATGGGCACCCTGTTCACGTCATCGGCCACCTCGAACGGCACCCCCGCGGTGGACACGGTGAAAGGCGTGCCAACCACCGCGACGCGCTCTGCACCCCGGTATGCCGTGATCACCCGTGTCTGGCCACCCACCCGGATGAACCAACCGACGTAGATGTCCTGCGTCGGAATGGCGACGGTCGACAGCCGCACCTCGGTGCTCGTGCCACCCGGCAACGTCGTGCCCCGGATGGCGGGCGTGTAGCCGTCACCGTAGGGCGCCATGAGGCCGAACGGGTTGTTGGGCTGGGCCACGTAGATGGCGTGGTTGTAGTCGATGTTCGACTCAACCAACGACAGGTACTGCGTGCGGACTGGGTCAGCATCTGGCGTCAGCACCGCGGCCTGGGCGATGCTGCGCATGGCCCAAGCAACACCCCGGGGCGTCACGGCGGTGTCGGGCCTCTGGATGCCCTTGATACCCAGCCGTGGCCCGTCGCCACACTTGAAGTGGCAGGCCGTGGCCAGGTGCTGGGTCTCTTCGATGAAGTAGTTCCAGCCCGATAGCAGGTAGGCCAGGAAGCCCGCCGACGGATGGTGGGTGCCGGCCCACATGGGCGGCGCGGTTCCGGTGGCGGCAGGCGTCGTGTCGTTGATCGAACTGGCGCCGACGCTGGAGATGCCGACCAAACCGCCACTGGTGTTGATCACTCTCGTGGGGTAGCTGAGCGGCGAAGCGGGTCGGTTGGTGGTTTCGTCGCGGTAATGCACTGCGTAACGGCCACTGGCCAGCGCGTTGACCAGGACCGACCGGTAGGCACGCGGGTCTGCACCGCTGGCCAGGAACACCGCATCCCATTCGGGCAGCAAGCCGATGGACGGGTCGTAGCCCCCGGAACCCATGGCAGTGGGAAGACCGGCTCTTCCCAGCGGCTGGTAGGTGGTGACCTGACGTGCAATAGCCCCCTCAGTGGCGATGGCCTGGTAGCTGGGTACCAGCCGGGTGGCTTGCAGGTATCCGGCGTCGTGGCGATGCGCTGCCCACTCGCCGCCGGCGCGCCAGGGCTCCGCCTCAGGGCCGACCACCGCTGCGCGACTGTGGTGGGTGAGTGTTGCCGCGAAGGACATGCGCTCAGCACCTCCGGACCGGAACCTGAGCGTGCCCGCGTAGCTGGTGGGGCCGGGGACGTTCCACCACCCGTTCTCCACCCACGGCAGGATCTCCACCGCACCGTCGGCCCAGCAACGCACCTCGAACCAGGCCGCCAGGTGCGCATGGCCCGCAATGGGCGAGTAGTACACCCACGAGGACATCTGCGGCCCCGCGATCAGCTGGCGCACGCGGCCGGGCGAGAACTTGCCGGTGCCGGCGTCGAAGCTGCTGGCCCGGCCGATGAGGCTGGCCAGCGTCACGCCGCCCACGGGGTCGAATCGAAGTTCGGCGCCGGGCTCGGCCGCCGCCAGCCGGCTCTCGGCCACGGCCGTGCCGCTGGCCGCAGCGCCAGCGGTCAGCGGGTGCTGCACCGCGGCGCCCGCCGCCATGTCGAGTGCGCCGGCCAGCACGGCAAAGCGCACGCTGCCATCGGGCCATCGGTTCAGCACCGTGGCCTGGAACTCGGCCAGCGCGGCACAGGCCACCTCGCCGGCGATCTCGCCCTCGCGGAAGCCCTGGCCCAGGCAGAAGTGCTTGCGCCCCGCCCCGCCGGTGTTGACCAGCTGGATGGTTGCGGTGGCCGATGTGGGCGGTGCAGGGGGCGGCGGAGGCGCCGGGGGCGTGGGCGCCGGCGGGGGCGGCGGCGGGTTGGGAGCCGGGGGCGTGGGCGCAGGCGGGTTGGGGGCCGGGGGCGGGGGGGCTGGAGGCGGGGGGCCTGCCACCGGCTCGGCAGCACCGCCGCCGCCACCGCCGCAGGCCGTCAGCCAGACGAGACTGAAAGCCGTCGAAGACGTGCGCAGGAACTGGCGTCGTTGGGTGTCGTTGCTCATGGTGGGTGTGTCTCGGTGCGCTCGCCGTGGGTGGAAGACCTGCACACACCGGGTGATTCGGACGCTGGCGCATTGTCTCCAGTCCGCCCCCGCCGCCGGCCGTGGATTCCGCCGCATCTGGCGCCTTGCTATCCATCGGCATGCACCCTTACGAGAGGTAGCAATTCACCACTTCAGCCAGCGTGCGCAGGGTCTTTGCGGGTCGGGCCCGTACGATCGCCGCGCACCGATGACCGCCACACCCACCTGATGCAGGAAGCACTGCGCTTCGATTCCTCCGGCTGTGACTTTCCACCGCCCCGCGTGCCTTTGTTGCCGCGCGCGGCGTTTGCGCTGGCGGCGGCGGGGCCCGTGCCTGCGCCCGCCGGCCGCGTGTTCCGCCACTTCGCGCGGGGGCGCTATGCCCTGCACGAGGCCTTCCGGCTGGCCGGCGTGGGGCCGGGCCGGGCCTTGTTCGCACCGGCCTACCACTGCCGCACCATGGTGGACCCGGCCCTTTCGCTGGGCGCTACCGTGCACCTGTACCCGCTGGACGCGGGCCTGGAGCCCGATCTCGACCGCCTGGCCACGCTCCTGGCGCGCCATGGCGCGCCGGCCGCCCTGCTGGCCACGCACTTCTTTGGTGTCGCGCGGCGCTTCGAAGCCCTGGCGGCCTGGTGCCGCCAGCACGGCGTGGTGCTGGTGGAAGACTGCGCACACGGCTTCGTGCTCGACCCCGCCGATGGCCATGCCGGCCCGGCGGCCGGGGCCATGGGCGGCCTGGGTGACTATGGCGTCTCGAGCCCGTACAAGTTCCTGCCCTGCCCCGATGGCGGGCTGTTGTGGGCACCGGCGTCGCGCGGGCAGGCCCTGAAGCCCCCACGCGGGCGCAGCTGGCGTGACGAGCTGCGCGGTGCGCTGGGCCTGCGCGCACGCGCCGCCCGGGCGCTGCCCGGCCAGGGCCCAGCCAGCCCGCCCGACACCGGCGGCGCCTGCGGCCGGCACCTGCGCGAGCCCGCGCACAGGCCCTCACCCGCCTACGACACCGCTGCCGAGGGCGCAGACCGCCTGCGCCTCAGCCGCTGGCTCGTGCGCCGCGCCGCGGTCGACGCGGCCGCGCACACCCGGCGCGCCCGCCACGCCCAGTGGCAGCAGGCTTCGCTGCGCTTTCGCGGCGCACGCGCCCTGCACACGCCGGGCGAGCACGACGTGCCCTACATGTTTGCGCTGCTGCTCGAGCAGCCCGAGCCGGCCTTCAGCCGGCTCAAGCGCGCCGGCGTGCCCATCTGGCGCTGGGACGAGATGCTGGTCTCGGACTGCAGCACGGCCGGGCACTACCGCGAGCGACTGCTTCACCTGCCCTGCCACCAGGGCCTGACCGAGGACGAGATGGACTGGATGATCGTGTGCGTTGAACAGGTGCTGCGGGGCTGCGCCTGATGTGGCAGTGGCGCACCGAGCGGCTCGAGGGCAGCCTCGGCCCGCATGCCGAGGCCTGGGACACGCTGGCGCGGCGCCTGACGGGCGGCAACCCGCTGCTGTCGAGCATCTTCTGGAACGCGCTGCTGCGCGCATCGCCCGAGGCGGCCGTGTGGTTGGCCATCGGCCAGCGCCAGGGCACCACGGAGCAGGCCCTGTGCCTGCTGCACCGCCAGCGCGGCGGGCAGTGGGCCTCGTTCCTGCCGCCACAGGCCCAGGTGGGGCCGTCGCTGCTGCCGCCGCACACCGACCTGAGCTCGCTGCTGCGCCACCTGCCGGGCCGCGTGCTGCAGCTCGACCTGCTGTGCATCGACCCTCGCTGCACACCCGACCCCGCCCGCCCGTCCGACCGCGTGACGCGGTCTTCGCACGCCCTCACCATGAGCATCGGCCTGGTGGGGGGCTTCGAGCGCTACTGGGCGGCGCGCCCGCGCAAGCTGCGCGAAAACATCCGGCGCTACGAGCACCGGGCCGAGTCCACCGGCGACGCCCTGCGGCTGCACACCATCACCCAGCCCGAAGACATGCCCGAGGCCCTGCGCCGCTACAGCGAGCTGGAGGCCACGGGCTGGAAGGGGCGGGCTGGCACCGCCGTGGACGAGTCCACCGGGCAGCTGTGCACCTACACCAACGCCATGGTGGCCTTTGCCGCCGAGGGCGCGGCCTGCGTGCTCGAGCTCTGGCTCGGCACCACGCTGGTGGCATCGCGGCTGCTGGCGCGGCAGGGCGCGGCGGTGGTGGCACTCAAGACCTGCTACTCCGAGCAGCACCGCGCCATCGCGCCGGGCCGCATCCTGCTCAAGCGGGCCATCGAGCATGCGTTTGCCACGTGGCCGGGCCAGCAGTTGGAGTTCTATACCAACGCCACGCCCGACCAGCTGGCCTGGTCCACCGGCCAGCGCCACGTGGTGCACCTCACGGTGCGACGCAACCGCGCCGTTGCGGGCCTGGCCCTGGTGCGCCAGTACCTCAAGCCGGTGCGCCAGGTGGGGTGCGTGGCGGCACCGGCACCCGCCGGCACCGACGGCGTGGAGGTGTTCGAGCGCTTCGATGCGCTGCCGGAAGACGTGCTGCACCTGCTGGCCAAGGCAGAGTCCATCCGCGTGAGCCAGGGCGCCGACTGGGCGCGCCTGCTCGCGGCCACCGCGCTGGAGCCCGGCTCCCGGGCGTGCCTGTACGTGCTGCGCCACGAGGGCAGGGCCGTGGCGGCACTGGGCACGCAGGAGTGGCCCGCCCAGCGCCGCATCGCCGCGCTGAGCACCTTCTACACCGCGGTGTACGCACCGGCCCTGGAGCCCGCCATCGAAAGCGAAGGGCTGGCTCCGCTGCTGCGCGCGCTGCGCCGCCGCCACGGTGCCGGCCTGCTGCAGTTCGGCCCCATGGACCCGCACGACCCGGCCTACGACACCCTGCGCACCAGCCTGCTGCGGGCCGGCCTGCCCACGCTGCGCTACTTTGCGCACGGCAACCGCTACCAGGCCGTGCAGGGCGACTGGCCCGGCTACTTCGACGCCCGCGAAGGCGCGCTGCGCAGCACCATCAAGCGCAACCGCAAGAAGTTCGAGGCCGCCGGCGGCCGGCTGGAGCTGGTGCTGCCCGGCGGGCCCGTGGAAGCCGCCATCGCGGCTTACGAGCAGGTGTACGCCCGCAGCTGGAAGAAGCCCGAGCCCCACCCGCAGTTCATGCCCGGGCTCGTGCGCCTGTGCGCGCAGCGGGGCTGGCTGCGCATGGGCATTGCCTGGGTGGGCGAGCAACCCGTGGCCGCCCAGCTGTGGATCGTGGCCAACGAGCGTGCCGAGATCTACAAGCTGGCCTACGACGAGGCCTTCAAGGCCTTTGCCCCGGGCACCCTGCTCACGGTGATGCTGATGCAGCACGTGTTCGAGGTCGACCAGGTGAGCGAGGTCGACTACCTGATCGGCGACGACGCCTACAAGACGCAGTGGGTGTCGCAACGGCGCGAGCGCTGGGGCCTGGTGGCCTTCGACCCGCTCACGCTGCCGGGCCTGGCCGGCCTGGCGCGGGCCCTGGCGGGCCGGGCGTGGCGGTGGCTGCGCCGGCAGCCGCCGGCCAACGGCCACGCAAAGGCCACAAGCGTGACGCCTTGACGCAGCCCGCGTGGCCCGCGGCCGGGCCCGCGCGACAGAATCCCGGCTGCCCAACGGGGGCACCCCGGTGCCCGCACACCCCCGCATCCCAGCCGTGAACCGCCGCGATCCCACCCCCCCATTCGTCTGCGGCCGACCCCGCCTCGCGGACGACGGCCGAACCCTCGGCCCCAACGATGCCCCGCCCGACCCGGCCGCCCTGCGCGGGCCGTTTGCGCTGGGGCTGGCCGAAGCCCCGGGCGCGGGGGCTTCGCCGTGGCTGGCCGTGGACCGCTTTGCGCGCGAGACCCTGTGCTACAGCTTCGAGGGCGGCGTGCTGCGTGCCGCGCCGCGCGCCGACACGCTGGCCACCGCCGGGGCCCCCGCGCTCGAGCCGCAGGCGCTGTTCGACTACCTGTTCTTCCACGCCATCCCCTCGCCAACCACGGTGTTCCGCGGCGTGCACCGGCTGCCACCCGGGCACACGGCGCGCGTGCAGGGCGGCCGCGTGCAGGTGCGGCCCTACTGGCGGCCGCGCTTCGCGCCGGCCCGGCCCGCACCCAGCTTCGACGCCGCCAAGGCCGAGTTCCGGCGCCTGCTCGAACAAGCCGTGGCGCGTGAGCTCGACGGCGGCAAGCCCGGCTGCTTTCTCAGCGGGGGCACCGACAGCAGCACCGTGGCCGGCCTCGTCGGCGTTGTGGCGGGCCGCGCCGCGGCCACCTTCTCCATCGGCTTCGAGGCCGAGGGCTACGACGAGATGGCCTTTGCGCGCATCGCGGCCCGGCACTTCGGCACCGAGCACCACGAGTACTACGTGACGCCCGATGACCTGGTGGCGCACATCCCCCAGGTGGCCGCCGCGTACGACCAGCCCTTCGGCAATTCGTCGGCGCTGCCGGCCTTCTGCTGCGCGCGGCTGGCGCGCGAAAAGGGCCTCACGCGCATCCTGGCCGGCGACGGGGGCGACGAGCTGTTCGGCGGTAACTCGCGCTACGCCAAGCAGCGCGTGTTCGACCGCTACCAGCAGGTGCCGGCGCCGTTGCGTGCGGGGCTCATCGAGCCGCTGGTGGGCATCGACGCGCTGCAGGGGCTCACGCTGTTCCGCAAGGGCCGCAGCTACGTGGAGCAGGCCCGCGAGCCCATGCCCGTGCGCACGCACCTGTACAACCTGCTCATGCGGCTGGGCGTGGACGAGGTGCTCGAACCCGGCTTCCTGCGGGCCGTGGACCGCAGCGAGCCCGGCCGGCGCCAGACCGAGGTGTGGAACGCCGCCGACGCCGCCGACGCGCTCAACCGCGAGCTGGCCTACGACTGGCGCTTCACGCTGGCCGAGTCCGACCTGCCCAAGGTGCGCGAGACCACGCGCCTGGCCGGGCTGGAGGTGGGCTTCCCCATGCTCGACGAAGACCTGCTCGAGTTCTCGATGCGGCTGCCGGTTGAATGGAAGCTCAAGGGCCAGCAGCTGCGCTGGTTCTTCAAGGAGGCGCTGCGCGGCTTCCTGCCCGACGAGATCCTGGTCAAGAAGAAGCAGGGCTTCGGCCTGCCCTTCGGCGTGTGGGCCACGCGGCATGCGGGGCTGCGCGCGCTGGCCGAAGACTCGCTGGGCCAGCTCGCCACGCGCGGCCTGGTGCGGCCGGCCTTCGTGCGCACGCTGCTCACCGAGAAACTGGCCCAGCACCCGGGCTACTACGGCGAGATGGTGTGGATCCTGATGATGCTGGAGCAGTGGCTGCGGGCGCACGCACCCGACTGGCGCTTCGAGGCCTGATCAGGCCGCCAGCGCCGGCACGCCGTGCCGGCTTTGCCACAGGTTGCCGGCCAGGCGCAGGCCATAGCGCAGGCGCCCCTGGTCCCAGGGGCTGAAGCGCGGGATCTGGTGCGGGTCGGTGTCGGGCCGCGCCGCGCCCCAGGCGGTGGTGAAGGCCGCGTCGAAGCCCAGTTCGCGCGCCAGGTTGGCTGTGCGCGCGGTGTAGTCCTCGCCCGGCTTGCCGTTGGGGTAGGCAAACAGGCTCACGCGTTCCTGCAGCAGCTGCTCCAGGCGGTCGCGGCCACGGCCGATCTCGCTGCGCGCGGCGGCGTCGTCGAGGCGGGCCAGGATGGGGTGGCTCACGGTGTGGGCGCCGATGAGCATGCCGGCGCGCCGCAGCGCGCGCAGCTGCGTGCTGCTCATCATGGGGCTGGCGGGCGCGGGCACCTCCAGCGCCTCGCGCAGCGCCTGCACGATGCGGTCGCGGCGGGCCACCTCCAGGTACTTCACCTGGCCGATCACGGCCACGATGGCCTGGCGGCGCGAGGTGGCGTCGTGCAGCGGCATGGCCGCGGGCAGGGCCTGCAGCCCGTCGATGCCCGCGGGCACGAACTGCGGGTGCCGGGTGCGGCGCAGGGCGTCGATGATGGCGTCGTTCCACATGCAGCCGCCGTCCAGGTAGCCGCTGGCGATGAAGAACGTGGCGTTCAGGCCATGGCGCTGCAGGATGGGCAGCGCCTCGTCGTGGTTGTCGGCGTAGCCGTCGTCGAAGGTGATGGCCGCCGCACGCGCGGGCAACCGGCCCTCGCGCAGGCGCCGGGCGGCCTCGTCGAGCGGCAACACCTCGAACCAGCGGCGCAGCCAGCCGCAGATGGCGTCGAAGCGCACACGGTCGATCTCGCCGGGGAACAGCGGGTCGGGCTCGGCCAGCACGCGGTGGAAGATGAGGATGGACAGGCGGCCGTGGCGGCCACCGGGCGAGAGCAGGGACAAAAGCGGTTTCACGGCGGTGGCTTCAGCGCGCGGGTGGCTGCTGGCGCGTGCCGCCCATCGCGGGCCGGCCTGCGCCCTTGGCGGAGTCGGACTTGGGCGGCAGCACCAGGGTGTGCGACACGCCAAAGGCGTAGGCGAGCTTGCCGGGCACCACGGGCTCGGTTTCCCAGGCCCGGCTGGCCAGCCACACGCGCGCCAGCACCACCAGCACCAGGATGTTGTAGGGCAGGTCGAAGTAGGCCAGGCTGAGGAACGCACCGCCCGTGGCAAAACCCACCATGCTCACCTGGCACATGGAGCCGAGGTCGGAGATCCACTTGGTCTCGGGCTGCGCGCGGCCCAGCTTGCGCAGCTTGCCCGCCGACGACCACACGAAGAACCACATCACCAGGTAGATGCCCAGGCCCACCCAGCCGTGCTCACCCAGGATCTGGAAGTAGATGCTGTGCGCGGCACGGATCTCCTCGGGGTTGGGGGCGTAACGCGCAAAGATCTCGGCGTTGTACATGCCGAAACCGGCGCCGAAGAAGCGGTCGTTGGCCACGTTGTAGGCGGTGATCCAGGTGCGGATGCGGCCCATGGCCGATTCGTCTTCCTCGTAGGTCTGGATGGTCTCCATGCGGTCGAACCAGTGGGCCGGCATGAAGGTCCAGACGGCGAGCGCCACCATCACGATGACCGAGCCCGTGAGCACCTTCTTGTCGCCGCGCCACCAGAACACGGCGCCCATGGCCACGATGGCCAGCAGCGCGCCTCGCGAGTGCGTGCCGATGGCCGAGGCCGCACACAGCAGCATCGAGACGGCCAGCGCGCGCTTGATCCACTTGTTGTTGGCCTGGATCTGCAGGAAGCGCATGAGCGGGATTGTCATGATCAACGCCAGCGCGAGCTCGTTGTTGCCCTCGATGAACGAGGTGGGCGGGCCCCAGACGCGGTAGTTGCCGCCCGTCATGATGGTGAAGGCACCGCCCTTCACGCCCCAGTAGCCAATGGAGATGACCAGCACCCAGGTCAGCACCACCATGTGCTGCCGGGAATACAGCACCACCAGGGCGATGAGGATCATGAAGTCGATCTTCATGACCTTGTTCCAGCCCGGGTAGTGGCGGCTGTAGTCGCCATTGGCCAGGAAGGTGATGGTCATCCAGGCCATGAACAACAAGAGGATGATCACCTCGCGCGTCATGGGCAGGCGCTTGGGTTCCTTGGAAACCAGCATGCTGCCCAGCGTGAGCAGCGCCGCCGTCATGGCCACGGGCATCGAGCTGAACCGCCAGGAGATCTGGTGCGGGTTCATGATGCTCACGAACGTCCAGAACATGATGCCGATCCACGGCATGCCCAGCGAGCGCGCTGCGAAGTACAGCAGCACCGCGCCGATCAGCAGGTCACGCACGGGGCGCCTCCTTCAGCGGCGGCGGGGTGGCGCCCGGCAGGTGCGCGTGCAGCCAGCGCCGCAGGCCGTCCTTGCGGTTTTCAGTCAGCAGGCCCAGCGGCAGCACGATGGCCAGCACAAAAGCCACCAGCGCGGCAAAACGGCCGGCGCCCGGGGGCACGCCCTCCAGCACGATGGCCGCCACAAACACGACGGGCAGGTGGTACAGGTAGATGGAGAACGTGAGCCCGGCCGCGCTGCGGATGGCACCCGCCACAACCCCGAGCAGGGCCTCGAAGCGGTGCGCCACGCAACGCGTGCCCAGGAAGTGCGCGCCGATCAGCAGCGCCAGCAGGTAGTCGCCCACGAAGTGCTTGGAGAAGTGCAGCCGGTGGTGCAGCCCGTCGCCCAGCCAGCCGCGGCTCCAGGCCGAGAGCTGCGCCCCGATGTCGGCCACCTGGAACACCACGATGCCCACGATGGAGCCTGCCCACAGCAGCCAACCGGCCACCTCGGGCAGCCGGTAGCCGGCGCGCCAGTGGTACAGCGCCACGCCCAGCAGCCACACCGGCAGCAGCAGCAGGATCTTGGGGCCGATCACCAGCGCGGCTACTGCCGTGAGCAGCACCCGGTGGCGCCCGCCAAACACCCACAGCGAGAACAGCAGGTAGTACGCCATCTCGTAGCACAGCGACCAGTACGGCGAGTTGCTGAACGGCATGATCGACACCAGCCACAGCTCGTTGACCATGGCCAGGCTGGCCAGCAGGCGCACGCCGAAGTGGTCGTACGCCGCCAGGTTGCCCTCGGCGTAGAAGGCCGGGTCGAGCGCCATGCCGATGCGGTCGAACAGCAGCGTCAGCAGCAGGGCCGGCACCGCCACCGAGTACACACGCGCCAGCCGGCTGACCCAGAAGCTGCGCAGGTCGTGCTCCTTGTGGTCGGCCACGTAGGCGATGACGTAGCCCGAGAGCACGAAGAACACCACCACGGCGTTGTGGCCCAGCGAGTCGGGCCACCAGCGCACGCCGGCCGGCAGCGCCTGCCAGGCGGCATGCGACACCAGCACCACCAGCGCGGCCAGCAGGCGCAGCACGTCCAGGTACAGCGAATAGCTGCCGGACATGGCGGCGCGCGCTTCAGGCATTGCGACGCGCCTCGAAGCGCTCGGAGGCCAGGGCCGTGGCGTGGGCCCAGGCCGTGCGCAGGCGCTGGCCGAAGCTGGCGTCGCGGCCCTCGGCGGCGCGCCGCAGCAGGCGGCCGGGCAGCAGCGTCAGCGCGTAGGCCTTCTCGGGCAGCTTGCGCTTGAGCAGCACGAGCCCGCGGAAGTTGGTCCACCACCAGTCGGCCTGCTCCAGGTGCGAGGCCAGGCGCGGCACGGCCAGGGCCGGGTGGTGCAGGTTGAACGCGATGGTCATGCGCTGGGCGTGACCCTGGTAGGGCTCCACCGAGTGCATGAGGCTGGCCGGGAACAGCAGCATGCGGCCGTTGCGCGGGTCCATGAACACGTCGCGGCGCATCGGGTCGGCGCTGCGGTGCACGTCGATGGCCACGCGCGTCCAGTCCTCGAAGCGGGTGCGGCCGCCGGCGACCTGGCCACTTTGGATGTCACCCACGTCGACGTAGTACACGCCCGAGATGAACGACTTGGGGCCCAGGTGGTCGTGCGTGCGGTTGAAGTGGCCGTGCTCGTTGATGTTGGCCCAGGCGCGCACCGTCCAGCCGCTGGCGAACACGGGGTCGTCGCCGCCGGCCTGGCGCGCCACGTACTCGCGCGCCAGCGCGAACATGCGCGCCACCAGCGCCTGGGTGGCGGCATCGCCCCAGTCCTGCAGGTCGGTGTCGGACTGCCAGCCCCCGCGGTTGGTCTTGACGACGCCCACGGTCGAGGCACGGCGCTGACGCACGGCGTCGCGCAGGCCCTGGTTGAGCGGCTCGCTGTCGGCCCAATCGTGCACCATCACGGGCGAGGGGAACAGCCAGTCCAGGCGCGCCTGGCCGGTCTCGAGGGTGGGGGCGGGGGTCGTGCTCATGGCGCCTGGACCTTGCTCATGATGTAGCGGAACTTGCCGGACTTCTCGGCCGGGATCTGCTCGACGAGCTCGACCTCGATGGTGACATCGGCGCCCAGCCGGCGGCGGAAACCCTGCTGGAGCCGGGCCGGTGCGTCGTCGCGATACCCGGCGCCCGGCACCAGCGCAATGCGCGTGAGCTGCAGCGACTCCTGCACCACCTTGAAAGCCTCCACGCCCGGCAGCTCGCGCACCAGGTAGGTGAAGGCGCCGCAGGGCAGCGGCGTGCCGTCGGTGGCGATCAGGAAGTCGTTGGTGCGGCCCTGGATCTCGCGCAGCATGGGCAGGCCGCGGCCGCAGGTGCAGCGGCGGTTGTCGAGCACGGCAATGTCGCCGGTGCGGTAGCGGATGAAGGGGTAGTCGCGCGTGGCCAGGTGGGTGACGGTGACCTCGCCCGCCACGCCCGGGGCGGTGGGCTGGCCGTCGGGGCCCAGGGTCTCGACGATCAGGTCCTCGGCCGTGAGGTGCATGCCGCCGTGCTTGCACTCGTGGGCCACGAAGCCGGCGTCGCGACCACCGTAGCCGTTGGCCACCTTGCACCCGAAGACCTTCTCGATGGTCTCGCGCTGGTGCGGGTAGAGGAATTCCGAGGTGACGAAGGCCACGCGGATGCCGAGATCGTCCATCACCACGCCGCGGCGGCGCGCGTGCTCGGCGATGTACGACAGCGAATACGGGTAGCCGAAGAGCATGCGCGGCCGGATGCGGCGGATGGTGGCCAGGTAGCGCTCGAGGTTGGCCTCGGTCATGTCGAAGGCCGACAGCAGCGTGCTGCGCATGAGGCGGTCGCGCAGCAGGCGCATGCGGTCCTGCGCGCCCAGTTCGATGGGCGAGCCCCAGATCACGACCTCGGGGTCGCCGATGTCCACGCCGTGCCAGCGCGTGGCGCGCCACTTGGCGGCCACGTCGTGGCTGATGCGCTCGTTGCCGATGAGGAACGCCAGCGGCGTACCCGAGGAGCCGCCCGTGCTCTGGCGCGCCAGCGGCTTGGCGTGGGCGTGGCGCAGATCATCGAAGTGGGCGCGGATGTCGGCCTTGGTGAGCGGCGGGATGGTGCGCAGGTCGGCCACCGAGCGCAACGCGGCGGGCTCGAAACCGGCTTCGGCAAAACGCCGCTTGTAGAAGGGCACGTGAGCCGCGGCCTCGGCCAGCAGGCGGCGCAGGCGCTCGAGTTGCAGGGCTTCGATCTGCTCGGGGCTCCACCACTGCGTGCGCTCGAGGTCGCGCCGCACGCGCACGGTGTCGTGGTGCTTGAGCCGCTCCTGCAGCGGGAACAGCAGGCCCGAAACCAGCGAGGTGTAGAGATTCATGAAACCACCGATCCGGCTGTGCCGCGCCAGCCGGCACCGCGGCCACCCGTGTAAGCGGCCTCCAGCAGCGGCCGCACCTGCGGCCAGGCGTAGCGCCGAACTTCGTCGATGCCGGCAGCGGCGAACTGCTCCCAGCGCGCGGGCTGCTGCAGCAGCGACAGCACCGCGTCGGCCATGGCGGCGGCGTCGCCCACCGGCACCAGCAGGCCGGTGCGCCCGTGCTCGACGATGAAGGGCACGCCGCCCACCGACGTGCTCACCACGGGCACGCCGCTGGCCATGGACTCGAGCACCGAGTTGGGCATGTTGTCGGCGCGGCTGGGGTTGAGGCTCAGGTCGGCCTCGCGGAACAGGGCCGCCATGGCCTCGCGCGGCAGGCCGCCGGCAAAGTGCACAGCCTCGGCCACGCCCAGCTCGGCAGCCAGGGCCTGAAGGCGCGCGCGCTCGGGGCCCTCGCCCGCCACGGTGAGCCGTGCCGCAGGCCAGGCCGCCCGCACCCGCGCAAAGGCCCGCAGCGCGGTGGCGTTGTCGTACAGCGCCTCCAGGTGGCGCGCCACCACGAGGTGGGCCGAGCCCGGGCTGCGGGGCGGGCGCGGCACAAAGCGCGCCAGGTCGATGATGTTGGGCACCACCTCGGCGTGCATGCGGTGCTGCGCGAACACCTGCACCAGAAAGCCCGAGGGCACGATCAGGCGCGCGGCCAGCCGCATGCCCAGGCGCACGAGGCCGCTGCCCCCGGCCAGGAACTCGCCCGCACCACCGCCCCGGTAGTTGACGACCACGGGCACCCCGCGCAGGCGCCCCAGCAGCAGCGTCGGGGCGGCCACGAGGTGCCAGTTCCAGCCCGAGTTGGCCATCAGGTGCACCACGTTGCTGCGCCCCAGGGCGCGCCACAGGTCCAGCACGAAGGCCAGCAGGCGGCCCACCGCGCGCAGGCCGCGCACGCGGCCCAGCCAGGCCGGCCGGCAGGGGGCGTTGCTCACCACGTGCTGCACCACCGCGCCTTCGGCCGCGAGCAGCCGGGCCAGCTGCAGGGTCTGCATGGCCATGCCGCCGGCCGGCGGCGGCGCCGGCCCGACCAGCGTGATGCGCAGGCCCTGCAGGGCCATCACGCCACCTCGGCCGGCACGAGCCGCTGGAAGGGCTCGACGTAGCCCTGGGCCGAGCGGGCCCAGTGGCGCTCGGTCTCGACGAAGCGCCGGCCCGCGGCCCGGATGGCCGCCCAGTCGCCGCGGCGGGCCAGCAGGCCGTCGACGGCCTGCGCCAGCGCGGCGGGGTCGCCGGCGCGGAACAGCACGCCGGTCTCGCCGTCGCGGATGAGCTCGCGGTGCCCACCCACGCCGCTGGCCACCAGCAGGCGCCCCTGGGCCATGGCTTCCAGTGGCTTGAGCGGCGTCACGAGCTCCGTCAGGCGCATGCTGTGGCGGGCGTACACCAGCACGTCGACGAGGTCGTAGTAGCGCGTGACCTCGGCGTGCGGCACGCGGCCCGTGAACACCACCTTGTCGGCCACGCCCAGGCGCGTGGCCTGCTCGCGCAGCGCGGCCTCTTGCGGGCCACCGCCCACGAGCAGCACGCGCACGTCGGGCCGGCGCGCCAGCAGCTGCGGCAGGGCCGCCAGCAGCAG